>OBUU01000829.1_pt1 | contig 10429 bp, 8 predicted proteins | sample 1475981 | NCBI WGS metagenome assembly OBUU01 (sample SAMEA2579966, study PRJEB22360) | human gut metagenome | biome: human gut; feature: human-associated habitat; material: faeces | place: Denmark | collected 2008/2010 | reverse complement strand
TAGGCGACGACCGGGGGCGGCTGGGCCGGAGCCCAAACCCGCCGCAAGTGCCGACAACGTGACGTTGAAAACCGTGGTCTCGCTGGCTATGCTGAGCTTCCTCGCCGTGTTCCGTGAAGGCGCTGAAACCGTGATCTTCTACGAGTCCATCTACACGATGAGCCGCGATACTCGCGGTATGTGGATCGGTGGTCTGACCGCCGCGGTGGTGCTTGTCGGCATCTTCCTGCTCTTCCGCTTCACCTCCGTGAAGATTCCGATTGGTCCGTTCTTCCTGGTCACTTCGATTCTGATGTCTGTGCTGGTGGTGGTGTTCGCCGGCGGCGGCGTCCACTCGCTGATCGAGGGCGACTTGCTGCCCGCCTTCTACCTGAACGGTGTGCCGACGAACGATTGGCTTGGCCTCTACCCGTACGTCGAATGCCTAGTGGCGCAGGCCATCGCAGCCGTTGCGGTTATCGCGCTGTTCGTGGTCGGCTTCATCAAGCAGCGCAAGCTGAAGGCGCAGGCTACTGCCGAGGTCCCGGCCGTGAAGGCGTAGCCCGTCTAGCTCGTCCGTTTCCTCCCATAACTGCAGACAACTGACAGACTTGCGGCACGGCCTCGGATCGATGCCAATTCCTCCAGCCCACGCCGCACTTATCTCATAACTGAATAATTGCAATTATCTAAGCGTGAATCCTAATTCACCAGAGATAGAGAAAAGGAATAACAATGATGAAGAACAAGAAACTGGCCGCTCTGCTCGGCCTGCTGCTCGCCGGTTCCATGACCGTGTCCATGGCTGCCTGCGGTTCCACCAACTCCGCATCCGACACTAAGGCTGACTCCTCCTCCCAGTCTTCCGACTCCTCTTCCTCCGATTCTTCCTCCGATTCCGGCGCCGGTTTCGAAGAGGTTCCGGTTGGCCCGTCCGGTACTGCTGAAGAGCAGGATCAGGACGCCGGCCCGCTGACCGTGGGCGCTGTGTACTTCCAGCCGATCGATATGGAGCCGTCTTCCATGGGCCTGAAGGCTGCTGACGCTTCCTTCCACCTCGAGGCCGACATCCATGCCAACCAGAAGGGCACCGAGCTCGGCTACGGCAAGGGCGACTTCGTGCCGGATCTGACCGTGAACTACACCATCATCGATAAGTCCACCGGCAAGGAAGTCGAGGGCGGCACCGCCACCTCCGGTACCTTCATGCAGATGAACGCTTCCGATGGCCCGCACTACGGCGCCAACGTCAAGCTCGACAAGGCTGGCACCTACCAGCTGAAGCTCTCCATCGAATCCCCGGCCTCCAAGGGTTGGATGCTGCACGTTGACCCGGAGACCGGCGTCAAGGGCCACTTCTGGACCGAGCCGATCGAGGTCACCTTCGACAACTGGGATTACACTCCTCGCCAGTGGTGATTGACTAAGCAGAAAGCCCCCTCGTCAGAGGGGGCTTTACGCCGCTTTAGGGAGATAATTCTTAGGACGGTCTAAAACTCCCCTCAGTCCGCTTCGCGGACAGCTCCCCTCAGAGAGGGGAGCCTAAGGTGAACAGAGAAAGGACGCGAATGCTTGAACAATTCGTGGCAGTGATGCCGGGCACTTTGGCCCCCGCATTGCTGGTGATGAGCCTGAGCGTGATGCTCACGGTCGGCGAGGGGCGAGATAAGCCGATAAGCTCGCATTGGCGTCTCATCGGCCTGATCGTCGGTCTGATCGCCGCCATCGTATTCGCCGGCCTGCGCGCCTCGGCCGTGATCAATCAGCGCACGTTCGTCAACTACCCGGTGTTGTGGTGCGCGATCATTGCCGACATCCTGACCATCGTCGTGGTGGTGTTCGCACGCCGCATCACCACCAATTGGCAGCAGCACAAGGTGTTCATGCACATCGCTAACGCCGTGGCCGCCATCGACATCGCACTCACCCTGTTCTACGCGCTGCCGGACGTGATTCTGCAGCTCACCATCTGGGTGGAACCAGGGGAGACCGCATTCACTTCGGCCATGCTGCTGCGCGCTCTTGGTTTCCTGCTTGGCGTGGCCATGTCCATTATTGTGGCCGCCATCTTCCGCACGATGCGCACCACTGCCGTGCGCTGGGCGTTCACCGTGGCCGTCGCGGCCATGATGGTGATTCTGCTGATTCAACACTTCACTGGTCTTGCCCAGATTCTGCAGGCGCGAGGCTTCCCGATGAACCATACGATGTTCGTGGCGCTGGCTTGGTCCATCAACCAGAACTCCACGATGATTATGGCGCAGGCGCTGGTGTTCCTGATTCCCGCCGTGGCCTCCATCGTGGCCGGTTTCCGTATGAAAACCCATGATGTGCCGGGAGCCAACGAGGCCACGTTGCGCCGGCATAAGGTATTCCGCCGCCACGCCATCGCCGCTGCCGTGTGGAGCCTTATCGCAGCCATCGGCGTCACAGCAACCCTGACCGTGGGCGTTGCCGCGACCCATCAGACCATCACCCTTTCGCCGCCGGAAGCCTACTCGCTCAAGGACGGCGTGGCCACCATCCCCTTCAGCCAGGTCGAGGACGGCCACCTGCACCGCTTCGAATACAAGGCCAAGGACGGCACCGTCATGCGCTTCATCATCATCCGAAAGAACGGTGGCGCGTACGGCATCGGCCTGGACGCCTGCGAGAACTGCGGCGACGCTGGCTACTACGAGAAGGACGGCAAGATCATCTGCAAGAAGTGCGAGGTGGCCATCAACCTGGCGACCATCGGCTTCAAGGGTGGCTGCAACCCGATACCATTCCCGTACAAGACCGGCCACGGCAAGATCACCATTCAAACTACGGATCTGGACGCGCTGAGCGCCCACTTCCGGTGAGTCAGGCAGGAGACAAGAATCATGTTCTTTCTGCGCATGATTACTCGCTCGTTCACCCGACAGCTGCGCCGGCGCCTGCTTATCGCGCTGACCGTATGCCTGTCGGCGACCGTGTCCGTATCGATGCTGGGCGTCGTGTTCGACGTGGGCGACAAGCTCAACGCCGAGCTGTCCACCTACGGTTCGAACATCACCGTGCAGCCCAAGGCGGATGCGGTCGTTTCCGACCTGTACAACACCGAGTCGGGCGGCGCGACGTCCACCAGCGACCCGACCGCTTTTCTGAAGGAGTCGGACGCGGCCAAGATCAAGACGATCTTCTGGTCGTTCAACATCACCAGCTTCGCGCCGCAGCTCAACATCCACGCCACGGTGAACGGTACCAACGTGCCGGTCGTCGGCACATGGTTCAACAAGAACCTCAAGATCTCCACCGGCGAGACTACCGTCGTGGGCGTGGAAGGCATGCGCTCGTGGTGGCAGCTGGACGGCAAGTGGCCCAAAGACGATTCCGACCAGGGCGTGATCGGCAAGACGCTGGCCTCCGAACTCGGCGTGACCACCGGCGACACCATCACCCTCAACAAAACCACCGCCTCAGGCAAGAAGAACGAGCAGAAAATCAAGCTCACCGGTGTCTACGATTCCGGCGACGAGGACAACGGCTCGCTCTACATCGCCTCCTCCACGGCCCAGGTACTCGCCGACCTGCCCGATTCGGTCGACAAAATCGAGGTCAAGGCCCTGACCACGCCGGAGAACGACCTGGCCCGTAAGGCCGCCGCGAACCCGGCCGCGCTGAGCCAGGAGGAATGGGAGACCTGGTACTGCACCGCCTACCCGAGCTCGATCGCCTATCAGATCGAAGAGGTGATTCCGGGCGCGGTGGCCAAGCAGGTGCGTCAGGTGGCCGCGTTGCAGGGCAATGTGCTGCAAAAGACGCAGGCCGTGATGATTCTGATGACCGTGCTGAGCCTGATCGCCGCAGCCGTGGCCGTGGCCAACCTGATGGTCGCCTCGATCGGCGAACGGTCGGGCGAGCTGGCGTTGCTCAAGGCGCTCGGTGCCACCGATGCCGCGGTATCCCGCCTGATGCTGGCCGAAACGGCGGCAATCTCGCTGCTGGGCGCGATTGTGGGCGCGCTGCTCGGTTCCGGCGTGGCCCAGCTGATAGGCCGGGTGGTGTTCGGTTCCGGCATTACGATGCGGCCGATGGTGTTCGTGCTGGTGTTCGTGCTGCTGGCTGTCACCGTGCTGCTGGCGTCCGCCTCATCGATTCGTTCGATTCTGAATCTCAAGCCCGCGGAGGTGCTCCATGGTCGCTGAGTTTATCTACGTAGGTGTGGAAGGAGGGAACCGATGACCAACACCGGTATGTTCTTCAGAATGCTGTTCAGCGCCGTGTTCCGTCGGCGTTCGCGCGCGGTGATGGCTGTGGTGGCGTCGCTGGTCGGCGCAGCCACACTGTTCTGTCTGGCGATGATCTGCCTCGCTGTGCCGCAGCAGATGAACGAGGAGATGCGTGCGTACGGCGCGAACCTGATTGTCACGCCCACCGAATCGACCAATGCTGACGGCAAGGCCGGCATCGACAAGGCGATGGTGCAGCACACCACTGAAATGGTCAAGGCCAAGGGTTCCGCGAAATACGCCACCTACCGCTACGAGAACGTGCGCGTCAACGCCTCGCCGTACGTGATGGCCGGCGTGAATGCGGCGCAGGTCAAGAACCTCAACCATCACTGGGTGGTCGACGGCTCGTGGCCGACCGACGGCAAGGTGCTGGTCGGACGCGACATCGCCGACGCCATCGGCCTGAGAATCGGCCCCGCCATCCCCATCGGCTACCGTGCATCCGATAACGCCAGCACCAACGGCACTTCGTCGAACTCCTCGATCGACCAGCAAACCAAAGACGGCCGTGTCTCCAGTGACATCATGGACACCTCCGGTACCGAATTCCGCGTGGCCGGCATCGTGGACACCGGCGGCAGCGAAGACTCGATCATCTACGCCACCAACGCCGACGTCAACAAGCTCACCGGCATCACGCGCGGCGTGGACGTCATCGAGTATTCGGCCGGCGCCAGCGACCTCGCAGGCCTGGTGTCCAGCATCAACGACATGACCTCCATGCACGTCAAGGCACAGCAGGTCACCAAGATCACCGCCTCCGACACCCGCATCATCACCATGCTGCAGACGCTGTTCTGGATCGTCTCGCTGGTGGTGCTGGTGCTGACGCTCGTCGGCGTCGGCACCACAATCAGCTCGATCGTCTCGCAGCGACGCAACGAGATTGGCCTGCGCAAGGCCCTCGGTGCTAGCTCGCGTGCCATCGGCACCGAGTTCTACATCGAATCGTCGCTCTACGGCCTGATTGGCGGCCTCATCGGCACCGCAATCGGCTACGGACTCGCCAGTTGGCTGTGCGTGGCGGTGTTCGAACGCTCCATCGTATTCAACTGGTGGCTGGCCCTGATTTCCGTGCTGTTCAGTGCGCTGGTCGCCATCGTCGCCTCCATCCCGCCCGTCCACCGCGCCACCCGCATCGACCCCGCCGTCGTGCTTCGCGAAGAATAAAGAAAGAGAAACGTCATGCTACTTGAACTCGACCACATCTCGAAGATCTACGGCGACCTGCGTGCCGTGGACGACCTCAATCTGACCGTGCCGGAAGGCGAATGGCTCGCCATCGTCGGCTCCTCCGGCTCAGGCAAGACCACGCTGATGAACATGATTGGCTGCATGGACACGCCCTCCAAGGGCTCCGTGAAGCTGGAAGGCCGCAAGCTGGAGGACCTGAACGCCACGCAGCTGGCCGACGTGCGCAAGAACCTCATCGGACTGGTGTTCCAGAAGTTCTATCTGGTGCCGCACCTGACCGCCGTGGAAAACGTGATGGTGGCCCAGTACTACCATTCGGTGGTCGATGAGAAGCAGGCCATGGAGGCGCTGGAAAAGGTCGGCCTGAAGGACCGCGCCCACCACCTGCCCGGCCAGCTCTCCGGCGGCGAGCAGCAGCGCGTGTGCGTGGCCCGCGCGCTGATCAACGACCCGAAGCTGATTCTGGCCGATGAGCCCACCGGCAACCTCGACGAGAAGAACGAGAAAATCGTGCTCGACCTGTTCCGCAAGCTGCACGAGCAGGGCACCACGATTATCGTGGTCACCCACGATGCGCTGGTCGCCAGCTGCGCGCAGCGCGAGATCATGCTCAACCATGGCGTGCTCGTCGGTGAGAAGTGGAATGACGAGGATGCGCGCAAGGCCTACGAGGCGGCCGGCGGCAAGCCCGCCTCCACGGGTGCACAGGTCGAGGGCGCGCAGAACGGCGAGACCGCCATTGGTTTCACTGACCCCACCAAGGCCGCGAAAACCGGCGGCGAGGAGTAGGGCCGTCAGGGGCATCGAGCAGTATGTGAGGAATACATGGCAAGCTGATGGTCTCTCCCCCAGTCAGCTTCGCTGACAGCCCCCTCGTCAGAGGGGGGCTTAAGGAGCGTGAATATGACCGAAAAGAGTACGTTGAAGAAATCCGCGACATTGGCGGCGGCCGGACTGGTCGTGGCTGGCGCGCTGCTGGCCGGATGCGGCGAATCCAAGGCCGCGCCGATGGACGATGCGTACGCCGGCAACTCGGGCGAGACCGAGAAGTCGCAGGAAGAGCAGTCGCAATCCCAGTCGAACGGCTCCGATAGCTCCGACGGCTCCGATTCCAGCTCGTCGCACAACGACCCGTCCACCACCACGTCCGACAAGAAGGACACCGGCAACTACAAGGACGGCAACTACTCGATCAACGGCCAGTACGGCCCGGTAGGCGAGGATTCCATCGACGTCCATCTGACCATCAAGGACGGCAACGTCGAGACCGTCAATATCATTGGGCACCCGTTCACCACGATTTCCAAGAACCATCAGGACGACTTCGCCAAAGCCATTAACGGCGTGGTGGACGGCAAACCTCTGAAGGGTCTCAAAGTGGACAAGGTCGCCGGCGCCAGCTGGACCTCCGACGCCTTCAACAAAGCCCTCGAAGTCGCCCGCCAGGAGGCTTCGATTCAGGAGTAAGACCGCTACTTCAGCAATGCTGGCCACAGCAGATCGGCCATGCGCGAGGCCCAGGCGGTGTCGTCGTCCATTGCTTTGCCCTCGATGGCCTCATACGCCACCAAAGATCCGATAATCGTGGACAACAGCAACTTCTCGTCAACGTCCTCGCGAAACACGCCCTGCGCGACTCCCTGCTTGAGGAACGCCCCCACACGCTCCAGCCACGGGGTCACCACTTGGTCGACGATGTGCTGGAAGAACTCGGCCTCGCTGGACAATACAATGCCCACGCGCTTGACGTCGATGTCGTTGTCGCGCACCCAATCGACCAATCGCTGCAATAGTTGCGTGAAATGCTCACGCGTGGGGCTGGGCACTGGGTCGGAATCCGGGATGGCCAGATACATCGCGCTGATCTCGTGCAGCAGCTCGTCGGCATTATGATATCGGCGGTAAATCGTGGTTTTGGCCACACCGGAGCGCCGGGCCACCTCCTCGATGGTCACGCCGCTGATGCCGCGGTCCACCGCAATCTGCAGCGTGGCTCGCATGAGCTTGCGATCCGTCGCCTCGCGCGTGCGCTCACCGCGCGGTGTCGCCGTCGTGTCTGTCATCTCCGTCATCTCTTCTCTTCGAAATATGCTCCCGTACGCTCCCGCTGGCGAGAGCTGGCTGGCAAAGCCAGACTGAGGGTGGTAAGTCCATGCCGTTTGTAGGCAACTCCCGGATAATACCTACTAGCTCAGCACTTTAGTGCTCTCGACTTGGGCTACATACCACTGGTTGAACCGCACCAGTGGCTTCCTGAGCAACAGCCCAAGCAACAGTAGCGGCGGCACGAATGCCAGCAGCATTCCGGCGGCCCGCCAGTAATCCATGTCGTAGATGCCGGCGATGGCCGCACGCATCATCGTCACCGCATGGGTGAGCGGCAAGAGCGGACTGACTTTGGCGATGAAGTCGGGCAACATCTGCACCGGGTAGGCAGCGTTCGCACCCGAAATCTGCACGATGAGCATAAGCACGCCGATTGCCTTACCCACATTGCCGAAACTCACCACCATCGTATAGGTGAAGAACGAGAACACCAGCGAGGCCAGCCATCCAGACAACATAAACAGCAGCGGATGCACGGCCTGCACGCGCAGGAACAGCAAATCGCCACCGAGCGACACCGTGGATTGCAGCAGCGCAATCAGCGCGAACACCCCGTAATGCCCAAGGAAGAGCCGATGCGGCCGCGGATCGCCCAATGCTTTGCGCGTCCGGCGAGACACGGTGGTTTTCAGCGTCACCACCATCAGCAGCGCGCCCACCCACAGCGGCAGCAGCGTGTAGAACGGTGCCATCGACGAACCGAAATTCGCCACCGGGAATACGGCCTTGCGCCTGAGCTGCACCGGTGCGGCCAACGTACTGGCCAGCGTTTCGGGATCATTGCCCAGCACCTCTTTGACCATGCCCATATCGCCACTGTTTAGTGCGTCGCTCAGTGTGCTGTTGAACGAAGCCAGTTCGGCGCCGGCGGAACGCAGTTTGCCGGACACCTTGTCCAAGGTAGTGCGAGCGTCGCTGAGCATATCGCTGGCGTCGTCGGAAGTCCCTTTCAGGTCGCCGAGCGTGGAGTCCAACTGGGTGGCGCCGGAACTCAGTATGCCGGAGGCGTCAGCGACGGTGGACGACAGGGAGTCGATTTGCGGTTTCACCGTGGCCGAGAAATCTGACTTGATATTGGCAATACTGTTCTGCGCTTGATCAGCCAGATTCTTGACCTGCGCATGCTGATCCTGCGCGTCCTGATTGCCTTGGCGAATATCGGTCGCCGCCGTATTCAGCGCTTGCCGCAGCCTGTTTTGTCGTGCGATTGAACGGTCAATCGCCGTGATGATGGATGAGTCGTTGCCCAGTATGCCGGCCAACGTGTTGCGAATTTCAGTGTATTTCTCCGTCTGCTTGCCAATGGCCGTGGCTTGACGGTCCAATTCGTCGGCGGCCGTGGTGGCACCAGCATTCGCGTCGGAATACAGCTTGTCTATGGAGTCGGACACCGCGCCGAAACTGGAGGCGCTCGCGTCCAGTGCGCTGCTCATCGCGTCAGCGGTGGTGCCCAGGGCTCCGGCCACGTCGGTGACTTCCTGTTTGGCGCTGGCAAGATCCTTGCCGCCTTGTTTGGCGGCAGAGGAAACCTGAGTGATTAGTGAGTTCGAGGTGTCGAGCAAGGCGCCGGCCGTATCGGTCAATGCGCTGTATGTGCCAAGCAGATCCGCAGTATCGTCAAGCTGTGTGGCGAAATTGGCGATGTTGGCGTTGAAGGTATTCAGTTGCTCTTTGGCCTCGGGCTTGGACAGCTGATCGGCCAGCGAAGACGCGATTTCCAGCCCGGCCGAAGTGATGGTCTTAGCGAACGTGGTGTTGATTTCCGCCGCAACCTCATCCGTGCCCTCGTTGAGCAGATTCGGTGCCAGCGCGTTCTTCTTCTCGTTGCGGTAATAGGTCAGTTCGGCATGCTGCACGTCGTCGGAGAAGAAGGTCATCATGTCTTTGCTGAACGACTTCGGAATTACGATGGCCGCGTAGTATTTGCCGGATCGTGCGCCCTCGACGGCATCGGCTTTGGACGTGATCGTCCAATCGAGCTGACTGTTGGCGCGCAGCGCGTTCACCACCTGATCGCCGACCGTGACTTTCACCGGGATCAGGTCGGAACGATACCCCTCATCCACATTCGCCACCGCGAATTTCAGGTTCTTCATATTCGAGAACGGGTCCCAGCATGCGGCCACGTTGAACCAGGTGAACAGGCCGGGAATCATCACCAAGCCGATCACGATGATGATGGAGACCACGTTGCTGGTCAGGCGTTTGATGTCGCCGGTAAACAGTTTCCACATGGTGTTCATCGTGCGTGCCTGCCTTCCTTGGTCGGCGGAATAGTGGGGATGATTGCGGTAACGGCGGCGCTCGGGTCCGCTTCTTCGTGGCGTTCGGCGGAGGTGTCGCGACGCTTGGCCTTATGCCCGTACAGCATGGCGCGGATCGACTCGTCGGAGAGGTTGCCGAGCTCGGTTTGGCGGCGGATGGAATCGCGCATGAATTCCACGACCATCAGGAAGCCCATGATGATGAGCACCCATGCCAGCCATGTGCCCATGACCACGATTTTCTCGCTGGTGGTCAGCACAAACACGATAATGAGCGCGGCCGGCACCACGAATCCGGCGATAAGCGCACCCAGCAGCAGCCGGGGATAACGGTAGGCGAATTTGGCGGCCCGACGTTCGATGGCATGACGGTATTCGTCGCGGTCGGCCAGTGCCGCAATGGCCTGAGTGACACGGTATTCGCTGCCAGGCAGGTGCACCGGCTCGCCGATAATCATGTCGCTTTCCTTGATTTCCCGCGCGAACAGGCGGTTGAGATTGGCCAGTTTCGGCCGGGCGCCGAGGCCAAGCGCAAAGGCCAGAACCGCGAAAACCAGCAATTTGCCGATATAGGCGAACCAGTGGCCGTCGTAGAAGGCGCCCATGGGTTCACGCATGATCTTGTCA
>OBUU01000824.1_pt1 | contig 10470 bp, 10 predicted proteins | sample 1475981 | NCBI WGS metagenome assembly OBUU01 (sample SAMEA2579966, study PRJEB22360) | human gut metagenome | biome: human gut; feature: human-associated habitat; material: faeces | place: Denmark | collected 2008/2010 | reverse complement strand
ACCTTCTTGCCCATCGGGCTACCCCCCCCCCGCCGCTCAGGAGCCGATCCACGGCTCCGCCCCCGACATTGCGGGTCAGGACAAGGCCAACCCCATCGCCACCATCCTGTCGGTGGCCATGATGTTCCGCTACTCCTTCCACCTGGCCGCCGAGGCCGACGCGGTGGAGGCGGCAGTGGACGCGGTACTGGCCGAAGGCTGGCGCACCCCCGACATCGCCGGGCCGGGCGTCACCCCCATCGGCACCCAAAAGATGGGCGAACTCATCTGCCGTCATATTGGATGAAAACAGGGCAGCCAAAAGGCTGCCCTGTTTCTTGTGTTTGCCCACTTCATATGGTATACTGGCTCTATCTTGTAACGGAGAGGGGAACAAACCAATGAAATATATCTGCGCACTTCTGTCTGTCAGGGACATTCACGCTGCAAAAGCGTTTTATCAGGAATTGTTTGGTCTGGAGGTGGCCCAGGATTACGGGAGAAATATTGCCTTTACCTGTGGGCTGGCGCTGCAACAGGATTTTGACTGGCTAATTGGAGTGCCGAGTATGCACGTGCGGAAAAAGCCCAACAATATGGAATTGGTCTTTGAAGAGACGGATTTTGATGGATTTATTGAAAAGCTGGATGCCTATCCGGGTATAGAACGGCTTGGCGGCATCATCGAACACGACTGGGGCCAGCGGGTGGCACGCTTTTACGATCCAGATGGGCACCTCATTGAAGTGGGGGAGGACATGGGGATGGTAATCCGCCGTTTTCTGGCTTCCGGCATGACTATGGAGGAGGTTTCGGTCAAAATGGGTGCCTCCATAGGAGACTTGACCAAACTCCTGAACACAGTTCCAAGCTCCGAAAAGGGGTAGGAACAGCAGATACCAGCTTGATCTTTCGCTGTATTTATTGCTATAATAATAAAAATATTTGTGGGGAGGGGGATATGTTATGATTCTGGCGGTAGACGTGGGCAATTCCAATACGACGGTCGGCCTGTTCAACGGTACAGGGGAGTTATTGTTCCGCGCCCTGCTGGAGACCTCCCGCAGCAAGACCCGGGATCAGTGCGCCATCGAGCTCCTGGGCGTCTTTCAGCTCTATGGGGCGGATGCGTGCACGGTAGACGGGGCCATCCTCTCCAGCGTCGTTCCGCCGCTGACTGCCATCTTCACCGATGCCATCGCCCGCCTGACCGGCATCCCCCCCATGGTGGTGGGCCCTGGCATCAGGACCGGTTTGAACATCAAGGCCGAGATCCACAACCAGTTGGGCAGTGACATCGTGGCCTCTTCGGTGGCGGCGATCGCCAAATATCCAAGCCCCATTGTCATGGTGGACATGGGTACGGCCACCTCTTTGTCCCTCATTGTAGGCAGCGTATACGAGGGCTGCATCATTATGCCGGGGCTGGCCCTGGCGCTGGACGCTCTGTCGGAGCGGGCGGCCGCTCTTCCGACTATCTCCATTGAAACCGCCTCCCCGGTGGGCCTCATGGGCCACACCACAGAGGAGGCCATGCGCTCCGGCGTGCTCTACGGGCATGCAAGCATGGTGGACGGGATGCTGGAGCGCATTGAGGAGAGCATAGGCCAAAGCGTCACCACCGTGGCCACCGGCGGAAATGCCCCTCGGATTCTGCGCTACTGCAAGCGTCCCATTCAATATGACGCCGATCTGATCATGACCGGACTTTATTTGCTCTACCAGAAAAACGCAAAAAAGTACCGGAAAGCTTGACCGGCCACGCCGTTTTTTGTACTCAACGGCTGTCTGCCGTGGGTAAATAAATTGCGCTGCATCCTTCCAGATAAGGAGCGGCAGCAGGAGGTAATTTCATATGAGAGCAAGCGAAAAGACCAGACGCCTGACCGGACTGGCCCTGATGACGGCCATTATTGTTGTCCTGCAGGTAGTCGCCAGTTTTGTCAAGTTCGGCCCCTTCACCATCACGCTGGCCCTGGCGCCGATCCTGATCGGCGCGGCCCTGTACGGCCCGAAGGCGGGCGCGTGCCTGGGCGGGGTGTTCGGCGCCGTCGTATTGTTGGCCTGCATTTTGGGCTGGGACCCCGGTGGAGCGATCCTGTGGAATGCCAATCCCTTCCTGACCGCCTTGGTCTGCTTGGGCAAGGGCATCCTGGCCGGTCTGGCTGCCGGCCTGGTCTATCGGGCCATCGCCTGGGGCGGCAAATCCCACAGCAGCGGTCGTATGCTGGGCGGCTCCATTGCCGCTGGCATCGTCAGCCCGGTGGTCAATACCGGCCTGTTCCTGCTGGGTCTGTTTTTCCTGTTCCCGACCTATTTGGAGGCATGGGCCACCGGTGCTGGGCAGACGGTCATTACTTATATGATCTTTACTATGGTCAGCATCAATTTTGTTCTGGAACTGTTGATTAACCTGGTGCTCAGCACGGTGATTGTCCGCGTGGTCAGCGCCCGGAGCCACTCCTGGGTTTATCGGCGTCTGCCAGTCGGCAGACGCCGATTTTGCATTTTTAGGATTAAGGACTTGCAAAACGTCGCAAAGCCGCATATAATAAAATACGATTTTAAAGTACAAGGGAGCGATTTCAGTGAAAGAGCTGTCCAGGATTGCATCGGCCGTACAGGCCTCCACCACCATGGCTATCGACGCCATGTTCAAGCAGATGAAGGCCGACGGTGTGGATGTGATCGGCTTCGGAGCGGGGGAGCCCGACTTCAACACCCCTGACAACATCAAGGCAGCCGGCATTGCGGCCATTGAGCAGAACATCACCCGCTATACCCCCGCAGCCGGCACGGTGGAGCTGCGTCAGGCGGTGTGCGGCCGCATGAAGGCCGACTACGGACTGGAGTACAAGCCCAGCCAAGTGGTGGTGAGCAGCGGCGCCAAGCACTTGGTCTACCTGGCTTTGCGGGCAGTGGTCAACCCCGGTGACGAGGTCATTCTGCCGGCGCCCTACTGGGTGAGCTACATTGAGCTCATCAAGATGGTGGGCGGCGTGCCGGTGGTTGTGACCGCCACCGAGGCAGAACACTTCAAGCTGACAGCGGAAAAGCTCTCTGCCGCCATCACCCCCAGGACCAAGGCCATTCTGCTCAACAATCCCTCCAACCCAACCGGCATGATGTACGACCGGGAGGAGCTGGAGGCCATCGCCGCTGTGTGTACCCAGGCGGATATTTATGTGATTTCCGACGAGATCTACGCCTGCCTGGCCTACGACGGCCGCACCTTCACCAGCTTCGCCTCCCTCAGCGCCGACGCCAAGGAGCGCACCATCCTGGTCAACGGCGTATCCAAGGCATACGCCATGACCGGCTGGCGCATCGGTTACGCCTGCGCCAACGACGCCATCGCCAAGGTGATGGCCAATTACGTCAGCCACTCCACCGGTTCTCCGGTGGCCATCTCCCAGAGGGCCGCCGCTGTGGCCCTCTCCGGTTCCCAGGCGGAGATTGAGACCATGCGCCAGGCCTTTGAGCAGCGCCGCAACTACATTGTGGAGCGGATGAACGCCATCCCCGGCGTGAGCTGCATCCAGCCGGAGGGGGCGTTCTATGTGATGATGAACCTGGAGCAGCTTCTCGGCAAGACCATTCACGGGGTGGAGATCACCAATGACGACGTGTTCGCCGACGCCTTCCTGAAGTACGGCCTGGTGGCGGTGGTACCTGGCTCCGGCTTCGGAGCGCCCAACTTCGTCCGCTGGTCCTACGCCACTTCTATGGAAAATATCAAAGAGGGCCTGGACCGTCTGGAAAAATTTTTGGCGGAATGACAACGGCAAAAACAGGGGGCGGAACTTGTGTCCGCCCCCGTTTTATGATATTCTAGCCAGTGAAATCTGAGGAGAAAGAGGTCTTTGCATGCACGACCGTTATGAGAGCCCGCTGTCCTCCCGCTACGCCAGCGACGAGATGCAGTATATCTTTTCGCCCGACAAGAAATTTTCCACCTGGCGCCGCCTGTGGGTCGCCCTGGCCCGGGCCGAGATGGAGCTGGGACTGCCGGTGACCCAGGAGCAGGTGGACGAGCTGGAGGCCCACCTCACCGACATTGACTACGACAAAGCCGCGGCGTATGAAAAGAAGCTCCGCCACGACGTGATGGCACACGTCCACACCTATGGCGAGGCGTGCCCCAAAGCTATGCCCATCATCCACCTGGGAGCCACGAGCTGCTATGTGGGGGACAACACCGATGTGATCCTCATGCGGGAAGCCCTTCTGCTGGTGCGCGACAAGCTGGTACGGGTGCTGGCCCGCCTGACGGAGTTCGCGGAGCAGTACAAGGCCCTGCCCACCCTGGGCTTCACCCACTTCCAGCCCGCCCAACTGGTGACGGTGGGGAAGCGGGCCACCCTCTGGATGAACGAGCTGCTGATGGATCTGGAGGAGGTGGAGCACCGCATCGCCTCTCTGAAGCTGCTGGGCAGCAAGGGCACCACCGGCACTCAGGCATCCTTCCTGGAGCTGTTCGAGGGAGACCATGAGAAATGCCGGGCGCTGGAGCGGAAGATCGCCGCCGAGATGGGCTTCGACGCCGTGGTGCCCGTTTCGGGTCAGACCTATTCCCGCAAGATGGACTATGCGGTGTTGTCCACCCTCTCCGGCATTGCCCAGTCTGCCAGCAAGTTCGCCACCGATCTGCGCCTGCTCTGCCACCTGAAGGAGGTGGAGGAGCCCTTTGAGAAAAACCAGATCGGTTCCTCCGCCATGCCCTACAAGCGCAATCCCATGCGCTGCGAGCGCATCTGCGCCCTGGCCCGCTATGTGATGGCCGACGCGGTCAACCCTGCGGTCACCGCCTCCGCCCAGTGGTTCGAGCGTACTCTGGACGACTCGGCCAACAAGCGTCTGTCCGTGCCCGAGGCTTTCCTGGCGGTGGATGCCATTCTGAGCATCTATGCCAACGTGGCCGGAGGACTGGTGGTCCATGAGAAAGTGATCGAGCGCCACGTGCGGGAGGAGCTGCCCTTCATGGCCAGTGAGAACATCCTGATGGACGCTGTGAAGCGGGGCGGCAACCGGCAAGAGCTCCACGAGCGTATCCGCGTGCTCTCCCAGGAGGCAGGAGCCAACGTAAAGGACTGTGGCCTTAGCAACAACCTGATCGAGCTCATCGCCGCCGACCCGGCTTTCTCCATGCTGAGCCGGGAGGAGCTGACCGCCCATTTGGAGCCGGCCCGCTATATTGGGCGCTGCCCGCAGCAGGTGGAGGATTTCCTTGCTTACGATGTCCAGCCCGTGTTGGAGCGCTATGCTGCCGCCCTACAGGGCAAAGAGACGGAACTGAAGGTTTAAGAGGAGGATATTGAATATGGAAAAAGCAGTACGCCGCATCGGCGTGTTTACCAGCGGGGGCGATGCCCCTGGTATGAATGCCGCCATCCGGGCAGTGGTGCGTACCTCTCTGCACATGGGGATTGAATGTGTGGGCATCTGCCGGGGCTACCACGGTCTGATCAACGGCGATTTCACCAAGCTGACCTTTGAGAGCGTAAGCGACTTGTCCCGCCGGGGCGGCACCATGCTCTACTCCGCCCGCAGTGAGGAGTTCAAAACCCCCGCTGGCCAGGAGAGGGCGGTGGCTACCTGCAAGATGCTGGGGCTGGACGCCCTAGTGGGCATCGGCGGCGATGGCACCTTCAGCGGCTTGCTCTGCCTGGCCAAGAGAGGACTTTCCGTTGTGGGCATTCCCGGCACCATTGACAACGACATTGCCTGTTCCAGCTATACCATCGGCTATGACACCGCCTGCAACACTGCGCTGGAGTCCATCGACAAGCTAAGGGACACCATGCAGTCTCACGAGCGCTGTTCCGTGGTGGAGGTCATGGGCCACCGGGCGGGCCATCTGGCCCTCACCGTGGGCGTGGCCTGCGGCGCTACTGGCCAGGCAGTCCCGGAGCACCCTGTGGACTATGAAGCCGACCTGCTGGAGCCCATCCGCCGGGCCCGTCTGGCCGGCCGTACCCACTTCATGATCATCGTGGCCGAGGGCGTAGAGGGCGGCGCCTACTCCATCGGCAAGGTCATCGAGGAGGCTACCGCCCTGGATACCCGTGTCACTGTGCTGGGACACATCCAGCGGGGCGGCTCCCCCTCCTCCCGCGACCGGATCACCGCTACCTACATGGGCTATGAGGCGGTGCGCCTGCTGGCCGAGGGCAAGACCTGCCGGGTGGTGGCCCTTCAGGGGGAGAACTATGTGGACTATGACATCACCGAGGCCCTCCAGATGACCAAGAGTCTGGATCAGCACACCTATGAGGTCATGCGCGCCCTCACCGGCGTGCATTGAGCGGAGAGCGGGCATGAAAAAGTGGTACGATGAGGAGTACGAGTTTCAGGTCGAGGTAACCGGCTTCCTCCGGGGCGACCATACTGAGCGGTATTGCCGCAACGGAGAGGAGGTCGGAGACCGGTATACCTGTACCTATGGCTGCCCGGTCAATCAGGACGGGCAGGGGATCTGCTCCAAGGCCATGCTACTGCTTTTCCCCCTCATGGAGGCCGTCCGAAGCGGCGGCGATCTGGAAAACGTAGGCGGAAGCGGCCCCTATTGCAAGGATATTGTGTGTCCCGACGGCTGCGTTCTCTTTCGCCTGACGGCAAAAAAGCTGGGAAACGAGAACTTTTTCAAAGGAAATTTCCTGGACTGAGCCAGATAAAAAGCGGCCCTGTGCATTTGCACAGGGCCGCTTTTTCAGCAAGTTTTACGCCTCCTGAGAGACCAGCACCTTTTTCAGCCGTGCATAGCGGGGGAGGGAGTGTTCCTGCGGGGCCCGAGGGACGCCCTGAATCAGGGGGAGCACGTAGTCGATGAAGGGCTGCTCCAGGCCGTTCCCATCGGCGTTGATCCAGGCGCGGGGAACCGTCTTTTCCGCGTTGGCCACAATATCCAGGGGTTCCAGCACAGTCTCGCAGCGGTAGCCTCCCTCCCGGGTACACCGGAAGGCCACCATCTTGTCGGAATACCCGGCGACCGCAGCCTCCACGGCCGCCTTGCCCGCCAGAAACGCCTCGTCGATGTCGGTCTGGGACGCGCTGTGGGCGCCGCAGCGCTGGGGGAGGGACAACTCGATGCCCCGCACCTTGGCGGAGGGCTCCCGCTGCCGGAGAAGGTCGGCCAGCAGCGCCGCCAGCCCCCCAAGCTGGGTGTGGCCGAAGCCGTCGTTGGCGGCGGCGGAAACTCCTTCGGCGATGAAGGCGCCGTCCGCCCGGTGGATTCCCTCAGAGACCGCGATCAGGCACTTGTTCTTCGCCTGATAGACCTGGTGGACATCCGCCAGAAAGCGTTCCATGTCAAAATCCACCTCGGGAAGGTAGATGAGATCCGGGCCGTAGCCTGCCCAGGCAGCCAGAGCAGCCGAGCCGGCCAGCCAGCCGGCGTGGCGTCCCATGATCTCCAGAACGGTAATGGTTCCGTTGTCGTACACATGGGTGTCCCGTTGGACCTCCATGCAGGTGGTAGCGATGTACCGGGCTGCGGAGCCGAAGCCCGGGCAGTGGTCGGTGCCGTTGAGGTCATTGTCAATGGTCTTGGGCACGCCGATGACGCGGCACGCATAGCCCACGGACTGCATGTACTTGGAGATTTTGTTGCATGTGTCCATGGAGTCGTTGCCGCCGTTGTAAAAGAAATAGCGCACATCATACTTGCGGAAAATCTCGAGAATACGGCGGTAGTCGGTGTCATCCTGGCTGGGATCAGCCAGCTTGTAGCGGCAGGAGCCCAGCGCGGAGGACGGGGTGTACCGCAGCAGCTCCAGCTCCCCGGCATCCTCCTGCCCCATATCGTACAGCCGGTCCTCCAGGACGCCCTGGATTCCGTTGGCCGCCCCCAGCACCCGGGTGATGCAGTCCGTGTCCAGGGCCGTGCGGATCACCCCGAGCGCGCTGGCATTGATGACCGCAGTGGGGCCTCCCGACTGCCCGATGATGCAGGCTCCTCTCAATTCACTCATGAATCGTACCTCCCTGACCGTAGTTTAGTTTGGTGAACCTAGCGGTTTTTGCGTAAATATCATAGCACGTCCTCTTGCAATTGGCAATGAAAACTGATAGAATCATGTGGCAAATAAACGAAGGAGATGAGCCCTCTATGCCACTGGTTACCACGAAGGAAATGTTCCGAAAGGCCTATGACGGCGGTTACGCCATCGGTGCGTTCAATGTAAACAATATGGAGATTGTTCAGGGCATCACGGAGGCGGCCAGAGAGGTTCGCGCCCCCATGATTCTCCAGGTGTCGAAGGGCGCCCGCGCCTATGCCAACCACACCTATTTAGTCAAGCTGGTAGAGGCGGCGGTCATTGAGTGCCCCGAGATCCCCATTGCCCTGCACCTGGATCACGGCCCGGATTTTGAAACCTGCAAGTCCTGCATTGACGGCGGCTTCACCTCCGTGATGATCGACGCCTCCTCCAAGCCTTTTGCCGAGAACATCGAGATCACCCGCAAGGTGGTCGAGTACGCCCACGACCACGGCGTGGTGGTGGAGGCCGAGCTGGGCGCGCTGGCCGGCATTGAGGACGACGTGCAGGTCTCCGCCGAGGAGTCCCACTACACCCATCCCGAAGAGGTGGAGGAGTTCGTCTCCAAGACCGGCTGCGACTCCCTGGCCATTGCTATCGGCACCAGCCATGGCGCCTACAAGTTCACCGCCGACCAGTGCACCCGCAACGAGAAGGGCGAATTGGTACCCCCGCCTCTGCGCTTCGACATTCTGGACGAGGTCTCCAAGCGCCTGCCTGGATTCCCCATCGTGCTCCATGGCTCCTCCTCTGTCCCCCAGGAGTACGTAAAGATGATCAATGAAAACGGCGGCAAGATGCCCGATGCCGTGGGTATTCCTGAGGAGCAGCTCCGCCAGGCTGCCCGTCTGGCCGTGTGCAAGATCAACATCGACTCTGATCTGCGCCTGGCCATGACCGGCACCATCCGCCAGTTCTTTGCCGAGCACCCCGACAAGTTCGACCCCCGCGAGTATCTGAAGCCCGCCCGGGCCAACATCAAGGAGATGGTCAAGCACAAGCTCATCCATGTGCTGGGCTGCGACGGCAAGGCGTAACATCTGCCCGGAAGCGGGGAGAGGTGAAATTCTCTCCCCGCTCTTTTCTTCTGGTTTAATCGCCCGGTTCCGCCGTAGGACAGGCTAAAAAAGCATTTGCGTGCGCGGTCAATTGCGCACGCAAATGCTTTTTTTAGGCAGAGGGCACCAAGCGACACGCCCTCTTAAAAGTAGTCGGAGATATAGGGTGCTTGCTGCTCAATGGCATCCTCCAGCATATCGATGGTGGCTTCGTCAGCGTTCAGACGTCCTATCCTGGCCAGGTAGTCCGGGCGCTTATATCCCATCAGCATGGTGGTCATCGTCTGAATACTGATCTGGTCGGCACACGGTTCCGAAATCCGCTCCGCCCGCCCCTGTCCGTTTTGGGAGATGCACAGCCGAAACGCGCCCTGGTTACACTCCAGAATCGGATCGGTCAGGGTAAAGTGCCACTCACGCTCCATGGAGTCCGCCTTAAAGGGGTAGTCCGCCACAAATGCCGTCCACTTGCTTTCTTAAGAAATATAGGGTTGTTTAACCACCTGCCCGTCCGACACCATGATCTCTCCGCCGGCCAGTACCGTGTGGATGTTCCAGTCCCGGTCCACCAGCAGCACATCCGCATCCGCTCCCACTGTCAGGCGGCCCTTGCGTGAGAGGCAGAGCCCATCGGCCACATTCTGCGTCAAAAGACGGATGGCCCGCTCGGGCGGGACTCGGTGCTCCCGCACCAGACAGCGGATGGTGGGGAGGAGGTTGTCCATCTTGCCCACCCCCATGCCCAGCATGGTACAGTGATCCTCCGACCATCGCGGCATGCTCCCTCCGGCGTCGGAGCTGATGGTAATGCGTTCCAGCGGCGCCTCCTCCATGGTGCGCAGCACAGGCAGGGCGCACTTTTCTGGGTCGGCATTGGCAGTAAAGTCCACCATCCCGCCCTTCCGGGCAAACGCCGCGGCCTCGCTCTGCCAACGGCTCATGTGGGTGGGACGGAAGTGCCAGATGGGCAGATCCGTGGCCTCCAGCAAGTCATAGACCAGGCCGAGTCCCCGTTTTCCGCTGCCCATATGGATGTGTACCACACCGGGCTTTCCGGCGGTCAGGGCCCCTAGCCGCACCTGACAGGCCATATGGATGAACTGCTCAAGCGTGGGGTGGCCGCCCCGGTGGTCCGACAGCGCCACCTTGACTCCCAGAACCTCTGAGAGGTAGGTCACATCATCCTTCAGGGAGCCGGTGACGGTAGGGGAGGGGACGTCATACGCCCCTGTCAGGCAATAGGCCGTGAGCCCCTCCTCATTCAGCGCCTTGGTCTTGGCCAGCAGGGCCTTGGGGCTGCGGGTGGCGCTGTCAGTGCCCAGCAGTCCCACCGCCGTGGTGACGCCCGCCGTGGTAAAATCCGTGAGGGACAGCTCCGGCACACGGCTGCGGAA
>OBUU01000822.1_pt1 | contig 10548 bp, 14 predicted proteins | sample 1475981 | NCBI WGS metagenome assembly OBUU01 (sample SAMEA2579966, study PRJEB22360) | human gut metagenome | biome: human gut; feature: human-associated habitat; material: faeces | place: Denmark | collected 2008/2010 | reverse complement strand
AGATCAGGCTAGTGGTTTTTTGGGTAGGAGCGGGCGGAGCCGAAGCCGAACGGTGGGGTAGGAGACGCCGTACTGCGCGGCGACCTCCTTCATGGAGCCTGATGCGAGCAGAAACCGTTTGATGAACGTCATATCCTCGTCATCGAGGTTCGACATCCACGGCGGGATCGTCGTCATATCCATACCTGCCTCCTTCAATCCACGGCGGGTTTAATAAAATTAAGTATACCATAAATAATATTAAAATCAAATAGATATCTGTTTAAAGTTTTTCGTAGATTAGTTTGAGGTCGTGATGTAAGAATGCGTACGCGGACGCGAAGGACCGGCACATGTCGGCACGCATGTAGAAGCATCGGTCAATCGGATATGCATCGACAGCACCCTGAGGCATTGACGGATAGCCGATTCCTGTCATGCGATCGCTTGACAGCATGTTGTCTGATTGACTCTTTGAGTGCCATAATTGAGATGGCATGCGTACGCGTCGGACTTTATGGAATGCGGGGACGATATGGTTGCGGACGATGAGGTGCGGGCCTCCCATGGTGGGCGTCGGAATCAAGGTCTGCTGTGGTTTTTCGGCGCTTCCGCCACATTGGGCGTGGCCGCCGTCACGGCCATCACGTGCGCCGTCATCCGGTACGGCTGGAATGACGGAGTTCTGGAAGCTGGTGGTGCCGGCGGCCGTGGCGTTGGTGGCGCCCATGGTGTGGGCGGCGCTCGGCTTCATGCGTCGCGCCGGGCGGACGCCTGACGTTCCGGCCGACGCGAACGATACCAGCCCGGCCGAATCCAGGTTCGATTCGGCGGCCGCCCAGATTCTGGCGATCGTCGCCATCAACGTGTGGGGCGTCATGTTCATCGTCTTCGATACGTTCCAGATTGACCCGTGGCGGTACGTGACATGGGTCGTGCCCGTGATGTTCCTGCTTTATCTGGCGGTCTTGGGCATCGGCAGGGCTTGTTTCCGCAAACGACAGAAGGATATTCGCTTCCCGGAGGAACCAAGTATGACGAGCAGCCGTCCATCATACTTGGCATAGGCGGGCAGTTGGACGATGCCGGGCAGGTCCTCGTTGTCGCTGGTCTGGTTGAGGGCATATTGGGTGCCGGTCATGGAACGCTACTGGAATCTGTCACCCTAGGGTGTCACTTTCCGTGTTTACCTCGACCTGCCATGCCCCTGGCGCGAAGGTTGAGAAAAACGGCGTCAACTTTCACGACAGGGGGCTACCTCATGCCTTGGCAAAATGCCGGCACACCGATTCAGGCGCTCGGACTGGTGAAACGGACAGGGTTCGATGCTCGAACCGCCTCCCGACCCGCAAACACGCAGACTGTTCTCAATAATGTTTCGTTGGATATCGATGGAGCGGGCTTGACGGCGATCGTCGGTCCGTCCGGCGCAGGCAAGACCTCGCTGCTGTATGTGCTGTCCGGATTGGACAGGCCCGATTCCGGGCGGGTGACCATCGGCGGTACCGACGTCTACGCACTGAATGAGGAACGGCGTTCGCGGTTCATTCGCGGGCATATCGGTTTCGTGTTCTAGCAATACAATCTCGTGCCGTATCTGACGGTCGAGGAGAACGTGATGTTGCCGCTCTCGCTCGCCCATCGCAAGGCCGACTACGTGCAGGTCACGCAGCTGCTGTCCCGGTTCGGTCTTCGCCAGAGGGCGAAGACGACGGTAAGCGCCCTGTCCGGTGGCGAACAGCAGCGCGTCGCCCTGTGCCGTGCGCTGCTCATGCGTCCGGCGGTGGTGTTCGCCGACGAGCCGACCGGCGCGCTCGACACCGCGAACAGCGAGCTTGTGCTGCAGGCGCTGCGCGAGCTGGCGGATGCGGGCTCCAGCGTGGTCATGGTCACGCATGACACGGATGCCGCCGCTTTGGCCGACCACGTGATCTTCCTGCGCGACGGTCAGGTCACCCACATCGCTGGCAGACTCACCGCCGAGCAGATTGCCGATGGCATACGCCGCACTTTCGTACCGGCCGGGTCGCCGCCGCTGGTTGCGCCGGCGCGGTCTGTCGGCCCGATGATGGTGAACGCCCAGCCTATCCAATCCGTCCAACCGGGCCGACCGGTCCAGCGCGTGGCGTATCCGCAGCAGCGGAAGGAGGCTCATCGTGGCTAGGTATGTGCTGCGTGTGTTCCGTGACAATGTCACGGGATGGGTACCCACGATTCTGGTGGTCGCGGTGGTGACCACGCTGGTGGGCATATGCATGAACCAATTCGTGTGGACCTCGTCTCCGTCGTTCACATTGGCCGCGCGGCAGGCGGGTCTTGATCCGGCCGAGTTCGGCATGGTGTCGGTCACGATCTATGTGGTGGTGTCATTACTCGCGTTCTTCTCGTTGACGGTGGTCGGCTCGGCCACGGTCAACCGTATTCACGGCACGTTCGCGCAATGGCGGCTTATGGGCGCCAGCCCGAGTCAGGTGCTTGCCAGCATGTGGATGCTCGTGGGTGTGGCGAGCCTGTTCGGTTCCCTGATCGGCTCTCTGGCTGCAGTGCCGGCCAGCCTGCTGGCGGTTCCCGAGTTCAACGCCATGGCTGCGGAAAGCTTCGCCGATGGATTCGGCTCGTTCGCACCTCCTGCGTTCACGCCGTCGATGGCCGCGTGGCTCGGATCCCTGCTGTTGGGTGTGGCCACGTGCATGTTGGGCGCGTCCATCCCCTCGCTGCGCGCAGCGAAGATCCGTCCCATCGAGGTGATTCGCGGCACGGGAGCCATCGGGATACGGCACGGTTGGCGGTCTTGGGCGCACTGGGCACTTGGTTTGATTGTCATGGCGGGGGCATTGGCGTTCTCCGGCATGGGCACGCCACGGACGCTCGCGTTCGGCCAGGAGGCGGGGCAGACATTCAACAGCGCGCTGTGGGCCGGCATCATCGCCTCGTTCGGCATGTACATCCTTGTCAGCATGCTGATTCCGATTCTATTGGGCATCGGACGTGTCGTGTGTCGCCTGTGCGGGTCCGCGACCGGCGTGCTCGCCGCCCGTTCCGCCAAGGCGAAGGCCGCCAGCAACACGAACACGATTGCCCCGCTCGCCCTTGCCATGGGACTGTCGGTCACCCTGCTGACCTGCGCGCGATCCTATGGCCGGATACTCGCCTTAGCGGCCATCCGAAGAGCCTGAACTACGCGGACTCGCTGCTGCTCATAACGATGCTGTGCATCGTGTCCCTGGCCACCAGCATGGCGGTCATTGCCCTGTCGAACCGCAGCATGGTCGCCGACCAGGCATTGCTGCGCAGCATCGGCCTGTCCCCACGTCGTGTGATCCGCATGTATCTCTGGCAGAGCCTGCAGCTGGCCGCCGGCGCGGTCATTCTCTCGCTCATCCCGGTCGCCGTCAGCGCAAGCGTTTTCGCCGCAAGATCCGCGGCGCTCGTCGGCATCCCCGTGGCCGAAATCCCATGGCCGGGCGTAATCGGCATGGGCACGGCCTGCTGGCTGGCATTGTTCCTCATCCAGTTCACGCAGATTCGCCCCGCGCTACACCGCAGCGTGGCCGACACGATACGCACATGCTGACATGCACGCAACATCATACAAAAAGAGCCACAATGGGAGCCATGAAACCGCAATCCGCGCAGGCCAATAAGGTCACGGTCCTGGCCGTGCCACTGGTCATCGCCGTGGTCGAATGTGCAGCGATGCTGTGGGAGCATGCGATCGGAGCGCCGGCCGACACCATGTATACGTTTGCCAAAGATCCGCTGGGATTGGCTCTGCTGCTGGCGATGACCATAGCCAGCAGTGCGATACTGCTTGTCCGTTACTGGCTGCCAGCCGTTGCCTTGGCGCTTGAAGCGGTATTGTTAATAGTTGCCTCGTACTGGCGGTTGGACTCAATCGTGATGATTCAGACGCTCGTCGCCTGCTATGCGTTCGCCCGGACAGCGAGGGGGCGCGGGCTGTGCGTTGGAGGCATCGGCATGATGCTGTCGATGACCGCGTCGGCCATCATGGTGCATCCGGACGTTCTCGCGACCGAATGGGTGAGTCGAGTGGTAACGCTGGCAGCCGTGGGAGGCGGCGCGCTTGCAGTACGTGGCAGGCAACAGGCCAAGGAAGCCGAACACAAAGCTGCCGAGGAATGCCGGCGGGCAGCCGAGCTGGCCTTCCAACGCGATGCCGCAATACGCCGTTCGCGCATAGCCGGTCAACTGCACGACAGTGTGGGCCAGGGTCTGACCGTAATCATCGCACTGTCTGAGGGTCTGGCCGGCAAAACCGATGACCCACGCGTGGAGGATGCGCTGCACGGCATCAACGAAATCGCACGAGAGAGTCTGGGCGACACGCGCAAAGCCGTCCGCGCACTGACCGAGTTCGATGGAGCGGCGAACGGTGACGATACGCACACCCAAGAATCCGACCAGCATTCATGGGATGACATTCGGCCGATTCTCGCGCACGCACGCCGGCTGGGCATCGTCACGGTGTTCACCGAGACTGGTACGCGCGCCGATGACGAAGCTCAGGCTGATTTGTGTTTCGATGTGACTCGCGAAGCCATCACCAACGCCATACGTCACGGACAGAACGTGGTGCATATCAGCATCGCCTGGAACCACAGCGAGAACGGCACCGTCGCCGTGATTATCCGCAATGACGGCAGTCCCGCGCGCAAGGACGCGCGCAAGGATGACGGTACTGGGCTCGTCCGTCTATTCCACCGCGTCGAATCGGCAAGCGGCATCTTCGAATACGGTCCAAACGAAGACGGCGAATGGGTCGTCGAGGCGACCATCCCGTCCAACGGAGTGAACGAAAAGGACCACACCGCATGATTCGTATAATGCTCGTAGACGACCAGCGTTTCGCGCGACTTGGCTTCCAACTCATGCTTGACGATGCTTCCGACATCGTCGTCACTGCCCAGTCCGCTGACGGCCGATCCGCCATCGAGACGCTCGAACAGCTCGCCGTTCAGCATCGTCCATTGCCGAATGTAATCCTCATGGATGTGCGGATGCCCGGTATGGACGGCATCGAAGCCACTCGCCGCATCACCAGACGCTGGCCCACCATCAGCATTCTCATCCTTACCACGTACGACGAGGACGATTACGCCTTTGGCGGTCTCGACGCCGGAGCCAGCGGCTTCCTGCTCAAGGACGTCACCAAGCACAACCTCATCGACGCGGTTCACGCCATCGCCAACGGTGACGCAATACTCACCCCACGAATCACCAGACAAGTGCTTGAACGAGGCGTTCCGCATCCCACCAGCAGCCAGCGCCAGCAAGAAATGCGCAAAGCTTTCGACGCACTCACCCCTCGCCAGCGTGAAATCTGCGCACTCATCTCCGAAGGGCTCATCAACGAGGAAATCGCCAATCAACTCACCGTCGAACCTGCCTCCGTCAAACGTGCCGTGACCCGTATCCTCGCAACTTTGGGCCTGCGCAATCGCACTCAAATCGCCATCGGCTGGTTCAAAGCAGGCATGTAGACCTGCTATTTGCTCAGCAGCTCATTCAAGCGGATTGTTGTTACGAATGCGACTACCGCACGCCCTCCCAAGACGGATTCCATGTTCGACACCCCATTCGGCAAGGTGGGCTTGGCGGATTTTAGTGATGGTTGCAACACCTGTGTGTTTTGCCGCTCTTGATGGCGGTCTTGGATTGGTGCGATCGTATCATGCTGTGTTGATGAGTTCGAGTATTTTCTCGGATGGTTTCCTGTAGCCGAGTGTTTTGCGGGGCCGGTCGTTGAGTTCCTCGGCGACCGCGTCGAGGTGGTCCTCGGGGTATGCGCTCAGGTCGGTGCCCTTGGGGAAGTATTGGCGCAGGAGCCCGTTGGTGTTCTCGTTGGTGCCGCGCTGCCAGGGTGAATGCGGGTCGCGGAAATACACCTGCATATCCAACGTGGTCGAGATGCGTTTGTGCAGGGCGAGCTCGCTTCCCTGGTCCCAGGTCAGCGAGTTCCTCAGGAGCTTGGGCAGGTATTGCATTTTCCGGATGACGGCCTGCTGGACGTGTTTGGCGTCGTGCCCGTCGGGCAGGTGCAGGAGGATCGTGAACCGTGTCGAGCGTTCCACGAGCGTGCCGATCGCGCTTTTGTTGGCCGCGCTGCAGATCAGGTCGCCTTCCCAATGACCGGGTATCGCCCGGTCCTCGACTTCGGCGGGCCGCTCGCTGATCATGATCATGGGTTCGCGGAAACGGGGCTTGCGCGAGTCCGTCTGCCCGTGCGGCCGGCGTTGGGCGCGCCCGCTCCTCAGGGCCTTGATGACGTCCTTTTTCAGTTCGCCTTTGGCCTGGACGTAGATGGCCTGGTAGATCGTCTCCGCGCACACATGCATAGCATCATTATCCGGGAAATCGGCGCGCAGGCGCCCCGCGATCTGCTCGGGACTCCAATGCGCCCGCAATCCTGCGCGAATGTATGCGAGCAGGCCGGGCACCGTATGGATCTTCGCGGGCTTGGGTCGTCTGGGCCGTCCGCGCTCATCTGCTGGGGCCGGTACGGCTCGTACATGCCGGTCGCGGGATTCGTGTTGCGCACCAGCTCGCGGCTGGCGGTCGACGCGGGACGATTGAGCGTGCGCGCGATCCCGCGCACGCTCATGCCGGCCTTCCGCCAGTCGGCGATGCTGATGCGCTCGTCCTGGCTCAGATACCTCGAACTGATCTTTTGGGGAATGTCCACGGTGGAACGATACCAGTCCACCGACGGTTTCTCGTTCCTGCCGTTCGATCGTGTCCTTCCGTTGCGCCACACCTTGCCGGTGCGTTTGGACACGCCCACCGCCCGCGCGGCCTGCGTGAAGTTCATGCCCGCCTCGAGATGCTCGACGTACCGGCGTCGCCGCGCCGCGCACATCTCGCCACGCGTCGCGTACTCCACGCCCTCGAACACCCACCTGTCCACCTGGCCCTCCCATCAGTCAGCCAGGCGTTGCGACGATCACTGGAACCCGCCCTTCGCCATTTTTTTGGGGGGAGAGACCGGTGGCGGCAAGTGTGCGATGGGAGTCGGATGCATCGTCCTTGCGGATGATGCGCAGGTTCATTCCTTTGGCCGATGGATAGTTTCGGCAAATCGAGGGAGCATGGAGCAACCGTCATGCGATTGCCTGACATGATGTTGCGTTTGCGGCCGCTGAAGGGTGAAATGGCGGCGACATTGCAACGCGCGGGTCTGGGCAAGGCATCCTGCCTTTGCCTTCAGGCCCGCCTTTCGTGAAGGGTGATTATGCCAGTTATATCGGCTGCGAATCTCTCGATCGGGTACAAGGGTTCCCCAATCGTCAGCAACATTAACCTGCGGTTGAGCACGGGTAGGATCATCTGTCTGCTTGGGGCAAACGGCGCGGGCAAAACCACGTTGATGAAGACGCTACTCGGACGGATAAAGCCCGTGAGCGGAGAGGTCACGTACACAGGGACGAATATCAATGAGATGTCCGCGGCGATAGACCATCCCAGTTTCTTTCCTTACCTGAGTGGTAGAGAGAACGTCGAGGTGGTCTCCGCGTTCTGGGGTCTGGATGTGGACCCGGAGGCGGCGTTGGACGGTGTGGGCATCAATCGCGCGGCGTATGGGCGGAAGGCGAAGGACTACTCGACGGGCATGAAAGAGCGTCTGGAGCTGTGCCTCGCCCTTGTGCCGCATCCGAGGTTCCTGTTCCTCGACGAGCCGCAGAACGGTCTGGACCCCGATGGCATAGCCTCCTTGTCCGAAACGCTTCGCGCCTACCGGGACAAGGGGAACTGCGTAGTCATCTCCACGCATCTGCTTCATGAGATCCAGGGCGTCCCGGACGAGTGCATCATGATTCGTCACGGCCGGGCCGTGCAGGTCACGGATCTGACCGGGGTGAACCTCGCGGATCTGTATCAGGGGAGGTAGGGTCTTGAACGCCGTTTCCCCTGTTCGCGCGTTGGTCGCCTACTACTGGAACACGTGGTATTTCCTCGCCGCGGTGTTTGGGGCCGTCTCGTCCCTTCTGCTGGGTGCGTGGATCTCAAGCGCGGCGAACGGAACCCCGATAACCGGAGGGTATTGCGTCTATTTCACCGCCACCCAGCCGTTGATCTGCCTTTCGCTGCTCTTCGCATGCGATGCCAGGGTCGCGAAGGCGCACTACGGTGGCCTGCCGCGCCACGTGTATTCCGCGTGGACGCCATGCTCGCTCAGGGCCGTGTTCCGGGCCCTGATCCTGACCTCCGTGAACCTGATTGGCGTACTGTGCTTCGACGCCATCATGGTCCTGACGGGTACCGGAATTCACCCGCATCTGGCAGCTGTCCTGTGCTTCGTCGTGCTGCAGAGCCTTGCGACCTCCCTGATCTACTCGATCGTCGAGATCGCCGCCGATCCCAGAACCGCCGGAATCGTCTCGGCCATCCTTTGCTATGCATGGATTCTCCTGCCGGGCGACCTTCCCGACTATGCGACGCCCTACGTCGCGAACGCCCTACGGACCGTCGGACTTAACCTGAACGGCACCGTGATGTCGCCGGCGGAAGCGGCGAGTCGAGCGTCCGTCGGCCCCGTGATGGTCGTCGTCCCGATCGTGGTGCTTTTGGTTGCCTATATGCTGTTGAGCCGGTTCCGTCGCGAAGGAGTGGAGAGGAAATGAAGTCCCTATTGCGTATTGAGCGTGTGGCGGTGATCCGCTGGTCGACGCTCGCCTTCGTGGCCGTGCTGCTGTTTCCGTTGTTCTTTTTGCGTTACGGGAACACGGGTGCGGTGGTGCAGTCGGCGATGGTGATGGCGCTTCCCGTAACCGCGGCCGGTCTCGTCTTCTCCAATGCAAGGGTGCCCTCCTCGTACCGTTCCTTCAGCATCCACGACCGGCTCCTGCTTCGCTTCAGCGTGAAGTCGCTGTCGCTCGGCGTCGTGATCAACGTCTGCCTGACTTTGCTGTACGGGCTTGCCGTCGGATTCGTCGTCAACGAGACGCTTTCGTCGCGTACCATTCTGATGCTTGCGTTCACCGCCGTCGTCCTTTCCCTGGCATGCTTCGTTCTGCGACTCTGGGTCAGTCCTCTCGTCGCCTGGAACGTCGTCGCCTTCTTCATCGTCGCCGGACTTACGGTGAGTTCCGGCATGTTCGAGGACGCGCCGATGCTGTACGCCGTCATACCAACCACATGGGTGTTGAACGGGGTGAAATTCGCCGGTTACGTGATTCCGGTCGGCGTCGTCATCGCCGCGATAAGCGCATGTCTGCTGTTCAAGGCGGTGAAACGTGTCTGACCGAAGCCGTATACGGGTGCACTGTTTCGGATCGTAATCGTCCGGCAGCCAGCTTTCTCACCGTATTCCGTTGCGGGAGTGAGCCTGCCGCTTTCCGCTGATCCCGCCATACAAAGTCGACTCCGCACGTCGCGAGTCTTCGCCGAACACTGTCATTGGTGACGCAGAGGTCGTGTGGGAATGGCCGTGACAGGGGAGGGGTATTGGGCAAGCTTCGGGCGCCGCGTTCGGCGCGTGGCCGTGTGATGGCGGCGGCCGGCATGGTTATGGTGGGATCGTTGGGCATCCAGACGTCGTCGTCCCTGTCGGCGTCGTTGTTTAGTGCGTTGGGGCCGATTCCGGTCAGTTCGATGCGCATGCTGGTCGCCGCGATCGTCATGCTCGCGCTCGTCCGTGTGCTTCGGCCTGTACACGCTCTTCGCCGACCGGGTCGGCAAGACGGGCACCGGGCTCGACGGGCTCGCCTTGTCGGTCACGGTCGCGGCGCTGGCCACTTCGCCGGTATCCATCAGTCACGCCCCGCACATGTCGGCCGCCCAGTGGGGCATCATCGCCGCCTCGGCGGTGCTGGGAGTCGCGATTCCCTACACGATGGACACGTTGTCCGGGCGTATCACGTCGGCGCGCGTGGTCGGCACGCTGTTCTCCATCGACCCCGCCATGAGCGTGATTATCGCCGCGCTGATATTGCGACAGACCATCACCGCGGTGGCCGTGATCGGCGTCATCGTCGTCTCCCTCGCGGGTGCCCTGCTGGTGTAGTCATCCGGCGGCGATGCCGTAAACGGATGATTCTTGTCATACGATTGCTTGACATGGCTGGTCTGCGAATGCATGTTTTCCCGGCCGCCATCGATTGGAATGCCAGCCTCCAGCTGCCAGTGGGCTTGTTCGGTGTGGGTTTGGAAGGTGCCGACGTGTGTTTCGATGATGGTTTGGTAGCGGTCGAGGCCGAGTCTCGTGTCATCGGGTGTGATGGTGTCGCTGGCGGAGACGTGGATGGCGTCCGTGTCGAAGGTGACGCAGATGGCGTACCATTCGCCCGGATGGCGTGTTTGGCGATGTTCGCGTACAGTTCCGCCAGCAGGTTCGACAGCAGGCCCGCCAGCAGTCGCATGGTCTCCGGCGTGAGCGGCCGGTGTGGTTCGGCGAGCAGGTTGTCGCCGGTGAATCCCGGGGCTTCGAGCCTGGCCTCCTCCTCGTCGATCAGCGATTGCAGCCCGGCACGCTGCGCGGCGGCATCGACTTCCGTGGAATCGGCTGTGCGGGGGTGCTTGCTGCCGTGGGAGCCTTCCTGCGAGTACCTGCTG
>OBUU01000814.1_pt1 | contig 10664 bp, 9 predicted proteins | sample 1475981 | NCBI WGS metagenome assembly OBUU01 (sample SAMEA2579966, study PRJEB22360) | human gut metagenome | biome: human gut; feature: human-associated habitat; material: faeces | place: Denmark | collected 2008/2010 | reverse complement strand
ATCAAGGCGCGCAGGTTTGCGATCAGCAGGAAGATCGAGCCGACGAGCGTGATCGGCATGGACAGCACGAAGCCGTCCTTGAGCGCGGTGATGGCTTTGGTGCTCGCGAATTTCACGAACACGTCAAGCGTCTTTTGCGCGACGTTGGTGAACCTTTCCTTCATCACAGGAGTCCTTCCTTGGACATCTGCGGACTTCGTAGTCCGCATCTTCTGTTGTACTTCCAGCACGGCTTTTCAGCCTTCAGTTATTCGATATACTTTTTGTTGTTCGAATAACTTGTGCTTTTAGTATACGGATTATGGAAATCCTGTCAAATATGGTCACATCGCTGTTATTACACCGATTATCGGCATAATTCAGCCATTGTCAGCGCTCACTGGTCAAGATTGCGACACGCCGGTGGTCAAAATTTATTCGAATAAATTAATCGTTTTTACTTCGACGGCTCACATCAGGCCGAGCCGTTCGAAAGCGCGGGCGAGCCCGTCCTCCTCCACATCGCCGGCGACGATGCCGGCCATCGCCTTGATGTCCTCCGACCCGTTGCCCATCGCCACGCCGACCGCGCAGTACTCCAGCATCGGGATGTCGACGGCCGCGTCGCCGAACGCGACGGTGTCCTGCCGATTCGCGCCGAGATGCGCGAGCAGCCGGTCAATCGCATGGGCCTTGGTGATGCCCTTGACTCCGAGATCGCCGAACAGCGCCGTCGCTCCCCTACCGCCCCACGTGCCCGATTCGAGGTCGGGGAAACGCCCGCGGGTGTCGAGGAAGTCCCGGTACGAGCCGAGCACGTAGCTGATCTTGTTCACGTCGTCCCGGTACAGTTCACCGTCGAAGATCATGTCGGGGAACGCCTCGCGCACGGTCAGGCGATTGACGTTCTCCTTGCCCTTGCGGGCGGAATACTCGCGGATGGCGTCGAGCGCGCCCTCCTCGAAGCCCTCGCTGGCGAACAGGCCGCTGTTGCTTTCCAGATAGAATTCAAGGCCGCGCGGATGACCCTCACGGCCGAGTCCGGCAGGTTGTTGTCGTAGTCGACCAGTGTGCCGTCCACGTCCAACAGGATGATCTTGGACATCGTCGTCCGCCTTTCGTCGATGGTCGTGGCGGCCATGCGGCTTTACGAGCGGAGCCGGCTGCCGTGCGTCAGCGCATCGAGGTCATCGTGAAGAACCTCGCGTTGACGTAATGGTATGCGATGAACGAGGAGTTGAACAGACGGCCGTTGGTCAGGAACGAGTCATCCTCCAGGTACAGCGCGGGATCACCCTCGTTCAGACCAAGCACCCGGGCCGCGTCCGCCTCCAGCTTGCCCGCGTACAGCACCTTGTCGACGAAGCCGAAATTCAGACCGAGGTCGTTGCGCGCGTACCCGAACAGCGACCCCTCGGCGATCTGCTCATTGATGAACGGCACGAATTCCTTGAGATACCACGCCGTCTCATATGCCAGCGGATTGCCGTCGACCTGCCGCAGACGCACGACACGCCACACCTGATCACCCTCGGCGCAGTGCATGCGCTTGGCCAGCACGGAGTCGGCCTGCAGCAGCGACAACTCCTGCACCACGGACGTCACCTTGCGATGCGGGTACTCCGCGGAAATGCCGCGCGTGGTGCCGATCGACAGGTAATCGCCCTCACGGTCCTCGCGCACGAACACGCCGCTGCCCCGCACCGGGAACACGTCGCCGGCCTCGGCGAGCACCGCGATGGCATTGCGCACGCGGTACCTCGTGGTCTGGTACTCCTCTATCAGCTGGTCCTCGGTGGGCAGCTTCCCGGTCTGCCGAAACTCACCGGCATCGATACGGCCTCTGAGAGTCGTGGCCAATTCGCGGTAATCCTGAGCCATCATTCCTCCTACCGTCTGATTCCGCCCGATGCAGCGGCCCCCATCACCGCCAGAGACACCGCATCCCATGACATCATGATTTTATCGCACAACACACGGTTATTCGAATAACAACATGTACAATCGTACATGATAATCGTAATATCGTGCGCCTCGGCACCCCTTATACGACAATGGCGCTTGGGCGACATGCCATGCCACCCAAGCGCCATACGAACCGACATGCGATTATTGAATCGAGGCCTCCTGCCGCGCGACCTCCAACGCCTTGTTGAAGGCGTCCGACGTCCAGCTGGCTCCGGCCACCTTGTCGACCTTCAGGTCCTTGAGCGGCTTGCCATCGACCACGCCATTGATTGCCTCGGCGAAGTCATTCTGGTGGTTCTTGGAGATCGTCGTGAACGGATGCCCCACGATCTCGACCTTCTCGACCTTCTGGTCGGCGATGGTCAGGTGCACGTCGATGGAATCCTCTCCGACCGGCCCGTACTGGCCGTTGATCGAATAGGTGCCGTCCTTGTAGTTGCCGGTGTCCTTCTTGTCGGAGGTCGTGGACTTGCGCTTGGAGGAGCTGTCGGAGCCGCTCGATGACTGGGACTCGCTCTCCTGCGACTTCTCGGTCTCGCCGGAATTGCCGGCATACTCGTCGTTCATCGGCGCGGCCTTGGGCTCGCCGCAACCGGCCAGCAACGTGGTCGCCGCGATCAGTCCCGCGGCCGCCACCGTCACGCTCTTCAGCGTGCGGGATTTCGACGGGGAACCGCCGTCCGCAAGCCCGTCATGCTGCAGAGCGCTGCCGTCACTCATGGTCACCACCTGTCTTCGCCGCCTTGGTAGGATCAATGAAATCAATGGAAGAATCGCCATGCTGCGCACCTTCGGCGTCAGAACCGGTGGACGCAGGCTTGCCACCGGCCGCTACGTACGCATCATGTGCATTTTTATCATTCCACTTCTCGCCCACGAGCACGCCGTGGTTGAGCATGATTTCACGCTGGGCGCAACTCGCCACGAGAGCGTCATGGGTGACCACGATGACCGTGGTGCCCTGGTCATGCAGCTGGCGGAACAGGTCGAGGACGATCTTCTCGTTCTTCTCGTCCAGGTTGCCGGTGGGCTCATCGGCGAGAATCAGCTTCGGGTTGTTGATCAGCGCACGCGCGACGCACACGCGCTGCTGCTCGCCGCCGGACAGCTGGCTCGGCAGATGGTGGGCGCGGTCCTTCAGACCGACCTTCTTCAACGCCTCAAGGGCCTGCTTCTCGTCGACGACCGAATGGTAGTACTGCGCGACCATCACGTTCTCGACGGCCGTCAGGTGCGGCACCAGATAGAACTTCTGGAACACCAGGCCGATCAGGTTCTTGCGCACGTCGGCGAGCTGGGCGGCGTTCAGATCCTCCAGCTTGCGGCCCTCCAGCGAAACGGAGCCCTTGCTCGGCGTGTCCATGCAGCCGATCATGTTCATCAGCGTCGTCTTGCCGGAACCCGACGAGCCGACGATGGCCAGCCATTCGCCCTGCGGAACGGTCAGGCTCAGATCATCGACCGCATGCAGGTCGCCGTAGATCTTGGAAATATGATCGAGTTCAAGCAGCATATCCATGATTATTCCTTAACTATTCCAACTATTCCTCGCGCAGCACGACCGCGGGGTCGATGCGCGTGGCGCGATGCACCGGGGGGATGGATGCGACGACGGCGACCAGCGCGCTGAACACCACCGACACGACGGCGAGCCACCAGTTGAAACCGATGGAACGCTCAAACACGGTGGCGCACAGCCAGCGGGCCATGCCATAGCCTGTCGCAGTGCCAAGCAGGCCGCCGAGCAGGCCATACACCGCCGATTCCACATAGAACTCGACGCCGATGGCATGCGAGCTCGCGCCGAGCGCCTTGCGCAGACCGATCTCGTTGCGCCGCTGCGAGACGATGGAGCTGATCGTGGTGCCGACGCCGACCAGCGTGAACACCAGTACAACCAGCGACACGATCCAGAACAGCGTCTGCAGCATCGTGATGACGCGCGTGTCGGAAGCGGTGATCTTGGTGACCTGCTGCGCCTTGACATGCATCGACGTCATATCGTTGATGCTGTTGACCAGCGCGGTGAGGTCCGAGGCGCCCGACGAGTATTCGATGACGTCCACGCCGCGCGTGGAGCCGGTGAGCTTGTCCACGTCGCCGGCCAGCGCGTAGATGATCGAACCCGCGCTGCCGCCGGTGTCAACGATGCCGGCCACACGGAACTCGGTGCCGGACGTGTCCATGATGTCGCTGGAGACGTGGCCGTTCTGGGTCTGCTGGGCGCCGGTGGAGCCGGACGAGGTCTGGCCGTCTGACGTGCCGTCAGTGCCGGACTGCGCGGATTCATCGCCGGATTGCGCCGTGCCACCAGTGCCGGACTGGCTCGCCTGTCCCGAGGACGCAGCGTTGTCTGATGCGCGGTAGCCGATGGTGATGCTGCCGCCGACCTTCAAGCCCATCGCATCGGCGACGTCCCGGCCGACCAGCACCTTGCCCGTGGACGGCCAGGAGCCGTCGACGACCCAATGATGGTTGAGGTTCCTGACCTGCGCGGGGTTGACGCCGGCCATCACGTACGGGGCCGCGTTGACGCGCACGTTCTCGTAACGGTACGTGGCGTGCTTTTCCGAGCCCTTGGCGCTCACCATCTGCGTGGTGTGCTCGACCATCGCGTCATCGATGCCGGACTTGCCGTTCTCCGAATCGGCGAGCGGCGTCACGATCAGGTTGGCGCCATAGGCTCGCATCTCCTGATTCATCTGCTGCGGCACGGCGATGCAGATCATCGCCAGACAGGACAGCGTAGCGGCGCCGACCAGCGACGCCACCACGGCCATGACCGCGCGAGACCGCCTGCGGAACACCGCACTCAACAGCATCCTGAAGAACATACCGGTATTGGTCATCTCAGCACGCCTCCTTCATCATCGTCTTACGATCAGCGTCCATGCAGCACCTCCGCCGGCTTGAGGCTCAGAATCGAGCGAATCGACGACGCCGATGCCAGCAGCACGGTCAGCGCCAGCAGCACGAACACCAGCACGAACACCATCGGGCGCATGGTGATGCCCGAACCGAACACCACCTGCCCGATGATCTGCGCCACGCCCGAGCCCAAAGCGGCGCCGACGATGGCTCCCAGAAGCGAGATCGCCGCGGTCTCCGCCATCATCAGGCGCGACACCGCGCCATCGGTCGCACCGATCGCCTTGAGCAGGGCCAGTTCGCTCGACCGCTCGCCGATCGAGGCGACCATCAGGTTGGCCACTGCCACGGCCGCGGCGAGCAGGCTCAGCACCGTCATCAGGATCATCACGGCCTGGGTCTTCTGCAGCACGTTGCCCTGCAGCGCGGCGACCTGCCGCACCTGCTTGGCGACCGCGCCGGGAATGACCTCCTCGATCTGATAGGCGATTGAGCTGGGGTATGCCGTGCAATACCAGGTCTCCCACTCGTCTTGGCTGAGCGCGGCGGGGTTCTGGGCCGCCTTGCGCGCCAGATCGTTCTCCGGCGTTGTCAGCGCCTTCACCTCGATCTTGTCGACGGAGTCCGGCAGATCCGACAGCACCTGTGCCACCGACGAGGAGATGTAGATGGCACTGTTGTCGTCGTCGCCGGAATCGTAGACGCCGGTGATGCGAATCTTCTGTTCGTGCGTGTTCCCGGCCGCCGTGGTCTTGCGCAAGGTGACCGTATCGCCGCGTCCCACGCCGAGCTGCTGCGCGAGCGTCGTGCCGATCACGCCCTGATCGGTGTCATCCTTCGGCCAGCTGCCGTCGAGCTTCCACCATGAGCGCATGCCGTCGACGCCCACGACGGTGGTCTCGCCCGACGCGAGCTTCAGCGTCTTGTTGAACCACGTGCCGACTACCGCCGCCGCCGTGCCGTTCACCTGCGCGTGGACGTTGAGTTGCGGCGCGAAATTCGTGATGTTGAACGCCCAGAAAATCGTCTTGATCTTCGCCGCGTCGGACTCCTTCAGGAACGAGGTCGGGTCCGCGTCGGACTGCGGGCCTCCCTCCATGTTGTACAGGTCGGACACCACCGCATCGGACTTCGGCTGCACGGTGATGTTCGAGCCATATGTGCTCAGCTCGGCGTTGAGCTTGTCGCCCACGTCGAACACGACGCCCAGCATCGACACCGACACCGTGGCCGACAGGCACACGGTCAGCGCGATCAGCAGGCGCCTGCGTAACTGGCGGGTGAACGAGCGCCTGATCATTCTCAGAAAGAACATGGTCTAAACCCCTTCCTGCCTTACTGGAAGTGGGCGCTCAGCGCGTCCAGGTCGGCGGTCTGAATGGTGATCTTGCCGCTACCGGTCTTGTACGGGAACGGGATCGGGTTGCACCCGCCCTTGAAGCCGATGGTCGCCAGGTTGATGGCCACCTCACACTTCTTGCAGATGATCTTGCCGTCCTTCTCGTAGTATCCGGCGTCGCCGCAGTTCTCGCAGGCGTCGAGGCCGATGCCGTACGCGCCGCCGTTCTTCTTGATGATGATGAAGCGCATCACGGTGCCGTCCTTGGCCTTGTATTCGAAGCGGTGCAAATGGCCGTCCTCGACCTGGCCGAACGGGATCGTGGCCACGCCGTCCTTGAGCGAATACGCTTCCGGCGGCGAGAGAGTCGGCTGCTGGTTGATTGCGGCCACTCCCAAGGTCAGCGTCGCGGCAACGCCGATCATCGCCACCATGCTCCATGCGGCGGCGGCGATCGCACGGCGCCGGAACGCCTTGTGCTTGCGCACCGTGGCCGCATTGACGTCGGCCGCGAGTCGCTTCGCAGAAACCGGCATACGCAAGCCGGCCACCACCGAGGCGACGGCGGGAATCAGGAATATGAACGCTTGGGCCATAATCAAACCGGACTTGTTGTTGATCAGCCAGGCGAGCATCACGAACGCGATGTGCGGGAACCGCAGCGTGCGGGCCTGCATGATCTGCAGCAGGCCGGTCAGATGTTGCATCAGCTGGATCACCAGCACCACCAGCACCGCGGACAGGAACGCCGGACGGACCGCCGTCGAACGCATCGTGCGGAAGATCGCGGCGATGACCGCGGACGCGATGATGCCCAGCACAAAGCCGAGCGCACGCAGCAGCATATCGGACGTGAAGATCGGGTCTCCCGGCTCGACCCAGATGGTCAGCTGCAGGATCACGTCCGGCAGCGCATAGAACACGGTGAGCGCGACGCCCAACGCCGCCACCAGATTGGCGAGATGCATCACCGCGGCGTGCCGACGCCAATTGCGGGTGATCAGTCGGTTCACGAACACCAACACGATCAGCAGGAGGTCGATTACCACGCAGCACCACAGCACCGGGTAGTTGATGAATGTACGCTGGTTAATCACCGCGGATGCACGCAGTCCGGCGAACACGATCGCCGCCACCAATCCGATGAGGATTCCCCACAGACGCCATCGGGAGCTGATCGGCTTGTCACGCCCCTCGCCGACGGTCAGCATCACACTCATGCACATGACCAGCAACGCGGGCCCCAGCGTGCCCGGCATCACCGCTACGAACTGTTCGAGCATTCGCACCCTTTCCTTGTTCCGTCTATTATGTTCCGTTCATTCCGTCATAAAAACAGCGAAAGCTCCTCTCGGGCAGAGAGGAGCATTTCACTCAGGCAATGTCAATCACCACTGACGCGGGGTGTATTCCCAGTTGTCGAAGGTGACCTCGATCGGCTCGGTCCAGAAGCGACCCTTGACGCCGGTCTCGGGATCGACGTGCAGCATCCAGCCCTTCTTGGCCGGGGATTCGATCGACAGCTTCAGCTGGTAGGTGCCGGCCTTGTCGAGCTTGACGTTGGCGCCGTAGTGCGGGCCGTCGGAGGCGTTCATCTGCATGAAGGTACCGGAGGTGGCCTTGCCGCCTTCGACTTCCTTGCCGGTGGACTTGTCGATGATCGTGTAGTTCACGGTCAGCTCGGGGACGAAGTCGCCCTTGCCGTAGCCCAGCTCGGTACCCTTCTGGTTGGCGTGGATGTCGGCTTCGAGGTGGAAGCTCGAATCAGCGGCCTTCAGGCCCATGGAGGCGGGCTCCATGTCAATCGGCTGGAAGTACACGGCGCCGACGGTCAGCGGGCCGGCGTCCTTGTCCTGCTCCTCGGCGGTGCCGGACGGGCCGACCGGGACCTCTTCAAAGCCTGCGCCGGAGCTGGAGTTGTCCTTCTTGTCGCTGGACTGAGAGGAGCTGCCCGAAGACTTGTTGTCGGAAGCATTGTTGGTGGAACCGCACGCGGACAGCGAGAAGGCCATGGAACCGGCCAGCAGCACGCCGAGCAGGGCGGCGATCTTCTTGTTCTTCATCATTTCTCTATTTCCTTTGTTGTGTAGTGAATGGTATTCACAGATTGTTGGGTTGATTGTTCGGGGCACCGGCCGTCACGGCAGCCTTGGCCTTCGCCTTGCGCTGCTTGATGAAGCCGACCACGAACAGGGCGATCACCGCGATGGCCGCAATCACCTGGGCGATGATGCATTCGACGTACGGGTAGAAGCCGAGCCAGTCGTTCGTCGGAACGCCTTGCAGATACGTTGCCGGGAGTGCGTCGCCCTCGATCAGCGAGTGCACGCCGCCGCCGGCGAACACGACCACCAGCACCGACATCAGGATCGACGTGACCAGGAAGAACGGTCCGATCGGAATCTTCACCGACGTGAAGCGAATCACGAAGAAGATGATCAGCAGCACCACCGCGGCTGCGACGGCACCAATCACCATGCCATGCGTATCGCGGCTCATCGTGTAAATCGACTGGTAGAAGATCACCGTCTCGGCGCCTTCACGGAACACGGCGAGGAAGCTCAGCATGGCGAGCGAGATCACCGTACGGGACGCGACCTTTTCGCCGGCATCGACCTGTGAGGAGACGGAGGCCACCGCGGCTTCGGTCTTCTCCTTGATGTACCGGTTCCATGCCTCGACGCTGGACTTGTTGAGCATCCAATTGCTGGTCCATAGCAGCATGGCCATGGCAATCAGGGCGCACACGCCTTCCATGATCTCCTGAATCGGGCCGGACCCACCGAACGCGAGCACGAAGATGACCGCGACCACGCCTGCGCCGGCAAGACCGGCGAGCACGCCCACATAGATCCACTTGGTGAAACGCTTGTTGCCGGACTTGACGAGGTACGCCACCACGGCCGCGACCACCAGCAGCGCCTCAAGACCCTCACGAATCAGAATCAGGAACGCCTGGCCGACCGAGCTGGTGATGAACTTGGTGAAGCTGCCTTCCTTGTCGGCGGCACCGCCGTCGAGCTTGCCGGCGTCCTCGACCAGCATGGCCTTCAAATCGTCGACGAGCTTCTTGGTGTCTTTGAGCGAGGCGCCTGTGTTCATCGACTTGCGGCACATCTTGAACTGGTACTCGACCTGCGAGACACGGTCGCCGCTGATGGCGTTCATCACGTTCTTCTCGAAGCCGAGCTTCTCGTAGTACTGGTAGTAGGCGTCGTTGACGAGGGTAGCGCCCTTCGCGCCGTCGCCGCCTGCGTACGACTTGTAGGCCTTGTCGAGGATCGGCATCATCTCGTTGGCCACATCGGTCCAGCTGCGGTCGCCCTTGCCGGGGTTCTTCTTCTGCTTGGACTGCAGAACCTTGCGCTCCTTGGCGATCTGCTCCTGCAGCGCCTTGTCGTAGCCGCGGGGATTGGCGAGCTTGGTGTTCGCGTCGAGCTGCTTGGCGGTGCTGTCGAGGTCGGAGACGAGCGCGGTCACGCTCTGTTCGATCTTCGCCTCGTTGCCCGTCACATATGACAGGTCCTGAATGTCTTGGAACGCCTGCTGCTGGGAGGCCTGCTTGTCGGAGCCGATGTTGTCGGTCACGACCTGGGTGAAGTTGGACGCCACATAGATCTCGTTGTATGCGGCCATGAAGTCGGACGTGGAACCGGCGGTGTTGCCGTCCTTGTATTCCTTCTGCCCCTGCTGCAGCTGCTTGTCCATCGCGGCGGCGACGTCGGCCCATGTGTCGTAATCCGCGGAACCGTCGGCGGCCATCGCCTGCGGGGCGAACATGACGGCCATCACCGTGAACAGCGCCGCGACGACGGCCAGCGAACGACATCCAACCGCCCGAAGATGCGCTACCGCACGACATCGCATATTGGATTCCTCTCCATATCAACGCTTTCTAAACCATCTATGCAATATAGAGAAAAAAAACCTGAAAGAACAGTCTTGACTTTTGAAATTTTATGCGGTAATAGAGCGGCCCCTGAGGCCGAAATGTCTCATATTGTGGTCATCGTATGGGTGGCCCCTTAGGGGCCGCTCTCAAAACTCGCAGATACAAGACGTTTTTCGGGTCCCGTTGTCTAATTGAAAGTGCAACACCCGTTAGATTGGAGATTGTCCGGATAACCAGTCCGAAGGGATGTCGCACCTATGGGAGAAGTGTATTCGCACCTGTCGTAAGAGGAACGCCGGGCCATCCAGATCGAGATCGGCAACGGCGCCGGCATCCGCGGGATCGGTCTGATGCCCGGCCGCAACGCCTCGACGGCCGGCGGGGAGGCCAAACGCAACACGTGGGTTCCCGTCCGACGAGAACGGGTCCTGCCGGCCGTGCCGGCCGAAACGGCTGAAGACAGGCCCGTGGACAGGCGGATGCTGCATCGCCGACCCCGCGCGGCGCAGGGCCGTCCGCAGGCGCGCCAAGCCGCGCAGGCGCCACCGCCCGTCATGCGGACGCCTGTGGGCGCGGGTGGCCGAATGGCCGGGTCGCGGCTGGTCGCCGCCGCCCGTC
>OBUU01000813.1_pt1 | contig 10685 bp, 8 predicted proteins | sample 1475981 | NCBI WGS metagenome assembly OBUU01 (sample SAMEA2579966, study PRJEB22360) | human gut metagenome | biome: human gut; feature: human-associated habitat; material: faeces | place: Denmark | collected 2008/2010 | reverse complement strand
ACCATCTACTGCTACTTCCAGATTCCGCTGATGATCATCATCTTCCTGCCCGCGGTCGATTCGATCCGTCCACAGTGGCGCGAGGCATGCGAATCCCTCGGTGGCAACACGTTCCAGTACTGGACGCGCGTGGCCTGCCCGATTCTGGCACCCCGCTTCATCTCCGCGTTCCTGCTGCTGTTCGCCTCCGCGTTCTCCGCATACGCGACCGCCGCGGCCCTGTTCTCCCAGCGTTCGATTCTGGTGCCGCTTATGATCCAAGGTGCCATGCGCAACGAACTGGACCCCAACCAGCAGGGCTTTGCCCAGGTGCTGGCATTCGCAATGATCATCGTCGTGGCCATCGTCATGCTGTTGAGCCACGCCGTGGAAAAGAGGGCCGGACGTTGGCAATGACCGAAACTTCCGCAACCAAGCCGCCGCAGCTGCGCGCCGCTCGTGCGCGTAAACAGAGCATCATCAAATTCGTGATCCTGTTCGTCACCCTGGCGTTCCTGTTCGTGCCGCTGCTGGCCATGCTCATCTTCACCCTGCGTCACCCGCTGTCCGGCCGCTGGTCGGCCGCGCCGTGGATCGCGATTTTCACCGGCAACGGCGAGTCGCTGGGTGCCGACCTGACCGTGCTGTGGCAGGGCATCGGCACCTCGCTGGCCCTGAGCGCGGTCACCGTGGTGATCATGCTGGTGCTGCTGGTGCCCACCATGGTCATCGTGCATATTCGCTCCAAGGTTTTGGAGCGCGCGATCGAATGGGTGGCCACGCTGCCGCTGACCATCCCGGCCATCGTGCTGGTGGTGGGTTTGGGCCCGATCTACCGCTGGCTGTCCGCCGACGTGCTGAGCACCAACCCAATCTGGCTGTGCTTTGCCTACGTGATTCTCGTGATGCCGTTCGCCTTCCGCGCGATCGCCGTGGGGCTTAACTCCATCGACGTCAAGACGCTGGTCGAGGCATCCCGCTCGCTCGGTGCCTCCTGGCCCAAGGTGTTCTTCAAGGTGATCATCCCGAACCTATGGCAGTCGATTCTCTCGGCATCCTTTATCTCCATCGCCGTGGTGCTGGGCGAATACACCGTCGCCTCGCTGCTCGGCCGTATGAACCTGCAGGTCGCGCTCTACCAGCTCGGCCAGTCCAATTCTCAAATCTCCACCGCCATGTCGCTGCTGGCTCTGCTCTTCGGTGCGGTGCTCCTCGTTGCGCTCGACCTGATCTCCGACGCAATGCGCAAGTCAAGGGAAGGTAAGTAACCTGATGAACAGCAATTCGATTTTCACCCGTCGCCATGCCGGTGCCGATGCCGCGGCTTCTGTTTCGGCACCCGCCACCACGTCCGCTGCCGCCGAGGACGCCTTCAAGAACGATCCCACCGCCACCCTCGAAGGCGTGCGCGGCAAGGACGTGACCAAGGCCGCCAAGGCCCTGCTCAAAGACAGCGTCAAGCGCGGCGGCGGCTCCATCCAGATGCGCGACGTCGTCAAGATCTACCCCGGCTCCACCGTTCACGCGCTCGACGACTTCAACCTGGACATCAAGCCCGGCGAAATGGTCGTGCTGCTCGGCGGCTCCGGCTGCGGCAAGTCCACCGCGCTGCGCTCGCTCGCCGGCCTCGAAGACATCCAGGGCGGCCGCATCATGGTCGGCGGCCAAGACGTCACCGGCGTGCCGGTCAACAAGCGCGAGATGGCCATGGTGTTCCAGGCCTACTCGCTTTTCCCGCACATGACCGCCCTGGAGAACGTGGAATTCGGCCTCGAAGTGCGCGGCATGGGCAAGGCAGAACGCCGCAAGATCGCCATGGAACAGCTGGAGCTCGTGGGACTTGCCGATCAGGCCAAGAAGTACACGCAGCAGATGTCCGGCGGCCAGCAACAGCGCGTGGCCCTGGCGCGCGTGCTACTGCTCGACGAGCCGCTCTCCGCCCTCGACGCCAAGGTGCGCGTCCAGCTGCGCGACCAGATTCGCCGCATCCAACTCACCACCGGCACCACCACCGTCTTCGTGACCCACGATCAGGAAGAGGCGCTGGCCGTGGCCGACCGCATCGGTGTGATGAACAAGGGCAAGATCGAGCAGATCGCCGCCCCGCAGAACCTGTACCAGCGCCCCGCCACCGAGTACGTGGCCACGTTCATTGGACTCACCAACCGCCTGCCCGGCGCATCCAATGGCGACGAGGCTGTGGTCTTCGGCCAGCGCGTGCCGCTGCTCGCCGGCTCCGCCAAGGGCGATTCCGTGGCCGTGCTCGTGCGCCCGGAGAACCTGACGCTGGCCTTGGCCGGCAGCAGCGATTCGCACGTCGGCGAACGCGCCCGCGTGGAGGTCATTCACTTCCTTGGCTCCTTGGTGCGCGTGGATACGGTCATCACCTCCGGCGAATACCAGCGCTGGAACAAGGGCGAACAGCTCAAGGCCACCGTGCAGCTGCCCGCCAGCGAGCTGCCGGCCGGTCTGGCGGTGGGCGATGACGTGATTGTCACCCCGCGTCCGGTCGCCGCGCTCGCCTGCTGAATGGCGTTGCGATGATCGTGCGGTTCTGTTCTGTTTTTGTGACTGTACGATCGTCGAATGGCTTATCGGCAATGATGTGTGTGGGACGGCGGCGATTTTTGGGCGATTATCGCGTGCCGTCCCACAGCAATCTTGCAGAGTAGGGGACTTTCTCGGCATTGGGAATGATTGACGTTGATCATTCCTTGCCCATTGATGATTTCCTCCCCCATTCCCAATGCAATCGAAACGCCGTGCCGTATTCTTGAAGAGTATTGCACGTGTGATCGGTCCGTTTGCGGCCAGTAACTATGGGGGATAAGTATGAGCGAACCAATGCCGCCGGCGCAGCAGCCGCAGGCACCTCAGCAATCGCAGCAGCCGCAACAATCTCCACGCGATTGGTGGTTCACGGCCCATCGCCGGTTTTCGACAATCGGCTCGGCGCTCGCCATTATGATGGTGTTCTGGATCGGACTGAATATTCTGGCCACTGAAGCACTACGAACGCTGCTTGGCACCGATGTGCCCGCTTGGGCTGTGCTGCTCGCCTCCTCCGGACCGCTGTATGTGGTGGCCATGCCGCTGAGTATGTTGGCCTTCACTCGCGTACCGGTTATTCGCACCCGGCAGTACCCCATGAAGGCGGGGGAGTTCATTCAGATTTTCGTCATGTGCATTCCGGTAATGTTCTTGGGCAATATGATTGGCAATATATTGTCTGCCGGAGCCACTGATGGTCAGGCCACCAATCGCATCAACGACGTGATTCTTGGCAGCGACTGGCGGGTGAACGCATTGTTCATAGGCCTGTTGGCACCGGTTTGCGAAGAATGGATTTTTCGCAAGGAGATTATCTCCCGCCTGCGCCGGTACGGAGAGAAGACCGCAATCATATTCTCCGCATTGGCATTCGCGCTATTCCATATGAACGTGTTCCAGTTCTTCTACGCCTTTGGCCTAGGACTGATGTTCGGATATGTATACACGCGCACCTCCCGACTGCGGTATTCGGTGGCTATGCACATGCTGATCAACCTGAACGGGTCAGTACTCGCCCCATTGGTGATACAACAGATCGATCCCCGCATCCTCGACGGCACGGTCAGCGAGGCCGAAATCATGCGTATGGCTGAAGCCGGCAACATGGGCGACATGGGCATCATGATGTTGTACGGCACAGTGATGTTGGGCCTCTGCATTGCCGGTATCGTACTGCTTATCACCAAGCGCAAGAGCTGGGAGTTCTATCTTGCGCCAGAGGAGTTGCCTGCGGGGCTTAAAATACGCACCGCCTATGCCAATCCCGGCGTTATCGCGTACCTACTGTTGACTGTGATGCTTACCGGTTGGATGCTGTTCGCATGACTGTCATAGCCGGACCCAGAGAGGCGAGCCGGGAGATATCACAGATTGCCTGACGAGCCGCCATCTTCAACAAGGTATTCGGTGCCCGAACCGGCGATGGCTCGCGCCGCCATATCTTTGATGGTGGAAGGCAGCACACCCTCGCGCGCGAACACAAGCACTTGGCCGGTCATGCCGTAAGGGGAGAAGCCGGTGAACTTGACCAATGGCGGCTGACCCTCCAGCGCCACGTCGGCGGTGGCTTTGGTTACGCGGTCGAGAATATCCTGACTGATCGCAGACGGGTCGCCGGAGGCCTTGGCCGTGAACTCAAGCGTGGCCATGCCTTCGCTGACCGGCGTGAGCTTGGTCAGGGCGGCCGTATTGAGTACCGAATTGGGGATGACCATCATGTCTCCGGAACGGGTGCGCACCACGGTCTGACGCCAGGTGATGTCGTGCACGGTGCCTGTGACGCCTTGAATGGTCACCAGATCGCCGGGTTGGATTACGCGGCCCAGCATCAGGCCGAAGCCGCCGATGATGTTGGCGATTGTATCCTTCAGACCCAGCGAGATCGCCACACCTCCAACACCAAGGGCGGTGATAAGTGTGGTCGGATTGATGCCGAATACGGGCTGCAGTACCATCGCTGCGCCGGTGACCCAGATGGTCACGCGCGTGAGGTTCACGAAAATCGAGGCGCTGGGAATCTGAGAATTGTCCAGAATCTTGCGCAACACGCGGCTGATGACGCGGTCGGCCACAAATACGATGGCCAATACAATGGTCAGCCAGATGAGTTTGCCGGCGTTCACCTGAAACCAGCGTGCGATGTCTTCTGCATATTCAGTCATACGCCTACTGTATCGGTCGTTTCTGGTGAAGTCGTGGAGACGGGGTGGCAGAAAGCGGAATCGGCCTACGGTCGATTCCGCTACTCCTGGCGTTCGCGGCAGGTCTGGCCGAGGCCGCGGGCCAGTCGAATCGGATCGAGAATCTCGTCCAACTGCTCGGCGGGCAGGTCGGTGCGTTCGCCGGCCACCTCGCGCACGGTACGGCCGGTATGTACGGCTTCGGCGGCGATGTCGGCCGCGTGCTCGTAGCCGATGTAGTGGTTGAGCGCGGCGGAAATCGACGGTGAGGACTGGGCGTATGAACGCCCCAGGTCAGCATTGATTTCGATGCCTTCCACGCAGTTGACGCGGAACGTCTCCATGGCGTGCGTCAGCAACGCCATGCCGGTCAGCAGCTCATGCACCATCACCGGGTCGAAGGCGTTCAGCTGCAACTGTCCCTCGGCCACAGCCCAGTTCACAGTCACGTCCATGCCGAAAATCGTGAAGCAGCACTGGTTGACGCATTCGGGGATCACAGGGTTCACTTTGGCCGGCATGATCGACGATCCGGCCTGGCGAGCCGGCACGTTGAGATCGTTGAAACCGCAGCGCGGCCCGGAATTGAGCAGTCGCAAATCGTCGGCGGCCTTCTTCAGGTGCACGGCGAGGCTCTTGATGGCAGCCGACGTGGCCACGTACGCGCCCATATCCGTCATGGCGGCCACCGGATCGGGCGCGGCGGTGACCGGCAGCCCGGTGATTTGCGCCAGATGCTTGATAGCGGACTTGCGGAATCGCAGATCCGCGCAAATGCCGGTACCGATGGCGGTGGCACCGAGGTTGAGCTGGGCCAGCAGCGGCACCACGCGATCGAATGCAGCCAAATCAGACTTCAACAGCGTGGCAAACGCATGAAATTCCTGACCATAGGTCATTGGTACGGCGTCCTGCAGCTGCGTGCGGCCAATCGTCACGTCATTGATATGTTTGTCGGCCAGATCGTGGAAGGCCTTGGCGAGTTTCTTGGTGGACTCGGCGAGCGGCCCGATCGCGTCGATAAGCGCGAGTTTGCAGGCGGCCGGGTAGGTGTCGTTCGTGGACTGCGACTTGTTGACGTCGTCGTTCGGATGGATGTATGTGTAATCGCCGCGCTGGCGGCCGGCGATTTCCAACGCACGGTTGGCGATCACCTCGTTCATGTTCATGTTCGACGAGGTGCCGGCACCGCCCTGCATCACATCGACCGGGAACTGATCGGCCAGTTTGCCGGCCTCAATTTCTAGGCAGGCGGCGCGAATGGCCTCGGCCTTGGCTGGGTCGATCAGGCCTAATTCCTCATTGGCGATGGCGCAGGCGCGCTTGACCGTGGCATAGGCGCGAATCAGCTCGGGATGTTGGCTATCGGTGATGCCGGAGACCGGGAAGTTGCCGATAGCGCGCTGGGTGTGAATACCCCAGTAGACGTTCGCCGGCACCTCCATCTGGCCGATGCAGTCATGTTCCAGACGGGTCTTGTTCGATGTTTCGCTCATGCTTCCATCTTCCTGTGCGTGGGTTGGAAACGCCAGCATGAGAGGCTGATTGCGCCTTGTGAGAAACCTCACGCGAGGTTCGTGCGGCGGAAACAATCCAGACTCGCTGGTTTTCGGTCAAGCGGTGTACCCGGGGAATCCTGCGGGGCCGTTCGACGATGAGATGGTGGATGGCGCGGCATGCGTGGCGGCGACCGGCATGCCGGGGGCGGTCGAATCCTGCGCATTGTGCACGAAGATGCGATTCCAGTAATTAAGCATGTCCTTTTGGCTCATGGCCAGGTATATGCCCATGGCCAGCACGGCCACATCTTCTTTAAGCAGGTCTTTGATTTCGATGGTGTCGCTCAATTCGGGCCAACGTTGCAGCACGGCGAGCATGCCGCCCACGGTGAACTCGACCATGAGATCGGTTTTCAGGTCAAGGTTCTTGGGGTCGCGTTGCAATGTGCTGAGCATTTGCAGACGGCAGAAGTCGCGCAGCGATTCGGTCAGTTCAAGCGTGCTGTGCGGGCCTGCCAACAGGGCCAGGTGGTCGAGGCGCTGACGCTGCTCTGGATCGGAGAGCGTGGCGGTGACGCGGTCTCGCCATTGTTCCTCGGGATTGCCGTTCGGATCGGGGGTGCGGTTGATCGGAATCGATTCGACCTGATGCAGGATGGCTGAATCGGCCAATTCGGGCAGGCTGGAGAAGTGATAGTAGAACGAATTACGGTTCACGCCAGCCTCACGCACCACGTCGGTAACGGTGATCTTGCGATAGTCGCGGTCGGCGAGCAATTCCCAGAAAGCGTTCTCGAGGCGTTCTTTGGCGGGCAGCACCTCGGAATCATGGCGTGGACGTGGCATCTCTTCCTCCTGATGCACCAGCGTGATATGGTCACGCTGTCTAATAACTTATTGGGCAGTATAACTATTATTTGTGGACATGTCTATGAGCTAATCGGCGATTTCAGTTGCGTCCTCCGCTGATGGCGAAGCTGTGGTGCCGGCATCGGCATCAGTATCGGCTCTGGCCGGAGCTGCGCTATCTGCTCCTGCTGCAGTTTCTGCTGGGATCTCGGCTGTTGCTTTGGAGGTCGCAGAACTTGGTGCGGAAGCCGGGGCGGGCGTCGGCTTGCGTTTGGCCGTGGACGCCTTGAACAGTATCGCCAGGGCCTCAACCAAATGACGCCGGTCTGCGGGGGTCAGCCCAACGTACGCGCCAAGCATCGCCGGAATCGAAGCGGGGAAGTTGCTCATCACCTCGCTGAAGCTGGTGGCGCCGTTGGCGTGCAGCACGGTGAACAGCGCATCCACCGCACGCTCGCGCTGTTCGGGCGTAAGCGTGGCGATCCAATGGTTCAGCTCCTCGTTAAACAACTGCGAGCTGGAACTCAAATCCGGCTCGGTGATGAACTGGTCACCATCCAATAGCCAGGTGAAGGCGGAATGCTGCATGATGCCATCCGAATCGGAAGAGACCACGCGGCAAGGCTCCGGGGTCTCGAAAATCATGCCCACAATCGACGAACTCGGCACGATTTTCGTCACCTTCGGCTGGATGGTGCGGTAGGCGGGGCTGGTCACAATCTCCGGCGGGAAACCGGGGCCATCCAGTGAATAGACATGCTGAATGCGCTTGCGCACCTTGGGATCGGCGTTCATGGCCGCGTAAATCGCCAGATTGCCTCCCTTGGAATGGCCGACCAGAATAATCGGACCCTCCCACAGTCGCGCCACCATATCCAGATAGGCGCTGGCTGAACGTTGCGCCGGCACCGGATACTGGAAAGCCATATTGAAATCTTCCTTCCATCCGATGAGCGAATCATCGGTGCCGCGGAAGGAAATAACCAACGTGCCTTTGTAGGTCGGCTTTCGGCGCTTGTGGCCGTCGGGCAGTTGGAAGGTGGCGGCGGCGAATTGGGTTTGCTCACCCTGATTGATGTGCTCGACCACCGCGCCCAGGCGAACGTTGGCGTAGCGGGGGTTTTCGCCTGCGGCCTGGAACAGGTCGTGGGTCAGGTCCGGGTTGACCACTGAAACCATTTGGGCTTCGTGCGGCTTGTCGTCGGCATGTGTTTCCGGCGAACGATGCAGCTCGCGGTTGGCCTCGTCAAGGCTTACCGATTCAAGCTCGGGATGCCAGATACCCTTCAGCCAGATCAGTGGATGCTTGGGTTCGAAAGCGCGAATGCGTGCGGCGAACGAGCCTGACCGCGTCTCATCCAGCATCAACGTCGGACAGACACTGGCCACATCCTCATAGATGAGCGTGGAGATGATCAAGGCGTCGATTTCGTTGAACGGCAAGTCGGCGAAGGAGCGCGTTTCGGTGTGCGCGTAATCGATAATGCCGGTCATGCGCACCTCCTGCTTCCGTTGATATTGCATATCCCCTTGGGCTGCGTGGTCTTGCGATCGCGTGCGGCCGTGCGGCTGCGCGCAGCAATTAACCATATGCATTCCATTGTAGGGATTGTACGGTTTTGGCCGGCGCGATCGAGCAAGACTGCACCGACGGCGAACAATTCGTGGAAGGATTCCCGTCGGCTTGTCGAAAATTGTCGGGTAGCAGGGTTGCGATGCCAGCCAGCCGACCACCCTCCGGCGCTACGCGCCATCTCCCGCCGGCGGGAGGGTTAACCACTCAATCCTTTTTGACGAGGCGGACCGCTGGGCCCGTCAAAGGTTCGGCAGATCGAAGCGCGCCAGATCCACGCCCTCGAGTTCAAGCAACTCGGCCTTGATGTCGAGTCGGCCGCCGTAGCCGCCAAACGCGCGGCCCGAGCCGACTACGCGGTGGCAGGGCACGATGATGGTAACCGGATTGCGCTTCACTGCGCCTCCGACCGCCTGCGCGGCCATGCGGCCGCCGCCGCGTCGTTCGGCCAATTCGGCGGCGAGTTCGCCGTAACTTACCGTCATGCCATAGGGGATTTCGGCCACCAGATTCCACACTTCATGTTGGAATGGCGTGCCGGCGGGATGCAAAGGCGGCACCTGATCCGAGCCGGGGCGTTCGCCGGCGAAATAGGCGGTCAGCCATTCGCGGGTTATACGGAATACGTCGGGTTCACTATCGGATTCGCGATTCGAATCGAGAACGGCTTGGTGATCGGTGGCCCACCACCAGTCTTCAAGACAGAGTTCGGTAAGTCCCTCGCCGTCGGAGGCCATCATCATCCGGCCGATGGGCGTTTCGACTGTGGCCCGCATCAGTTGTCGTTGCGTCATACCGCCATTATCGCGCGTTGAGGGATGAAGCCCATACCGTGCCTGATTCCATGAAGGACGGCACGTCGGCGTAGTTCGGGAACTTCACTTCGGCGCTCGATAATCGTTGGAAAACCGGTGGGACACGCGGGGGCTTGGCTTTTTCCTGAGATTGGCGTATCTTTGTCACCTGTTGCCTGTGAAGGTAACACATGCGGACATAGCTTAGTTGGTAAAGCGCAACCTTGCCAAGGTTGAGACCGCGGGTTCGAGTCCCGTTGTCCGCTCTCGGATGGTTGATTCATGCTGATTGATTCGACCGGATGATGACCCGGGCGGTTGGCGCAGTGGTAGCGCACTTCCCTGACACGGAAGGGGTCACAAGTTCGAATCTTGTATCGCCCACTCGATGAATCGCCGGCAGAATGTTGCCGGTTTTTTCATCACAGGCTCGGGCGATTGGCGCAGCGGCTAGCGCACTTCGTTCACACCGAAGGGGTCGTAGGTTCGATTCCTACATCGCCCACCCGAGATTCACGCTCGTTGGCCATGTGGCCGCGAGCGTTTTTTCATAATCGATGTATTCCGATTATGCCGGTCCAATCGGGGTGCGGGCTAGAATGCCGCGGAGCCGGCAGAATGGCGGGATTCCGCCGATGCAACCTGTGGTTGCGCGCGAATATGCAACCTGAAGATGGTGGCGCGGAACTGGTTTGCCGTGGCATAGTGAGGGCATCGGCCGAATATGTCATGATGAGCATTACCTATGAAGGGACACTCCGATGAGCTTCCGCGCCAACCTGCAATACCTGCGCGCACAACGCAACATGCCCCAGGAACAGCTGGCCATGTTGCTCGGCGTCTCGCGCCAGGCCATCTCCAAATGGGAATCCGAGAAGGCCTATCCCGAGATGGACAAGCTGCTTATGATCTGCGACCTGTTCGGTTGCACGCTTGATGACCTGGTATTTGGCGATGTGAGTGCGAGCGTGAACGTGGGTGCGGCCGCGCGCGGCGCAGCGGAGGGCGACCATGGCTCGGCTGCCAGAACCGTAACCGGGGAGGGAGCCGGGGAACCCGCGTATATGAAGGATGCTGATGGGAACATCGGTGAATCAGCGCGGTCCGGCGGTGACGGCATCAATGGCCCGAGCTCCGCAAATGCATTGCCCGGCGAAATGTTGCACGGAACCAGTTCATCACGTCCCGGCACGCTGGCTAATGTGGCTGCCTTACCGCAGGATCTGACCGGCTACGATGAACACCCAAGCCGGCGACATCT
>OBUU01000798.1_pt1 | contig 10924 bp, 7 predicted proteins | sample 1475981 | NCBI WGS metagenome assembly OBUU01 (sample SAMEA2579966, study PRJEB22360) | human gut metagenome | biome: human gut; feature: human-associated habitat; material: faeces | place: Denmark | collected 2008/2010 | reverse complement strand
CGAAACGGGTACCCCAACCCCCCCGAGCCGCTGTTCGAGGCCATCATCAAGAACATTCCGGCTCCGGAATACGAGGAAGGCGCGCCGCTGCAGGCCCACGTCGCCAACATCGACTCCTCCGACTTCCTCGGCCGACTCGGTCTGGTCCGCATCTACAACGGCACCCTTGAGAAGGGCAAGACCTACGGTCTGTCCCGTGTGGACGGCTCCATCGAGAACTTCCGCGTGTCCGAGCTGCTGCGTACGCAGGGCCTGGAGCGCACCCCGGTCGAATCCGCAGGCCCTGGCGACATCGTCGCCGTCGCCGGCGTGAACGACATCATGATCGGCGAGACCATCGTCGACCCGGACGATCCGCGTCCGCTGCCGCTTATCCACGTTGACGACCCGGCCATCTCCATGACCTTCGGCATCAACGATTCCCCGCTTGCCGGCACCGAAGGCAAGGACCACAAGCTCACCGCCCGCATGATCAAGGACCGCCTCGATCGCGAGCTCATCGGCAACGTGTCCATCAAGGTGCTGCCGACTGACCGTCCGGACGCTTGGGAAGTGCAGGGCCGTGGCGAACTCGCACTGGCCGTGCTTGCCGAGCAGATGCGCCGCGAAGGCTTCGAGCTGACCGTCGGCCGTCCGCAGGTGGTCACCAAGACCATCGACGGCGTGGTCAACGAGCCGATGGAAAACACCACCATCGACGTGCCGGAAGAGTACATGGGCGCCGTCACCCAGCTGCTCGCCGACCGCAAGGGCCGCATGGACAACATGACCAACCACGGCACCGGCTGGGTCCGTCTGCAGTTCACCGTGCCCTCCCGTGGTCTGATCGGTTTCCGCACCGCGTTGCTGTCCGCCCCCCGCGGCACCGGCATCGCCTCCTCCATCTCCGCTGGCTACGCTCCGTGGGCCGGCCAGATCGTGGCCCGCCAGAACGGCTCCATGGTCTGCGACCGTCAGGGCATCGCCACTCCGTACGCCATGCAGCGTCTGCAGGCACGTGGCAACTTCTTCGTCGAGCCGCAGTCCCCGGTGTACGAGGGCCAGGTCGTCGGCATCAACAACAAGCCGGACGAGCTGGATGTGAACATCACGCTGGCCAAGCACATGACCAACATGCGTTCCGCCACCGCAGACGTGCTGGAAACCCTGACCCCGCCGATCAAGATGAGCCTCGAAGAGTCCCTGGACTTTGCCAACGAGGACGAGTGCGTGGAAGTCACCCCGGAATCCATCCGCGTGCGCAAGATCATTCTGAGCCGTGAGGATTGGTACAAGTGGCGCGCCAAGCAGCGTCGCCAGAACAACGCTCAGAATAACAAGTGATTCTTCGCATTGTTTTGGCGCTTCGCGGGCACGGTAGTGTGTTCCGCTAGTGCGCTAAACGCTTAAGAAAGGCAAGAGATGTCGGCGGTTTTCCGCGTATCTCTTGCCTTTCTTGCTGTTTTGTAAGGAACGTAGGGCATAGTGGAAGACATGACGCAACGCACGCAGGAAACACAGCCGGAACCGCAATCGCAATCACAGGACGGCATCGACCGCAGGCTGCTGCCGTGGTCGCATCGTCTACCGGTATGGGCGCGGTTTTTGGTTGACCTGCTCGCCGGTGCCGTCGTCGGCGTGATCGGCACGATGGCGCACCGCATGGGCGCGTCGGCGAATATTCCCTACGGTCTTGTGATCGCATATGCTCTGGTCATCATCTCGACATGGTCGGCGCGTTCACGTGATGGCGTATCGGGCCTCGCATTGCATCTGATCAGTTCGTCACTGGTGGTCTGGACCGTCATGGCCGGTTACGGTCCGGGCGGGGACGCCATGATTCCCGTCGGATTCGGCGAGACGGCGACGTTGCCGTATTTCAGCAACAACGCCGGCTATTTCTGGCTATACGGCGTGGTGCTGATTCCATTGATCATGCTGGCGCTGCCCAAAAGCTGGTTCACGATGCCGCCGCGCACTGAGGATGACTCCACGGAATATGACCAGAACGAATCGTCTGAACCGGACCATGACACCGCCCAACCGGTGGACTAGACCCCTCCACAGCCTCGCGAATGCGCTAAGGTGCTTAGGATGACCCGCAACAAGGAGGCACAGGCGGCAATGAGCGCACGCAAGCTGTTCTATCTGGGGCCACAAGGCACCTTCACCCATCAGGCGGCCGTCAATGCCGCCCAAGAGTTGGCACGGCTCGAACCGCAAGGCTTCGACCTGATGCCCATGGACGATGTGCCGCAGATTCTTGACGCCGCACAGCACGGCGACGGCTGGGGAATCGTGGCCTGGGAGAACAACGTCGAAGGGTACGTGGTCCCCAACCTCGACGCCCTGATCGACGCGAAGGACCTTGTCGGATTCGCACGCGTCGGTGTGAACGTCGAATTCGACGCATACGTGGCGCAAGGAGCCGATCCAGCCGAAGCGCGCATCGCCACCGCCCATCCGCACGGTCTCGCGCAATGCAAACGATTCATCGCCGAACATCGGCTCTCCACACAGCCGGCCACATCCAACGCGGCGGCCTGCCGGGACCTTATCCCAGGTGAAATCGCCTTCGGTCCCGCCATCTGCGGCGAACTGTACGACATCACCCGCATCGGCACCGCCATCCAGGATTACCAAGGAGCCGCCACCGACTTCCTCGTGCTCGCGCCACGCGCCGAAGTCGCACGGCTGCTCGCCAAACCACGCGCCGAAGCTAACGTCGAATACGAATCGGTATTGACGCTCATCCCGCTCGTCACCGGCCCAGGCGTGCTCGCCAACCTGCTCGACGTGTTCCGTGACGCGGGACTGAACATGACCAGCTTCATCTCACGGCCCATCAAAGGACGCACCGGCACATACAGCTTCATTGTCACCCTCGACGCCGCCCCTTGGGAGGAACGTTTCCGCGACGCGCTCGTGGAAATCGCAGAACATGGCGACTGGGCCAAAACACTCGCCGTCTACCCGCGCAGGGAACGCCCCAACCCGCCCGTCACCTCATGGATGCTGCCGCAAGGCGGCGTACGACTCGACGACAGCCACCTGCCGGACGATTGGCAGAACGACGAAACCGTCAGAAGGGAGCTGATGTGGTGAAGCCACGCATCGCAATCGTAGGACTCGGCCTCATCGGAGGATCACTGGCACGCCGACTCGTCAACGCCGGCTGCGAAGTGACCGCATGGAACCACAACGACCGCCCCTACGCCACCGCTGAAGCCGACGGCATCATCTGCAAACCCACCTTGGCGGCACTCGCCGAAACCAAACCGAACGTGCTCGTACTGTGCAACCCGCTCAAGGCCATGCCCGAAATCCTCGGCGCATTGAAACCATTGATCGACACGGAAACAACCACGCTCACCGACGTGGGCAGCGTCAAAGGCATGGTCCGCGACCAAGTCAAAGCCATTGGTCTTGACGGCTGCTACGTCGGAGCACACCCGATGGCCGGAAACGAACTGTCCGGCTGGGAGGCATCCGACCCGACACTCTATGACGACGCGCTCTGGGCCATCACCGTCGACGAACACACCGAATACCGCCGGTTCCGCGCCGTGGCCGACATGATCGTGAACCGTTGCGGCAATCGGCTCATCGTACTTGACGACGCCACCCATGACCGTTGCGCCGCGCTCATCTCACATATGCCTCACGTCATCGCCACCGCCATGATCAACGAGCTGGTGGCCAACCCGAACCGCAACATCGCGGCCGCGCTCGCAGCCGGGTCCTGGCGTGACATGACGCGCGTGGCGCTGACCGATCCGAACCGCACACGTGCCATGGTGGAGGAGGACGCGGCCAACGTGGAGACCCTGCTACGCAACATGGCCAACCGATTGACGTTGGTGGCCAACGTGCTGCACGACATGGCCGATACCGGCGTGCGCCCCACGGAAGGCGACGTGAAGCAAATGGACCGTTTCTTCACCCAAGGCCAACCGTTCCGCGACTACAAGGCCGCCAGCAGGCAGCCGGAGTACGCCGAACATTGCGCGACGGTCGAACTGTCGATTCCCGAAAACGATTGGCAGCGCACGCTGCTGGAATCCGCCCGCAGAGGCGAGCATATCGTGCGATTCGACGGCGAGCGTACCGCGATCGCGCAGGCGCGTTCCGTGGTCTGACGACTGACGCCATCGCTATGCAAAAGCGCCGCAATCGCAGAAAAATCAGTGCGATTGCGGCGCTCTTGTCTTTGCGCGCGGTAGGGGGAGGCATGCGACTACGGACGTGGCCGAGTCATGGAACGTTCCGGCACCGGCTTGATCGTCACGATTTCGTCGGCGGGAATCGTGACACGCTGCTCGGGACGTGAGCCGTTCGCCGCCGCATCGCGCGTCATCTCCAGTTTCTGACCGTCCCACGAACGCACGTGGCCTACGTAATCGCGGAACTTCATACGATGATCGGTGGGATCGACGCCTTCCAAGGTGCGCACCACGATGCGCGCTCCTACTGGAATCTCATTGGGAATAGGCATTGCTGCCTCCTTTCGATGTTCCGCTCCAACTGTCTCACTCGCTCGCCACGGCGTCAAGGACCGGCTGCTTCAACGCGCGGGAGGCGGGGGAGATGCTGGACACCAGACCGACCACAATCGACAGCAGCAGGAACACGAGCAGCTGCAACCACGGAATCGCCAGCGTCTCCAAACCTTCGGACGCGTAGACCGCACGAATCACCACTCCCGCGGCGACGCCGACGACCAAACCCAACACCGTGCCGAACACGGAGATGATCGCCGCTTCGATGCCAAGCATGCCACGCACCTGGCCACGTGACGTGCCGATGGCACGGAGCAGACCAATCTCCTTGGTGCGTTCCGACACGCTCAACGCCAGCGTGTTCACGATGCCGAAAATGGCGATGATGATGGACAAAGCCAGCAACGCGTACAGGACCATGAGCATCTGATCGATCATCGAACTCATCGTGGACTTGTACTCGTCACGATCGAACACGACGATTGTGTAGTATTTCTTGATTGTTTTCTTCAGGGCCTTCTTGACTTGGGCCGTGTCGGCGCCCCGCTTGTCCGTGACGAACGCCTGCATGACGAACATGGTCTGCTTGTTGCCGATCTGCTCGGCCAAATCGTCGTTGACGATCGCGAAATCGCGGTATACGGAATTCGACACAATCGCGCCGATGGTCAGCGTCTTTCCGGTGGTGACCTTCTTCGTCTTGACCAGCGTTTTCGGATCGACGTTCTTGGCGTCGTTCGTGTACTGTTCGATTTCCGAAGCCTTGGCCTGCGCTCCTGCCGAGTCGCCGGATGCGGCCAATTGCTGGGCCTGCGACTGCAATTCCTGCACATGCGCCTGCACCTTGGCCTGGTAATCGGCCTGCGCCTTGGCTGTGGCCTCCTTGTCTACCACGATGTTCTCGGCCGTGGCCTTGACCTTCTGACCCACATGCCATCCACGATCGTCGGCAATGGTCTTGCCGACGAGCAGCTTGCCATCCTTCAACGCGGCAGCGGCATCACCTTCGGTGGTTTCGGCGGCGAAGATCTTGGTGAACAGCTCCGGCTGTGTGGCGAACGTGAACCCGTTGATGGCTTTGCCGTCATATTTCACACCAAGCACCACACGGTTCGACACCACATGATTCACGCCATCGACCTTTTTGATGTCTTTGATGGCCTGGTCGGGAATCTGCCCGGCCGAAGCCGAAGATACGGCGAAATCGGCTTTGAGCCCGGTATCCACCAGCGAATTGACCGAAGCCTTCGCCGACGTGGCCACCACGCCCAGACAGCTGACAATCGCCACTCCCACGAACAGGGCGGCTGCGGTGTTGGACGTGCGACGTTTCGAACGAGAAATGTTACGTTGCGCGAGACGCCCAGTCACGGTGAAGACCTTCGATGGCAGCCAGCCGAGCACCGCGCCCGCGGTGGACACGTATGCCGGTCCCGCCACAATCACGCCGATCACGGCCAGCGCCGCGCCAATACCGGGCGGCCAGCCGACAGCGATACTGTTGAGCGCCTTCCACGGCGTCGGACCGCCGTCACCATCCGCGGCGGCCAAAGCGTAGGTGAAACCCCAGCTCAGGAAGCCCAACAGCACCATGACGGTGCCGAGGATGCCACGTGCGAGGACAGACTTTTCCGGATTGACGGTTTCGTTCATCGCCTGAATCGGCGGGGCAAGCGCCGCATTTCGCGCCGGCAGGGCCGCACCGATCAACGTCACCACAATGCCGACCACAAGGCCGACGAGCATGTCGGAAACGGTCGGATTGGTGGCGCCGGTCAATGGCATACCCATATTCGCCAAACCGGATGCGATGAGTTTGACCATGCCCCAGCCGAGCCCGATGCCTGCGAGCGAACCTACCAGGCCCAGCAACAGAGCTTGCACGATCACCGTGGAGAACACTTGCAGGGGAGAAGCGCCGATGGAACGCAGCAGCGCATAGCCGCGCATCGACTCGCGCACGATCATGGAGAACGTGTTGGCGATGATGAACGAGCCGACAAACAATGCGATCACCGCGAAAATCAGAATAAGCGGTTGGATGAAGCCGAGCGCGTCCTGCGTGGATTTGGTTGATTCGTCACGGTATTCATCACCGGTGATGGCATGCGCCTTCGCCGATCTCGGCAGCGCCTTGTTGATACGGTCCGCCAGCTGCTGCTGCGCGTTGTCGTCAAGCGGCATGGTCTTATTGCCGTAGACGCTGATCAACGCAGTCTTGTCCGGATCGTCCGATTGCTTGTTCGCCTGTTCCTTGGCCGTTACGGGATCGATGGCGATGATGATGGCGCCTGCCTGGCTGGCATCGGTGGTGAAGATGCCGCTGACGGTCACCTTATGAGCGCCGTCCGGATAGACGATTTTCGTCTTATCGCCGACCTTCAGACCCGACTGTTCGGCGGCGAAGGAATGAAGGGCGATCTCATCGCCGTTCTTCGGCCACGTGCCGGTCGTGAACTTGGCGGACCGCCACGGCGACGACTTGCCCATGCCTATGGCGAGCGTCGGAGACCCCATGGTGGTCACCGCATCGCCATGCTTGTCGAGCAGCACCACGCCGGACAGCATGTGCACGACGCGTGCCGAGGAAACACCGTCGACCTTGGCTATCGTACCCGCCAGATCGACGTCGACATCGTTGTAGCTTTTCGTCGATTCCATCGACATCGCCGACAAATCTTTTTTCTTCTCCTGCGAACCGCGCACGTACACGTCATGGTCCGCATTGGTGGACATCATCTGTGAAACCTGGTTGTTGAGCATTTCGCGGAAACAGAACGAGCCGACCACGAAACTCACGCCGAACGCGATGGCCACGATCGACATGATGAAACGGCCGAAATGGCTGCGCGCGTCGCGCAATCCTATGCGAATCATGCCTGCGAGTCCTCCGTCACGGTCGGAACGGCGGTGGAGGCGGCGTACTTGGAAACATCGTCGATGTCGTCGTCGCCGGCGAACACCTCAAGAATCTCGTTGTACGTCGGATGCTGCATGTCGCGGGTGATGTTGCCGTCGGCGAGCACCAGCACACGGTCCGCGAAGGAGGCCGCACGCGGATCGTGGGTGACCATGACGATCGACTGGCCGTAGTCGCGTACCGAATCGCGCAGGAAGCCAAGCACTTCACGGCTGGAACGCGAGTCGAGGTTGCCGGTCGGCTCGTCGGCGAACGATGTTTCTCTGGTGGCGATGGCGCGGGCGATGGCCACGCGCTGCTGCTGGCCGCCGGACAGCTGGCTTGGACGGTGCGTGAGCCGCTTCTCCAGACCGACCACCTTGACCACTTGGTTGAACCAGTCGCGGTCGATCGGACGTTTCGCTATCTGCAACGGCAGCAGGATGTTCTCCTCGGCGGACAGCGTCGGCACCAGATTGAACGACTGGAAAATGAACCCGATCTGTTCGCGGCGCAGATCCGTCAGCTGCTTCTGGTTCATGGAGGAGACCTCGAGGCCCTCCACCATCACCTTGCCGGACGAAGGGGCGTCGAGTCCGGCCATGCAATGCATGAGCGTGGACTTGCCGGAACCGGAAGGGCCCATGATGGCGGTCATTTCACCGCGCTTGAATTCCACATTCACATGATCCAACGCCATCACTTCGTTGTCTTTTGAGCCGTAGACCTTGGTCAGGTCGATGGCGCTGGCCACAATCCCATCATCGGGGTTTTCGGCTGTCGGATGCTGTACGTCATGAATGGAATGACGAGTCATAATACCGCCTGTTCGTAGGATGCCTAATCGTCATCAGTCTATCGGTATGGGGACATAATGGAATCGTGCCATCGCGTGAGATGACATTCGATCGCGCTGCGGAATGGCATTTATACGGTGTCTGCGTGGTGTCTGTTCATTTCAGACGAAGCGGAAGGTGGTTTGCATGTGTTTCGATGATGCGTTGGACGGATTCGACGCCTATCTGAAAGCCAACCGAGGGTTGAGCGCAAACACCCGTAGGGCGTACCGCAGCGATGTCGAGGAATGCTTGGTGGCGTTGCGGAAACAGGGTTGCGTGGATCTGAATGAGGTGACCATCGAGGATTTGCGCCTGTGGATGGCCAAATCGTCCAAAAATCACGCACGCAGCAGCATGGCGCGCAAAACCGTCGCCGTGCGTGGATTCTTCGCATGGGCATACGACCATGACATGGCGTCCGCCAACCCGGCGGCTTCGTTGCAGACGCCGAAAATCCCCGATACGCTGCCGGCGGTATTGAACGAAACGCAGGCGCAGCAGCTGATGGACCGCGTTGATGAGGACGGCATGGAGGCGCGATCGCAGGAACCGAATATGAAAAAACAGGCGATCGCGCTGCGTGACGCGGCCATGCTGGAACTGCTCTATGCCACCGGCATGCGTGTGGCGGAACTGGTCGGACTCGACGTGGCCGACGTGACATTCGGCAACCGCACGGTGAAAGTGACCGGCAAAGGCGACAAGCAGCGTGTCATGCCATTCGGCGCACCAGCCGACAAGGCCTTGCGCGATTGGCTGGAACATGGCCGTCCCGTACTATGCGGTGACATGTCGGACGACGCGTTCTTTTTGGGATCGCAGGGCGGGCGGATCGGTCAACGTATGGTGCGCAAGGTGGTGCACGACCGGGCACGGAAGGCCGGCGTGCCAGACATCAGTCCGCATGCGTTGCGCCACAGTGCGGCGACCCATATGCTCGACGGGGGAGCGGACCTGCGTGAGGTGCAGGAGATGCTGGGGCATTCCTCGCTGAAGACCACGCAGCGTTACACACACGTGTCCATCGAACAGTTGAAGGCACGATACGGGCAGGCGTTTCCACGGGCGTGACGCGGATTGGCAAAGTACGCTGACAGCGAACGGATATGTCCGCGTCCGTCCATACGCACGATGCGGATAAGTTGTTCCGGCGATAAGCGGGAAAAACGGATTGTTTTATCAGATGATGAGTTTTGATTTGATTATTTTGCATGGGCCTCCCTCGGATATGGAGCGGTTGTCCCTCAATCGAGTGATAATGAACCCACCATCAGAACGAAGACGGACGTTGATGCCACGGTATTGACGCCCGCCTTCTTTTTGAACAGTGTCTTACGGCTCTGGAAATAATGGATAAGGAGAATATGAATTCCATGAAGAAGAAAGCTCTGGCTTTCGCTGCGGCCGCATGCGCATTCGGCATGCTGCTCAGCGGTTGCGGCTCTTCCAACGGTGACTCCACCGCTGATAAGGGTTCCAACGTCATCACCGCATACAATTCCGAACCGCAGAACCCGCTCATCCCGGGCGACTGCAACGAGACCGGCGGCGGCAAGCCGCTCGACCTGCTGTTCGCACGTCTGATTTCCTTCGACGCCAAGGGCAATGCCTCCAACGAAGTGGCGGAGTCCATCAAGTCCAACGATGACGCCACCCAGTACACCATCAAGCTCAAGGATGGTTGGAAGTTCACCGACGGCACCCCGGTGACCGCCGAATCCTTCACCAAGGCATGGAGCTACACGGCCAACGCCAAGAACGCCCAGCTCGGCTCCTCCTTCTTCTCCACCATCAAGGGCTACGACAAGCTCCAGGATGGAGACAAGCTCAAGGGCGACGAACAGCTCGAGGGCCTGAAGGTCGTCAACGACCATGAATTCACCGTCGACCTGAACCGTTCCGACTCCGTGTTCGCCATCAAGGTCGGCTACACCGCATTCGCTCCGCTGCCGGAATCCTTCTTCAAGGATCCGAAGGCCTTCGGCGAGAAGCCGGTCGGCAACGGCCCGTACAAGTTCCAGTCCTGGGACCACGACAACCAGATCGTGCTGGTGAAGAACCCCGACTACAAGGGCAACCGCGTCGCCAAGAACGACGGCGTGACCTTCAAGGTCTACACCAAGGATGAGGCCGCCTACGCCGACATCCAGTCCGGTTCCCTCGACGTGATGGAGTCCGTCCCGGCCTCCGCCACCAAGACCTTCCAGAAGGACTCCACCGTACAGGCCTACAACAAGGCCGGCTCCGTCATCCAGCAGTTCACCATCCCGGCCAAGCTGAAGCACTTCGAAGCCGACACCGAGGAAGGCACCCTGCGTCGCCAGGCCGTCTCCATGGCCATCAACCGCGAGAACATCTGCAAGAAGGTGCTCAACGGCACCGGCACCCCGGCCGCCGACTTCACCTCCCCGCTGACCCCGGGCTACTCCGATTCCCTCAAGGGCTCCGGCAACCTGAAGTACAACGAGAAGAAGGCCAAGGAACTGTGGGCGAAGGCCAACGCCATCAGCCCGTGGACCTCCGATGACAAGTTCACCTTCGCCTACAACGCCGATGGTGGCCACGAAGTCATCTACACCGCCGTGGTCAACTCCATCAACAACGTGCTGGGCGCCGGCGTGGCCGCCACCAACCCGTACCCGACCTTCAACGATTTCCGCACCGCCGTGTCCGACCGCAAGGTGAACGGCGCGTTCCGTAGCGGCTGG
>OBUU01000795.1_pt1 | contig 10938 bp, 7 predicted proteins | sample 1475981 | NCBI WGS metagenome assembly OBUU01 (sample SAMEA2579966, study PRJEB22360) | human gut metagenome | biome: human gut; feature: human-associated habitat; material: faeces | place: Denmark | collected 2008/2010 | reverse complement strand
CCATTTTCCAATGTCAGTTCATATCCCTTGCGGTTACGTTCTATCTTCACCGTTTTATGCCCGTTATAATTAGCTTTCATATACTTGGAAATAGCCTGAGGGATAAAAGTAGAAGGAACCGACTTGTTCTTGCAATCTATCTCAAGCCACTCTCCCTTTGAATTGAACTCCAATTCAATGCCATCGGCCAATTTCACATCATAGGAAGTGGTCTGAAACAAGTCCTTTTCAATCTTGATATACGCAACTTTAGTCTGGGAGAAATGTTTGCCGATCATTTCACGTGCGGCAACAGGAAGCTTATTCACATCGCGGGTCACAACATCGCCTGCCATGGCGAACTGAAGAGAGCATACCAGCATAGCCATTAAAAATAAAATCTTTCTCATAATCTAATTTATTCTTTAGTTAGTTAATGCCATACCAACAACTAACCGCCTAAAAAGATTATGACGCGAAAAATTATTCCTGTATTTTAGATTTAATTAAGGCTGTCTCCCAACATGGGAGGAAGCTCCTCCATATCCTCATTTTTAGATATGCTCATTTTTCCTTCAGGAGTAATAGTGATGGAGAAAGGAATATACAAATCTGTCTGAGGATAACTCACACTGGCAGCCAATATGATATTTTTTCCCTCACGGGTCTTCTCTTCATCAAATACCACGCCCTCCAATATAAAATGACGGAGATGATCAGCACTTACGAATCCAGAGAAACTTTGCTTGGTAAAAGTTTTGGCAAAGACCCGGCTCCCATTTTCACGGGAAATTCTAACGATGATACGATTGTCGGCAAAAATCCCCAAGTCACTTTTGACTGAAGGCAGAGAATCACTGGGAGCACGCTCTATAAACAAATTATATTTTTTTCCGCCACTGACAATATGCTGGTCAATACGTGAAACCTGCATACGCTGCAAACCTGTCACATGATCCACACTGTCTATTTGGAACATCAATTGTTCTGCATCAACGGAAGCCTCTTTCTTACCTCCGCAAGCGGTCATTACAACCAGCAAAACGACAAATAAAAAATATATCTGTTTCATCTAAATCTCGATTTCTAGGTGACAAAGTAACAAAAAGTAACGGACACTCACAAGAAAACCTCCATAAAAAGCGAAAACCGGGCAATATCACATTGGCCGGCCTTCAGAGAAAACTAAAAACTAAACTAAATTATTTATTAAGTTAGACTAAACCCAAAAGAAAAGGTTTAATCTCACTTAGAAAAAAATATTCTTTCTTTGAAAGGCATTCCTGCTACAACGCCTTCCAAAAATCCATAAAATTCTTATAAAGCCCATAGCAGACCAACTGATCTTCCTCCTCCAACTCATAATTTTCCTCAAAATGATTCTCCACCTGATGCTCCAATATCGAAATACCCAAACCGTTCAGCACTTTCTCCCCTTTTATCAATGCAATGATTTTTATATTGAATTCCGTTTCTAATGACAGATCACTCACCTTATAGCCTACAAAACAAGAAGGAAGTTTGAACTTCATCACATAATGTTCCTCGTCAATCTGAAAAGACTCCACATTGACGTGTAAATCCAACAACTGAACCAAGCTCCGTGCCGCTTCTTTCTCCGGTGTCAGAATACTATCTAAATTAAAAGCCTCAAGCACGGTCTTATGCACATCATCTACCGCACGGGCATAGATATGTTTCACTCCTTTCTTTTTCAGCAGTGCCACCACACGCACAGAAGCACCAAAATTCTCGCCGATAGCAACAATAACCACATCCACATCTTTCAGTGGCAGCACACTGAGCGATTGTTCGTCCGTAGCATCAATAATAAAAGAAGTCGCGATTTTGTCCTTCAACACATCCACACGATGCTCGTTTGTATCCACTCCTATCACCTCATGTCCCAATACGGAAAGCTCTTCGGCCAACACTCCGCCGTAATTTCCTAAACCAATAATAATGTATTTCATAACTAGTTGATTATGATGTTATCACTCGGATATTTATATTTTGTTATTTTTTTCTGTTTAATAAGGCTGGATATCAAAGTAAGCACCCCTACTCGTCCGATAAACATCAGAACAATGACAATCAGTTTGCTGTCACTTCCCAAAGTAGGTGTCAGATCCAGGCTTGAACCTACCGTACTGAGTGCCGAAGTACACTCAAAAACCAACGCCATCACTGAAGCCTGCGGCTCTAGAATGCTTAAACCGAAGATACCCGCGAAAACAATCAGCAGATAAAGAATCAATGTGGCATTAGAACGCCGGATGGAATCATGAGATAACTCCCTGTTGAAAATATTGACTTTATCGGCACCTATAAGAATAGCACGCAAGTTCAACATGACTACAGCAAACACATTCACCTTCACACCACCGGCCGTAGACTGCGTACCGCCGCCAATCATCATCAGCACCACCATCAGCAGCAACGTCTGCACACTGAAAGTAGTCATGCCCACACTTGAAAATCCTGCCGTACGGGGACAAGTTGCGTTAAAGAAGCCCTGCACCCATTTCTCTGTAGCCGTCATTCCCGCAAAAGCATGATTCCATTCGAAAACAACAATGGCCACAGTACCCGTCACTAGCAAGATAGCCGTCATAATCAATACGATACGGGTATTCAGGTTATATAAATGTATTTTACGGATTGTCCTCTTATTCTTTTTGACATAACGGTGATACAAGCGCTTGCTTTCATAAGAAACCGTTTCATACAGATTTACCAGAATCGGGAAACCTATACCTCCCAAAATAACCAGGAAAGAGATAGTGATATATAGCAAGTTATGATTATGAAGTACCAGTTCGTTACCTAAGTTTCCATACAAAGTAGAGAATCCGGCATTGCAAAAGGCAGAGATGGAATGGAAAGCAGAAAAAGCCAGTTCCTCCTCAATATCCATGCCCATAGTGCCATGTATACTTAAAAAAATAACCCCCATCCCAGCAGCCTCTATCACCAAGGTAAACCCTAATATATATAATAAGGTGGAAAGCAGCGAACTGAGTGACTGCGAGCTTACCATATCACGGACCACCAACTGATTGTAGAGCGAAGTATTCCCCATAAAAAACATGGCAAAGAAACTGGTCAGGGTCATGACTCCCAAACCGCCGATTTGTATCAGCATGATAATGATGAACAACCCCTCGGACGTGAATGTAGAAGAGACATCGACCGAAACCAACCCCGTGACACAAATGGCACTGGTAGCGGTAAACAGAGCATCGATAAAGGAAATGCCATGATAAGTGGCACGCGGAAGCATCAGTAACGCTGCCCCTATCAGAATAAATATGAGAAAACTGGATGCAAAGATCAAAGACGGGTTGGTGCGCCTGCCCAGCAGCCGGACTATCCCATTAGACAATTGCAGCAGCGAAAGCAAAGTGAGCAGCACCACATGATATAAACGACTGTGGAAAAAAGACCAGAAATCATGAATTCCCCCTTGCACCTCCGGTTCATGGAAAATAACCGGAATCAAAGTCAGATAAAGCATCAGACTCAGTATCCATGCCAGTCCCCGGTACTTCCGCTTGGTATCCGAGTAATTTAATAAAAGATGCAGGGAAATATCAACCAGAAAAACAATCCAGACAAAATGATACAGCGTGTTTATCATCTCCATTTCTTCAAAAGAAATAAGAAATCCATGCTCATAAACCAATGTAAGGATGAACAAGGCCGACATCATATAAGTTATCCCGTCCATCCATTTCAGCAATCGCTCTATGTACGGTTTTACTAACTTCTTACGATAGATAAATAGTTTGTGTAAAGGTTCCATGTCGATATCATCTTGCATTAACAGAAAACAAACTTAATCAAAATATTCACATCTCTGCCTATAATAACAAATAACTTCGCATTTTTACTCTGACATCCCTTTTTTTATTGTTCCCGACAAAAAAGCAGTTGAAAATTAGTAAGGAATACTTTTTTTACCTAATTTTGACCGCAAAACTATTAAATTGAAAGATTATGAGCACAAAACAGAAACGTTTTATCTTACCAGAGGATGAAATTCCTAAATACTGGTACAACATACAGGCAGACATGAAGACCAAACCCATGCCGCCGTTGAACCCTAAAACCAAAGAAGCGCTGAAACCGGAAGACCTCTACCCCATTTTTGCCAAAGAACTTTGCAAACAGGAATTAAACCAGACAGACGCATGGATTGAAATTCCCGAAGCAGTGCGTGAAATGTACAAATACTATCGCAGCACACCATTGGTACGTGCCTACGGACTGGAAAAAGCACTAGGGACTCCCGCACATATTTATTTCAAAAATGAAAGTGTCAGCCCCATCGGATCCCACAAACTGAACTCGGCTCTGGCCCAGGCATATTATTGCAAGGAAGAAGGCGTAACCAATGTCACTACAGAAACCGGTGCCGGACAATGGGGCGCCGCTCTATCGTATGCCGCAAAGGTATTCGGGCTGGAAGCTGCCGTTTATCAAGTAAAGATCAGCTATAATCAGAAGCCCTATCGCCGCAGCATCATGCAGACATTCGGAGCAACGGTCACCGCCTCTCCATCCATGTCTACCCGTGCCGGCAAGGATATCATTACCCGTAATCCCAATTATCAAGGTTCACTGGGAACAGCCATCTCCGAAGCTATCGAACTGGCAATGAGCACTCCCAACTGTAAATATACACTAGGGTCGGTATTAAGCCATGTCACACTGCATCAAACGGTTATCGGTCTGGAAGCCGAAAAGCAAATGGAAATGGCAGGCGAATATCCCGACATGATTATCGGTTGCTTTGGTGGCGGTTCCAATTTTGGAGGAATCTGCTTCCCCTTTATGCGCCACACTATCCTGAATGGGAAACAAACCCGATACATTGCTGCCGAACCGGCTTCGTGCCCGAAACTGACCCGTGGTAAATTCCAGTATGACTTTGGCGACGAAGCCGGATATACCCCGTTGCTGCCCATGTTTACACTGGGGCATAATTTCTCTCCGGCCAATATCCATGCGGGAGGTCTCCGTTATCACGGTGCAGGTGTCATCGTTTCACAATTATTGAAAGACAATCTGATGGAAGCGGTTGATATCCAGCAATTAGAATCCTTCCAGGCTGGTTGTTTGTTCGCACAAGCAGAAGGAATCATTCCGGCTCCCGAATCGTGCCATGCCATCGCCGCCGCTGTACGCGAGGCGAACAAGTGCAAAGAATCCGGTGAAGAGAAAGTGATCCTGTTCAACCTTTCAGGTCACGGGCTGATTGATATGGCCTCATACGACCAATACCTGGCAGGTAACTTGATGAATTATGAGTTAAAAGACGAAGATATCCAGAAGAACTTGGATGAAATAAAAGACATGTAATCAGGACATAAAATAAACGAAGGATACGGAAAGGATATATTATCCTATAAACTACGGCAAGCTAAGCGGTTGTATCCTTCAGGTTAAGGGTTCTTTTACTGACAACTTCTATCTCCCAAACTTGCGGAGTTAACTCCATAGCCTTTGGAGTTATCTCCATAAGCTTGGGAGTTAACTCCAAAGGCTATGGAGATAGAAAGGATACGTTCGTTTAAGCTTAGGGATAGGATAGAAAAGGCTTAACCATACAATGAAAGACACAAACCACTCTACCGGCGGGATATAACATTAACGTAAGTTCGATATAAGAAATAACTCGTTACAGGATGGTTTTGAGTTAAATGACAAAAGGATTATTAAAATTCAATATCAGTCTTGCTCATATTCCTGTCAGTTATAAGCTAGTCTTATAATAAACTCATGTTATCATAAGAAAAAATCCGCGTTATCCCGCACAACCCGCACCTAAAAAATGATTCAAAACCACAAAATAACAGGCACTTCAAGCCTTTTTATAAAGAAAATGAACTATTTTACAGGATTATGTATGAAAAGTACAAATTAATTTCCCTTTTTATTCCTTTCTTTGCACAGTTACATCAATAATCCAAATAAGTATGAAAAACATCATGAAGCTTTTCTTGTATGCTGCATTACCTTTGGCATTAATTGCACTAGGCAGTTGTAGCTACCCTAAAAACATCACGTTCAAAGCCGACTCACAAACAGGGGCGCTAAGCGGACTTTATCTGACAAGCGACACTTCCATGAAAACTGGATCCTGCGTACGGATGGAACACAATACGAATGGGTGGACTCCCGGTATGGATGGGGATTGGGACATCTTCGGATAAACGGCACTGAATACTCCTGGAATATCCCGACAAAAAAACATGACACGAGCCATCACATGACCGTGAAATACCAGACAGGTGACATAGAAATAAACGTAGCCCGAAAATGGAACAGGGACGGGAACCTGGTAGAATCCTACGAATTCGTAAACACCGGAGAAAAAGACGCCGACTTACAGGACATTGCCATCAACACACCTTTCAATGACAATTATCCGGATGCCCGGACTTGCTACGAAGCCCGTTGCAATGCACATATATGGGCAGGAGGAAATGAAGCCTATGTCTATTGCACCCGGATGAGCGGAGCCCCCGGCGGATTGGGACTGATTATGGAAGAAGGTGCCATTAAAGGCTATGAAGTGAGGGAGCGCTCGCAGAAAAAAGGAAGCTCCAACTTCCGCGGTGTTTTCCAACTTAATCCACAGGACAAGACTTTAAAGCCGGGAGAATGTTATACCATACAATGGTTACTCCTATCGGCGGACAACTGGGATGAATTCCAAGCAAAAGCCATAGACAACGGTCTGATCATAGCCTCAGCAGACCGTTATGTAGTAGAAGCAGGCGAAAAAATAAATGTTTCGTTCAAAAGCAACTGCCCCTCACTGAAAGGCAAGCTGTTGCTGAACGGTAAAGAAGTGGCAGAAGTAAGCGGTGACAACATCACTTATACCACCACAATAAATGAACCCGGAGAGAAGATTTTCACACTGGCCTACGGGAACGGAAAGCAAACGTCGGTAGAGTGTCTTGCCGTCAGCAACTTTGACAGCCTGGTCAACCACCGGTGTCAGTTCATTGCCGGACACCAACAGTTCATCAAGCCCGGTGACCCTAGAAGCGGTGCCTTCATTGTTTATGACAACGATACCGAATCCCTTTACATCAACGGAGAAAGTGGCAGCAAACGCTCTGACTGCGACGAAGCCAGAGAAAGGGTAGCTATGGGGATTCTGCTGGCTCTACAATACCAACGTACTTCCGACAAAAAATTAATGGATGCCCTGAACAACTACGTATCTTTCATCCGCCGCATCCAGAAACCGGACTACACAACCAATTCCACCGTAGACTTCAAGAGCAAGAACCGGGGATACAACTATCCGTGGGTGGCCGATTTCTGGTTTACCATGTTCCGCACCACAGGCAATAAACAATATCTGAAAGACGGGTACGGCACACTGCGTGCACTGGTCCGTTATTTCAAGCATGGTTTTTATTGCATCAATATCCCGACCTACGGCTATACTCTATTGAAAGAAAACGGATTTACTGCCGAAGCGGACACTCTGCTGAACGATTTCAAATCAATGGCAGACGTATTTTGTGAAAACGGGCCTAATTATCCGACCTCCGAAGTCAATTACGAACAGAGCATCGTAGCTCCGTCCATTATCCATCTGCTGAATGTATATATGCTCACCGGGGATGAAAAATATCTGAAAGGGGCCGAAAGCCAGCTTCCTTTATTAGAATCATTTGGCGGAAAACAGCCCAGTTTCCACCTTTATGACATCGCTATTCGTCACTGGGATGGTTATTGGTTTGGAAAAGACCGGATTTGGGGAGATACCTTCCCACATTACTGGAGCACTTTATCGGGTATTGCCTTCCGTCTTTATGCCAAAGCGACCGGAAAACAAGAATATACAGAACGGGCCTTGAATATTTTCCGGAACAATCTATGCCTCTTCACCGAAGACGGAAGAGGAAGCTGCGCCTTTATCTATCCGAACAAAGTGAACGGACAAAAAGTTCATCTTTATGACCCGTTTGCCAATGACCAGGATTGGGCAATGGTATTTTGGTTGGAGTATGGCCCGGATTTCAAGTAAATGAGGAGATGCCGAAAGTCCGTCCGATAGTGCTGTCATGTATTCAGCTGTAGGGGCAGGGATTGTCTCATAGCCGTCAAGCAAAGGAAAAACATCTACCGTAGAACACCGACCCAAAAGGGTCGGTTTCTTCATTTTATAAGTTTTAGATAACAGTCTGCAGGTTCTTCCAGAGTTCCGCTTCTCTCCCGACTTTATCGTCAAGAAGCTGCTTACAAGACCACGGTCGGTCATACTTTGGAAAGAGAACCTGCAACTGCTTTCGTACTATCAGGCAGATACACGAGTCTGCCCCTACGGTGGTGAAAATACTATTTGCCAACTCAGATTGACGAATATAAGTTTTTTTGCCTGCCCGAACCAACGGGCACGATCTTGGGAGAATATGCAAATCAGCCTATTTTCGGGCGAGCAAACCTCGCCCTTACAAGCAAAATGATAGCTGAATTCCTTAAATATGTTTTCACCCAGCCACAAACTATGACTCAAAGCTGCGAAGCATTTTAATCTCGTCCCGCCAAATGGTGTCATCGGGAGTTTCAAGAATAACGGGCATATCGTCAAAACGGGAATCCTGCATAAAGCGGCGGAAGAAATCAATACCAATCAGCCCCTTTCCGATACTGTCATGACGGTCTACCCGGCTACCCAATGGTTTCTTTGAGTCATTCAAGTGAATGGCACACAAATAGTTTCTCCCCACTACCTCATCAAACTCGGTAAAGACCCGGTCATATTCATTCACAATATCATAACCGGCGGTATAGGTATGGCAAGTATCCAGGCAAACTCCCACACGAGATTTATCCTCCACCTTATCTATAATATATCTCAAATGCCAGAATTCATTTCCCACATTACTTCCCTGTCCGGCTGTATTCTCAATCACAGCAGTCACACCGGTCGTCTTATCCAAAGTCATATTGACAGACTCGGCAATCCTGTCCAGACACTTCTCTATGGATATCTTGTTCAAATGACTTCCGGGATGAAAATTCAGCATTTTCAATCCTAAAAGCTCGCAACGCTGCATTTCGTCCAAAAATGCTGCACGACTCTTCTCCAGCCCTTCCTCGTCAGGATGTCCCAAATTTATCAGATAACTGTCATGAGGAAGAACATACCGGGCATCAAAACCTTCTTTCTCGCAGTTTTCTTTAAACAGAGTAACACTCTCGACAGACAAAGGTTTTGCAACCCATTGCCTCTGATTCTTTGTAAAAAGAGCGAATGCGTCCGCTCCTATCCCTAATGCATTAACGGGGGCCATTTCCACGCCCCCGCTTACGGATACATGTGCACCTATTTTTTTCATTCTCTTTCCATTATTGATAGACACAAAGATAGGAAAAATAAGTTAGAAATTATATTGCGCACTCAAGTTTATACGGTTTGCTTCACGGTTCACATCATTAAAATTCTCTCTCCAACCATGAAGATATTCCGCACCTACCTGCAAGTTATGACTTACATTCCAGAATACATTTGCAACCAGGTACTGACCTTTTTTATACTGAGTTTCATTAAAGTGAGCATAGCAATCTTCTGTAAACAGACGTGACTGGCTATACGTAGCCGATGCGAATACCCGTTTCGAGAAATTATACTGTAATCCGGCATACCACCCTTTCATGGGCAGTACCTGCATACGTCCGGACTCATCGGCCAAAGGAACGATATCTACATTCAAGTTGCTGATATCATTCAAATATTGAGCAATACCTCTACCATAAGTATATTGTCCGTAAAGCTGGAAACCACCCAGTCTTGCTGTCCCCGATGCCTGTATCCCCCAACCGGTCAATGACTTTGCCTTATTATTCACTTGATCCTCATAAGTCATACTTCTCAAGATTCCTCCCACACGTATATGACTAGCCTTTGCCCAAGAATACTGTACATAGGCAGGAATATCCGGCATCCGCTGCTTACCGATTCTCACATCTTGTGCCGGAGTACCGTCTACTGACGGCATTTCCACGCCGACACCCACTTTCAAACCTTTCATCACATTGGCTTCATAACGCAACTGGGTGGCGCGATAGAAAGTCATCCCGTCAGGTCCTTGAAAATCAATAGTCGGAGGAGCTGCAGCAAGATCCATAAACAATCCGGTATCATACCCCATAGTAAAACCCAAGAAAGATAAATAAGCATTCTGCAATTCAAAAGTCTTTCCACTTCCACGGAAGTTTCCGGCTGTATAAACGATGAAGTTACCCAAATGCTTGGTTCTCCCCACCAACTTTAAAAAGATAGTGGAAGTGCTTGCATCCATCTGGAACTGATTACGGACAGACGTGGATCCCGGTTGCGGAATGAGTGCAGGGATAAAGTCAACGTCATCCACTATCCCATTAAAATCATATTCCATTGTAGTTTTCAAATAACCACCGATACCCAATGCAAACTTTCCCTGTTGGTCAGTAAGTAAAAAACGAGGAGCACGGGGATCATGGAAATGCGGACGTTGCGTTTCTTCAAATACATTGATTAATTCTTCCTTGCCATTTTTATCTTTTGAGATAATAACAACAGGTCCCGGTCCTTCCAGCTCCGGATAAAGTTTTTTTTGTTGCGCAAACATCGGCGTAACAATCATTGCGCCCAATACAAGGCAACTCATTGATTTAAAGATACTTTTCATAAAAGTTAAGTTTAGGTAAATAGTCAATTCAATGGACTATGAACAAAAAGTTTAGAAAAAAGTTTGGGAAATGTTTGCAAATTCAAAAAAAGTCACTACCTTTGCACCCGCAATCGAGAGAGAAATCCTCGATAAAAAGGATGGCCCGTTCGTCTATCGGTTAGGACGCAAGATTTTCATTCTTGAAAGGGGGGTTCGATTCCCCCACGGGCTACCAAATAAAAAAGCCATCGATAAATCGATGGCTTTTTTATTT
>OBUU01000791.1_pt1 | contig 11015 bp, 7 predicted proteins | sample 1475981 | NCBI WGS metagenome assembly OBUU01 (sample SAMEA2579966, study PRJEB22360) | human gut metagenome | biome: human gut; feature: human-associated habitat; material: faeces | place: Denmark | collected 2008/2010 | reverse complement strand
GATGGTTTCGGAGATCTGGTCCGCCGACCCCAGCGGCGCCCACCATTGGATCGCCCGCCGAGTGCCCGATGACTGCTATGCCACGATCCCCAACCAGCTCGGCATCGACGACTTCGACCTCGCCGATGCGTTCGGCGAGCAGCGCGAATACCTATGCAGCGCCGACCTGCGCGAGTTCATGGCCACGCATCACCTCGACCGCACAATGGGAACGCCGGTCTCTTCCAACGGCCGTCACGCGCATAGCGCCGGATTCGGAACAACCGTTGCCCTTCCCACCCGTTTCAACCCGCGCAAGGCCTTCGGCACCGCGACGCCGAAGGACCATATCTACAACACGCCGCGTGCCTGGTACATGCAACGCCGCCTCAACCCCAGCGAGGACTGGGATTCGCCGGCCGCCCGCTACACGCCCGAATCCGACGACATCCCGTGGTGCCGCGTGCCGGAAGACAAGGTGAGCCTCGAAGACGTTGATTTCCTGCTGTCCTCGCACTTCGAAGGCACGCCGTACGACCCGTACGGCACGACCGGCACGGCGGAATCGCGCCACCGTTACCGTCCGATCGGCGTGAACCGCACCGGCCATATGGTGGCGATTCAGGTCCGTCCGTATGTGCCGGCGGCCAATCGCACGGTGATGTGGGTATCGTTCGGCTCTGGTCCGTTCACCGCCGCCGCGCCGTTCTACGCGAACGTCAACGACACGCCTGCCTACCTGCGCGACACCACGCCCGAAGTCTCCACCGGCAACCTGTATTGGACGAACCGCCTGATCGCCGTCGTGGCCGACGCACACTGGTATGAGACGAACCGGTTCATCGAAGGGTATGCCGAGGGCGTGCGCGCGTTCGGACACCGGCTCATCGAGCGCACGGATGAGCAGTTGCTTGCTCGAAGCGATGCCGAATCGACGGATACGAATGCATGGCCGCTCGATGGCGGCCACGGCGATGAGAAGGATGTGCAGGGCGTGGCGGATGTGCTCGAAGCGGCCAACGACGAGATGGCCGACTACCTGCGCGAGCACACAACCAAGCTGCTGAACGACGTGCTATACACCTCCAGCAACCTGATGCACAACAGCTTCGCGATGTCCGACCGTTGGGCCGAGTAGCAAAACCTCGACTGGGGAGGTAATAGGGATGCCCTGCTGATAACGCGTCAGCAGGGCAAAACCACAATCCGAATCAGTTAAAGCCGACGATGCGTTCGGCGATGAGATAGCCGTTGCGCACGATCCAGCGGCCGGTTTTGCCGGGCAGATTGAGCGCGCGGGACATCAGCTGCGAGCGCACATCCTTGCCGATGGCCGGCGAATAGGCGTCAATCGCATCCCACAGCTCGGTTTTCTTAACGTAGTTGGCCGGATCGCGCGAGAGAATCAGGAACGTCGAGGTAACGCACGATTCGATCGCCAGGAAGTGAATCATGTACCGGTACAGCCCCTCCGGCACCGTACCGCGTTCGGGCGTGGCCTCGGTCATCAGCCGATTGACGAGCCGCAACTGGTCCACACGCTTAATCATCACGTCGGTCTGCACGCTCTGACCCTCGCGCCCGATGAAGTAGTGGTAGAACGGCACATCGAGGTACTGGATGCGCTTCACCCACGGGAACGGCTGGTACGAGTAATAGAAATCGACGTAGAACGTGTGCTCCGGCAGCTTCAGCCCGGAATCGCGCACCACCTGCGTGCGGAAGGTGAGCGCATGCATGATGATGTACTGCGCCAGACCGAACTTGCCCAGGTCATCCCAGCCGAGCACGCGGCCGGCCTCCATTACACGGCGGAAGTTCACTACGGTCTTGTGACGCTTGGCCACCTTGTCATACACGTAATTGGTCACCAGCATGTCAATCGGTTCGTCGGTGTCATGCTGTGCACGCAACGTGGCCAGAACCGTGTCGATGGCCTGCGGGTCGACCCAATCATCCGCATCCACCACTTTGACGTACATGCCGGTCGCCGCCGCGATACCGGTGTTCACCGCGCCGCCGTGGCCCTTGTTCTCCTGATGAATCGCGCGCACGGCGCCCGGATTGGTGCGTTCCAGCTTGCGCGCGTACTCCAGCGTGCCGTCTTTCGAACCGTCGTCCACAATCAGCACCTCGAGGTCGCTGATGTCGCTTGCCGAAAGCAGCGAGTTCACGCAACGGTCAAGGTAGGACTCCATATTGTATGCGGGGATCACAAAGGTGAGCGTCTTTGCCGTGCTGGCCATGAAAGTCTTACGTCCTCACATATTTAGTCGTTATGTTCAGTTTCCTGTTCAAACCGTAGCACTTCGCCTCCCGACTCGGCAGAGTGTTGCGTAACCTGTGCCCCTGAACGCATGTTCTGCAACCCTGAATCTTCCCCGGTGGCGTGCTCGGGATCCGATTGGGCAGAACTCGTCTGGTCTGAATCCGGGCTGCCGGAATCGGACTCGCGCTTGGCTCGGCGCTCGGCCTCCTTCCGCGCCTTGGCGCCCTCAAAGAACAACTGGGGCTTGGAGTCAAGCCGGCTCAGGCCATGCCAGGCCAAATCCACAATGTATGCAGCCAGCTGCTCCTTGCTCACCTTTGGCCGGTCGGCCCAGTACTGCCCGGTGAATACGGTCATGCCCACCAGCATCTGCGCGTAGTACGGCACGCCCTTGGCAGACAGCTTCTGCCGTTTGAATGTTTCGGAAAGAATGTCTTCAACGCGTACGGCGATGTCTCCCATCAGCGAGCTGAATGAGCCGGACGGGTCGGTGCTCGGCGAGTCGCGTACCAGTACCTGGAACCCCTCGGCATTCTCTTCGATATAGGTGAGGAGCGCAAGCGCCGTGCGTTCCACAATCTGGCGCGGGTGCACGGTCGGATCGTCGAGCGCGGCGGTCAGCGTACCGGTCAGCGCGCGCATCTCACGATCCACAATGACGGCATACAGGCCCTCTTTGCCGCCGAAATGCTCATACACAATCGGCTTGGAGACTTTGGCGTGCGCGGCGATTTCCTCCACGCTTACCGCTTCGAAGCCTTTGGCGGCGAATAGCGAGCGTCCGACTTCAATCAGCTGCTCGCGGCGCTGCAGCGACGTCATACGTGAAGAATGTGCCATGCGGTTCAGCTTAAGTCGCCGGGTGGAATTGTCGGCCTGAGACTGCCGAATTCGTAGGGGATTCCATCTGCGGGCTAGACTTGACAGGTATGGATATGAATACTGTGCTCGCCGTTCTTGGCGTGATTGTGGCGGCGGTTATCGTAATCGCCCTGAGCATCTGGTTGGGCAAGTCCCGCAAGCGCGATTTGGATCGTGCGATGGGCAAGGTTGCCCCCGACAACAAGAAGACCCGCGACGCCAAGGCCGCCGCCGACGCTCGGCTGGCCGCCGAAGCCGAGGAAGCTAAGGCTGCGACTGCCGCCGAGCCGGCCAAGTCAGCCGAATCGGCCAAAGCCGAGCCTGCGCCAGCCGCGCAGGCCGAACCCGAACCGGCAGCTGCCCCCAAGCCCGAGTCCCAACCTGCCTCCAAGCCCACTCCCGCCAAACCTGAAACCCCCGAATCGGTCGGCTCTCGACTGACCCGACTCAAGGCAAAACTTGCCAAGTCCGGCAACCCGTTCGGCAAGGCCCTGTTCGACATCCTCGCCAAAGACAATCTCTCCGAGGCCGATTGGGAAGACGTCGAAGACACACTGCTGCTTGCCGACGTCGGTGCGGATGCTTCCGCCCAACTGGTCGATGACCTGAGAACCGACGCCCGCATCACTGGTAAAGCCGACCCAGCCGAAGTACGCGCCACGCTCAAGGAGAAGCTGCTCGATCTGGTCGGTCGAGATACGGACCGCCGCCTCAATGCCGAAAAGCCGGGTGCCGCCAAGCCCAGCGTCATCATCATGGTCGGCGTCAACGGCACCGGCAAGACCACCACTGTCGGCAAGCAGGCTCGACTGTTCGTGGCCGAAAACAAGCAGGTCATGATGGGCGCGGCCGACACCTTCCGCGCGGCCGCCGCCGACCAGCTCGAAACCTGGGGCGCACGCGTCAATGTGCCCGTCGTCCGCTCCGACAAGGACGGTGCCGACCCGGCATCCGTCGCCTTTGAGGCATCCGCCAAGGCCAAGGAAGCGAACGCGGACGTGCTCATCATCGATACTGCCGGCCGACTGCAGAACAAGTCGAACCTGATGGACGAGCTCGGCAAGATTCGCCGTGTTACCGAAAAGAACCTGCCGGTGGATGAAGTGCTGCTTGTGCTCGACGCCACCACCGGCCAAAACGGCATGGCCCAGGCCAAGGTGTTCGCCGAAGCCATCGGCATTACCGGTGTGGTGCTCTCCAAGCTTGACGGTTCCGCCAAGGGCGGCATCGTGGTCAGCGTGCAGAAGGAGCTCGGCGTGCCGGTCAAGCTCGTCGGTCTTGGTGAAGGTCCGGACGATTTGGCACCTTTCGATCCCGAAGGTTTCGTGGACGGCATTCTCGCGTAGACGGTCGAGTTCTTCTCAGTCTCGCTTTGCTCGACAGCTCCCCTCAGCGAGGGGAGCCCTGCGTCCGTCCACGTTGTGGGCGCGGGAAACGCCCGCAACGCACCAAACCTAGCCCCGAAGCATATTCGAAACATGATTCGGGGCTTTCCCATATCCGTTGGAATCATGCCGGAATCAGCCCATCCGATGCCAACCTAATTGTCAGGTGCGCTTAACAATCGCGTAACTTGCCGTAACGAAACCAAAACGAGACCGGCTTTTACTGACGAACTGTTAGCCCCCACAAGGGGGACGGCATTGTAGAGACAAAGTCGACGCCGGCCGCGCAAAGCCCCCGGTGCCCTGAACGAAAGAGAGGGAGGTAGACATGGGAGCGATTGATTCCGGTAACACCGCATGGATCCTGACATCCGCGTCCTTGGTTTTCCTCATGACGCCTGGTGTGGCGTTCTTCTACGGCGGTATGGTTCGTGCCAAGGCCGTCCTGAACATGCTGATGCTTGAGGCGGCCGCCCTGTCGGTCACCATGATTATCTGGACCCTGTGGGGTTGGTCGATTGCTTACGCCGGTTCCGACATCGGAGGCATCTTCGGCGACCCGGCCAGCGGCTTCCTGCTGAAGGACTCCATGGTCGCCCAGGACGGCGTGTTCACCGCCACCGGTCTGAACGGCAACAACTACCCGGTTTCCGTGGACGTCGCCTTCCAGGTCGCTTTCGCGATGATTACCGTCGGCCTGATCTGCGGCGCCATTGCCGAGCGTGTGAAGTACAGCACCTGGATGATTTTCGTGGCGCTGTGGGTCACCTTCGACTACGCTCCTATGGCCCACATGGTCTGGAACGGTGGTCTGCTGTCTGCTGACGGCGCCATCTCCAAGGCCATCGGCGCGGCCGCCCACGATTTCGCAGGTGGTACTGTCGTCCACATCAACGCCGCAGTCGCCGCCCTGATCATCGTGCTCATCATCGGCAAGCGTAAGGGCTTCGGCACGCAGCCGTTCCGCCCGCACAACGTGCCGTTCGTGATGCTCGGCGCCTTCCTGCTGTGGTTCGGCTGGTTCGGCTTCAACGCTGGTTCCGCCTTCGCCGCCAACGGTACTGCTGGTTACGCTTGGGTTTCCACCTCCGCCGCCACCGCAGCCGCAATGCTCTCTTGGGGCTTCACCGAGAAGATTCGCTCCGGTCACTACACCGCCATGGGTGCCGCCTCGGGTATGGTCGCCGGCCTGGTCGCCATCACCCCGGCCGCCGATGTGGTTTCCCCGCTGTGGGCCATCGTGATGGGTGCCATCGCTGGTGTCCTGACCTGCCTGGCCTGCGGTCTCAAGTTCAAGTTCGGCTACGATGACTCCCTCGACGTCGTCGGCGTGCATGGCGTTGGTGGTTTCACCGGCACCATCCTCATCGGCTTCTTCGGTGAAGGCACCGGTCTGCTGGCTGGTGGCGACTGGAAGCAGCTCGTCGTTCAGCTGGTCATCGCTCTCGTCGCCATCCTCTACTCCGCAGTGATCACCGCGATCATCGCCTTCGCTCTGGAGAAGACCATCGGTTGGCGCGTCACCGAAGCTCAGGAAGTCGGCGGCATCGATCTTGCCGACCAGGGCGAACGTGCTTACGATTTTGCTGGTACCGCCAGCTCCGTCCTCAAGGAGGTGAAGTGAGATGAAGCTCATTACCGCTATCATCCAGCCCCATAAACTCGACGATGTCAAGGAAGCCCTCGCAGCCGCGGGCGTGCACGGCCTGACCGTGTCCGAGGCAAACGGTTATGGCCGTCAGCGCGGCCACACCGAGGTCTACCGTGGCGCCGAATACACCGTGGATCTCATTCCGAAGATCCGCATCGAGGTGCTGTCCGACGACGTCGATGCCGAAACCCTGGTTGGCGTGATCGTCAAGTCCGCCGGCTCCGGCACCATCGGCGACGGTAAGGTCTGGGTGGCTCCGCTTGACTCGGTGACCCGCGTGCGCACCGGCGAAACCGGTTCCGCCGCCATCTGATCCGTCCGGCCTTGTGATCGGGCCGATTCGGACAAGATGAAATAAAGAGCCCGGGCTTGAAGTTCGGGTTATCAATTACGACACATCCCCGTACGTGCCTCGCGCCGTGCGGGGATTGTCATAAGTCGTCATAGGTTTCATAAGGAACGTGCGTTATGACTTCAGCAGTCGATGGTCTCAAACAACGGTTCATGGCCATGAGCCAGCCCGACGCCGACGGCGTCTACCGCAATGGCGCGGCGAAACGCAAAGCCCGCACGGAATTGGCCATGGGCAATCTCACACAGTTGTGGAACGAAGCCTGCGAGGCGGTTTCCTTCGATGTTCCGGCAACCGGCATCGGTCTCGGCGCGGTCGGTTCGCTGGCACGTGGACAGGTGGGCCCCAGCTCCGACCTTGATCTGGCGGTCATCTACGAGCCGCACGCGCTGACCGACCAGCAGCTCAACGAGCTCGCCAACAAACTGTGGTATCCGATTTGGGATTCCGGCCTCGACCTCGACCAGTCGGTACGTACCGTCGCGCAATGCGAGGCCGTCACCGACCGTGACCTGCCCGCAGCTATGGGATGGTTGGACGTGGTGCCGATCGCGGGGGACACTGGACTTATCGAAAGCACAGCCGTATCCATATTGGAACGATGGCGCAAGGCCGCGCGCAAACGTCTGCCGGAACTGCTCGGCTCCGCCAAATCGCGCCTCGACGAATTCGGCCGCATGGCCTACATCAACCAGCCGGACATCAAGGAGGCACGTGGTGGCCTGCGCGACTCCGTATTGGTGTCCGCGCTCGCCGCATCCTGGCTTGCCGACCGTCCGCACGGCACGTATGACGACGCCGTCGAACGGTTGCTGGACGTGCGCGACTGCATCCATCTGGTCGCCGGCAAAGATACGAACATGCTGCTATCGCCCTACCAAGCCAAAGTCGCGGCGATGCTCGGTCTGGCCGATCCGACGCTGCCCGATGGCGAACGTGAGGCGAAGTCGATCGACGATCTGCAAACGTTGCTGGCACGCGTTGGCCGGCAGATCGTGTTCTCCCTTGATTCCACCGCGTCGCGCGCCGAGCATTCGCTGACGCACGACAAGCCGCGATTCGCCTTCTTCCAAGTGTTCCAGCCGCGCGGTGGCGGCAAACGTCAGGCACCGACCTTCGATGTGATCGCCCCCGGCGTGGCCAAGCATGAAGAGGAAATAGTGCTCGCTCCGGGCGCGGAACCGGCCGCCGACCCGAACCTCGTGCTGCGCGTGGCCGTCGCGGCCGCGGAATTCGGCCTGCCGATCGCCCCGGGAACGTTGCGGAATCTCAAAAAGTGCCCTATCGGCGACCGCAACTGGACGGACGAATCGCGTGAACTGTTCATACGATTGCTGGCTTCCGGCCCCGCGCTGCTCAACGTGTGGGAAGACATCGATTTCATCGACGTGCCCGGCAAGCTCATCCCCGAATGGTTGGGCGTGCGCAACCGGCCAAGCGCGTCCGCCGCGCACCGCTATACGATCGACCGGCACATGGTGGAGGTCGTCACGCGGCTCGGCCGTGAAACACCCAGCGGTGGGCGGTACGACGACCGGCATTACGAGGCGCTGCTGCTCGCCGGCATCCTGCATGACATCGGCAAACGACCGGGGGTGGCCAACCATGCGGCGGAAGGCGCTCGGCATGCGACCGTGGTCGTGGAACGCATGGGATTCGACCGCGACATCGTCCGCTGGGTCACGCTGCTGGTACGCGAGCATCTGACATTGTCGGAGTTCACCACAGGCCGCAATCCCAATGATCCCAACGTCGGCGATGATCTGGCCGGCCGGCTCGACCATAATCCCGTGCTGCTCGACATGCTGTTCGACCTGACCCGCGCCGACGGCTCCTCGTTGGGGGCCACGTCCGGCGAGACCATCTCCAAACAGTACGGGTGGAGCAAATGGCGTGAAACGTTGGTGCGCACCATGTACAACGCCACCCGATACCACATGTGAGCGCCGGTTTCTCGCATGCGCCAAGCCGATATGCCCCCGTATTTCTCGTCGTTTACGGAAAAGCGGGGTGCATATCACCTTCCGTTCACTTCGGCAAATCGAAATAAGGGAATCGGGGTGCATGCTTTAGGATGTCCCCAAGTTGTCCACTCAGTTATCCCCACTCTGTGGATAAGTCGAAACGTTTTCCACATGGTTATCCCCAATATGTGGATAACTCGGCTTTTTTCGACTTTCTTATCCACACCAAAGCCATTCGCGCGTGTCGTTCGGTGGATGCGGAGATTCATCCATAATCTCAATGCAACACCGGTCGTGACGGCACGCACGTATTATGGTTTTCCTCGGTATTGAACACATTCGATTGACTGCTGCGGTTGGAGGGACATGGCGGAGAACGACTCTTGGAACAACGGTTCGGCGCAGAACCGCGGATTTTCGAACGCTGGAAACGGTGCGAACGGCATGAACGGCCGATCCAGCCAAGCCGTGCGCGACGCCCTGTTCGACCGCGTGCCGCCGCATGACGACGCCGCCGAAATGGCGGTGTTGGGCGGCATGCTGATGAGCAAGGACGCCATCGGCGAAGTATCGCAGATGATCGACGTGTCCGACTTCTACCAGCCACGCAACCAAACCGTGTACGAAGCGGTCATCAAACTGTTCTCGGCCTCCCAGCCGGTCGACGCCGTGCTGGTGGCCAACGAGCTGCTCGCCGAAGGCAATCTGGAAAAAGTGGGTGGCTCCGACTATCTGCACAGCCTGGTCGCATCGGTTCCGACCGCCGCAAACGCCACGTATTACGCCGACATCGTGCATCAGCGCGCCATCCTGCGTAATGTGATCGCGGCCGGCACCAAAATCGCACAGCTCGGCTACACCGCAGAAGGCTCGCAGGCCGAAGACGTCGTCAACCTGGCGCAGGCCGAAGTATATGAGATGTCCACCGGCAAAGTGCGGCAGGACTACGCGCCGATCGGCACCGTCATCGCCGATACGCTTGACCAGCTCGACCGTCTGCAAAGCGGCGAAGTGTCCCGAGGCGTGCCGACGGGCTTCCGCGACATCGACGACGTGACCCAGGGCCTGCAGCCCGGCCAGATGATCGTCGTGGCAGGCCGACCGGCCATGGGCAAGTCCACACTCGGTGTGGATTTCGCCCGTTCCGCGGCACTGCATCACGGATTGACGACCATCATCTTCAGCTTGGAAATGAGCAAAAACGAGTTGGCGCAACGTATCATCTCCGCTGAATCCAACATTCCGCTCGCCGCCATGCGCCGCGCGGACGACATCACGCCGGAACGTTGGGCCATCCTGAACGAGTTGCAAGGCAAGCTGCAGAACGCGCCCCTGTTCATCGACGACAGCCCGAACATGAGCCTGATGGAAATCCGCGCGAAATGCCGCCGACTGAAGCAGACGAACGATTTGAAACTCGTCGTCATCGACTACCTGCAGCTCATGACCTCCGGCAAGGCCGTGGAAAGCCGCCAGCAGGAAGTGTCCGACTTCTCCCGTGCGCTGAAGCTGCTCGCCAAGGAGCTGGAAGTGCCAGTGGTGGCACTGAGCCAGCTGAACCGTGGCCCCGAAATGCGTCAGGACAAGAAGCCGCAGCTGTCCGACCTGCGTGAATCCGGCTCTATCGAACAGGACGCCGACGTGGTGTTCCTCGTGCACCGTCCGGACGCCTACGACAAGGAGGACCGCCCGGGCGAGGCCGACATCATCATGGCGAAGCATCGTAACGGTCCGACCGACACGTTCAATCTTGCGTTCCTTGGCGCGTATTCGAAGTTCAAGGACATGCCCCAGGATTACCAGTCCCAGCAGGAGGCGGTGTGATATGGCTTGGAATTCCTTCGCGACCCCGTTGATCGGCAAGGCCGTGCGCGCGGCCTCCCGTTTGGCGCACGGCGGTGGCAGCGCGTTCCCCGGCAAAATCGTGGAACGCATCGACCCGCAATTCCTGTCGCGCACATTGGCGCAACTGCCGCTCGGCGTGGTGCTCGTCTCCGGCACGAACGGCAAAACCACCACCACACGCATGGTGGCCAGCATGCTGCAATCGCTCGGATTGAAGGTGTTCACCAACCCGACCGGCTCGAACTTCACCCGTGGCGTGGTTTCGTCGCTGCTTGCGGAAGTCTCGCTTTCCGGCAAACTTGACGCCGACATCGCGGTGCTGGAACTCGACGAGGCGTACGCCGTGCATTTCGTCAAGCAGGTGCCGCCCGACTACTGCCTGCTGCTCAACGTGATGCGCGACCAGCTTGACCGTTTCGGCGAGATCGACAACACCGCGCGACTGCTGTCCAAAGCTGCGGAAGCCACCACCGGTACCGTCGTGCTCAACCGTGAGGACCCGCGCATCGCCCGTCTTGCTGACGTGGCGCATACGGAAGACGGCGTGGAAGTACGCTACTTCGGCCTTGACGAATCGTTGCGCGGCTTCTTCCCGTCGGATGACGACATGAGCACCACTGTTGACGCGGAAGCGCACGACAGTGCGGAACATGGCGGAAATATTGGCGATTCGGGCAATGCCGGCGATACTGTCGATGCCGTTGCGGCT
>OBUU01000777.1_pt1 | contig 11154 bp, 5 predicted proteins | sample 1475981 | NCBI WGS metagenome assembly OBUU01 (sample SAMEA2579966, study PRJEB22360) | human gut metagenome | biome: human gut; feature: human-associated habitat; material: faeces | place: Denmark | collected 2008/2010 | reverse complement strand
TCCGTGTCGAACAGCAGCAGCTCGCGGATCGGCAGGTTGCCGTCGCCGTCCGGGAGGCGGATGATGATGCCGTCGTCGGCCGCGTATACCTGCCCATCGAACCCGTATCGTTGTTTGATACGTGTGGTGATGGCCATGGCCCATGGTTCGTGCACGCGTCTGCCGTATGGCGAGTGGACGATCACACGCCAATCGCCTTCTTCATCCTGGCAGCGTTCGACGACCAGCTCACGGTCGTTGGGAATCGTTCCCGTGGCGGCGCGCTGTTCGGCAAGCAGGTCGGCAAGATTGCCGATGGCGTTGTCGTCCAATCCGTCACGACGTAGACGTGCGATTGTTGTCGTGTCGAATCGGCTGGTCTTGTCTCCTGCGATGCCGTCCGAGACTTCCGCGCGTAGTCCTTGCGCCATATCGCGTATGAATCGGCCTTGGGACCGTCCGAATGCCGCGTCCCGCCCGTCGCCTTCGCCATGCCAGAACGGCAGTCGGGCGGTACGCCCTGGAGCAGGAACCACCACCACACGGTCCCGGGTGATTTCCTGGATCTGCCAGGTCGATGTGCCGAGGGTGATGACGTCTCCAACCCGGGATTCGTACACCATTTCCTCATCCAGCTCCCCCACTTTGCGTGGGCCCGGTCCGGAGCCTTCTTCGGGAAGCACCACGGTGTAGGTTCCTCGGTCGGGTATGGTGCCTCCGCTGGTCACGGCCAGTCGTTGAGCGCCAGGGCGCGCGGAGATGAGACCCGCCTCTTCGTTGTATTGCAATGGAGGTCGGAAGGCGGAGAAATCCTCGCCGTTGTAGGCACCGGTCATCATGCCCATCACAGCATCGAACATGGTTCTGTCGAGATCTTCGAATGGCGCGGCCTTGCGCACGGTCACGTACCAGTCGTCTGGTTTCAGATCATCCATCGCCGCGGCGGCGACGGTTTGCTGGGCAAGCACGTCCAAGGGGGTGCATGGAATGGTCAGTGTTTCGATGTCTCCGGAGCGCATGCATTCGATGCTTGCGGCCGTGCCGATGATTTGCTCTCGTGTAATCGGGTAGAACAGTGCATGCGAGACTCCCCCGACCTTGTGGTCGGCGCGCCCCACCCGCTGCAATCCCGAGGACACGGACAATGGCGGTGCGATCTGGATGACCAGATCCACTGAACCCATGTCGATGCCGAGTTCAAGGCTCGATGTGGCGACCACGCAACGCAATTGGCCGCGTTTGAGCTGCTCTTCGATCTGTTTGCGCCGGTCTTTGGAAACGGAACCATGATGCGCCATGGCGATCGCGTCGGCGTCCGCATGCGAGGAGACCAGCATGGTGGTGGATCCGACCACGGAATCGTAGTGTTTGGCGAAGCCTTCACGGCCTTCCGGGGAGCCCAGATCCGGATACGGCTGGGTGGAATCACTGGCTGTGGACTCCGGCTGGGATGCGTTGTCCGACACACTCAAGTCCGTTCGGCCAAGCCTACGGTCGGACAGCGCATCCCGCCCTGCGTCCGCTTTGACGGCGGTTTCAGACCCAGTTTTCCGGGATGTGCGCAATTGCGCATACAGGTCGTTGAGCCGTGCGGTGAGTTTTTCCGCAAGGCCACGGGAGTTGACGAACACGAGGGTGGTGTGGTGTTTCAGCACTTCGTCAAGCACGCTGCGTTCGATGGCCGGCCATACCGAACCTCCGGTCGAAACCCGTGAGGTATGTTCATCTCCCCCGACCGAAGTCAGTCCTTTACGTTCCGCCGATGCCTCCATGGCAGGACCCACCCCGGAAATATGCGTGGTATGGCGGTTCGGAAGTTTCACGGCGCCTGCCCTCCGCCCTGCGTCGTCGGAGACGGGATCGCGCATGGCCGAAAGCGGTTCCACCACTTTCAGATCCATGTCGGGGTGCGATTCGGGTCTGATGACGCGTACCGGCCGCGTGCCGCCAAGGAAACGTGCGGCTTCGGCCGGCGGTTCCACAGTGGCGGAAAGCCCGATGCGTTGGACAGACCGGCCGGCAAGGCTTTCCAATCGTTCCAAGCTCAGCGCCAGGTGCGCGCCACGTTTGGAGCCCGCGATGGCGTGCACTTCATCCACGATAACGGTATCAACGGCGGAAAGTATCCGTCGCGCCTTGGAGGTGAGCAGCAGGAACAGCGATTCTGGCGTGGTTACGAGGATATCCGGCGGATGGCTGACGATTCTGCGCCGTTCCTGCGGCGTGGTGTCGCCGCTTCGTATGCCCACGCTGACTTTCGGCGATGGCAATCCCATCGCCTCGCACTGTCCGGCGATGCCAGCCAATGGCGCTTGGAGGTTCTTGGCCACATCCACGCCCAGAGCCTTCAATGGCGAAATATACAGGACCTTGACGCCGCGGACGGGTTTACGTTTCTTGGCATTGCAATCGGATTCAGCCGTGCCGTCCCCACCGCCGGACGTCCGCAATAAGTCATCGCCCTCCTTCGTCATCAGACGGTCGATTGCGGAAAGGAAGGCGCACAATGTCTTGCCGGAGCCGGTGGGCGCCACCACCAACACGTTCTCGCCGGAGCAGATGGCCGGCCATGCCAAACGTTGCGCCTCCGTCGGAGCATTGAACGCATGCTTGAACCAGGCATTGGTAGCCTCCGAGAACAAGTCCATGCATTCGTACATACGTTCGATTATGGCATCGCCTTCAGACATCATCCACAACCGGCGGAAAGCTCGTCATCCACCGTCGTCGGCTCATTCGAGCACACCGCCCGGCTGACGCATTCGAGCGTCTCACATATGGCGTCGTCAGGCGGCCGCACGGTCGCCGCACTTGCGGCGCAAAGTCTCATGCATGGCGACCATCAGCGCTAGGAACACCACCAGATAGAACGGGAACAGGTTGACCGAAACATGTTGCGCGATCAGCCCGAACAGCGGCGGCATGCACATCGATCCCACATAGGCGCAAGCCATCTGCATGCCGACGATGGCCTGCGATTTGTCCTCGCCGAAATAAGCAGGAGTGGAATGGATGACGCACGGATAGATCGGCGCGCAGCCCAAACCGATGACCATTAGTCCCGCGATGGTGCCGATATTGTGCGGCAACGGCAGGAGCATGATGACGATGCCGGTCAGCACCAACGCCTGGCCAAGACGAATCATGGCCGGATCGTTCAGTTTCATGGTCAGGAAACCGCTGGCGAGACGTCCGACGGTGATGCCGATGCAAAACAGGCTTCCCCACATGGCCGCCGTGGTCTTGTCGATGCCCTTGCCAAGCGCCATATAGCTGCTGGCCCACAACATGGCGGTCGATTCGAGCGCGGAATAGCAGAAGAACATCACGAGGATCTCGCGGGCGCCACGGATGGCGAGCACACCGCGAATACCAAGCGGCTTGCGCCGGTCAGCTGTTTCCCCTTCCGATTGCTCGGACTGCGCGGATTGCACGGAAGAGGTTTCACTCGTCCGCTGCGGTTCGACGGTCTTACGCGCCTTCCACAACGGCAGGCTCAGCACCAGCACCGCGGTGAGCACGACCTGCAGAATGGAGATGGTCCGGTAGCCCCACGCCCAGCCATGGCCGGCGCCCAATGCGCTTGCCATGATGTACGGGCCAAGCAGAGTGCCCAAGCCCCACATGGCGTGCAGCCAGCTCATGTGACGGCTTTCGTAGTGGATTGCCACATAGTTGTTGAGCGCCGCATCGACGCCGCCCGCGCCCAAGCCGTACGGAATGGCGAAGAGCAGCAGCATCCAGTAATTCGGCGAGATGGAGAAGCCGAACAATGCGAACGCCGTTAACGCAACGGACACTGCCGTGACCTTGCCTGCACCGAACCGCAAGGTCATGCGGTCGGATAGCAGCGCGGACACGATGGTGCCGGCGGAAATCGTCATGGAAATGCCACCCGCCCAGGAAATCGGCGCATGCAGGTCGCCGCTCATCGTCGGCCATGCGGCGCCGAGCACCGCGTCCGGCAGACCCAGACTGATGAAGGCGATGTAAATCACGGCGAGCAGCAGATTGGCCACAGTCAGCTCCTTGTATGTTTTATGTTTGCGGCAATAAAATCACGAAAATACTCCGCTATTTTATCCAAAGTTACCTACCAAACGGTATTTTGTATCTTGCACTATCGACCGACGTTTTTGCATTATCGTGCATACACGAAAAGCGGGTCTCCGCCGTAACGCAAGACCCGCCAATCGCAATCGCCATGCAATATCAGGTGTCGATCTTGGAACGGTCGAAATCGTCGGCGTTCTCCACGATGAACGCCTTGCGCGGCGGCACGTCATCACCCATGAGCAGGCTGAAGATGTGGCTGGCCTGTTCGGCGTCCTCCATGCGGATACGGCGCAGCATGCGGGTGCGCGGATCCATGGTGGTATCGGCCAGCTGGTCGGCGTCCATCTCACCCAAACCCTTGTAACGCTGGATGTCCTCGTTGTAGCCGATGTGCTTTTTATCAAGCTCGGCGAGTTTGCCTGCCAACTCATCATCGGAATACGTGTAGATGTACTCGCCCTTATGCGTACCCGTCAACGCGATACGATGCAGCGGCGGCACGGCGGCATACACATGAAGCGGCCGCATGTACCGGTAGAACAGCGTCAGCAGCAGGATGCGGATGTGCGCGCCGTCGACATCGGCATCGGTCATCATGATGATCTTGTTGTATCGGGCCTGTTCGATGTCGAAGCTTGCGCCGGATCCTGCGCCGACCACCTGGATGATGGCTGCGCATTCCTTGTTGGACAGCATCTGCGCGAGCGATGCCTTCTGCACGTTGAGTATTTTGCCTCGAATCGGCAGCAACGCTTGGAAACCGGAATTACGGGCGGCCTTGGCTGTGCCCAATGCGGAATCACCCTCGACGATGAACAGTTCGGCCACATCGTCATTGCCGGGCTGGCAGTCGGACAGTTTCGGCGGCATGGACGCGGATTCAAGCGCGTTCTTACGGCGTGTGACTTCCTTGGTCTTGCGCGCCTGCACGCGGGCATGCATTTCGCCGACGATTTTCTCCAGCACGCGGCCGGACTGTTCCTTGTAACCGCGTTTGGAGCCGGTAATCATCTCACCGAACTGCTTATCGGTCATTCTGGAGACGATCGGCTTGACTTGCGCGGTGCCGAGCACGTCCTTGGTCTGGCCTTGGAACTGCGGTTCGGCGATGCGGACGGTGACGACGGCCACCAGACCGGCGAGAATGTCGTCACGTTCCACCTTCATATGGGAATCCTTGAGATTCACCTTGAGTTTGCGCGCGTTGTCCTCGATGGCCTTGCGCACCTGCTTGGTGATGCCTTGGAGGAAGCCGTCCACGTGCATGCCGCCGCCGGGCGTCTCCACCACGTTGACGAAGCTGCGCATGGTGGTGTCGTAGCCGTTGGTCCATCGCATGGCGATATCGACTGCGCAATCACGCGTCACCTTCTGCGCATGCAGTTCACCATCGTCTCCGACCGCCTGCGTTTCTTCAACATACGTGTCCTCGCCGGCGATGCGCCAAATATCGGAGACCGCTTCGCCTTTGGACAGGAAGTCGACGAAATCCTTCACGCCTCCGGTATGGCAGAATTCTTCGACGCGCGCATGCGGATATTTCGGCTGCACGGGTTGGGAAACGGTTTCCTGCGATTGCGTGGCAGCATCGTTTTCTTGCGATTCGGCTGATTCATCAGCTTCGGCTGAATCCTCCTGCAGTATGTCGGCAGAGGTTCCGATATCATCCGTTTCAGCGGACGTGTTCTCTTCCGTCACCTGTTCGATGACATTGTCATCGACTTCCAGCATTTCGTCAATGGACTCGTCGCCGGTTTCGGGAATGTTCTCGTCGATGACGGTGATTTTCAGCCCTGGCACCAGGAAACTGGTCTGCCGTACACGGTCGATGAGCTGGTCATAGCTGAATTCAGCGGTGTCGTTGAAAATCTCCGGATCCGCCCAATAGCGGATGCGGGTACCCGTGGTCTTCGGACTGACTTTGCCGATGATCTCAAGTTCGGTGGGACGATTCTTGCGCGTCTTCTTGAATGGCGAATCGGGAGACGGGTGTTCCGGATCAACGTCGGAATACACTCCGGGGTGGCCCTGATGGAAAGCCATGTGGTGGGTTTTGCCGTCACGATCCACTTCCACGTCGAGACGGGAGCTCAATGCGTTCACAACGGATGAGCCGACACCATGCAGACCGCCGGAAGCGCCATACGAGGAATTGCCGAATTTGGCGCCGGCATGCAGCTTGGTCAGCACCACTTCCACGCCGGTGAGCTTGGTTTTCGGCTCCACGTCCACCGGAATGCCTCGGCCATTGTCCGCCACTTCAACGGAACCATCGTCATGCAAGGTCACGATGATGTGGTTGCAGGCTCCCGCAAGAGCCTCATCGACGGCATTGTCGATGATCTCCCACAGGCAGTGCATCAGGCCCTGGCTGTCGGTCGTGCCGATGTACATGCCCGGACGTTTGCGCACCGCATCCAAGCCTTCGAGCACGGTAAGACTCTCAGCACCGTAATTATCCTTAGCCATGTTCCCTTTCAATTGTCGCCTTACAAGACATGAAGTCGAGAAACCCTGCGTTCATGCCGGTTTCTCGACTTCATTTACTCGCGTCTGATTACTATCACTGGTCCAGGAAGTCGCGCAGCGTCTGCGAACGGGACGGATGGCGCAGCTTGGACATGGTCTTCGATTCGATTTGGCGGATACGTTCGCGCGTCACGCCATACACACGTCCGATATCATCCAGCGTCTTCGGCTGGCCGTCCTCCAAACCGTAGCGCATCTTGATGACGCCAGCTTCACGCGGAGACAGCGTTTCAAGCACCTGCTTGAACTGCTCCTGCAACAGCGAGAAGGCGACGGCATCGGACGGTGCGATGGCGTCGGTGTCTTCGATCAGATCACCGAACTCGGAATCGCCATCCTCGCCCAGCGGCGTGTGCAGGGAAATCGGCTCACGCCCGTACTTCTGCACTTCCTGCACCTTCTCGACCGGCATGTCGAGCTCGCGGGCTAGTTCGTCCGGCGTAGGTTCGCGGCCGAGGTCCTGAAGCATCTGGCGCTGCACGCGGGACAGCTTGTTGATGACTTCCACCATATGCACAGGCACACGAATGGTGCGGGCCTGATCAGCCATGGCACGGGTGATGGCCTGGCGAATCCACCATGTGGCGTACGTGGAGAACTTGAAGCCCTTCTTCCAGTCGAACTTCTCTACGGCACGAATCAGACCAAGATTGCCTTCCTGAATCAAATCGAGGAACAGCATGCCACGGCCCGTATAGCGCTTGGCAAGAGAGACCACGAGTCGAAGGTTGGCTTCCAGCAGATGGTCCTTGGCGCGCTTGCCGTCGTTCGCGGCCCACTTCAGTTCACGCCGGCGCTTGAAATCCATCTTGTCGGATTCCGTGTCCAGCAGATGTTGGGCGTACAGACCGGCCTCGATGCGTTCGGACAGGTCGACTTCCTGTTCGGCGTTCAGCAGGTTCACTCGGCCTATCTGCTTCAGGTAATCCTTGACCGGATCTGCGGTGGCGCCGGCTGCGATCACACGACGCTTCGGATTGCCGGACGGCGTCAGATTGTCGTCGTCATCATCGTCACGCACCACGAAAGCGCCTTTTTCCTTGGGCTCTTCCGGCTTTTTGCGCTTGTCTTCGTCATCGTCTTCCAGTTCGGAATCGTCATCCTCGTCGATATTGTCCTCGTCGAGGTCGTCATCCTCCCCTTCGTCGTCCACGTCATCAAGGTCATCGTCGAAATCATCAAGATCGGCATCCTCGACGGGATCGTCTTCAGGAGCGTCCTGCTCGATCAGGTTCTCTTCTTCTTCCGCTTTCTTGCTTTTCTTGGCGGCGGAGGTCTTCTTCGCGGCCGTCTTGCGCGACGTCTTCGTAGCGGTCTTTGAGGACTCGCTCTTCTTGGCAGCAGGCTTGCGCGTGGAGGCCTTTTTTCCGGAGGTGGTCTTTTCGGTCAGATCAGTCTGTTCCGTATTTACCGTCGTTTCCTTGGTGGCCAAACTTATCCTCCTATTGATCCCGCCGGAAGCGTATACCATATGGACCCACTTCTGGCAAGGGCAAATCGTCAACTATGTGAGTTAACCATCTTGCAAGGACGATTATTCCCGCGTGTTGAGCTCACCATGCGCAAGTACCGCTTCCTTTCGGCGTGTTGCTCTATGTCTCTTCGGCCCATACCGGTCCGATATGACGATGTGCCGCGGAGCAGATGATCGCCGCGAGCGAACAATTCTCATCCAACGCGAGCGCACGCATCGCGCACAGCATGGCGCGCTCATCGCCCATCCACCACAGCACATAACTGATGATGGCCAATGGCTGCACATGATACCGTTCGGGGACCATCCCGATGATGTCGAACATCATGTTGACGCCGTTGTCGCAACGTTTCGTGTCGGGTTTTCTTGATGCGTCACGGAACGATCCGTTGAGGGATTCCTCCAGATGACGCGTGTTGCCGGGAAGTGTCGGATTGGCCATGAATCCCATGAGAAAGTCACGTGACGAACGTCGTTCATCCACGATGATGGAGACCAGCAGCGCGTCACGCACCGCCATGGTCTGCTGCATGGCGATGGCAAGTGCTCCCGCACCGTTTCTGGACAGTCTGCATTCTGGCGATGAATCGTCATCTCCCGACGATTCATCGGCCAGCTCATCCATCCATTCCGAGAATGGCTCCTGCAGGAAATCGCGTATGCTCTCCGCCATGCCCAGCGATTTGCAATCCTCCACCAATTGGTCTTCAAGCCGTTCCATCTCGGCTTCGCATATCGGCATGGGCTCGTCGATCGTCTTCATGTCTCGTCCTCCTTGGCGTATCGGAGCGGTCGCTTGATGCAGGCCGCTTTGTTGGAACTATGCATCATCCGGCAATGCAATGAGGCGTTTCGGGACCCCTGTGGTCGGAGAACGTGAAGCTCGGCGTGTCACGAAACGTCCGGCACCGTCTCACCCGCTGCAATCATTATGTTTTCCTCTTGTCGAATGTGTGTGGATAACCTTGACCCATGACTAGCTCTTCCGATTTGGAACAGATTGAAACGCGCACGCTCTCGCTGGTAAGGGATTTTTCGTTCCTGCATGCGGACGATCCGGTGGCGAATTCCTGCAAAGCCGTCGCTGATGCGGTGGCGCAGCAGGCGGTCACGTCAAGTGAGGGCGGCAAACGTCTGCGGGCGTTGCTGACGTTGGATGCGTTCCGTGCGTTCGCGCCGCAGGATGTGGCGGAACGTGATATGGATGCGGTGTTGGATCTGGCATGCGCGATCGAAGTGTTTCAGACCGGCGCGTTGGTGCATGACGACATCATCGACGATTCCGATCTGCGCCGTGGCAAGCCGTCCGCTCATCGTGCGCTTGCCACGGATACCCATAGTGATGCCATTGGCCATGGTTTGGGCATCATGTTGGGTGATATGCTGGCCACCGCGAGCGTGGATATCGCCAATAAAGCGGCTTGCCGGCTTGGCTCCGGGTCTTCCGTGGTGTCGGCCTTCCTGAATATGCACCGTGAAGTGGAAATCGGCCAAGTACTCGATTTGGCCGTGGAACTCAATACGTTAGACGATCCTGAAGAGCTGGCGTCGGCCTCTTTGAATGTCTTCCGTTGGAAGACCGCCAGTTATACCACTATCGCACCTTTGGAATTCGGTATGCTTGCCGCCGGCCTCGCCCCTGCGGACGCGCGCAGGCTCGCACTGGCGATTGGATTGCCTCTTGGTTTGGCGTTCCAGCTCGCGGATGATCTTCTGGACGTCATCGGGTCGAGCCGCAATACCGGCAAACCGGTGGGCGGTGATATCCGTGAAGGCAAACGCACGGTGTTGCTGGCCGATGCGATTGAGGCTGCCGGCGATGTCGAACGACGTGAACTCATCGACATGTGGGAAGCCGAATCACGTGACGAGGCACATGTTAGGCGTGCCATCGCATTGTTCGAGTCCACTGGTGCCATCGCACGTTCCAAGGAACGGATCGCCGGTCTGTGGCTCGAGTCGAAGGCCGCCATCGAGACGCTTGAACTATCGCAGGATCGCAAAGACATGCTTACCGAAGCATGCGCACGTTTCGTACCGATTGTGCGGGAACAGGGCTGATGCCGCCGCACTGTGAAAGACCCGTGTTCATCGCATCTTCCGCAAACCATTCCTTGTAGACTACAAGTGAACACATCTTTGTCGCGAAACGTTTTTTGAAGAAGGAATCGTACCGATTAGCCATGAGTGAAGCCCAGCATGCCCCCGAAGGCCAGGTCATCGAAGGCCGGTACCGAGTCGTCAGCAGAATCGCCGATGGCGGCATGGCCACGGTGTATCAAGCCGTTGACGAGCGTCTGGGACGCACCGTCGCCATTAAGATCATGCACACGCAGCTGGCACAGGGCCCACAACGCGACCAGTTCGTGGAACGTTTCCATCGCGAGGCCCGTTCCGCAGCAGCAATAGCCAATCCCCATATCGTGCAGGTGTATGACACCGGTGAGTTCGATGGATTGGATTTTCTTGTCATGGAGTACGTGCATGGCGTGAACCTGCGGTACGAAATGAACCAGCAAGTCACGTTCAGCGTTCGTGAGACGCTACGCATAGTCGGTGAGACGTTGGACGGCTTGGCTTCGGCGCATCGCGCAGGCGTGGTGCACCGCGATATCAAACCGGAGAATATTCTGCTCAATGACCGAGGACATGTGCAGATCACCGATTTCGGCCTGGCCAAGGCGGTGTCGCAGGCCACGCTGTCCTCCACCGGCATGCTGCTGGGCACGGCCGCCTATCTGGCGCCAGAAATGATTCAGCACAATCAGGCAACGCCGCAGGGAGACCTGTATTCCGTAGGCATCATGGCTTGGGAGATGCTGGCCGGCAAGGTGCCGTTCACCGCGGACAATCCGGTGACGCTGGTGTTCAAGCACGTGCATGAGGATGTGCCGGATATCACGACCGCTTGTCCGGGCATCAATGCAGGCGTGGCCGCATTCCTCGCCCGTCTTACGGCGCGCGCGGTCGAGGACCGTCCCCAGGATGCGTCCGTGGCATTCGACGAATTGCAGCAGTTGCAATCGAACCTCACCATCGACGACTGGCAATACCGTCTGTCAGCCGTTTCCCCGGCCGCAAACGATGCCGCCGACCGCATGCCCGGCGATGGCACC
>OBUU01000773.1_pt1 | contig 11180 bp, 7 predicted proteins | sample 1475981 | NCBI WGS metagenome assembly OBUU01 (sample SAMEA2579966, study PRJEB22360) | human gut metagenome | biome: human gut; feature: human-associated habitat; material: faeces | place: Denmark | collected 2008/2010 | reverse complement strand
CCCAGTACCCCCCAGATTACCATGCGTGGGATAATACCGAAGGTCTTGTTGTGATACACTCCTGTGCTGATGCGAAGCCCAAGCATTTCTCCCAAAGTAGCTAGAATGGCGAACTTCACAAAACTCATGACCATACCATGGATTGCATTGAAAGATTTGTACCATTCATAAATGGTATCGCTAATAAAAAAGGGCAGAAACAATGCTATTACAAACAAAAAGAACAGAATATCACTCTTTTTCATAGATAGAAATGTGTTTTTCATTAATATTTGCGACAAACATACGAAAAAAATCTAAGTTCCTAACCAAACAATAATTTAAATTCGACGGCTCTTTATTTGTTATCTAGCTATAATCTTTTATCTTTGTTTCCCGTCATGGAATAAAATAAAAAGGTTATTATGAAAACAAAAGGATGGATTTTAACTGTAATTTGTAGTATGTTGTTATTGGTGGCGGGTATCACTTTTGCATCAATGGTGCTTGTCGGGCAACCGGCTTTGGCAAACGAATCATTGTGGTGGTGGATCTTGATAAATCTTGGTGTGATGGTTTTATTATTCGGGTATGGCGTGAAACGGGGAATCCAGATATTGCGTATCTTCAGCATACCGAAAAGCAAACTGACACGGGAACCAGGTGTCGTGGTTTGTGATTATAATATCAGCCTGAAAAAGTATGCTTTGTATAAATTGTGGGACATCCGTCATTTCAGTTTTTCTTTGTTGTTCATCATTTATATTTGTATTGCACTGTGTACAGGGCACTATATTGTTCCCGAAGAGCAAAGCCTGTTCAGTCCGCTGCTGATTTGGTTCTTGTGTCTTATTTATATCTTGATTATGCTGCCTGTCAGACTAAATAAGATTTATAAGCGGAGTATTGCGGGGCAGACTTGGGTAGAAATAACTCCGGAAGGGCTGACATATGATAAGGCGGAACTGAAACAGACATTCCCTTGGGAGGAGATAGCAGGTATAGCTCTTTATAAGACCTATTGCTTTCTGTATGATAAAAGAGGCGGTGAATTTTTGATTGTAACTTCGGATGAAAAGGTGAAAGAATCCCTTCTTTACTATTTAAATACGAAAAAATAATGAATTAAAGCTAAGTGTTTTTTATAATAAGGTTGTTCATATTATTATAATGTGTATTTTTGTAACAAAGTAATAATGAAAAACCTCTTAAGTATGAAAACACCTGTTCTCGCGCTATTCATTTCTTTAGTGGCATTTGGAGCCTGTGTGTCCAATAAACAAACCCAGCCGTCAACCGATTATACCCAATTGGTGAATCCGTTTATCGGAACCGATTTTACCGGCAATACTTATCCGGGAGCGCAAGCGCCTTTCGGAATGGTACAACTTAGTCCGGATAACGGTTTGCCCGGATGGGACCGTATTTCCGGTTATTTTTATCCGGACAGTACGATTGCCGGATTCAGTCATACCCATTTGTCGGGAACGGGAGCCGGAGACTTGTATGATATCTCTTTCATGCCTGTAACTTTGCCTTATCAGGAAGCGGAAGCTCCTTTAGGCATCTATTCCAAATTCTCTCATGCGGATGAAGAGGCTTCAGCTGGTTATTATCGCGTGTTGCTGAAAGATTATGATATCAATGTGGAGTTAACTGCTACAGAGCGTTGCGGTATACAGCGTTATACGTTTCCTGAAGGAGAGTCGGCTGTCTTTCTGAATCTGAAGAAAGCGATGAATTGGGACTTTACCAATGATTCTTATATTGAGATAATTGACTCATGCACCATTCAGGGATATCGTTTTTCCGAAGGATGGGCAAGAGGCCAGCATGTGTATTTCCGCACTCGTTTCTCCAAACCGTTTGCCTCGGTAGAGATGGATACTACTGCCATTGCTTTGAAAGGTAAACGTGTAGGTACGGCTTATATCGCCCGTTTTAATTTTGATACGGAAAAAGGAGAGCAGATTGTTCTGAGTACTGCTCTTTCGGGAGTAAGCATGGAAGGTGCTGCTAAAAACATGGCGGCTGAAGCACCTCACAATGATTTCGATAAATATTTGGCTGAAACTAAAGATAATTGGAACCGTCAGTTGGGAAAAATAGAGGTAACAGGTGATAACAAGGACGATAAGGTTAATTTTTATACAGCATTGTATCATACAATGATTGCCCCGACTATTTATAGTGATGTGGACGGGGCTTATTATGGTCCCGATAAGAAAATTCATCAGACGGATGGTTGGGTGAATTATGGAACTTTTTCATTGTGGGATACTTATCGTGCCGCACATCCGTTATTTACTTATACGGAACCTCAGCGTGTCAATGATATGGTGAAATCATTCATTGCTTTTTATGAACAGAACGGACGTTTGCCGGTATGGAATTTTTGGGGAAGTGAAACGGATATGATGATTGGCTACCACGCTGTACCTGTTATTGTCGATGCTTATTTGAAAGGTATTGGTGATTTTGATGCAGAGAAGGCATTGGAGGCTTGTGTGGCTACTGCTAACTTGGATGATTATCGCGGCATTGGTCTGTATAAAAAATTAGGATATATACCTTATAATATAAAGGATGAATATAATGCGGAAAATTGGTCGCTTTCCAAAACATTAGAATATGCTTTTGATGATTATTGCATAGCCGAAATGGCCCGGAAGATGGGGAGGACTCAATTAGCGGACGAATTCTACAAGCGTTCTCAGAATTATCGCAATGTGTTCAATCCGGCGTCAAGCTTCATGCAGCCGATAGATGATAAAGGAGTATTCCAACCTAATTTCAGCCCGGATGACTACACTGCCCACATTTGTGAAAGTAACGGTTGGCAGTACTTTTGGTCTGTACAGCAGGATATTAAGGGGCTAATTGCCTTGACTGGTGGTAAGGATCGTTTTACGGAAAAGTTGGATAGTATGTTTACTTATATCCCGGCTGGTAATGCAGATTTGCCTCTTTTCAGTACAGGTATGATTGGCCAGTATGCTCATGGTAATGAGCCTAGCCATCATGTGATTTATTTGTATAATAAGGTACGTCAGCCTTGGAAAACTCAGAAGTATGCGGCGCAGGTCATGCATGACCTTTATTTCAATGCACCTGCCGGACTGTGTGGAAATGAGGATTGTGGACAGATGTCTGCCTGGTATGTATTCAGTGCTATGGGATTTTATCCTGTCAATCCGGTAAGTGGTGAATATGAGATTGGTACGCCGTTGTTCCCCGAGATACAGATGCATCTGGATAATGGAAAAACGTTCACAGTACTGGCCCCTGGAGTAAGTCGTGAAAATATCTATATCCAGTCGGTGAAAGTAAATGGGCAACCATACGATAAGAGCTATATCACACACCGGCAAATAATGGATGGTGCTACTGTAGAATTTGAAATGGGTCCGGAACCGGGAAATATTTGGTATAGATAGATAATAATTGGTTCAACTTATTAAGAATTGTAATTGTACAGGAGGTGAGTTAAAAGTAATATTTGTTATCGTTTTGCTGTAGAGGCGGTTTGAATCTGCCTGAAAATTGTATGATGAGCGGAAGCTTTCTGCCCCTACAGTGGATGATTGGATCGTTATTTGGAACATTGGCTCTCTCCTTCATACAAAGGTGAATTATATAATATGAACGAGGAACTTGATGACACCTATAAGGTCGTCTTTCGTCAATGCTATCCTAAGCTGTTGTTCTATGCGACACGGCTGGTCGGTACCGAAGAAGCCGAAGATGTAGTGCAGGATGTTTTTGTGGAGTTGTGGAGGCGGAGAGATTCAGTCGTCATAGGAGAGCAGATTTTAGCTTTCCTTTATCGTTCTGTATATACCAAGGCTATAAATTTATTGAAGCATCAGATTATAGAGAATAACTACAGTGCGGCAATGATAGAGATCTATGAACGAAGATTGCAATATTACCAGCCGGATCATGCTGAAGTTATTAAAAAGATAGAGAATCAGGAATTGCGTCAGGAAATTTTTGGAGCGATTAATGAATTGCCGGATAAATGTAAGGAGGTGTTTAAACTGAGCTATCTTCATGATATGAAAAACAAGGAAATCGCTGATACTCTTGGCATTTCTTTACGTACCGTAGAGGCACATATGTATAAGGCCTTGAAATTTTTGCGCGAACGTCTCAGCCATTTATTATTGTCATTGATTATATTTTCAGCAAAACTGCTAAGTGTTTTTACAAGTTGAATTGTTTACTATATGAATAGGGAAAAAGATGAGTAAACTTAACGAAGATATTATTATCAGGTATTTGGAAAACCGATGCTCGGAGGAGGATTTTGTTCTTATCAATGAATGGATGAAAGAATCTGATGAGAATGCCGGAGAGCTGTTCCGTATGGAGGAGATTTATCAGTTAGGTAAATTCCCCTTTGAGGAGGAAAATCTGGTAGTGAGGGCAGAGCGCAGGTTGGGTAGAAGATTGGAACAGGAAAATCAAAAGAAACAAGAGGTGTTCAAGCTTAGAAGTGTGTTGCGTTATGCAGCTGCTATAGTGGGCGTGATGGTGCTGGCTGCGGGATTAGCCTATTGGTTCCGGAATAAAGCGGAGGAATTGGTGGTAGCATCGGCTGCTCATGGACAAGTGCGTGAGATGTTGTTGCCTGACGGGACAAAAGTATGGTTGAACCAGTCGTCTGTTTTAAAATATCCGCGTGCTTTTGAAGGAAAGGAACGTCATGTATATCTGGATGGAGAAGCTTATTTTGAAGTAGCACGTAATCATGAGAAACCTTTCATGGTAAAAAGCCCGGCAATGGATGTCAGGGTCTTGGGAACCTCTTTCAATATAAAATGTCGTCCGGATAACAGTTTTGCGGAAACAACCTTGATAGAGGGTGAAGTTGAGGTAAAAGATAAATCGGACAAAGGAAGAATTACTTTGTTGCCGGGACAAAAAGCCGTTTTAAACAGGGTAACAGGGCGGATGCAAGTAAAACAGGTCGATCCCAAGATGGAGATAGTCTGGCATAATGACTTGATTCCATTTGAAAAGTCATCTATTTTCCAGATTGCGGCAGCATTGGAACGGTTCTATGGAGTGAAGATAATCCTTTCACCGGATGTAGACAGTACTAATACTTATTCAGGTGTACTGAAAAAGAAAGATAATATAGAGTCTGTGCTGAATTCTTTGCGTAACTCTATTCCTTTCAATTATAAGAAAGTAGATGATAACAATATATTTATCTCATCGGAAACAAAATAATTTTTAAATAAAGATCTATGAAAATCAACATGCTCTTAAGCGGCTGTCTTCTAGGGTTATTGTGTTTCACTGCATGTGATTCTGAGGGCAATGAAATGAATGATTACACCCATTATGTCAATCCTTTTATTGGTACAGGAGGCCATGGGCATACTCATCCGGGTGCTATGGTTCCTCATGGCATGATACAGCCGGGGCCGGATACTCGTATTGACGGTTGGGATTCCTGTTCCGGATATTATTATGAAGATACTACGATCAATGGTTTTGCCCATACACGTCTTAGTGGTACAGGGTGTGCGGATTTCGGAGATTTCCTGTTGATGCCGACTGTAGGTGTGCAGCGTACTGATTTCTTGGGAACAGAAAGCCAGAAGCGTCCTTTCGCATCGGCTTTTTCTCATGAAAAGGAATATGCCGAACCGGGATATTATTCTGTTTTTCTGGATACATACGGGGTAAAAGCCGAACTGACTTCGACAGAGCGTGCGGCAATGCATCGGTATACTTTTCCGGAAAGTAAGGAGTCTGGATTTATCTTGGATATGGACTATAATATTCAGCAACAAATCAATCAGGTAATGGAAGTGGAGGCAGTGAATGATACTGTGTTGCGGGGGCGCAAACGCAGTGCCTATTGGGCATACCGACAGGATCTTTATTTTTATGCCGTATTTTCCAAACCCTTTACGTATACCTTGTACACGGATACTGTTCAGGAAAATGACAAACAGATTCCTGTATGTAAAATGCTTTTGCATTTTGAAACGGCGAAAGATGAACAAGTGCTGGCTAAGTTCTCTATCTCTTCTGTTGATGCGGAAGGTGCTTATAAGAACCTCCAGGCTGAGATGCCCGGTTGGAATTTTGATGGAGTGCGTGCCGATGCTAAGAAGAAATGGAATGAATGCTTGTCAAAGATTGCAGTCAAAACTAATGATGAAGACCAGCGTGCCATTTTCTATACGGCTATGTATCATGCTTTCCTAAGTCCCAATCTGTTTACAGATGTAGACGGGCGTTACTTGGGAATGGATTTGAAAGTGCATACCACCGACATGAAACATCCGGTTTATACCATTTTCTCTTTGTGGGATACTTTCCGTGCGTTACATCCGTTACTGACTATTGTCGATCCTCAGTTGAATACGGAGTTTATCCGTTCATTAATAAAGAAGCATCAGGAAGGTGGTATCTTTCCGAAATGGGACTGTGTGTCCAATTATACCGGGACTATGGTGGGATATCATGCGGCTTCGTTGGTAACCGATTCTTATGTGAAGGGATACCGCGATTTTGATGTGCAGGAAGCTTACAAGGCATGTCTGCGTGCAGCGGAATATGACACTACCGGTATTGTAGCTCCCGATTGGCTGATTCCATATGTTATGCCCAAAGCACGTTATTATAAGAATACTCTTGGCTATATTCCATGTGACCGTGAGAATGAATCGGTGGCGAAAGCATTGGAGTATGCGTATGATGACTGGTGTATCTCCGTGCTGGCAGACAGCTTGGGAGATACTGAAACCAAGGAGAAGTATGCCCGTTTTGCAGATGCTTACGAATTTTATTTTGATCCTGCCACCCGTTTCATGCGTGGATTGGATAGTAAAGGTGAATGGCGTACTCCGTTCAATCCCCGTTCTTCCAATCACCGTAATGATGATTATTGCGAGGGTACTGCATGGCAATGGACTTGGTTTGTTCCGCATGATATCCCGGGACTGGTGAATTTGATGGGTGGGGAGGATACTTTCGTAGGAAAGCTGGACTCCTTGTTTACGGTTTCTTCCCAGTTGGAAGGGGAGGCTACCTCTGCTGATATCACAGGACTGATAGGCCAGTATGCGCATGGCAATGAGCCTAGTCATCACATTACTCATATGTATAACTATGTAAACCGTCCATGGCGTACTCAGGAATTGGTTGACAGTGTGCTGTATAACCAGTATTTCAATGCTCCTGACGGCTTGTCGGGTAATGAAGATTGCGGTCAGATGTCTGCCTGGTATATTTTGAATTCCATGGGCTTCTATCAGGTATGTCCCGGTAAGCCGGTTTATTCTATCGGACGTCCGTTGTTTGAGGAGGTGACGATTAATTTGCCCGACCGCAAGACTTTCGTTATCCGTACCCACAATAATTCGAAGACCAATAAGTATATTGAGTCGGTTTTGTTGAACGGAAAACCGCTGGATGTTCCTTTCTTTACCCATGATGATCTGGTACGTGGAGGAACGATGGAGATTACCATGAGTCCCGTACCGACGGAATGGGGAAAACAGGTGAAGAATTAAAAGTATAACTTAACCCAAATAGCAATATCATGAAAAAACTATTTCTATCAGTTGTAGCGCTGTGTGTCACGTTGTTTGTACAGGCAAAGGATTATGCAGACTATGTGAGTCCGTTGGTAGGTACACAGTCTTCCTTTGAACTCTCTACAGGAAATACTTATCCTGCCATATCCCGCCCGTGGGGTATGAATTTCTGGACTCCCCAGACAGGAAAGATGGGGGACGGATGGCAGTATGTTTATACGGCTAATAAAATCCGTGGTTTCAAACAAACCCATCAGCCCAGTCCGTGGATTAATGACTATGGTCAATTTTCCATCATGCCCGTAACAGGAAAACCGGAATTTGAAGAGGACAAGCGTGCAAGCTGGTTCTCTCATAAAGCTGAAATTGCAAAACCTTATTATTATAAGGTTTATTTGGCAGAACATGATGTCGTAACCGAAATGGTTCCTACAGAGCGTGCCGTAATGTTCCGTTTCACTTTTCCTGAGAATGATTCATATGTAGTGGTGGATGCTTTTGATCGTGGTTCGTCTGTCAAGGTGATTCCCGGAGAAAACAAAATCGTGGGCTATACTACCCGTAACAGTGGTGGTGTTCCTGCCAACTTCAAGAATTATTTCGTTATTGAGTTTGATAAGCCGTTTACTTATGAGGCTACGTTCTCTAATGATGTACAGCCTGAAAAACCGGATGGCAGTGTTCCTGTAACCTTGAAAGAAGGTAAACTGGAGCAGACTGATTTCCATACCGGAGCCGTTATCGGTTTCAAGACAAAGAAAGGTGAAGTAGTTCATGCCCGTGTGGCCTCTTCATTCATCAGTCCTGAACAAGCAATTCGGAACCTGAAGGAATTGGGTGGTGACAGTTTTGAAGTATTGGTACAGAAAGGTAAAGAGGCTTGGAATGAGGCCTTAGGTAAAGTAGAGGTAGAAGGTGGAACATTGGATCAATACCGCACTTTCTATTCCTGCTTGTACCGTTCCTTGTTGTTTCCGCGTAAATTCTATGAACTGGATGCCAACGGACAACCTGTTCATTACAGTCCTTACAATGGCGAAACGCTGCCGGGATATATGTATACGGATACAGGTTTCTGGGATACATTCCGTTGCTTGTTCCCTTTCTTGAACCTGATGTATCCTTCGGTAAATAAGGAGATACAGGAAGGTTTGGTTAATACTTATAAGGAAAGCGGTTTCTTCCCCGAATGGGCCAGCCCCGGTCATCGTGGTTGCATGGTCGGCAATAATTCAGCTTCTATCTTGGTCGATGCTTATCTGAAAGGAGTACGTGTGGAAGATGTGGAAACATTATACAAAGGACTGATTCATGGAACGGAAGCCGTACATCCTGAAGTTTCTTCTACCGGACGTCTGGGATATGAATATTATAACAAGCTGGGCTATGTGCCTTGTGATGTGAAGATTCATGAGAATGCAGCCCGTACATTGGAATATGCATACGATGACTGGTGTATTTATCAGCTGGCGAAAGAGTTGAAGCGTCCGAAGAAGGAAATCGCACTTTTTGCCAAACGTGCCATGAACTATAAGAACCTGTTTGATTCGGAAAGTAAATTGATGCGTGGCAAGCAGAAGGACGGCAAGTTCGCTCCTGAATTCTCGCCGTTGAAATGGGGAGGTGACTTTACGGAAGGAAACAGCTGGCATTATTCCTGGTCTGTATTCCATGACCCTCAGGGATTGATTGATTTGATGGGAGGTAAGGAAATGTTCGTTACCATGCTTGATTCTGTCTTTTCGGTTCCCCCCATCTTTGGTGATAGCTATTACGGACAGGTAATTCATGAGATTCGTGAAATGACAGTCATGAACATGGGTAACTATGCACATGGAAACCAGCCCATCCAGCACATGATTTATCTGTATGACTATGCAGGCCAGCCTTGGAAAGCGCAATATTGGTTGCGTGAGGTGATGAACCGTATGTATACAGCCGGTCCGGACGGATATTGCGGTGATGAAGACAATGGTCAGACTTCGGCATGGTATGTATTCTCCGCATTAGGGTTCTATCCGGTATGTCCCGGTACGGATGAGTATATTCTGGGTGCTCCGTTGTTCAAGAAGGCGACACTTCATTTTGAAAACGGAAAGAACTTGGTAATAACCGCATCGGATAACAGCGATACCAACCGATATGTAGATGAAATGCGTGTAAACGGTACTGTTTATACCAAGAATTATTTGAAGCATAACGAATTGTTACAAGGCGGTACTATTGACTTCAAGATGACCGACCGTCCGAATATGCAGCGTGGAACACAAGAAAGTGATTTGCCTTATTCATTTTCAAAAGACGAAAAAGTAAAATAAAAGTTTCACCATGCACTTCTCTCTTGTAAAGAGAGGTTGGAGGGGGATGTTCTCTTTTGGCAGCATTGCAAGAGTACATCCCCTTTTTCTTTTTAAGTATTTCTTCTATACGTCAAAGTCCGATGATATTACTACTTTTGCCTTTCCTCTGCTTTTTTCTGGAAAATTTAGAAAAAAGAACAAGATTGAGTAAGTGTTTTCTTTTAGCTGCCTGTTTTTATTCTCGAAAGGGGAATGAGAACCCCTTCACTGGAGAAAAACAAGTCAGTGTTAACGAATTTATAAATTATGAAAGGCAATCAATTAATGAGAAAGCCCAAATTACTCAGGGCGCTTTTGATTCTTTTGTTTGTGGCTGCACCCATACAATGGACCCGCGCGCAAATCGTTCTTTCAACTCCCAAGACAACGCTTGGAGCAGTGATCAAGAACATTAAATCACAGTCTAACTATCAGTTTTTCTATGATGACAAGCTGGCTGAAATGCCGGTGAATGCCATTGATGTGAAGAACGGTTCATTACAGTCTGTACTTGATGCGGCTTTGCAAGGCAAAGGAATTACGTATAAGATAGAGGATAACATTGTCTATCTTTCAGCATCCGGAGAGCCTCAGCCACCTCAACAGACAGGACAGGAACATACAGTGACCGGAACAGTGGTTGATGCGACAGGCGAAGCCTTGATTGGTGTAAACGTACAAGTGAAAGGAAATCCCACAGCCGGTACGATTACAGACTTTGAAGGTAACTATTCTTTGTCCGTTCCCGGAAATGGTGAGATTGTGTTCTCATACATTGGTTACCGTTCGGAAACATTGAAGCCCGATGGCAAGAATGTACTGAATGTAACCATGCAGGAAGATACACAGCAGATTGGCGAAGTGGTGGTAACCGCTTTGGGGATCAAACGTGAGAAGAAAATGTTGGGTTATGCGGTTCAGGAACTGAAGAGCGATGAACTGAACAAGACAGGTGATCCGTCTGTGACCAGTGCTTTGCAGGGCAAGGTGGCAGGCCTTCAGATGAATACCTCGGCTACCGGTCTGGGCGGCTCTACGAAGATCACCATCCGTGGAAACTCTTCTCTGACAGACAATAACCAGCCGTTGTGGATTGTGGATGGCGTTCCTTTCAGCGACAACACTACATCCGACGCATCTCGTTATGGTGGTGTGGACCGTGGTAGCGCTTCCATGGACATTAATCCGGATGATATCGAGAGTATTTCTGTTTTGAAGGGTCCGAATGCGGCTGCTCTTTACGGTTCACGTGCAGGTAATGGCGTTATCTTGATTACGACAAAGAAAGGTAGTAAGAAGG
>OBUU01000767.1_pt1 | contig 11381 bp, 10 predicted proteins | sample 1475981 | NCBI WGS metagenome assembly OBUU01 (sample SAMEA2579966, study PRJEB22360) | human gut metagenome | biome: human gut; feature: human-associated habitat; material: faeces | place: Denmark | collected 2008/2010 | reverse complement strand
CAGCCGGACGTGCCGATCGTCGGCGATGTGGCCACTGTGCTCAAGGACCTCATCCCGGAGATCAAGCGCGAGCAGGCGGTGCACGGCAAGCCCGACACCAGCCACTGGTGGGACGTCATCAACAAGTGGGTCGAGGATTATCCGATTACATGGGACGAACCGACCGACGGCAGCCTCGCCCCGCAGTGGGTCGTCAAGCAGCTGTCCGACATGGCCGATCCGGACACCATCTGGGTTTCCGGCGTGGGCCAGCATCAGATGTGGGCCACCCAGATCATCGAATTCAACAAGCCCCACTCCTGGCTGTCCTCCGGCGGCCTGGGCACGATGGGCTTCGGCCTGCCGGCGGCCATCGGCGCCCGCGTCGGCTCCGCCCGCGAATTCGACAACAAGAAGCCGGTGTGGCTCATCGACGGCGACGGCTCCTTCCAGATGACTTCCGAAGAGCTGGCGGCCGCGTTCCTCGACCGCACTCCGGTGAAGATCGCACTGCTCAACAACTCCGTGTACGGCATGGTCCGTCAGTGGCAGACCCTGTTCTACGATCACCACTATTCCGCGACGAACCTGCTGGACGGCGAGAACACGCCGGACATCGTGGACGTGCCGGACTTCGTGAAGCTCGCCGAAGCGTACGGCTGCGTCGGCATGCGCGCGTTCACCAAGGACGAGGCCATCGAATGCATCAAGAAGGCCAACGAAATCAACGACCGTCCGGTGCTGATCGATTTCCGCGTGTGGAAGGACGCCATGGTGTGGCCGATGGTCGCAGCCGGCGATTCCAACGACAACGTCACGTACAAGCCGGGCGTGAAGCCTTTGCAGCGCGCCGGCGAGAACGACTGAACGAGTAGCGTAAGGAAGGAAATTTCGATCATGGCAAATTATCCTGCATCCCAGCCGGGTTCCAAGCGTCATACGCTATCCGTGCTCGTCGAGAACCGTCCGGGCGTGCTGGCGCGCATCTCCGGCCTGTTCGCCCGTCGTGCGTTCAACATCGATTCGCTGTCCGTCTCCCCCACCGAGCGTCCGGACATCTCCCGCGTCACCGTCACCGCCGAAGTGGAGGAGGTGCCGCTCGAGCAGATTATCAAGCAGCTCAACAAGCTGCTGCACGTGCTGAAGATCGTGGACCTCGATCCGGAGACCACTGTGGAGCGCGAGCTGGTGCTCATCAAGGTGTCCGCCGACGAGTCCGTCCGTTCCGACGTGCTCGAGATCGTGCGCCTGTTCCGCGTGCGCGTGGTGGACGTGAATCCGGAATCGCTGACCATCGAGGCCACCGGCGCCGAGGGCAAGATTGACGCGCTGCTCGGTCTGTTGGAGCATTACGGCATCATCGAGCTGGTCCGCTCCGGCGCGGTCGCCGTGACCCGCGGCCCGAAAGCCCTGAGCGAGAAGGTGCTCGGCTCCGAGATCACCGGCCGCTGAACGGGCTGAGCGGCATTGCCTACGGCAAAGCGCCGCCCCACGATTCGTTTCGTGGAGCGGCGCTTTTTATTTCGATTCACCGCAACATCGTATGTTCCCATTGCGCCGCCTTGGGAATGCTACGAATGGAACGGGAACATATCACCAGCACGGCACTTGCCACAAGAACCGCGAGGAACACCAGCACCGCGCCATGGAATCCAAAAACCGGGAGCAAGGTGCCAGCCACAGCACTACAGAACATCGAAAGCATCTGGGCCGGAACCGTCAATGTAACAGTAATACGCCCCTGCATGCTCGTAGGCGACTTGGCGAAGATGAAACCGAGGAGCATCGCGTTGATCAACGGGAACGGCAGGCCAACAAACGAATTGGCAACCAGCATGATCCAGTAGCTGTCGGTCAACGTCATCGGCAATACGCATAAGCAGATGAACAGGTAGGCGAGGCACACGGTTGGTCCAACCGGAACCTTATCGCTGAGTTTGCCGGCCAGCAACGATCCCACAAGCATCATCAGCGATATGCCGCCACTGATGAATCCGATGGAGGTCGCATTGGTCCCGCACGACACCAAATGCAGCTGGATGGCATATTGGATGCCATTGACGCCGAAATTGACCAATGCCGCCACGATGAGCACGATCGCCAGCGTTTTCCTGTGCAACGACCATGACCAGCCTTCCAGGAAATCGCGGAAGAAACCGCCTTTCACTGCATCGCCATCCGTTTCCCCGATACGCCCGCCATCCGAACCATGTTCGCGGATGCCGGTGGCGGCGACGAAGTCGCCCGGCAACATGCCTGGTGCTGCTGGAGCAATGCTGTACAGAAACCCTCCGATGGGGCTTCCCGCCATGGCGATGGTTGCGTCACGCCCCTCGTTGAGGCTCCGCGCCTTGGGATAATAGCGGATATCGATGATCGAGCGAAGCATCGCATCCGTAGCGCTCCCAAGAAATCCGTTGATGCCGGATGCGAGCACCGCGATCAGCAGCAACACGGGGAACGACAACGCGTCGCACAGCAGCAGCACCGCAATCGCGCCCCAAGCCAGAACGCCGACGACGGCGTTCGCCACGATAAGCCGTTTGCGGTCATGCCTGTCGACGAAGGTACCTCCGAATACGCTCGCAACCTGTTGCGCGATCATCGACGACGTTCCGAGCCAACCGGCGGCGATGGTGGAACCGGACACCGCATATCCGAGCAAACTGATCGCCAGTGCGCGCAGCGCCGCTCCGACCGCCGACGCCGTATCAGCGGTAAACCAAGAAACGTACCCTGCGGATTGCCAGAATGATTTCGCTGTTCCGTCCATGTCTTGTTTCACTTGTTTTCCCTGTTCCGTCCACGCTGTTCAGATCGCCTATGGGTCCATATGCAAAGTCCGCCGATTCCTTACGAAAACCACCTGAAAGCCTGTAGAATCAGCGCCACGGGTTCGACACCCAGCTCATCGTCGCCGTGCATGCCGGCCTTGATTTGCCAGCGACGTACGACCTCATTGAGTTCCTCAATCATTAAACACATTTCCTCGGCGGTCAGGTTCAGAACATGATCGTCGCTGGTGCATGAATCGGCCCATTCCCGAGGCAATTCCGGCAGCCTGTCCAGAAAACGCTCGTAGGCCATCTCGTAGGAAAGTGCCGCCGAACGCCGAAACAGATCCATGGCCTTTGCCTTGTCTGCACTGTTCTTTTCTTCGGAGTTCCCCAGACGAACGGCGGTTTGGCAAGCCTTCCACCAGCTTTTTCTTCGGTCGCCATCAGGAGACCTCACCTTCTCCACCAGTCCCACCCGTGCAAGCTGCCCCAAGTGATAGCTGATGGCCCCCGGAGCCTCGCCAAGCTGCTCGCTGATGCTTCCCACGGTCTGCTCGCCATTCACCCGCAACGTTCCAAGGATTCTCATACGAATCGGACTCGCCATGGCCCGAAGAGTATCGGCATTGGTCACGGTCACTGCGGCATCTTCGGGCATCCGCGCTTCGTTAGGGGTCACGTCAGTCATTGCAAAGGTCTCCTTTCCACCGCCTCCCATTATATACAAATTTTTTGTACAAAATATTTGCTTTTGAATGTGTTCGCAACATGTGTCTCACCGGTAACGCCGCGATCTATTGCAGCTGCGAAAAATGTCTATTCTGGAACGAGAAACAAACCACGGGGGAATTTATATGCGCACGATTGTCAATGATTCGACTCTAGGGATTGTGGATAATGATCCACTGGTCGCGAGCGCAATTCAAAGCTTATTGGTCGAGACATGCGCACCAATACAGATTCTGTGGACTGTCACCTCTGCAGAACAAGCACTTGAGGCCATGAGGGACTCTGCACAAAGGCCACAAGCCGTGCTTACCGATATCGCAATGCCTGGGATGAACGGCTCGGAATTAGCGCATCATATCAAGGAACAACATCCAGATATTGCCGTCATTGGTATCAGCGCCTTTTTGGATGACGAAAACGAAAAAAGATACGGAGCACAATGGTCCGATGCGTTTTATGCGATTATTCCAAAAGAAATTCCCACGATTCAACTGGTTCGAATCATCGGAAAAGCCACTGGAAATGACGAGGTTGCGTCGTGGGCGGGGAAGAGCATAAACTCCATGCGGCTTTCCGGCAAGGAATTACAGATCATTGCCAACTATGCGAGAGGATTCACCACTTCCACTATTGCACACCAACTGAATATCAGCGAAGCATCGGTAAAGACATATGCACGACGAGCTTTCGAGAAGCTCCATGCTCATAGTCGTGCCGAAGCTGTTGCGATGTGCGTAAGAAACGGTTGGATATAACGATGAGGCTGCCCCAACAAATAATGTCATTGGCAAAGGCCGTGCGCAAGCCTTACTTAGCGGGATCCATTATCTGTATCTGCTTTTTCCTGCTCGAGCTGACCGCTTGGCCAAATATGTCACCTTGGTCATGGCTATATTTGGCTCCGTACTGCATCGCTCTGTTGCTACTGACTTGGTTCCCCGTACCGGCAAGCATGGCGATTCTTGTAACACACATAGCATGTGCAATAATCCCGGCAATATGCGATGGCCCTTCGACGTTATATGGCACATGGCTTGTATGTGGAATAGTTGCTTTTGAAATCAAACGATTTGAATTTGCCATCATGGGACCGCTGCTTTGCGCACTAGCACTTCCTTTGGGCTATTGGACAGGCGGCATCGACTACAATCCAAGCATCCCTGTGCTTGCGTGCTCCTACATTGGAGCATTCTTCGTTGGCTTTGCCATACGGTGGAAGATACAGACAGAGCAACGGAAAACCGACCTGGCGATTGCACAAGAACAAGTTCGCCGCCAGCAGAAAAGACTCAAAGAAATTCACATACTGCACGATTCCATCGCAGGAGCTATGACATATGCGATTCTGCTGTGTCGCAAGAAAGAGCCCTCAGAGAGCAGCGACACTTTGCCACAGATTGAACAAGTCCTCATGCAGGCATTACATGAGCTTCGCACTCAAATTATCAGCCCGATGACCGATGAGCTTAAAACAGACAAAGAGGAAGACGCGGACGAGCTCTTTCAACAACATATAGAAGCTCAATGCAAAAGACTGAGAATACTGGGTTTTACCGGGACACCAATAATCCGCGGGAATCTAAACGCAATGGACAAGTCACTACTACCATCGTTGCAAACGGTTTGTACCGAAATTCTCAATAACATTGCCAAACACGGGAAACCCGGGGCTTTTGCTTTTATCCTCTCTGTAGGACCAGATGCGGTTCGCATCTTCGCATCAAATCTATATAACGCCGCAATAAATAGTGCTCCAGAAAATCACTACGGGACAGCCCTCATACAAGATTTTGCGCAACAACATAATGGGACAATGACCATAAATTCAGAAAATGAAGAATGGTCATTGTCCCTAGCGATTCCGCTAACTCATCAAACACATTAAACCAGCCACCAGCATTTATTCACGGTGGCTTTCCTTTACTTCATATACGGAAACAACAAGATCCGTATTGCCGATATTGATAATGGACAATGAGGTGGCGCCAAGGAAATTCTTCGCCGGAAGAGAGACTGTTTCCACTCCATTAGACGTACAGGATTCCCTAGTGGTTACAGTGTGCGGCTGTCCATCTTTGTAGAGGACAAGTGAGTAAGGAGCCTGCTCCTTCTGTTTGCACATGGAAACGACATAATACATATTGTTTTCGTCGACCTTTTTGGCAAATGGAATAGCACCATCGCCGTGCACGGATTTCGCGCCCAGCTTGTTCACCAGAACCAGTTTGTCCGAGTTATTGAGATCATCGACGGCGACACTGTCCAAAGCGTCCACAGTAAATGCTTTATATGCTTGCTCCGCAGCATCATCATTCTTGCTGCTGCTCTGGGCAGCGTCTCCTTCAGAGGTTTCGTGTACGGAATTTGCACAACCGACGCATGAGCACAGCAACAAAGCCGACAGCAAACAACAGGCACTTCTTCGCATCACTTGATTCATGAGACACCCCCATTGGTTGTTCTTGCGGAGAACAGCTCTACCCCGTAAGAACAAGAATATGACACTGATATCTCAAGCGCTACACCTTGCTGTCGCACGAATGGCTACACACCCGAAAACGCTGGAGGAACTGCACCGCCGCCACAACATGCACACCCTGTCCGGCAATTGGCGTGGACGGTACGAATGCCATGTCGCCAATGCCGGGGACTGGCTGGCGATCTGGTCATCGAACGATTCGGTCGCGTTCTTCGAGCGTACTGGCAGCCACGACGAATTATTCCGGTAAACCGACGCTGAGCGAATCGCCAGCGTCGGTTTTGCACATTCCGTACCGCCAAACCGACGCCTACAAGCCTCTCACCGTCAGTTTGTCCGACTGGGACTACTCGAGCTGTTCGGAGAGCTCCATCCATTCCATTTCGAGGGATTCAGACTCGTCCGTGACGGCCTGCAACTGCTCGTTGAGCTTGCCCAGACCCTCGTAATCGCTTGGGTCGTGCGCGGCCATCTGCGCTTCCAGATCGGCCTTCTGTTCCTCCAGCTTGGCCAGCTTGCGTTCAATCGCAGCAACGCGCTTGGATGCCTCGTGGAACGCCTTGCCGGTAAGCTTCGGCGCGGCCGCAGCCGAGTCGCCATCGGCAGACACGGATGAGGAATCACCGACAACGCTCGCGGACGCGGCGTCATTACCGCCCTTGCTAGCCTTACCGGCTTTCCCGGCATTCTCATCCGCGAACGGATCCTTGCCGTTCTTGATGGCCTCGGTCATGTCGAGATAATCCTGCACGCCGCCGGGCAGATGGCGGATCTTGCCGCCGATCAGCGCGAACTGCTGGTCGGTGACGCGTTCGAGCAGGTAGCGGTCGTGGGAGACGACGATCAGCGTGCCCGGCCAAGTGTCGAGCAGATCCTCCATCACGGCGAGCATGTCGGTGTCGAGGTCGTTGCCCGGCTCGTCCATGATGAGCACGTTCGGCTCGTCGAGCAGGATGAGCAGCAGCTGCATGCGGCGCTTCTGCCCGCCTGACAGGTCCTTGATCGGTGTCATGAGCTGTGCGGATTCGAAGCCGAGACGCTCCATCATCTGCCCCGGCGTGGTCTCCTTGCCGTCCACGATGTAGCTCGGCTTGTAGCGGCTCAGCACTTCCTTGATCTTGTATTTGCCGAGCTTCTCCAGCTCGTCGAGGCGCTGCGAAAGCACCGCGAACTTCACGGTCTTGCCGATGTTCACATGGCCGGCGGTCGGGGTGATCGTGCCGTCGAGGATCTTCAGCAGGGTCGATTTGCCGGCACCGTTCGCGCCGACGATGCCGAAGCGGTCGCCCGGGCCGATCAGCCACGTCACGTCGTCGAGGATCTTACGGCCAGTCACGGTGACCTTCCGCGCCGCGGACGTGACCTCCGGCGTGGACTCGTCGACGTCGTCACCCGACTCGTGCGACTCCTCCTCAGCCTGCCGGGCGGCCTGCGCCGCCTGTCGCGCCTCGGGCACGCCGGCGTCCACCAGTCGCGGATCGGTCAGATCGTCGACGGCGACCTCCACGCTGCCGTGCGCCTGCGGTTCGGCATACATGGCCGGCACCACGTCCACACGCGAGGCCGAAGCCTCCATTTCCGCCACATCCGGATCGATATCGGCCTCGCCCTGCGCATGTTCGAAGATCTGCGTCACGTCGATGAGATCGACCACCTGCTTGCCGAGACGCGATGTGGCCATCTGCTTCAGCTCCAACGTGTTGCGCACCGGTGGCACGTCCGCAATGAGCTCGCGCGCCGCCTTGACATGGAACTTCTGCTTGGTGGAGCGGGCGCGGGCGCCACGGGTGAGCCATGCAAGCTCCTTGCGGGCCAGGTTGCGGCGCTTCGTCTCGCGCACATCGGCCTGACGATCGCGCTCCACGCGCTGCAACATATACGCGGAGTATCCGCCTTCGAACGGGTCGATCACGCCGTCGTGGACCTCCCACATCGATTCACATACCTCGTCGAGGAACCAGCGGTCGTGGGTGACGAGCAGCAGCGCGCCCTGGCCGGACGGCCAACGGTTCTTCAAGTGTTCGGCGAGCCAGTGGATCGTCACCACATCCAAGTGGTTCGTGGGCTCGTCAAGCGCGAGAATGTCCCAGTCCTTGAGCAGCAGGCGGGCAAGGTCGGCGCGGCGGCGCTGACCGCCGGACAGCGAGCCGATTTTCGCGTCCAGGCTGATGCCGCCGAGCAGCGCTTCGACGATTTCACGCGATTTGGTTTCCGCGGCCCACTCGTAATCTTCTCGCCCTTCCAACGCGGCTTCGCGCACCGTGGCGTTGTCGTCGAGCGGGTCACGCTGGTCGAGCATGCCGAACGTCAGTCCATTGCGCATGGTCACGCGACCGGAATCCGGCTCCTGCGTGCCTTTGAACAGGTGCAGCAGCGTGGATTTGCCGTCGCCGTTCTTGCCGACGATGCCGATGCGGTCGCCTTCGAAAACGCCCTGCGTCACATCGGTGAAAATATTCTTGGTCGCGAAAGCGAGCGAAACGTGTTCAAGTCCCAAATCATAAGTCGGCATAACTCACCAATGTAGCGCGTCGGCGGAACACCGCCTCCCGCACACGTATTTGGGGCTTGCTCACCAGCTGCATGATGCGAAACGTAGACAGGAGACCTTGGAATGTAGGCAACGAAAACGCCCTAGAAGATTCCGTAGGTGGTTTTCCGCTTCCGTAGGTGGTTGTCTTCGGATACCGCACGAAGAAAAGCCTTAAATTCAGCCTTTCCGAAACACTGGTCCATCACCCAACCACCTACGGAACTCAGGAACCACCTACGGAAGGCACTCAGCTGGCGATTCAGTGGGGCGTGTAGCGGGCAGAACGCTTATCAGCGCTCCAGCGTTGCGGCATAGGTGCTGCACCGGGCCGCGAATCCGGAGAAAACCTGATCGGCCATCGGCTGCAGCTGCGGATTGTATTCGGCGAAGGCGTCACGTAGCTGCGATTTCGAACCGCCGGCGGCCTTCAGATCTTTCACCATGCACGGCTCGTCCAGCCACTCGTCCAACAACGTGGGGGTGACCTCCAGGTGGAATTGCAGGCCAAGCGCCGAACCGAACCGGAACGCCTGGTTCTTCGTCTTCGCGCTTTTGGCCAACGGCTGTGCGCCTTCCGGCAGGGTCACCACGTCGTTGTGCCAGTGCAGCACGTCCAACGTCTTGTTCCACATGGAGAAGTAGTCGTGCTTGTCGATGCGTTTAATCGGCGCGAATCCGATTTCCGGCTCGCTGCCCTTCTTGAGTTTCGCGCCCAGCGCGGTGGCAATGATCTGATGTCCGAGGCACACGCCCAGCAACGGTTTGCCGACGCTGACGGCGGCGCGTACGAGTTTGGATTCCGCTTTGAGACCGGGATACTTGTCGGCGTCGAGCGCGCCCATGGGGCCGCCCATAATCACGATGCCGGAGACGTCACTGAAATTGGGAAGATCGGGCTTTTTCTCTTTGGCGATGTTCATCACTTCATACGACATGCCCAAGTCGTCGAGACTATCCAAAATGCGCCCCGGTTTCTCCCACGGGACGTGTTGAAGAATCAGCACATGCGATTGCGTCATGCCACTATTTTTACATCATCTGCGTAAATGACGCTCGCGATTCGGCTCTGTGTCTGCATACGTTCGCAATACGATGCCGCGCATATGCCGGGAAAACCAAGCGTCATGTCCGATTCTGGCAATATTCTCATGACTATGACAAACACGCAGGAACCGCAGAATACCAACACTTCCGGCGCTCTTGCGGTGGCGAAGGCCGCCGCGGGGCTGAAGCTGTACGACACCGCATCGCACGCCGTGTCGTCCTTCACGCCGATCAAACCAGGTCAGGTCGGTATCTACGTGTGTGGCGCCACCGTGCAAAGCTCACCGCATATCGGCCACATCCGCGCCGCCGTCGCGTTCGACGTGGTGCGCCGCTGGTTCGAGCGACTGGGCTACAATGTGACGTTCGTGCGCAATGTCACCGACATCGACGACAAGATCCTCGACAAGGCCGCCGCCGCGGGCCAGCAGTGGTGGGAGCGCGCGTATATCTACGAACGCGAGTTCACCGAGGCGTACAGCAAGCTTGGCGTGGAGCCGCCGACGTACGAGCCGCGCGCCACCGGCCACATGATCGACATGATCGACCTCATCAAGAAGATCATCGACAACGGCCACGCTTATGTGGTGCGTGACGCGGACGGCAACCCGACCGGCAACGTCTACTTCGACGTGGCGAGCTGGCCGCATTACGGCGAGCTGACGCACCAGAAGCAGACCGCGGTCTCCGACGCGGCTTCCGAAGTGACCGACGCGATGGGCCCGTCCGTCGACAACGCGGGCAACGACAAGTACAATCCGGTCGACCCTGCCGACATGTCCCCCGACAAGCATGATCCGCGCGATTTCGCGCTGTGGAAGGCGCCGAAGGATTCCGATCCGCTCGACGCGCGCTGGAATACCCCGTTCGGCACGGGCCGTCCGGGCTGGCATATCGAATGCTCCGCGATGAGCCACCGCTATCTGAAGGACATGTTCGACATTCACGGCGGCGGTCTTGATCTGCGATTCCCGCACCACGAGAACGAGATGGCGCAGACGCGCGCCGCCGGTTACGATTCGGCCGCGCGCTGGATGCATTCCGCCTGGGTCACCGCGAAGGGCGAGAAGATGTCGAAGTCGCTCGGCAACGGCCTGTCCGTGCCGGCGGTGCTGGCCGAGCATTCCGCTTGGGTGGTGCGTTACGCCCTCGGTTCCGTGCAGTACCGTTCCATGCTGGAATGGTCCGACCAGACGCTTGCCGAGGCGCAGTCCGCGTACGACCGCGTGGCGAACTTCATCGAGCGCGCGGGCGCTGCCGTCGGCGAACAGCCGTCACGAGAAGAGATTATGGCGATTTCCGCCGACGCGCTTCCCGCCGATTTCGTTGCCGCGATGGACGACGACATCAACGTTTCGGGCGCTTCCGCCGCGATTTTCACGGCGATCCGTTCCGGCAACACGTTGCTGTCGAAGCTGGCCGACCGCGCCGATTCGGACGTGGCGAAGGCCGAGGTTCGCGAGGCGCTGGTGAACGTGCGTGCGATGCTCGACACGTTGGGCTTGGATCCGCTGGCGGAGCCGTGGGTTTCCGACGGTGCCGCAGGTGGTGCGGCTGGTGCCGGAGCCGATTCCGCCGAGCATGACGCGCTCGACAAGCTGGTTTCCGAACAGCTTGCGGAACGTGCCGAAGCCCGCAAGGCCAAGGATTTCGCACGTGCCGACGCGATCCGTGACGCGCTGGGCGCGGCCGGCATCGCCATCGAGGACGGTCCGCAAGGCTCCACTTGGTCGCTGAAGTAGGCAATCGCACCCATTTCATCCGCTATCCGCGTGAAACGCTAGACTGAGGAACATTATGGCAGCATTTAACTCTTTTTCAGACCCGCGCCAACGGGCGG
>OBUU01000763.1_pt1 | contig 11437 bp, 6 predicted proteins | sample 1475981 | NCBI WGS metagenome assembly OBUU01 (sample SAMEA2579966, study PRJEB22360) | human gut metagenome | biome: human gut; feature: human-associated habitat; material: faeces | place: Denmark | collected 2008/2010 | reverse complement strand
GTCGATTCGTATATGGTCCGTCAGAACGCCACCGCCGATCTCGTGGGGGCGAATGTGGCGAAGGTCCCCGGCGGCGATGATTACGATGCGACCCAGGAGCAGCAGTTTGGCAACGCTGCCAACGTCATGGGCACGAATGATTCGTCGAAACTCAACGTGTTCACGTCGCGCACGCTCGGCATGGCCGAAGGACGACATCTGAAGGCCTCCGACAAGTACACGTCGATGATCCATGAGGATCTCGCCAAAGCCAACGGGCTCAAAGTCGGAGACACGCTCACGCTCAAGGCCAACGCCTATGACGCCGACAACGAATCACATTCGACGGCGACCGTCAAGACCACCATCGTGGGCATATTCAAGGGCGACAGCGCCAGAAAGGTATCCAGCCGAGCGGAACTCACCGCCAACACCATCTACACCGATCTGGATACCACACGCGACCTGTACCAGTACAAGGACGGCAAGGAAATATACCAGGACGCCACCTTCGTGCTGTCCAAGGGCGTTGACGTGGAGAAGACCATGGATGCCGCGAAGAAACTCCCGGTGGATTGGAACAACTATCAGATCACGCGCAACGACCAGTATTCATCGAGCATGCTGCATGCCGCCCGCGGCGTGCGCTCCATGATGCGCGGCGCCCTGATCGGCGTGACCGTCTCGGCCGTGCTCGTGCTCAGTCTCATGCTGCTGCTGTGGATGAACGACCGCCGTCAGGAGATGGGCATACTGGTGTCCCTTGGCGTCGGCAAGCCCTCCCTGGTCGCCCAATACCTCACCGAGATGGTGCTGATCGGTCTGCCGTCCCTCGCCCTCGGCTGGCTGTGCGCGCAGGGAATGGCCCAATGGCTCGGCGCCACGGCGCTCCATTCCGTGAACGCCTCCGCGGCGAAGGAGCTGAGCAGCATGGGGCAGGTCGGCGGCGATCTTGAATCCAGCATGTCGGTGCGCACCCTGGATTCGCTCACGGTGTCGGTCGACGGGACCGCCATGCTGTACGTGGCGCTCGGATTGTTGGCGGTGATGCTGGTGTGCGTCGCGGTGGCGTGCATGCCGATGCTGCGCAAATCGCCGCGAGACCTGTCGGAGATTCGATGATGAGCATGAATGTGTGGAAGTGTGCCACGTTGGCGATCGTACGCAAGCCGGTACGTAGCGGCATCATCGGTCTGCTGATGCTGATGGTCTTCACGAGCCTGGTGGCGCAGGTCGGAGTCTCGACGGCCCTGCGTACCATGTCCGACGGCATCGGCGCGGGCATGGGCATAGGGTTTACCGTCAGCGCCGGCGAGAATCCCATTAGCGCCGAGGAGGCGAGCCGGTTCTCGCGTATCCCCGGTGTGACGAAGACCGCCTATGCGACGAAGACCTTGGCGCAGGTGGATGGCGCGCGCCCGGTCATGCCCCGGCAGGGCCCCCGATTGGACTCCGATCTGGCCATGCAGGTCAGCGTGCTGGGCACCACCGATTCCTCATTGTCCGAGGAATTCCAGAGCGGCCTGTACCGCCTGGAGCAGGGCCGCCATATCTCGGGCGACGGCGACAATGTGCTGGTCCACCGCGACTTCGCGATGCAGAACGGCCTATCGGTCGGCTCGACATTCCGTCTCCGGCAGGAGGGGCGCAACGCCACGGTGCGTGTGGCCGGGATCTTCTCCGGCAACGTGCAGGACCAAAGCCCCCTGCCCTCGGACACTTCCGAGAACCTCATCTATTCGGGTAGGCGAGTAGCTTCCGCTCTGACCGGAAACGACCGGATCGACATGATCCGATGCCTGTCGGATAATCCGCAGGACCTGTCCGCGGCTATTGGACGGGCCAAGACCATGGCCGGCGGCAAGTACGACGTCACCGACGATTCGGCCCGGCTCTCCGGCGTCCTGCAATCCGTGCAGACGGTGCGTGATCTGGTGCGCATGGTGCTGCTGTCCGTCTGCCTCGCGGACGTACTGGTGCTGGCGATGGCGCTGGTCTTCTGGATTCGCTCACGCATCCATGAGATAGGCACGCTTCTGGCCCTCGGCATCGACAAGATGCGGATCGTCGCACAACTCGCCATCGAAACCGGACTCATGGCGGCGGTCGCCGCCCTGTGTTCGCTGGGCACCGGCGCCATGCTGTCGGGATACGTGTCTTCCCGACTGTTGCGCGATTCGGGCGTCGCGCCGTTGGAATCGTTGCACGTGGAGGCCTTGCCGCCTGAGCAGACGATGCTCATCCTGCCGCTCGGATGCGCGGTCATCGCCGTGGCTCTTGCCGTGTCATGCGCCGCCGTGCTGTCCAAATCCCCGAAATCCATTCTTTCCTCTATGCGTTAGGAGTCACCAATCATGTCTAACTGTCTGCAACTGGACCATGTCGATTACGCCTACGGCGCGGCGAAGATCCGTGTTCTTTCGGATGTCAGCGCGGATTTCGAATCCGGGAAGATGTATGCGATCACCGGCCCGTCCGGCGCCGGCAAGAGCACGCTGCTGTCGCTGCTGGCCGGCCTGGACGCCCCCTCCCGGGGAGTGGTCCGCTTCGAAGGGGAGGACATCGCCGCATCGGGCTATGCGAAGCACCGCCGGGAGCACGTGTCCCTGGTGTTCCAGGACCATAACCTGATCGACTACCTCACCCCCGAAGAGAACCTGCGGCTGGTCAGCACCAAGGCCGATATGAAGATCCTCGAGGAACTGGGTTTGAGCCGTGAGGAATCCAAGCGCAACATCATGCACCTGTCGGGCGGCCAGCGTCAACGGGTGGCGGTCGGCCGCGCGCTGGTCGCCCCGGGCCGCGCGATCCTCGCGGACGAGCCGACGGGCAGCCTCGACCCGGAGATGACCGACGAGGTGATTCATCTGCTGCAGCACGCCGCCCATCAGCTCGGCAAATGCGTGATCGTGGTGACGCATTCCAAGCGCGTCGCCAACTCCGCCGATGTCGTGCTGCGTCTCAGGAGCAAGAAACTGACCCGGGCATGACCCACCTGGGCCGGGCGGCACCCCGGCGACGACCCGCATGGAATCATCGTCATAATGACGCCTGCGATCCCTGGACATGAGAAACCGCACCTCCGATCATCGAATCTGGATTACTCCAGTCCAACAATCGGGGTGCGGTTCAAAAGGCCCTTTTTTTGTGTCGGATTACGAACCGCGCGTTTCACCGCTTGCCGTTGTAGATCTCGTTGTCGATCACATCGGCGAACACGCGATTGACGGCCGGGCGCACTACCTTCAGCGACGGTGTCAGGCACTTGTTCTCCTGCGTGAACTGCGTGTCCAGCACGGCGAACTTGCGTACGGATTCGGCGCGCGAGACCGTCGCATTCGCCTTGTCCACGTACTGCTGAATCTCCTCGCGCACCGCGGCGTTCGTGGCGAGCCGGTCGACCGGCGTCTCCGTGGACAGGCCGTGCGCGGGCAGCCACAATGCCAGCGACTCCGGATCGAGCGTCACCAACGCGCCGATGAACGGGCGCTGGTCGCCCACCACCACGCAGTGCTCCACGATCGGGCACTTGGCGATCTCTTCCTCCAGCGGAATGGGGGAGACGTTCTTGCCGCCGGCAGTAATAATAATGTCCTTGATGCGGCCGGTGATGACGATGTGGCCCTCATCATCGATCTCGGCCAAGTCGCCGGTCCTGAGCCAGCCGTCGGCGGTGAACGCCTCGGCCGTCTTCTCCGGCAGATTGTGGTAGCCGCGGAACACGTTCGGGCCCTTGACCTGCAGTTCGCCTTCGTCGGAAATGCGAATCGAGGAGCCGGGCGCGGGCTGGCCTACGGTGCCGATCACATTGTCGGTCACGCGCGTGGCGGCGAACGGGGCGGCGGTTTCGGTCATGCCATAACCCTGAATCATCGGCAGTCCGATGCCGTTGTAGAAATGCGCCAGATCGAGCGACAGTGGTGCGCCGCCGCAGGCCACGTACTTGATCTTCGGGCCCAGAGCACCGCGCACCGTGCGGTAGACGAGCGTTTCGTACTTGGCGCGCTCGGCGATTTCGGCAAACGTGTGCTGCTCGCCGGCCTGCTCCTTGCGGCTCCAGACGCGCGCGGCCTCGGCGGCCTTGACAAACAGGCGGCCCTTCCAGCCGGCACCGGCCTTGTGCGAGGCGGCGTTGTATACCTTCTCGAACACGCGCGGCACGCCCAGCAGGTAGGTCGGTTCAAACGAACGCAGGTCCGGCAGCAGGGTTTTGGTGTCCGGCAGATAACCGACCACGCCGTCATCGGAGGCAATGGAGGCGTACTGGATGAATCGCGCGAAGCAGTGGGCCAGCGGCAGGAAGAGCAGCAGGCGCGGATGGTCGTCAAGCACCACTTCATGCAACGCCTGCGAGGCGGAGATGGTGATGGACACGAAGTTCTTGTGGGTCAGTTCGGCACCCTTCGGGTTGCCGGTGGAGCCCGAAGTGTAGACGATGGTGGCCAGATCGTCGGCGCGCACGGTGGCCACGCGCTCGTTCAGTTCCTCGTCCGAAACAGCCACGCCCAGACCTTCGAGCGCGCCCAGCGCGTTGCCCTCGATCATGAGAATCTGCTTCAAGGCAGGACAGTGGTCCTTGACCGAGTCGAGCCGGTCGAAGCGCTCGCGGTTGTCGGCAAAGGCCAGCTTGACCGCCGAATCGTTCATGATGCGCTGGGCTTGCGGGGCGGAGTCGGTGTCGTAGATCGGCACGCTTACCGCGCCCACTGCGGCCAGTGCGAAATCGAGAATGCCCCATTCGAGACGGGTGGAGGAAAAGATGGTCACCGCGTCGCCCTTGGCGATGCCGAGCGCGATCAGGCCCTTGGCGGCCGAGACCACGCGCTCGTGGAATTCGCCGGTGGTGACGTTCTGCCAGCGGCCGGGGCCGATTTTCTTGGCGGCGATTACCGTGTCCGCGCCGGTGCGGGCAAGGCGATCGGTAAGTAGGGAGTAGATGGTCTGGTTGTCGCGGATTTCGATGGATTCGCCAGGCGTGGTGTAGTGGTCAAGCATAAGCGGGCCGTGTCCTTACGTGCGTTGCGTGATGGCTGTTGACAAAATCGAGCCATTCTGACAAGTTAGGTTACGCTGGCGTAAGGTTGCGCGCGTTGTGGGCAATGGAGAAGTTGTCTGTCTGGTTTTGTGGATTGTATACAACGCCGTGTCTAACCGGTTTGCTCTACGGTTATGACACCGTGTCCATTTCGGGAGCCATCGACTTCCTGCAGGACAAGTACGCGCTGAGCCCGGCCCTGCAGGGTCTGGTCATCAGCTCCATCATGATCGGCGGCTGGCTCGATCCCGCCTCCTCCGCCTCCCTGTCCAAAAATTCCGGCCGCCGCCGAAGCACTGGTCGCCGCGCAAAAAGCAGCACTAGGCCGCGTTTGCTGCGTCTATTGGCGAATTGATCATATGGGTCGTCTGCGTGCAGACGACCCTTTTGCGTTCCGTCGGCTTCTGACACCGTAGAAACGTGCTTTCTCGGCTTCGAGGGGCTGATTTTGCCTTATCTGGAAGTCTACTTCCACTTCGAGGGGCTGATGCCCAAGTAGACACGGCCCTAAAACGGCGGAATGACGTTGACGTGTAGCCGTTTATACTTCCGATTACATGGATGAGGAGCCCCTCGAAGCGGAGATAGACTTCCGGCAAATGCGAAATCAGCCCCTTGAAACGGAAGTAGACCTCCGGCAAACGCAAAAATGAGCCTCCTCGAAACGGATAAATGCACGTATTGGGTGTAGTGGATGCTTCAGCCCCTGATATCGAAGCATTTTTTTTTGGTTGGCGCGTCTAGCATGCGCACTCCGCAATCGATAATTCTGTGGCCTCTCTCACTTTAAAAGTCTGGCGTGTGCGAGGGCGTTCGCTTAAGGTGAATGGGATTGCGCGGAATGTGGAGCGCAGGTACACATGACGAGGGCACACCGCAACAACACGGCAAGGGGAAGCGGACCATGTTCGACAAACGACTGTTCCAATTGGCGCCTGGCTTGAAAAAACTCATAGCTGGCAAAGTGGCCCTGATGTGGGTAGGTCTGCTTGCCAACATTGGTTTTATGCTGTCGCTGGTAATGCTGCTGAACAGCTTACTGACCGCTGTGGCACCGCCGCTGCTCCAATGCGGCGGCACTTCGCAAGGCGCGGCCTGCCCCGTGCCGTTGTCTGATCGGCACGGCGCGGATGTGCTGCCCATGGCTGGCGACATCATGATTTACGTGCTGCTTGCGCTGGTCTGTATAGCGGTCCGTTACACGGCCACCACGCACGCCACCCGTCTCGGCACCGAAGCCGCCGAACGAGTCAAGCTCGCTTTGCGCTCCAAGCTGTACCGCAAAATGGTGGCACTCGGCCCGTCCTACAAAACCCGCATCAAGACTTCGGATGTGGTGCAATCCGCCGGCGAAGGTGTTGAACAGATTCAAAGCTTCTTTGAACTGTTCCTGCCGCAGCTCTTCTATGCGATTCTTGCGCCAATCACCTTGTTCGTGGCCATTGCGCCGATTAACGTGCCCGCCGCTGCCGTCATGCTGGTCTGCGCGCCGTTCATCATCATCGTGACCGGCATCGTCTCCATGACCGCCGCCCGCGCCTTCAAGAAGTACTGGGTGCGCTACACCGATATGGGCGCCGCGTTCCTCGACAATCTCCAAGGCCTTGAGACCCTGAAAAACTTCGACGCCGACGAGCGCGCCGCCATCGAGATGGACAAGAAAGCCGAAGGCTTCCGCGTCATGACCATGCGCGTGCTGCAGATCCAGCTGCGCTCGCTGACCGCCATGGACATAGTGGCCTACGGCGGTGCTGCGGCCGGCATCGGTGTGGCGTTATGGCAATACGCGCATATTGGCGATGCTTTTGCCAATGGTGCGTCCGGCTGGTCGCCAATCGCACTGGCCTCACATCTGCCTGGTGTGCTTGCCTACGCGGCATACGGCCTGCACTATCTCATCCCGTTCGGGGTGGGCTACCCGCTGTCTCTTACCGGTCTGCTGTTCATTGTGCTGCTGTCCGCCGAATTCTTTATTCCCATGCGTCAGCTTGGCTCGTTCTTCCACGTGGCGATGAACGGCATGACCTCCACCAAGCGCATCTTCGCTCTGCTGGACACCCCGGAGCCCGAGCATGGCACGGCGACCCTGCCGGCCAACGATTCCGATTCCGCTGACGACGGTCTGACGGTCCGCTTCGACCACGTCGGCTATTCCTATGATGATGCCGGGCACGGCGACTCCAAGTCCGCATCCGCAAAGACCGATAAGCAAGGTGAAACCAGCCCCAATTCCGCCGTCGCTCCTGCGCTCACCAACATCACCTTCGCCGCACGGCCCGGTCAGTTCACCGCCATTGTTGGCATCTCCGGTTCCGGCAAGTCCACGGCCGCCTCGCTGCTCGCCGGTACACTGGCCGGTTACCGAGGTTCGCTCACGCTGAACGGCGTCGAGGTATCCGATTTGTCAGGCGAAACACTGGCCGGAGCCGTCACTGTGATTGGTGCCAGCAGCCATCTGTTTGCGGGCGCATTGCGCGAGAATCTTCTGATGGCCTTGCCCGATGACGAGATTCCTGATTCGCCGGATTCCGTGGACTCCCGTCTGTGGTCCGCGCTCGAGCAGGCGCGCATTGCCGACTTCGTGCACGCACAGCCGAACGGACTGGGCATGCCGATTGAGTCCGATGCCGCCAACCTGTCCGGCGGCCAACGCCAGCGCATCGCCATCGCCCGCGCGCTCCTGCATGATTCGCCGGTATTTGTGTTCGATGAGGCGACCAGCAGCGTTGACATGGAATCCGAAGAGCTGATCCTGGATACAATTCGCGAATTGGCGCAATCCCGCGGCAAGACGGTTATTATGATCACCCATCGCATGGCCAACGCCGAACACGCTGATCAAGTGGTGGTGCTCGAACACGGCAAGTCGGTTGAGAGGGGCACCCATACCGAGCTGATGACGGCGGACGGCGTCTACGCCAAGCTGTTTACCACGCAGGCAGATATTGAGAACTTCGGAGAAGGCCATGCTCGGCGTGTGCTGCAGGTTGGTTCCCGCAAGCAGGAGCTGTCCGACGACAGTCGGACTGAGGGTGGCGCAGCGCGCGTAAGCGCAGAGGCGGGTATGACGGTTGACCGCCTGCAGTCAGCTTTGCCGACGGCTTCCGTTGGCGGGAGTGAGCAGGCCTCGGCTGAGACTCCGGCTGGTGTTGCAAATAGCGATTCGTCTTCCAAAATGAGCACATTCCAAGTGATCAGGCGACTGCTTAAGGAAGCCCGACCTCTGGCAGGACTGATGGCAGCGGCCTCCACCGCCGGCACCATCGGCCATCTTTCGGCCACTTTCCTGCCCGTGTTCGGCATTATCGCGGCATTTGCACTTACCGGTAATCCGGTGTGGGGCATGGGTGTTGCGCCCGCCGTCATCATGATGATTATCTGTGCTCTTCTGCGTGGCATCACCCGATACATTGAACAATATCTGAACCACAATGTGGCATTCCATCTGCTCGCACTCTTCCGTTCCAAGGCGTTCGCCGCGTTGCGCAGACTGGCGCCGGCCAAGCTCGCGGGCAAAGGTAAGGGCAACCTTATCGCCATGCTGACCACCGATGTGGAACTGCTTGAGATCTTCTTTGCCCACACCATCAGTCCGGTGGCCATCGCGGTAACCTCCACCATCATCTACACGATTGTGGCCGCCACCCTAAGCCCATGGATGGCGCTGGCGTTGATTGCCGCCCACCTGGTTATCGGCATCCTTGTGCCGCGATTCTTTGCCACCGGCGTACGTAACCTTGGCCCTGCCATCCGTGGCGCTGCCGGAGAACTCGACGATGTGATACTCGATGACATGCGCGGCCTGGACGAAATCATCCGATTTGGCCGCGGCGAGGAACGTGCGCAGGCCATCGAGGACCGTACCCATGCGTTGTGGAAGGATCACGCCAAACTCAGCAAGGTCAACGGCCGTTTCACCGGAATCAGCGGACTCTTGGTGGCTGTGCTCACAGCGGCTTCGGTCGCCGTGGCTATTGCCTGTGCCGGCGCGAACCCGCAGAGCATTCCGGCTCTGATTGCCGCCTTCGTGCTGTTCGCCGGCTCGTTCGGACCGACTTTGGCGCTCGCCGCCTTGCCCGCTAACCTGACTCAGACCTTCGCGTCCGCTAGCCGACTGTTCGGACTGATGGACGAGGTGCCCGCTGTGACCGAGAACGGCACTGTTGTGCCGCAGGAGTATATGGGCATGCGTCTTGATGACGTCACCTTTGCATATGCGGGGGAGCATGAAGTCCTGTCCGACTTCTCGCTTGACGTGCCGCAGCATGGCGTGCTGGGTATCCAGGGGCCGTCCGGCCGAGGCAAGTCCACCATGCTCAAGCTGCTGCTGCGCTACTGGGATCCGCAGCGCGGTCAGGTGACGTTGTCCGGCACGCCGTTGCCCGAGGTCGATGTGCATGCTCGCCGACGTATTCAGGCCATGATGAGCCAGGAAACCCACCTGTTTGATGGCTCTATCCGAGACAATCTGCTGATTGCTTTGCCTGAGTCCGAGGTTGAAGCTGCAAATGTTGCAGGCAATGGGGAAGTGGGTGCCAAGACCGTTGATTCCCGACAGCAGCAGTTGGCGGCGCAATCGGCAGAGGGCGATGCCGTTCAGGTGGCAGCAGCTGACGGTCTCGATGCTCGTTTGCGTCAGGCTCTCGCCAGGGCCTCCGTGCTTGATCTCATTGATTCCCTGCCCGATGGCCTTGATACTCAGGTAGGCGAGTTGGGCGACCGTCTATCCGAAGGTGAACGCCAGCGTATCGGTTTGGCTCGTGTGTTCCTGCGCAATGCTGATCTGGTGCTTTTCGACGAGCCGACCAGCCGTTTGGATGCTTTGAACGAGGCTATTATTCTACGTTCCATTCACGCTATGGCCGTGGGTGAGCAGCATGCAGACAAGGAGCGCGGCGCGGCTGTGGTACTGGTCTCCCACCGCGAATCCGCCATGCGCATTGCTGATGCGGTACTCAATCTGTAACTGCCTGTAACTACGCGGGAATCACATCGCATTGCGTTACGTTACCGCGTTGCACTGCGGTTCCTCGCGGGTGGCGGCGATGCCATCTCCGGTCGTCATTGCGTTGCTGCGTTTGTGTTGCGATATGTGATGCGGCAACGCAGCAATGCGGCAATGCAATGTGATGCGGCAACGTGGCAACGTAGCGATGCAATAACGCGGCAACGTGGCAACGCAGCGATGCAATAACGCGGCAACATGGCAACATGGCAATGCAGTAACGCAACGCAGCATTCACGCCTTGATCAAAGTGCCGATGATGAGCGCCTTCTGCAGCCCTGGGCGGAACAGGTCGTGAAATTCATGCGACATTTCGGTTTCGAGTTTGACCGATGCATGGATGTCGTCAGTGCGAAGGCGTGCCTGTTCGGTGCCGATGATGTGCTTGAGCACCGCGAATCCCTCTTCGGTTTTGCCGGCTTGAATGAGGAATCGTGGGCTTTCCGGTGCTCGCACCATGGAGAGCAGGAACGCGGCGGCCGGAATCGCACCCAGCCTCAGCATCCAACGCCAACCGGCGTTGACATCCCAGCTTCTGGAACCGTAGGAGGCGATGATGTAGTTGATGACATTGGTCAGGAAGATGCCGCATACCGCGAGGAGCTGATAGGAAAAGGCAAGCAGACCGCGGATATTGACCGGCGCTTAAGGCCAGACCGAACGTATATTTGCCCGATCCGTGAGTACGTATGGTTGTTCCCAAGGGATTGCGCTGCTTGGAAGCAGCTTGAAACAGGCCCGCCATGTGCTTTTCCTCTCAATACAGCTATGGGGGGGTGCCTGTTCATACTAGTCAGATTCTTGTCATATGGCGTTGAATATCTACAAATGTGGGCACTGGTGAGGCGGCTGAGTGGTGGAATCGCGCCGTGGTGTGTGGGTGTTGGGGACTCACGAGCATGCTGCGCGTTATTTGGTGGTGTGCTGAGAGTCGGGACCTACTCACGTTGGGGGAGGGGATGAAGAGCCTCTGAGACAAGTCGCTGTTCGACTGGAGATTTGCTCACGTGGAAAGTATGGAAAAGGCGAAAAAATCAGGCGTGTCGGGTGATTTGACAAATTGGTACACAGGTGTATCATCTTAGGTATTGGTACACGGGTGTACCAAAGAAAACACCCCAAGGAAAGGTGGCCAGAGGAGACTTCGCAAGCGGCCAAACGAATTGAAATCCAACGCAGCAGTCGATTCGTTTTTGGCAATCGGAAGGCAGTCGTCAACAATCGGAAGGCAGCCAAAGACAGCCGGAAGATAACCGAGAAGTAACCGGACGAAAACCGGAAGCCAGTCGGAAGAAAGCCAACCACCCGCAAGTCAACTCCAATGGTCCAGAAGGAGATAACATGCGCAACACCAAGAAGGTCATCGCGGCAACGGCAGCCGTGGCCACGCTCGTCGGTCTCGCCCCCCTGACGGTCGG
>OBUU01000759.1_pt1 | contig 11506 bp, 8 predicted proteins | sample 1475981 | NCBI WGS metagenome assembly OBUU01 (sample SAMEA2579966, study PRJEB22360) | human gut metagenome | biome: human gut; feature: human-associated habitat; material: faeces | place: Denmark | collected 2008/2010 | reverse complement strand
CGTTGATGGTCGCCTCCACCATGAAGGGCCACCACAAGGCCGACAACATCCACCGCGTGCTCGTGGTGCCGGCATCCTCCCGCGTGCGCCTGCAGGCGGAAAAGGAAGGCCTCGACAAGATTTTCAAGGACTTCGGCGCCGAATGGCGTAACGCCGGCTGCTCCATGTGCCTGGGCATGAACCCGGACAAGATGGTGGCCCGCGAACGTTCCATCTCCACCTCGAACCGCAACTTCGAAGGCCGTCAGGGCAAGGGTTCGCGCACGCATCTGGCGTCGCCGGCCGTTGCCGCCGCGACCGCCATCCGCGGCACCATCTGCTCGCCGGCCGACCTGTGAACCTGCTGCGAGCGGAAGCTGCGAACGCAATCGTAAGTAATCGAAATATCGAAATCGAATATCGATAGGCAATCGAAGGATTTGTTGACATGGAAAAACTGACTACCCTTACCGGCGTGGCCGTGCCGCTTCGCCGTTCCAACGTTGATACCGACCAGATCATCCCGGCCGTGTTCCTGAAGCGCGTGAAGAAAAGCGGCTTCGACGACGCCCTGTTCTACGCGTGGCGCCGCGACCCGGAATTCGTGCTGAACAAGCCGGAATACAAGCAGGGCAAGATCCTTGTGGCCGGCCCGGATTTCGGCATTGGTTCCTCCCGCGAGCACGCCGTGTGGGCGCTGCACGATTACGGTTTCCGCGTGGTGATTTCCTCCCGTTTCGCCGACATTTTCTACGGCAACACCGCCAAGAACGGCGTGCTGGCCGCAATTATGCCGCAGGAATCCATTGAGCTGCTGTGGAAGCTGCTGGACGAGGAGCCGGGCCGCGAAATGACCGTCAGCCTGGAAGACCGTACCGTCACCTGCGGCGATGTGACGTTGCCGTTCGAAGTGAACGACTACACCCGCTGGCGAAATCACCAGGATGAACGGCTCCGTCAACATCGACCTGACGCTGCAGCACGAAGACGACATCATCGCATACGAGAAGATGCGCGCCGAAAAGTTCCCGTTCAAGCCGAAGACCCTGCCGGTCAAGCGCGAGCCGGAACAGCCGATCGAATCCGCCCGTGAGGGTGAATACCCTGATTGGCAAGGCCCGTTGGCCGATCGCGGCATCATCTGACGCGATGGCTGGTCGGCAGTGCAGTGCACTGCCGACAGGGCCTTGCCCGAGTCCGAAACGAGGGCAGCAATGAGCCTGCGCGCAGCGCAGTCCGTAATTGCAGATAGGCCCGTTGGCTGATCGCGACGGTAGCCCATTTCATCATTGGCTGACCGCAACCACATCTAACTTTTCCCAAGCCCGGCACCCAAGCCGGGCTTTTTGTTTACCTTCCATCACCTTTCCGCCAACAGCAAATTCCACAAAGCGGTGGCAAAGCGCGCGCAAAGCGGTGGTAAAATCATAATACGACGGCAAAGTGGCGGCAAAGCGAGCGTAAAACGCGTGGTAGGTAAGGCGGTGATGGCCAATGGACGGTAGCGAGCACGATGATGCCTGGTGGTCCCGGGAGGTTCCTCGGATGCGTGAAGGCAACCGTTTGGAAGCGAAACGTGCCAAGGGTGGCCTGCCCCACAGTTTATGGGAGACGTACAGCTCCTTCGCCAATACCGAAGGTGGGCTGATTCTGCTGGGCGTGTCCGAGCATGAAGATCATTCTTTGTATATCACCGGAGTAGATGATGCGCGGAACATGGCGCAGGATTTTTGGAACATGGTGCATGATCCATCGAAGGTCAGTGCCGTTGTGCTGAGCGACAACGACGTGGTGATTCGCCATACCTCGCAGGGAGATGTTATTTCCATCGACATTCCTCGTGCGGCGAGGGACTGTATTCCCGTGTACGTGGGCCAGAATCCGATGACGGGCTCATACCGGCGTAATGGCGATGGCGATTATCTGTGCGATGAGGAAACGGTTCGTGCCATGCTTCGGGACAGTGACCTGCTTCCCTTGGACAGAACGATTGTTGAAGGCATGGGTGCTGACGCGCTCAACGCGGATAGCGTCGCATCATATCGTCGGCAGTTCAAGAACAGACGGCCCGGCCATCCATGGGTCGGATTGTCTGATGAGGATTTCCTGCTTCGCATCGAAGCGTTGCGGCTTGATGGTTCTCAGGTGCGTCCCACACGAGCCGGATTGCTGATGTTCGGTGAGGCGTGGCGAATCACGTCCGAATTCCCCTACTATTTCCTGGACTATCGCGAGGTCATGGACGACCAGGAGCGGTGGAATGACCGATTCACGTCGGATGATGGCACTTGGTCGGGCAACTTGTACGATTTTTGGGGCAAGGTGGTCAATCGTCTGCGGTCGGCTGTTGCCCATCCGTTCCAGCTTGATGCCGATTTGCATAGGATTGATGACAATCTGATGGATAAGGCCGTTCGTGAGGCTGTCACCAACACGCTCGTTCATGCCGATTACTTCATTCGCCGGGGCACGGTGATCATTCAGTATTACGACAGAATCGTATTGTCGAATCCCGGCAGCCTGCGTCTTTCCTCCGAAGAGGTGATGCAAGGCGGCATTTCGGATACGCGGAATCCCACGTTGATGAAAATGTTCAATCTGATTGGCATCGGAGAAAAGGCGGGCAGTGGTTTTGACGTGATGCGTGAAGGCTGCCTGTTCGCAGGAACCGCCGCGCCGGAATTGGAAGTGTTCGACGATCCGGGGCGTGTGCAGCTTACGTTGTATCCGCGCAAGATCGCCGGAGATTCCATGATCGCCGGAGCTTCTGCTGTTCCCGGAGTCTCTGCAGATGGCGGGGGCCCTGTTGGTGCGGAGTCGCCGACAATGCGGAATTCGGAGCATGGCACTGGTACGGTCCATAGGATTGGCGCTCGCGGGGCTGACCGTTTGAACGACATGGTCGGCACATTCGGCAAGAACGTGGCCCTACCTGCCGATTTCGGCAATGCGATCAGGCCGCAAAGCCAGTTGGAGAAAATCACCTATGCGTTGACGGTCGGCGGACCGCAACCCACCTCGTATCTGGCTGTGGTGCTGGGGCTTGGCCTCACCCGTACCCGGGAGATATTGGCCTCACTGGTGAAAGACGGTGTTATTGAACCAATAGGCGTCGGACGCGGACGCAAGTACCGTCTTGCCGAGCATACCGGCTCATGACGGCGTTCCGGTTCTCTGGACTTGACCTGGATCGAGAGCCCAAACTCGTCTGGGGAAGTCCTAGCCAAGGAGGTTTCCAAGGTGAGACGGGGCGTGCAGGCGGGACGTGTGTCGCGTTACAGTGGACATGACATTTCGTGTGTTCGCATCGCATATCCAAAACATGACACGAGAACAATTTCGGGGAGCAGTATGAGCCAGGGTTTCGCGCCGTTTTACGACGTCAATCGCACGTATGAAGACAACTATCTGCAGGGGCCGTTCGGTGCGTTCGCCGAAGTGATGAAGGGCGATTCCGCTGCCGGCGCCTCCGCGCAGTCTGCACAGACCACCCAGTCGCAGTCGTCCGACCAGGCCGAGGAATTCCTCGGCTTCCGCGTGAACCTGCCGTTTGGCATTCCCGCTGGTCCGCTGCTGAACGAGCGGTTCACCACCGCCGCCTTCCGCATGGGTTTCGATTTGGCGGTGTACAAGACGGTCCGCTCCCGCGCGTGGGGTTGCAACGCCTTCCCGAACGTGCTCGCCGTGCATCCGAAGAACGCAGACGGGTCTCTGGTTCCCGGCAGCGCCGAACTGGATGAAGGCGTGCTTGCCGACACCCGATATGAGCTTCCGATTTCGATCTCCAACAGTTTCGGCGTGCCGTCGCGTGACCCCGATGAATGGCAGCCGGACATGAAGAAGGCGATCGCCGCCGGCGACGGGCAGCTGCTCGTGCCCAGCTTCCAAGGCTCCCGCGTGGACGGCATGGACCGTAAGGCGTACATCGCCGACCATGTCACCACCGCGCATCTGGTTACGGAAACCGGAGCCGGACTGATGGAAATGAACACCAGCTGCCCCAACGAAGGTCACAATCGCCTGCTGTGCCACGACCCGCATCTGGTGGGAGAGATCACGGAAGCCGTGAAAAACGAAATCGGCGATCGCCCGCTCATCGTGAAACTCGCCTACATTCCCAATGACACCGACCTGGAAACCATGGTCAGGGAAACCGTCGGACATGGCACCGTGCAAGGCTTCTCCACCATCAACACGATTTCCGCGCGCCTAGTGGACGCGAACGGCAACCAGGCGCTGCCGGGAGCCGGACGTGACCGTTCCGGCGTGTGCGGCAACGCCATCCGCGGCGCCGGTCTCGACATGGTCGGCAGGCTCGCCGCCATCCGTGAAAAGCTCGGCCTCGACTTCGCCATCGTGGGCGTGGGCGGCGTGATCCGTCCTGACGACTACAAGGCGTACCGTGAGGCTGGCGCGAACGCCGTGATGAGCGCCACCGGAGCCATGTGGGACGCGAATCTCGCGCGCGAAATTAAGGAGACACTGCGCTGAATTCCGTTTTTCGCGAACATGCTACATGCCTTATGGCAAACTAAGCAGCAGTGTTTTTTGAGCTTGATCCAAAAGGGAATCGAAAGAGGTTGAGCGTGTCTGACAATAAGAACGACATTCTGCGCGTCGAAGGCGGCAAGCCGCTGAACGGCGCCATCAAGGTGCGTGGCGCGAAGAACTTCGTAAGCAAGGCCATGGTCGCCGCATTGCTGGCCCCGGGCACATCCGTGCTGAAGAACGTTCCGGAAATCCGCGACGTGCACGTGGTGTCCGACCTGCTGCGCCTGCACGGCGTGGACGTGACCGTGGACGGCGCGAACGGCGTGGTGACGATCGACGCCACCAACGTGCAACTCGCCGACGTGGCCGACGTGGACACGCTGTCCGGCTCGTCCCGCATTCCGATTCTGTTCTCCGGCCCGCTGCTGCACCGTCTGGGCGAGGCGTTCATTCCGGCGCTCGGCGGCTGCAACATCGGCGGTCGTCCGATTGACTTCCATCTGGAAACCCTGCGCAAGCTCGGCGCGAACGTCGACAAGGAACACAAGGACGGCATTCACATCACCGCTCCGAACGGTCTGCATGGCGCGAAGATCCACCTGCCGTACCCGTCCGTGGGCGCCACCGAGCAGACGCTGCTCGCCGCCGTGCTCGCCGAAGGCAAGACCGAGCTTTCCGGCGCCGCCATCGAACCTGAGATCATGGATCTGGTGAGCGTGTTGCAGAAGATGGGCGCCATCATCTCCGTGGACGTGGACCGCACGTTCCGCATCGAAGGCGTCAAGGAGCTCAAGGGCTACACGCACACGTCTCTGACCGACCGCATCGAGGCCGCCTCCTGGGCGTCCGCCGCGCTCGCCACCCATGGCGACATCTTCGTCAAGGGCGCCACCCAGCCGGAAATGATGACCTTCCTGAACGTGTTCCGCAAGATCGGCGGCGAATTCGACATCACCGACAAGGGCATCCGATTCTGGCATCCGGGCGGAGATCTGAAGCCGGTGGCCGGAACGTGCGCCGGCCCCCCGGGCTTCAGGCCCGCCTGGCAGCAGCCGCTCGTCGTGGCGCTGACCCAGGCCAACGGCCTTTCCATCGTGCATGAGACCGTGTATGAGAACCGTTTCGGCTTCACCAAGCCGCTGGTGCAGATGGGCGCCACGATTCAGCTGTACCGCGAATGCCTCGGCTCCCTGCCGTGCCGCTTCCAACAGCGCAACTACAAGCATTCCGCGGTCATCTTCGGACCGACCCCGCTGACCGGCCGTGACATCGACGTGCCGGATCTGCGCGGCGGCTTCAGCCACCTGATCGCGGCGCTCGCCGCCAAGGGGCCGTCCAACGTGCAGGGCATCTCCCTGATCGACCGTGGCTACGCCGACTTCCGTGGCAAGTTGGAGGCTCTCGGCGCAGATTTCGACTGATTCGCTGCGATTGGTTCGATGAATCGGCTGCGGCTGATTTATTGCGATTGGCCAATCGTGATTGATGATTCGCAATTGAACAGTTGCGATTGACAGTCGCGTCGAACGCCCATGTTGCTTTCACCGACACTCGCCTTACGCGGGTGCCGGTTTTGTTTTATCCGCGATTGCTGCCGCCGCAATCGCAAACATGCTTTCCGTGCCTTCCGCATCTTCCGCACATTCCCTTTTCTGCCTTATCGCCCGTCTTTTCTGCATCATTTGACGGCCAAATGATGCAGAAAACGATGGCATGAGGCAGTAAAAAGCAAGATAACGCGGAAAACATCGATGACGAACGTATCGGCGGCCGGTGGCACAATGGAAGCCATGGCATCCAAAGGAAAACCGTCGCCGCGCTCCGCAGTGAAGCCGCTGAGTGACGAGCAAGTCGCAAAACTCGCGCAGAAGCATCATCTTGTAGACCCGACCCACGATTTCCCGACCGGTCCGCGCAAAGCCAACACCGCGGAAATCGAAGCGCAGAACCCCAAAGCCACGCATCGCCTGCTGACCGGCTGCGACGTGGTGCTGCGCAATCACAGCAAAGTGAAGGCCTGGGGCTTGGAACACGTGCCGGAAACCGGCCCGTTCATCACCGCCGCCACGCATGTGACCATGTACGACGTGTTCGTGCCGATGGTGTCGCTGTTCCATCAGGGCCGCCGTCCGCGCTACATGGCCAAGGCGGAAATGGCCAAATGGCCGCTGATCGGCAAATGGTTCCAGCTGGTCGGCATGCAGCCGGTGCAGCGCCGCGCGGGCAAGGCCAAAGCCATCGAGGAAACGTCCGTGGAAATCCTCACCTCCGGCCGTCCACTGACCGTATGGCCGGAGGGCACCGTGACGCGCGACCCGCAGAAGTGGCCGATGAGCATGAAAAACGGCGTGGGCGTGATCGCCCTCGAATCCTCACGCCGACTCGGCTGCCAGGTGCCGCTGTACTGTGCCGTGACCTGGGGCGCGGCCAGCATCAACCACTGGTGGCCGTGGCCGCGCAAGAACGTGGTGATGTGCTACGACGAGGCGCTCGACTACGCGGACCTGCTTGACGGCTGCGATTCCTGGGGAGACGAAGTGCCGACGGACCGCGCCGACGAACTGACCCGCCGCATCCGCGTGCGCATGACCGAAATCATGGCCGAAATCCGCGGCGAACAGGCACCTGACGGCTACTGGGACTACCGCACCATGAGTCGCGTGAAAGACTGATTTTCCCCCACACACCCGTTCCGGCGGCGAACAAAATACGCGTGCGACCGGAACACGCGGCCGGTGTGCGTAGCCGGCGGTAGCATAAGACAACGTCGATTGAAAGCGGCGGCCGATGTGGCATACGCTCGACCGTAAAAAGCAATCCAAATAATCCAAGGAGCAAAATTCATGGCGAATGTGACGGTACTGGGCGCTGGCGCTTGGGGAACGGCCTTCGGTCAAGTGCTTGCCGACGCGGGCAACAACGTGACCATGTGGGCCATCGAACCGGAAATCGTGGAAGGTATTCGTGACCATCACCACAACGGTGTGCGCCTGCCCAGCGTGGAAATGCTGCCCAGCAACATGACCGCCACCGGAGACCGCGCCGAAGCCGTGGCCAACGCCGACATCGTCATCGTGGCCATCGCCGCGCAGTTCGCACGCGTGGCACTGACCGAATTCAAGGGACTCATCCCCGAGACCGCGCTCGTGGCCTCCCTGATGAAAGGCATCGAACGCACCACCGGCAAGCGCATGGACGAAGTCGTCATGGAAACGCTCGACCTGCCGGCGGAACGCTTCGCGGCCATCTCCGGCCCGAATCTGAGCAAGCAGATCGCCGACCGTGAGCCGGCGGCCACCGTGGTCGGCTGCGCGGATATCGACAACGCGCGCAAAATCGCGACCGCCTGCACCACCGACTACTTCCGCGCCTTCGTGACACGCGACGTGATCGGCCTGGAAATGTGCGGATCCCTCAAGAACGTGGTGGCGCTCGCCGTGGGCATGGCCCGTGGCGCAGGCTACGGCGAGAACACCGCGGCCATGATCGAAACCCGCGGCCTTGCCGAACTGACCGCGCTGGGCGAGGCGGCCGGAGCCGATCCGAAGACCTTCGCCGGACTTGCCGGCGTGGGCGACCTCATCGCCACCTGCGGTTCCCCGCTGAGCCGCAACTACACGTTCGGCTCCAACCTTGGCAAGGGCCTGAGCGTGGAAGAGGCCACCAAGGTGAGCAACGGCGTGGCCGAAGGCGTGCCGACCACCGACGCGGTGGTGGCGTTGGGCAAGCAGTACGGTGTGCCGACCCCGCTCGCCACGGCCATGAGCCACGTGCTGGACGACGGCATCTCCTGCGCGCAGATGCTGTCCGAACTGTTCGGCGAAGGCATCACCGAGGAGTAGCAGCCGGCTTGTATGCTGGATGCTTGGCAAAAATCCTGAAAAGTCATAAGAGTTAAGGAATAAAGGCTATAGATATGGCAAAAAAGCGCATTGTGGTGATGTACGGCGGCAAGGCCGACGAGCATTCGATCTCCTGCATCTCCGCTGCGAGTGCGCTGCGCGCGCTGGACACGGACAAGTTCGAAGCCATTCCGGTGGGCATCACCAAGGACGGCAAGTGGATCGTCAACGGTGAGAATCCGCTCGGATGGAGCCTGGACGAAGGCCTGCCGACCGTGGAGAAAACCCCAGGCGCCAAGGACGTGGTGCTTGAAGTGGCTCTCGGACAGGACGGCTTCTTCGCCCGCGAGGATGACGGTACGCTGACCCCGTTCGGCCATGTGGACGCGGTGTTCCCCGTGCTGCACGGGCCGTACGGCGAGGACGGCACCATCCAGGGTCTGTTCGAAATGATGGGCGTGCCGTACGTGGGGTGCGGCGTGCTCGCCTCCGCGGCCTGCATGGACAAGCATTACACGAAGGTGCTGCTTGCGGCCGCCGGCATTCCCGTCGCGCCCGGCATCACGCTCGACGCGCGTTCCTTCGACAAGGCTTCCGAATTCAAGGCCAACGCCGATGCGATCATGGCGCAGGTTAGCGAAGCCGGCTTGCAGTATCCGCTGTTCGTCAAGCCGTCCCGCGCCGGCTCCAGCTTCGGCGTGACCAAGGTGGAGCATGAGGGCGATGCGGCCGAACTCGCGGCCGCCGTGTACGAGGCGTCCCACCACGATTGGCGCATCCTCGTGGAACAGGGCATCGACGCGCGCGAAATCGAATGCGCGGTATTGTGCCCGAAGGCCGGCGAAGCGCCGCAGGCCAGCTGGCCGGGCGAAATCGTACTCGACAAGCGCGCCGAAGGCGACGACCAGTTCTACGACTTCGACAGCAAGTACATGGACGCCGCCGCAAGCCACGTGGAAGTGCCCGCCAATCTGCCGGAAGAGACGCTGAACCTTGTACGCGAAACCGCCAAGAAGGCGTTCGTCGCCGTGGACGGTGCCGGTCTGAGCCGCGTGGACACCTTCGTGACCAAGGACGGCAAGGTGATGGTCAACGAAATCAACACCATGCCGGGCTTCACGTCCATCTCCATGTACCCCAAGGCATGGGAGGCCACCGGCGTGCGCTACACCGACCTGATCACCATGCTCATCGAAGGCGTGCTGCGCTGAATCCTGAATCTCAGCCGAACTGAGCCGAAGCCGTGCCGTATTCCAAGCTGAAAAGCGCAAAGAAAGCAACACGAAGCAACACGAAAAAGGCCAGTTCATCGTAAGTTTGCCGAAGCGAAACGGGAATATTCCTAAAAATCGCTTCGGCTTTACTTATTCTTTGACACTACGTTAGGTAACGCCATTACGTTTCCATGTTGTCGATTCCAAGAACAACAACACAACAAGGGAAACGAAAACGATGAACGCTTTGCGCAAGATCGCCGTCGGCTCGCTCGCCGCCGTGCTCGCATGCTCCATGGCCGCCTGCGGATCAGGTAACGCTAATTCCACCGATAGCGCCTCCAACACCGGTAAAACCGTGAAAGTGGACGAAAAGTCCGCAAAGGCCACTTCGATCTCCGATTTCGGCGGCATGGACGGCCTCGTGGCCGCTGCCGAAAAGGAAGGCGCGCTCAACGTGATCGCGCTTCCGCACGACTGGTCCAACTACGGTGACGTGATCAGCGGCTTCAAGAAGAAGTATCCGAAGATCAAGATCAACGAGCAGAACCCGAACGCCTCCTCCAAGGAGGAAGTGGACGCCGGCAAGACCAACAAGGGCACCGACGCCGCTCCGGACGTGTATGACCTCGGCCTGGCCGTGGCCTCCACCAGCACCGACAACTTCGCCTCGTACAAGGTGCAGGCCTGGGACAAGATCCCGGATTCCGTCAAGGATAAGGACGGCAAGTACTACGCCGACTACACCGGCATCATGTCCATCGGCTGGAACGCCGACAAGTACGGCGACATCAAGTCCATCAACGACCTGACCGACCCGAAGTTCGCCGGAACCGTGGCGCTCAACGGCAAGCCGGCCGAAGCCGGCGCCGCGTTCAACGGCTACCTGATGATCAACCAGCTGGCCGGCGGCGACATCAAGAACCTGCAGCCGGGCCTCGACTTCTTCAAGAAGCTCAAGGACTGCGGCAACCTCACCACCGTCGACGTGACCGACGGCACCATCGACTCCGGCCAGACCGGCGTGGTGATGGACTGGACCTACAACCAGGCCTCCTACCAGAAGAGCCTCAAGGCCAAGGGCGTGAACTGGAAGTTCAAGACCTTCAAGAACGCCCAGGTGGTCAGCTACTACAACCAGGCCATCAACGTGGACGCCCCGCACCCGGCCGCAGCCCGCCTGTGGGAGGAATACCTGTACAGCGCCGACGCCCAGAACGACTGGTTCAAGGGCGGCGCGAACCCGGTACTGCTCGACTCCATGAAGAAGGACGGCACCGTCGACCAGACCACCCTCAAGAACGCCATCACCATCGACGGCGATCCGGTGAGCTACACCAACGAGGATTCCACCCGCATCACCACATGGCTCCAGGACAACTGGGACAAGACCATCGGCAACTGACATGACCGCAGTGCTTACCTCAGGAGCTCACGCCAAGCGCGCGGGCTCCTCCGCCATCTCGTTTGCCGCGCATAGGCGTGAACTCGGCACCATCGCCGTGTCCATCCCGTTCTTCGCCTACACCGCGTGCTTCCTGCTCGCCCCGACGGTCATCGTCATCGTGGGCGCCTTCCAATCCGCCGACGGCAGCTTCACCGTGGCGAACTTCAACAAACTTTTCGAAGCGAACACCATCGCCGCATTCGGCACATCGATACTCGTATCGGTCGCATCCGCGGTCATCGGCGCCATCGTGGGCGCGCTCGCCAGCTACGCCCTCGTCATCGGCTCCAAGCCGAACGGCCTGCTGCGCCGCATGATTTCGGCCATCTCGTCGGTACTCGCCCAATTCGGCGGCGTGATGCTGGCGTTCGCGTTCATCGCCACCATCGGCATCAACGGCGTGGGCACCATGCTCATCAAACAGCTGACCGGCTACGTGGTGAATCCGAACTGGCTCAGCTCGCTGCCGGGCCTGATCACCATCTACTGCTACTTCCAGATTCCGCTGATGATCATCATCTTCCTGCCCGCGG
>OBUU01000752.1_pt1 | contig 11640 bp, 10 predicted proteins | sample 1475981 | NCBI WGS metagenome assembly OBUU01 (sample SAMEA2579966, study PRJEB22360) | human gut metagenome | biome: human gut; feature: human-associated habitat; material: faeces | place: Denmark | collected 2008/2010 | reverse complement strand
TTGAGCTCGGGTTCGGGGGGTTCCCCGCGAGGCGGCCGAAGAGGAAGCCCTGTGGGCTTCCGTGCCGCCGGAGCCATCCTTAAAAAATAAAAGAGCAATTACTAAAGGGCGTTCCCAATACGGGAGCGCCCTTTTGCATACCCTCGCACACTCTCGCACGCCCAACATCTAACATGAGATTCATGGAAATATCGACTTGGATTCGCGGCGCTCGCCTGAAAACCCTGCCGCTGGCGATCGCCCCAGTGGCGGGGCGTGTTTCTCTACTCGCAGGGTGGCGATATATGGCATGAGCCGTGTCCGTTCTTCGGCGGGCAGCATGACTTGAGCGAATTGAAATTCGGCTCGCTGGTCGGCGAATGCCAGCGTTCCGCAGGCTGGTTCATCTTGGTGGCGGTACTGTGCGGTTGCGTGGCGTTGTTCCTGCAGGTCGCCGCGAATTTCGCGAACGACTATTCCGACGGCATACGTGGCACCGACGAGGGGCGTGCCGTCGATTCCGCACGGTCATTTGCAAAAACACCATCCGCGGAATCGACTTCGACTCCGGAAATGCTTCCGGCATCGCAGCCCCAGCATGGCCCCGCCCGTCTCGTCGCGTCCGGCGTGAGTCCAAAGAAAGTACTTGCCGCGGCCGGAATCAACGCGCTGATCGCCTGCCTGTGCGGTCTGGCTGTCGTTACATTGACCGGCTACTGGTGGTTCATCCTGGTCGGTATCGCCTGTCTCGTGGCCGGCTGGTGCTACGTCGGCGGCAAACACCCCTATGGCTACCACTATTTGGGTGAGATATTCGTTTTCATCTTTTTCGGGCTCGTCGCCGCCTGCGGCACGATGTTCGCCCTGGCCGGCACAATCTCGACCGAAGGCATGCTCGGCGGCGCCAACGTCGGCCTCATCGCCGCCGCGGTCCTGTGCGTCAACAACCTACGCGACGTCGAAACCGACCGCACGCACGGCAAGCACACATGGATGACCGCTTTGGGCCGGCGCAACGGCACGGTTTTTGCGATTGCGCTGCTGTCCGTCGCCGTGCTGTTGCTCGCCGCTTATATACTGCTGCTGTCGACGCCTGCGATGCCGACAATCGCAATACTGGCGGTCACGTGCGCGATGTGCGCTGCCGCCGCCGTCGCGATCGCAAGAAAAAAATACGGCGAGGCGCTGCCGCTGTGCACGTTCTCCTCACTGGCGCTCGCCGCAACGTACGTGTGTTGCGTGGTGTTTGCCTAGCGCTGCAACGACAGTGCAACGAAATGAAAATTGTTGCAAAACGTGGGGCGTCAATCGTCGGAAACGGCTTGTTTTGGGTGTGCCAAGCGGTAGACTTGCAAGCATGACTTACAAACTAGTACTGCTCCGTCACGGACAGAGCGCATGGAATAAAACCAATCAGTTCACCGGCTGGGTCGACGTCCCGCTGACCGAGCAGGGTGGCGAGAAAGCCAAGAACGGCGGCCGCCTGCTCAAGGAGAAGAACGTCCTGCCTGACATCGTCTTCACCTCGATGCTGCGTCGCGCCATCAACACCGCCAACGTCGCGCTGGACGAGGCCGATCGCCTGTGGATTCCGGTCAAGCGCAGCTGGCGTCTGAACGAGCGTCACTACGGCGCCCTGCAGGGCAAGAACAAGACCGAGATCCGTCAGGAGTACGGTGACGAGAAGTTCATGCTGTGGCGTCGTTCCTACGCCACCCCGCCGCCGGAGATCGATCCGAACGACGAGTACGCGCAGAACAACGATCCGCGCTACACCGGCGATCCGTGCCTGGCCGACGTGGTCAAGCGCGTTGAGCCGTACTTCAAGTCCGACATCGAGCCGGAGCTGAAGGCTGGCAAGACCGTTCTGATCGCCGCTCACGGCAACTCCCTGCGCGCCATCGTGAAGATGCTGGACAACCTCTCCGAAGAGGAGATCGCCAAGGTCAACATCCCGACCGCAATGCCGCTGCTGTACGAGCTGGACGAGAACTTCAAGCCGATCAAGCCGCGTGGCGAGTACCTGGATCCGGAAGCCGCCGCTGCCGGCGCTGCCGCCGTCGCCGCTCAGGGCCAGAAGTGAGTTTGTTGCGATTGGGCGCGTGAATAGTCGCGGCTGATCGCACGAAACACATACGAAAAGGTGGGAACCTGCATACCGTAGGTTCCCACCTTTCGTTATTGCTGGCGCCTTTGTCGGTAAGTCTTTTTCACGTTGTATCTGCGTTTTGCTGATGTCGCCTTGCCTGCGCGGCTCGGCGGGTGCCGTGCGGCGCAGGCAAGGCGGACAAAACGGAATCGCAAGAACGTCAGATCACGCCGTATTCCTTGAGCAATGTCGGAATATCAGTGGAATCCAGCTTCTTCACGATCTGTTTCAACACGCCCCTTTCGATGGGGTTGAGCTTCATATCGGTGATCGGTTTGCCGTCTCGCAGCATCACCGTGGCGTTGAGCAGGTTGCGCACGTCATAGACCGAACCCCACACCTCCGGCACGCCGCGGTCCACGTCGCACAGCGTGTACACGGCCTCCATGCCGGTGCGCATCGAATATTCGGTGGTGAAGATCGTGTCGCGCGGCGTTTCCGCGAATTGGCCGAGGAACGCGAAATTCACCGCGCCATCCGGCACCACATCGGGGCGGTCGCCGGCGGAACGCGGCATGAAGAACGCGTCGATGTACGGCATCATCACCGGAACCGTGTTGGCGTGGTTCTTCGCCAGGTCGGCGATCTTGTCGGTCGGCACGCCCATATGGTACAGCCACTCCTCGCAGATCTCCTCGCCGGTGCAATCCTGCATCGGCTTCTTCACATAGTTGCCGGGCTTGTCGGGGAACAGACCGTACACCCATGCGCACAGCTGGTCCTTCGGCTGGTCGCGGAACTGCTGCTGGCGATTCGCCGTACAGCTCATCAGCCAATTGGAATCCTCAACGGTGACGATGCCGCCGGTCACCACACGTCCGGAGAACGGGTCGCGCTTGCAGATCTTCTGGATGTACGGCGGAATCTCGGCGTCCAACGTGGTGACGGTGGCGCTCATCCACTTCGAATGCTCAGGGTCGGAGCAGAACACGTCCGGATGGCCGAAGCTCGGATCCTGGGCCGCGATGCGACGCCACATATCCCAGCCGCCGCCGGGCTTGATCTCCGGAGCCCACGCGGCCGGTTCGGTCTGCGAACCCATCGAGGAGTTCTCCACGCAGCCGCCATTGGTGATGAACACCAGATCGTTCTCGCTCAAATCGATGCTGCGGGTCGTGCCATCCGCCTCGGTCAGGTCGATGCGTGTGGCCATCTTCTTGGTCGGCGAGCTGAACGGATTGCGCGGATACGCGCCGTATTCGGCCTGCTTCCTCAAAATCGTGTCCTGCCCGGTGCCGGTGCGCTGGCGTACGGGACCCATGCCGCCGCCAATCGCGAAATCGACGTTCTCCACCTTCACGTTGTAGTGGAACTGCACGCCGAAGCCTTCCAGATACTTGATCATCGGCAGAATCATCGACTCGTACTGGTTGTAGCGGGTGAACCGCAACGCGCTGAAGTCCGGCAGTCCGCCGATATGGTGGATGTAGCGGCGGATGTACAGCTTCATCTCCAAAGCGCTATGCCAGTTCTCGAAGGCGAACATGGTGCGCCAGTACATCCAGAAGTTCGAATCGAACACCTCATCGTCGAAGAAGTCGGAGATCTTCTTGCCGTATAGTTCCTCGTTCGGTGTGAAGAACAGCTTCATGATCTCCATCGACGCCTTGTCGGACAGCGCGAACTTGCCGTTCGTGCCGCCGTCCACGCCACGCGCCTTAGTGGAGCGGCATAGCGAATAGTTCGGATCCTCCTTGTTGAGCCAGTAGTATTCGTCCAATACGGACACGCCATCCGTTTCGATGGACGGAATGGAACGGAACAGATCCCACATCACCTCGAAATGGTTGTCCATCTCGCGTCCGCCACGCATCACATAGCCGACGCCAGGAATGTTCGCGCCATCGCAGGCGCCGCCCGGAACCGGGTCCTTCTCGAACACGTGGATGTGGTCGCCGGGCATCTGCGCGTCACGTACCAGATAGCAGGCGGCGGACAGCGCTGCAAGACCCGTGCCGATGATGTAGGCGTTCTTGCTGTCGATCCCCTCGGGCTTCTTTGGCCGGGCGAATGCTTCGTAATTGCCGTTGGAATAGTACATGACTTCCTCCTTTGGATGCCGCTGGGCACTATTGTGCCGCGTCGTGGGACACAAGTATACGGGCATGAACTGGACGCGATGTCTAGTTTTTACGACTATCGGAGGAATTTCGCTTATAGGTGGCGGATTGCGCCTGCATGCGAAAGTGATTTTGCCTATATGTGGCAGATTTCTTTTGGAAAAGGATGTTCGGGGGCGGGATTTTTACCCCCTTATGATGTTTTGGCCGAGGTCATCTGCCACATATAAGCGAGATGGGTGGCTTCCAAACGGAAACCACCCATCTCGTCAAGGAAAATGCAAGAAGAGGTGAGGAACCCTCAGTCGATGTCGGTGCCTTCGTCGCGGGTCGGCTCCTTGGACGGGTCGAAACCGGAGACGATGAACACCACGCGGCGGGCCGCGGAAACGGCGTGATCGCCGAGACGCTCCATGAAGCGGCCGGTCAGGACCACGTCGATGAGCTGCTGGTTGGTGCCCTTCCAATCCTCGGACTGGGCCAGTTCGAAGGTCTTCTTGTGCAGAGCGTCGAGCTTGTCGTCGTTGAGGATGATTTCCTCGGCGGTCTTGGTGTCGCGGTCGGTGAGCATGGAAACCACCTGGTCGGCCACATTGTCAAGGAACGCCTGCATTTCGGCGAACAGCGGCTGGGCATCGGCCGGCAGCGGGGAAGCAGGATAGGTGCGGCGGGCCGCTTCGGCGATGTGACGGGCCAGATCGCCCATGCGCTCGAACGTCGCGGCCAGACGCAGGGTGGAGACGACCACGCGCAGATCGGTGGCCACCGGGTTCTGCTTGGCCAGCAGCTTCACGCACTGGTCGATGACGCTGGATTCGAGGGCATCGATTTCGATGTCGCCGTCGATGACGGCCTGGGCGGCTTCAAGATTCTGGTTCAGCAACGCGTCGCCGGCACCATTGATTGCCTTGCGAACGTCTTGCGCCATGCGGTCGAGGTCATCGGCGACTGCCTTGAGCTCTTCATTGAAGATAACGCGCATATGCTTGCCTTTCAAATGCTTCACGTATGTCAATATCGGGTTCGGATATAACCTCTCCCAAGTGTATTAGGGAATTGGCGGATTCGCACGTGACGGACGTGTTGTTCCGCCAATGTTCACCGGCACGTTCACCCTGCGTTCACGAAAATCGCGCCACGACCATTCATCGGGGAACGTCAGGGTGTGCGAGAATGAAGACATGTTTGAATCCGTAGGCACGTGGTGGCGCAATCTGACACATCGCCATGGTGACGATCGCAACAATGATGATACTTTGGACGACGCGACGAACACGTTGCTGTCCATACTGCCGCTGGCCTCCATCGTGGTCGACGAGCATGACGAGGTGATACGCGCGCATCCGGACGCCTACGCCCTTGGCGTGGTGCGGGACGACGCCATCGCCGATGACACCGTGGCAAGCGCGGTGCACGAGGTCCGTGCCCACGGCGGCAAGAAGCAGTTCAGCCTGACCACGACCACGTTGCATGAGCCGAAGAAGGCTCCGAAAGCAGGGAAGCCAACCATGCGGGAGGTTGCCAAACAGGCGTTGATCGGCCAATCGCCGGACAAGCCGGTGACCACGGTGTCCCGCCCGAACTGGCTGAAGGTGATCGTAGGCAGGCTCAACGAACGCTTTGTGGTGGTGCTGGTTTCCGACGTGAGCGAAACCGTCCGTTTCTCCCAGATCCGTGATTCCTTCATCACCAACGTTTCGGAGCAGCTCCTCAAGCCGACGCAGTCGCTGGAGGAGCTTGCGGACGCGTTGGAACATGACTCGGACAATAAGGCCGCGATTGAGGGGAACACCGTAAAACTGCGCCAATCCTGCGCTCGCATGGAACATATGGTGTCCGGCCTGCTGCTGCTTATCAAGGCGCAGGAACCGATTCTGCCGACGGCGAGCAACCGTATCAACGTCATGGAACAGGTGAAAACCGTCGTCGGCGCGCATCGCGACATGGCGCAACGGCGCGGCATCGACATTGAAATCGATGGCGACGAATCGCTGGACATCAACGGGGAAGGCGAGCAGATTCAGGCCGCGGTCGCAAAGCTGCTCGAAAACGCCATCGCCTATTCACCGGACGGCAAGGGCATAACCGTATCCGTCAAGCCGAACGAGGACGGCACCAAAGTGCTGCTCAGCGTGCTTGACCGTGGTTGCGGCATTGCACAGAAGGAGCAAAGCCGTATTTTCGAACGGTTCTACCGTGGCGGCAACCAGAATGGGTATTCCGAGGAAGGCATCGGTTTGGGCCTTGCCATCGTCAAGCATGTGGCGTTGACCCACCATGGCTCCGCTTCGGTGTGGAGCGCTCCGGGACAGGGCAGCACGTTTACGTTGGAGCTGCCGGTCGCCAGAAATTAGCGGCGATTACAGAGCGTTGGGACACGCCATATACGGCAAGGGCCGCTTCCGCAGGTTGGTGCGGAAGTGGCCCAATGTTGTTACCGGTTATTTCGCGATTGGCTGAACCGCCGGTCGGGTTATTCGCCAAGACGGCGGTAGTCCCACCGGTCGAAATGCTCCCAAACCAGCATGAGCACGCCGATCACCGTGCCGGCGGCGCACATGGTCTGCAATCGTTCGACATTGATGCCGAAGGCCAGCAGAATCATGCAGATCACCAAGGCGATGGCCCATAATGCGGTGCCGAACGTGAACACCTTCCGCAGGTCGACGCGCACCGGTTTGGGGGAGGGTTTGCGCACGCTTGGGTCGATAATCGGAGCAAATTTCATACCGTTACCTTACCTCGGTGCGCGCGTCACAGGTGCTCGGCCACGTAATCGACGCACTTCGTAAGCGCCTCGACGTCGCTCGGCTCCACGGACGGAAACACGCCGATGCGCAGCTGGTTGCGGCCGAGCTTGCGGTAGCCGTTGGTGTCCATAATGCCGTTCTCGCGCAACGCGGCGACCACTTGGGAAGCGTTGATGCTCTCGTCAAGGTCGATGGTGACCACGGCGTTGGAACGTGCGTTTTCGTCGGAAACGAACGGCTGCGCGTAATCGGACCTCTCCGCCCACTGGTACAGCAGCGACGCGGAACGTGCGCAACGCGCCGTGGCCCAGGCGAGGCCGCCATTGTCGTTAAGCCAGCGCACCTGGTTCTCCAGCATGACCAGCGTGGCCACGGCGGGCGTGTTCAGCGTCTGGTCCTTACGGGAGTTCTCGATGGCGGAGGTCAGGGACAGGAACGGAGGAATCCAGCGTCGCGCGCCCGGCAGGCTGACGCTTTTAGCGATGCCGTAGGCGCGGTCGATCGCAGCCGGGGAAAGCACGGCGATCCACAGGCCGCCGTCGGAGCCGAACGCCTTCTGCGGGGAGAAGTAGTAGGCGTCGGTCTGGCTGATATCCACGTTCAGCGCGCCGGCGCCGCTCGTGGCATCGATCAGAGTCAGCGCGCCCTGCTCCTTGGAACCTTCGACACGCTTGACCGGGGCCGCCACGCCAGTGGACGTTTCGTTGTGCGCCCAGCAGTAAGCGTCCACATATTCGGTGAGCTCCGGCAGGCGATACGTGCCCGGTTTGCCCGCGAAGATCTCCGGATCCTCAAGGAACGGCGCGGATTGCGCGGACTTGGCGAATTTCGCGCTGAAGGAGCCGTACGTGCCGAACGCCGCCTTGCGGGTGATAAGCGACGCGCAGGCGATGTCCCAGAACGCGCTGGCGCCGCCGTTGCCCAGCACGACCTCATAGCCGTCGGGAATCTGGAAGAAATTCGACAGGCCTTCGCGGATGGAGCCGACCACCTGCTTGACCGGGGTCTGGCGGTGCGAGGTGCCCAGAAGATTGCGCGCGCCCGCGTCGAGCGCCTGGACCTGCTCCGGACGGATTTTGCTCGGCCCCGAGCCGAAACGTCCATCCTCCGGAAGCATGTTGGTAGGAATGTTCACAGTGTTCGTCATGTCATCCAAGGGTAGTCAGAAGGTCGGATTGCGCGTTGATATGGCCGTTTTCCGGACGTTCCTCCACCCGTGGCGAATTATTTGCGCAAGGACGGGGTCTTGATGATAATCCCTATGTCGGTGTACCCTTACCCTTGTGACGGTTCTGTAACCGTGCGCGGTCATAAGCTGCGACGGTTTCGCAATCCGCAAGGAGTGATTGATATATGAGGCATGCGGCGCATAAAGCTGCCAAGGTTTCGCACGCGCAATTCAGCCTATCCAAGGCGTTGTTCACGGCGAACCGGGGCTCCCATACCGCTAAGGCCGTGCGAATGGCACAGCTGGCGGAAGGCGGCGCCGTAGTCGGACTCGCTCCGGAAGTCGTGGATAAACTGAATGAAGTGGCTCCAATGAGCCGCCGTGCCATGCGTGAGGCCGCCAAAGCCGCTTCCCGCAAATCCGCGTTGGTGACCTCCGCTTCGTTGGCGGCGCTTGTCGGCACCGCGGCGACCGCGTTGGCGTTCAGCCAGCAGAACGCATCCCGACTGGTGCTTGCGGACGACGGTACCGAAACGTCCCAGATCAAACGTGTGTCCGATGGAGCGGCATCCCGTTCCGAAGGACGTACCGCCCTTAAGGAACTGGCTTCCACCAGCAACAACGGCGGTTGGCAGCTGGGAGACACCAGCGCCTCCATGGACGCCAGCCTGATGTCCAAGTCCATCGCCGACAATCCGAACGTCGCCGTCCTGATGGACCAAGACAGCAGCGCCTTACCGGCTAACTTCAATCCGAACCATGCCACCGGAGACGTCGGCAACGCCTACGAGTTCAGCCAGTGCACGTGGTGGGTGTATGTGCGCCGCCATCAGCTCGGTCTGCCTGCAGGCTCCCACATGGGCAACGGTTGCCAGTGGGCCGATTCGGCCCGCGCCTTGGGCTATTGGGTTGATAACACGCCGCGCCATGTCGGCGATATCATCGTGTTCGCCGCAGGCCAGGAAGGTTCCGACTCGTATTACGGCCACGTCGCCATCGTTGAGAAAATCAACGACGACGGCTCGATCGTGACCTCTGAATCCGGCGCCTCCCTCAATGGCGGCACGTATTCCCGCACGCTCACGAACGTGGGCGATTTCCAGTATATTCACTACTGAGTTTCCCTACCGACGACCGTGCCCCTTTTCTTGTAAGAGGGATGCTGTAAGCTAAGGATTCGATGAAGCATATTAAGCATTGTTCCGTGATTGCTGCGCTCGCCGCGGCCGCTCTTACTTTCGCCGGGGTGGCACCTGCCGCGCTGGCAGCCAATGATGGCGCCACGCAAGATGCTGTCGTTGCTACCCGTTCGTTCCCGAAGACCAACGCCGTGAAGAAGAACATCCTCGCGGAGGCATCGTCCACCCAGGTCGAATCCGATTCCGACTGGGGCGGTGTGGAAAGCCTGAACGTTCCCCAAACCAAATCTCAAGCCGAAAAAGACGTCGAAGCCGCCGCAGCGGCAGCGGAACAGCAGCGTCAGCAGCAGGGCCAGGCTCAAGCACAGGCCCAAGCCGCTTCCCGTTCCGCCGCTCGAAGCGACCTCAGCAGCAGCGGTTCCTTCACCGTGACGCCGCCTGATGGGGCCAGCGTGTCCAGCCTGCTGACATTCGCGAACCAGTTCGTCGGCAAGGTCCCGTATGTGTCCGGCGGCAATACCCCGTCCGGTTGGGATTGCTCCGGTTTCGTGCAGTATGTCTACGGCCAGATGGGCGTTTCCCTGCCGCATTACTCCGGTGCTCAGGCGACTGTGGGTCGCGCGGTTGGCAGCCTCGCCGACGCGCAGCCGGGAGACATCATCGCCAATGCGCAGCATGCCGCGATCTATGTCGGCAACGGCATGGTCATCAACTCCCAGCTGAACGGCACCCGCTACGATCCCATCGCATGGGTGTTCCCCAGCAGCTACAGCATCCGTCGAATCTTCTGAAGCTTTGACATTGAGCTAAGGGCGTATTTCCGTGAGGAATACGCCCTTTTGCTTTGTTATTTTCCGCGTCGTTACTTGAAAACCGCATGTCGCGCGGTATGGTGGAAGTCAGGTGCAACGCATAGTCGCGTTGCCGCAACCTGATTCAAGGGAGGTCGCTCATGATCAATGACAAGGCAATCCTCGTAGGTGTCGATGGATCCCACGCCAGCTACAAGGCGACATGGTGGGCAGCAAATTACGCGAAGCATGCGGGACTGACCCTGCAGATCGTCTGCGCATATTCGCTGCCAAGCTATGCGGCAGTGTCTTTCGATGCCACGTATACGGCCATGGGCGATGACAATGCCGCGCACAACGATGCGCAGGAGATTCTGTCGAAGGCCAAGGCCATCGCCGACGAGCAGGGCGTCGAGGCATCGACGTTGATCGTCACCGGAGATCCCGCATCCGTGTTCGTCGAACTGTCGCGCAACTACAACCTCATCGTCATTGGCAACCGTGGCAAGGGTGGTCTGGCCGAACGACTGCTCGGCACCACCAGCTCCAGCCTGCCGGCATACGCGTACTGCCCGATCGTCGTGGTGCCGTACACCGACGACGAAGGCAACCTGATGCACTTGAACAACACCATCACCAAGGTGGCAGTCGGCTCCGACGAATCCAAGTGGGGTCTGAAGGCGTTGGAGATCGCGGCCGCGTTCGCCGATTCGTGGGGTGCCGAGCTGGATGTCATCTCCGCCGTGCCGAACATGAAGGGCTCCGAGGATGAAGGCGTCATGGCGTCCTTCCAGGAGGATCTGGATGTGCGCATCAAGCCGCTTGAAGAGGCGTACCCGAACCTCAAGATCAACAAGCAGATCGTGCCCGGCCCCGCAGCCGGCGCACTGACCAAGGCCAGCTACGATCATGACGTCGTCGTGGTCGGCTCCCGTGGTCGTGGCGGCTTCACCGTTCTGCTGCTCGGCTCCACCAGCCAGGGCCTGCTGCAGCATGCGGTCGGACCGGTCTACGTGGTGCCGCGCAAGTATGTGGAAGCCGCGGAGACCCGTCTCGACACCGTGCCGAGCTCGCCTGCCGACGTCACGCCGAAGGCGATCGACGACATCAAGGGCGTCGAGGAAGTGCCGGTCGACAAGGCCAAGCCGGAAGTGGTCGAAGCCATCGAAACGAAGATCGATCCGGACCGTCAGTGACGGTACGGCAAATCGACTGAAATCGATATAAAAACCGCATAGAAGAGGGTGGCTGCGATTCCAACGAATCGCAGCCACCCTCTAACTATGTGCGGTACGTGCGCTCAGTGCTTGACGGTGACGTTCATACGCACCGGCGTCGGCTCGACGTACGTATGCTTGACCGTGCAGCCCTTCTCGATATGACGGCTGACGCGATCGGCGAGCTTTTCGGCGTCCTCGTCGCTCAAACCGGCGTCGGTGGCGTCGATGACCACCTGCTCGTCGAAACCGATGTAGGCGTCGGTATCGGCATCATACGTGCCGTCCACCACGATCTTCGCGCCCTTGCCATCGCCCAACGTATGCTCGACGGCGAACTGGCTGGACAGCGCGGCGCAACCGGCCAGCGCGACCTTCATCAGATCG
>OBUU01000750.1_pt1 | contig 11661 bp, 12 predicted proteins | sample 1475981 | NCBI WGS metagenome assembly OBUU01 (sample SAMEA2579966, study PRJEB22360) | human gut metagenome | biome: human gut; feature: human-associated habitat; material: faeces | place: Denmark | collected 2008/2010 | reverse complement strand
ACCGCGCGGACTGTCCCCTTCCCCGCCGCGCCCCACCCCGCCGATGCCGACGCCTGCGGCAGCGGCCCGGTTGCGCCAGCGGGACAGTTCCCAGACACGGGTCTTGAGCAGGTCCTTGATCGGCGCGTATCCGCCGACGGCGTCGCCGTAGATGGTCGAATAGCCGCACGCCAGCTCGGACTTGTTGCCCGTGGCGACGGCGAGCAGACCGAGGCTGTTGGAGTACGCCATGACGATGACGCCGCGGATGCGGGCCTGCAGGTTCTCCGCGGCCACGCCTTCGAGCTTGAGCTGGCCCTGGTACACATTGAACATGGGCTCGATCGGCTGCACGTCGTAATGTGCGCCGATGTTGGCCGCCAGGTCGGCGGCGTCGTCCTTGGAACCGATGGAGGAATACATGCTCGGCATCGAGATGCCATGCACGTTGTGTCCGCCGCAGGCGTCGGCGGCCATCGCCGCCACCAGCGCGGAGTCGATGCCGCCGGACAGGCCCAGGCACACGCCGGAGAACCGGTTCTTCGCCATGTAGTCCTTCAGGCCCAGCACGCAGGCGGTGTACACCTCCTCGTCCGGGTCGGGAAGGTCCGCGATGTCGCCCGTCGTCTGATGCTCGGCGTCCGTGTCGAGGTCGAAGAGTCCCAGATGCTCCATGAACATCGGGGAACGTTCCAGCAGCGTGCCGTCGCGGTCGACAACGAAGCTGCCGCCGTCGAACACCAGGTCATCCTGACCGCCGACCTGGTTCACGTAGATCATCGGGGCGCCGACCTCGGCCGCGCGCCTGACCGCGAGGTCGTAACGCGTATGGGTCTTGCCCTCCTCGTACGGCGAGCCGTTCATCGTCATCAGCACGTCGATATGCTCGTCGGCGAGCCGGGCGACCGGCCCGCCGTCCTGCCAGATGTCCTCGCAGATCGCCACGCCGATGCGCACGCCGTCGATGTCGAGCACGACGGTGCGGTCGCCGGCCGCGAAGATGCGGAACTCGTCGAACACGCCGTAGTTCGGCAGGAAATGCTTGTCGTAGCCGGCCCAGACCATGCCGTCGTGCAGCACGACCATGCGGTTGCGAGGTTTGTCGGACGCGTGGTCGGTGCCGACCGTGCCGACGGCGACATACAGGTCGCCCAATCCGTCGGCCTCCAGCTCGGTCGCCAGCCAGTTCGCCTTGTCCCACGCCGCCTTGCGGAACGTGCGGCGCAACGCCAGATCCTCGATGGGGTATCCGGTCAGCGTCATTTCCGGGAAGACGACGACGTGGGCGCCTTCATGCGCGGCGAGATGCGCATAGTGCATGATTTTGTCGGCGTTGCCGTCGAGGTCGCCGACGCAGGTGTCAATCTGGGCAAGGGCAAAACGAAGATGGGTCATAGTGCCCTATAGTACCCAGCCGAGATGACGGACGACAGGGGCGGCACATGCCGTCACGCGGGATGATCCGTCCCACCGCCCGTCAGCGAAGCTCGGCGAGCACCCGCAGCGAGGCGTTGACGTAGAAGTCAACGGCGGGCCCGATCGCGCCGTCCACGCCGACGAAGTGCGGACTGTGCCAGTCGGCGCACCCCGGTTCCCCGTTCGAGCCGATGAACGCGAACACCAGACGGGCCCCGCATCCCGAGAACTCCACGAAATCCTCCCCCGCCATGCTGGGATGTATCGGCTTGAGCGCCGCATAGGAGGGCACGTCGGCCGCGACCGCCTCGGACAGCTCCTCGTCGCCGACCAGCGGCACCTGGATGCAGTCCCAGTCCACGTCGGCCGCGATCCCGTACGCTTCGGCCGTGTGCTCGACCTCCGCCACGAAACGCCGGTGGACCAGCCGTTCGTCGTCCTGGTCGAAGAAGCGCACGGTGCCCTGGAATCCCGCTTCGGCGGGCACGACGTTCCACACGTGCCCGCCATGCACTTCGGTGATGGACAGCACCACGGCGTGGAACGGCGAGATGTTGCGGCTCACGATGGTCTGCAGGGCGAGGATCATCGAGGCGAGCGCCTCGATGGGGCCGGTGCCCTTCTGCGGGTACCCGGCATGGGTGCCCTGGGCGTGCAGCGTGACCTTGAACTTCACGCAGCCGGCCATCATCGGCTGCGGGCCGATGGCGATCTGTCCGGGGGCGTAGTTCGGGTTGTTATGCGTGCCGATGATGGCCTTCACGTCATCCGTCGCGCCGGATTCCACGACCGTGCGGGCGCCCAGGCCCACCTCCTCGGCCGGCTGGAAGACGATCTTCACGCTGCCTGCGATGCGGTCGCGGTGATCGGCCAGCCAGAACGCCGCGCCCAAAAGCCCGGTCATGTGCAGGTCATGGCCGCAGCCGTGCATCACGCCGGGGTTCATCGAGCTGAACGGCAGGCCGGTGTCCTCGGTGATCGGCAGGCCGTCGATGTCGGCGCGCAGCGCGATGCGCGGTCCCGGCACCTCTCCCTCGATGAGCGCGACGACGCCGGTCTCCAACGTCGTGTCGAGCACGTCTATGCCATGCCCGCGCAGCAGACGGGCCAGATACGCGCTGGTCTCGACCTCCTTGAAGCTGCGTTCGGGATGCTGATGCAGATAATGCCGTATGCCGATCAGCTCGTCCGTGACCCCGACATGTTCGACCATGATTTACGTTCCTTCCCCGCGAGATGTCATGCCATGTTACCTCTGTAGCTTCAATATACGCTTGGCGATGGCGTTCGCGATGCCCTGCACGATCCGGACCAGCACGATCATGATGATCACGGCCGTCCAGGTCACCGTCTGGTTGAATTTTCTGATAACCGTCCAGTCGGTCTGGCGGCCGGCGATGTCGTATGCATGGGACCAGGGACTCATCGCGTCTCCTCCTTGTCTGCCGCGGACGGCTGCGGCGATGGCGTCCTCGTAGCCTATGGGGTCCGCCGCCGTGCCGAAGTCGATGACATCGCTGGAACGTGACAGCTCCCTCGAGAAAGTCGCGCACCAGCGCATCGTCGCCCGAGAACTCGTAGGTGATCGAGCCGATGGCCGAACCGGATACCGTGTCGATGAACCGCTTGGTCACCGCCTGCTGGGGTGCCGCGAACACGCTGCACACATCTCCGCGCTCCACGACCCGGCCGGCGCTCATCACGGCGACCACGATGAGGGCGATGACGATGTTGCGCACGGTATGGTTGACACGCACCGGATCATTGTCGGGAGAGCCCGCCTGTTGTGTTGCTGCTGTCATGTTCGTTCCCACTCTGATTGGTTGACAACGCCCACCATACGGCAGCGACGGCAGCAAATCGGCGGAAAATGGCGGATCGGCCTATATGTGTTCGTATAATAGGGCGTGCACGGCGGCAGTCGCGGGGCGGGTCTGATAACGCGTTACGGGATGCCATCCAGCGCTGTTCATACACTGGGGATGACCGAATTTCGTATCGCGGAGGTTGCGTACATGGCATCGGACGACATCATGACAGCGGGCGCCGGAGGCGCGACGGCCACCGTGCGAGCCGACATCAAGGCGGCGTTCTTCGACATCGACGGCACGCTGACGAGTTTCGTGACGCATGTGATCCCGCAGTCCTCCATCGACGCGCTGCACGAGCTGCAGGATCGCGGGGTGAAGGTGTTCATCTGCTCCGGTCGGGCGCCGTCGCACATGACCGTCGTGCTCGACATGATGCCGGTGCACTTCGACGGCATCATCGCGCTGAACGGGCAGTACTGCTTCGACGACCACGGGCTCCTGGAGAAGGAGTCGCTGCTGCCCGAGGACATCGTCACCATCACCCGCTGGCTTGACGAGCACCCCGACGTGGTGGCGAACTACTGCGAAAAGGATTACGTCTACTTCAACCAGATCACCGACGCGATGCGGGCCACGTGGCGCCAACTCGGCAAGACCGCACCGACCGTGAACATCGACGATCCGCACGAGAGGGCGCTGAAGTATGAGACGTTCCAGATCAGCCCGTACATCAGCTTTGAAGATGAAGCGAAGCTGTCCGGCATGTGTCGCAATGTCAGAGGCGTGCGCTGGCATCCGGACTTCACCGACCTGATTCCCGCCGACGGCGGCAAACCCGAGGGAATGAAGCGGTTCATGCGGCATTACGGTTGGACGCGCGAGCAGACCATCGCGTTCGGAGACGGCGGCAACGACGCCGACATGCTCGCCTTCGCCGGCATCGGCGTGGCGATGGGCAATGCGACCGAACCGGCGAAGGCCGCGGCCGACTACATCACCGATGACGTCGACCACGACGGCATCATGAACGCGCTCAAGCACTTCAACGTCCTGTAGCTCCCTCCCCTCCCGCTGGCGGGAGGTGGCGCGCAGCGCCGGAGGGTGGTAACAGACCCGGCACGCATATGAAGAGCCCTGACCCGACGAGGGTTCAGGGCTCTTCCATGTGTATCGGAGTGTCGGCTTCGAATTGCCGCCGCGCTTACTTCACCACTTCGATGGACATGATGCCGGCAGGTTCGAGCGGCGCGTCGGAACGGTCGGTCGGCACGGCCTCAAGCTTGTCGACCACGGCCTTGGACTCGTCGTCGGCGACCTCGCCGAAGATCGTGTGGTGTCCGTCGAGCCACGGGGTCGGCACGGTGGTGATGAAGAACTGGGAGCCGTTGGTGCCATGCGCCTTGCCGTCGCGGCCGCGACGCAGGCCGGCGTTCGCCATGGCCAGCAGATACGGCCGGTCGAACGTGAGTTCGGGGACGATCTCGTCGTCGAAGTCGTAGCCGGGGCCGCCGGTGCCATTGCCCAGCGGGCAGCCGCCCTGGATCATGAAGTCCTTGATGATGCGGTGGAAGGTCAGGCCGTTGTAGAACGGCTCATGGGACGGCTGGCCGGTGAACGGGTCCGTCCATTCCTTCTCGCCGGTCGCCAGACCGAGGAAGTTCTTCACGGTCACGGGCGTCTGATCGTCGAACAGGTTGATGGTGATGTCACCTTCGGAGGTGCGCATGATGATGGTAGTCATGGTTCCAAGTGTCTCATGGGCTTGAGACCGGGGGAGAGCCGTTCTGCCGTCATGCTTCGAGGACGCGACGGACTCAGGTGTGGATCCCGGGCCACCGGTGGCTCCGGATCGGATCACGCCGGCCATGGCACCTTTGGCTGCACCTGAGATTCCGTTTTCAAAAGGGGCGTCGGGGTTGAAGGGGCTGACAAGGTACCTAGGCGCGCCGGCACCTACCAAAGCACCCGGCTTCTCGGCATCAGTCGTCGGTTTCAGCTTTTTCATGAACTCTTCATCTTGGCAATAATAAGTATCATCGATAAGATCTTCGACTGTCACGCCAAGAGCTTTGGCAATAAGGAACACTTGCCTCAAATTAATTTTCGTTTCCCCTTTAAGCATCAAGGTGATGGTAGGCCGCGAGACTCCTAAGGCGTGGGCCAAGTCTTTCTGAATCTTGCCGGTCAATCGCATATAGCGGCGAATGTTGTAACGTGCCACGTCTTCAAAACGTTGCGCCTCTATTTTCACCTGCTCTGAAGTTTCTGTGACTTCCATGGGTTAATCCTTTCCAAATGAAGATAATTATATCAAACAATGTTTAATATTGCTAACCTATTTGGCGTGTTTGCATTTGTGGGGCGAAAAAATATCCACATGGATGAACTTATGCCGCCGAATGCTTTTCTTCCTGCTGCCCAAAAAACGTTGCATCGCTTGGGGGAGATTGTCGATATAGGGATATATGGCATTGATCGATCCTGTTGGAGATGTGGTCGGACCTCTGTGGCAATTACTAATCTTTGTCCCCTCGACTGCGAAAGTGGTATTTCCTTGGTGGAGTCTTGGGAAAGCATAGATATGTGCTATGCCAGGGAACTTTTGGAAATTGCTGGGCATCCCGCCGCGAGGCAAATTAAATATCGGTCTTCGCGTAGGGCGGGGCGTTATATGTCAAATGGTTGCGCATATTGTGATGCGTTATTCGGAAACTTCTGTATAGATGAGGATATTCTGGATGGACAAAGACCCAGTCTGATTGCTTCTGTGAAAAGACCTTTGCAGGAATGGGCCGTCATGGTAACTCAATTCCATCTTTGATTTGAAAGTTTCCTCTCCGCTAGTGCTGAAACCGCATTGTTGAGATGCGGTTTTTTTAATTTCGACACGCCGTAAGTTAAGCTAACTTGAGGTTAAAAAAACCAACCCATATACTGAGGTTAGAAATTTTAACTTAGCTGAAATGAGGTTAACGATGTCGAACATGAAGAGGTGGATGGCTGAGGTGGGTTTGACCCATCGTCAGCTTGCCGTCCAGCTTCATCAGTCGCCAGCCAGCGTGACTCAGAAAGTCAATTCGCACACGCATTGGCAGCGCAGAGACTGTGCCGAACTTCGCGAGCAGTATGGTCTGTCGTCTGATTTCGTTCAAGATCTCATTCCGTATGAAACCGCATTTCCCAATGGCGCGCAGGAGGTTCGATGATGGCTGGTGGAATTTACGAACAGCTTGATTGGCCGGATAACCGGAGCGATTATGTCGAGGTGTGCGACGGATGCCACACCGCGATCTGGTCGACCCGCTGGAACGAGGAGACATCGGACGGCTTCGACGCTTTCCTCGCCAGGAACGGCTGGCATGACTACATCGACCAGCTCGATCCCCGGACTCTGAACCTTTGCCCGGAATGCGCGCTGCGCGCGCTGCAGCGGGGTGAGATCCGGACGCTTGCCGATTGGCGGATCCGCCCCGTGCGCTCCTACACGCACGCCGACCGGGAGGTCTACGCCCAGCTGTCCGCCCGCGAACGTGTGGTGGCGGGCCTGCTGTTGACCGAGGGGAGGGCGTCATGAGCAACGAAGTGTCACGCGACAGTGTGGCCCGCCGCGTCAACGGCGAAAACCCACTGGATGTCCTTGTCGGTGTTTCCACGCCGTATGGCCCGTTGCTCACCGACGACTATGGTCGGCCCATACGTTTTGCCGAGTACGGAGACGGACCATGCCGCTTCGGGGATCGTCCCATCCAGGTCATGAAGCCATATGAGTGGCTCGCCGACCGTGTCTACGTATTTGATGACGAGGCCGTCGCACCGTTCAAAGACGATGTGGCCCGCTTCGTGGTTGAGGCCTGCCGCTGCTTCGTTGGTGGTGACGGAGACCATGATCGCAGCGTGGTGCTGTGCCGCGAAGGAGTCGCAGAACAACTTGATCTTTCGTCCGACGCCTTCACGCCGATGGTCGGGTCTGACGGCAATGCCGTCAGTTTCAGCTACCAGCCGTGTGACCGCCTTCGCTGCGTCTGCTCGACCAATCCCCAAAAAGGCCTTGGTGTGTTCCATGTATGGACTGAGCGAGGCGCCACCTACCAAGCGGTTCTGGGACCATGCGCCTATGAGCGTCGGCCTGAGAAAGCCTTGACCCTGCCAGACGAACTCTGGTCCAGGAATGAATCCTGGATGCGCGATTTCTTCGAGCAGGAGACTTCCGATTTCCTCTGCCTCGGCGTGGTTTCGCGCCGGACGAATATCAGGTTCGTTGAGGGAGGTGGTGCGAGGGGTTGATTTCATTTGGTTTTCTCTTTCTCTGAATCGATAAAGGAGGTGTTGGTCTGATGGCGATTGACGGTGTAGGGGTACTGGCCATGGATTCCGGTGCCGGTGGCATGAGCGACGAAGCCGGAAGACTCGTCTTCTCCCGCGACCCGTCGGGAACATTCATCGACGGTATGGTCTTCGGAACTTCAGGAGGCGGTGAGAACGCCAATCTTGAAGTGCTGTGTGCGTTGCCCTACGAGCTTGTACGCCCACATGCTAGTGCCTCTGTCCTGGGTCCGCTGGTCGGCGCAGGGAATGTGAAGAGGCTGTCCCTGAGCGTCAAATACCTTGATGGTGAGATATCCGTCGGGCGGTACGACCGTGTATCCGGCTTTCTCGTTGAGCAGGCGCGCGCCCTCGTTGGTGGGGATGCTGAGTATCAGTTCAGCGCCGTGGTCTGCCGCCCAGGAGTCGCGGAACGCCTTGATCTGCGATCCGATGCCTTCGCGCCGATGCTTCCTGACGATCGAGATCCCTTCGATGATGGCTGCATGCTCGGCGAAAGCCTCTCGTATCTGTGTGGCATGGACCCCGCTCGCCCCGGTGCGGTATATGAGCGTCTCGGCTACGCAAAGGGCTGGCTGGATGAGGGCCGCGCCTATCAGACGGTCCTGTCCCCATACGCCTATGTACGTAGGCCTGATCGTTCCATCGTCGTGTCTGACGACTGCTGGGACGCTTTGATCGAAGTCTTTGATGTCCCTGATGAGCAGGCTCTTGATTGCCTTTGCCTCGCCATCCGTTGCGGCGGCGCGTGGCCCGTCGACGGCGAGGGAGGTGGTGCGATGGTCTGATCCCATTCGTTTTTCTCTCTTTCTCTGCAGCTAAAAGAAAAAACGCCCGTTCCCGATGTTGGAGCGTCGGGGACGGGCGGTGCAACCAATATTCCGAGCGGCCGCGGATCCCGTATCTTGCCGGATCCCGGTCCGTGGCCGCCCAATGCATTGTCTTGGAGTAGTGATCACACATGAACGACCTTACTAAAGCCTTCTGCATGTCTTGCTCTGTGTCTCCCGAGTGTAACCGGGATTTTCACGCGTCGGTTTGGACGTTCCCGGTCGTGGTGGCATTCGCCCGCCACAACGGTCCGGGCTCCGTCGATTCCCGTCGCCTGGCGTCGATGATGGCGCACCCGTCCATGGAAGGGAGACTCGCGTGAACTGGCTCGCAATCGCATTGATCGTGTTCGTCGCGTTCTCCTGGCTGATGACGCTGGCCCTGTGCCGGACGGCACGTCTCGGCGACGAGATGCACGCCAGATTGGCCGACGAGCGACGTGCCGCCCAGCAGCGTGAGGAGGGGCGACCGTGAGCAACATCGCACTGTCATGGGCCTTCAAATGCCATGTCGGCAACGCCAGCGCGAAGGCCGTGCTCGTCTACCTCGCGGACCGCGCGGACGACGACGGCACCGCAGCCTATCCAAAGATCGCGACCATCGTCAACGTCACCGAACTCTCGGAACGCACCGTGCGCACCGCTTTGAAGACGCTCCAGGAGCGCGGCTTCATCCGCCGCGGCGACCAACGGTACGCGCGCCTCGGCAAAGGCGGACGGAACCGCCTGCCCCAGTACTGCCAGATCGTGTGGGACCTCGCGGTGGAGACCGACCCGTCGACCCTCAAGTGGATCGGGGAGACGCACACCGCGGAACGGGATCCCGCGACCATGGGCAAGACCGTGGACCCGGAGGCCGGAACCGTGTTCGAGAACGGCGAATCCGAGGACGTGCTGCCGGAAAACGTTGGAACCAAGCCGATTCCCAGCACTGCAAATCTCGCAGGGCTGGAAAAAGGGCCGGAACCGGCACTGCAAATCCCGCAGGGCCAGCACTGCGAGAGCTGCACCCCCAGCACTGCAAATGCCGCACCCCCAGCACTGCAAATCTCGCAGAGCTGTATATATAAGGATAAAACCCTCCAGGTAAACCCTCCTAGTAAACCCTCCTTCCCCTCTGCCCCTACGGGGCATCTCCCCGCAAGCGGGGCGACCGCCGCCGAAAAAGAACAACTCGACGAGGACGACACCGAGATCGCCGAAGCGGCCGGACGGGTCCTCGCCTCGCTCGGCGAGCAGCGCTCGATGCTCGGCCTGGCCACGCCCTCACCGACCAAAGCCGACCGCAAGGCCATCATCGGCCTGTACCGCAGGCTCGTCGACCAGGGAGCGCAATGGCCCACCCTCGTGATGGTCGACGCGATCAGCTTCGCCATGAACGGCGATTGGTGGCCCAAACGCATCCGCACCGGCCGGGCCCTCGCCAGACACTGGGACGAACTCAACGACGACATGATCCTCGCCGCCGGCCGCACAGACGGCGACGCACACGCGCAGACGGTTCCGGCGGCCGCGCCGGAACCGGATGCTGCGCCATGGCTGCCCGACTGGGCCGCGCTCCCTGAATTGGACGGACAGGACGCGACGGCCGGAGGGGAGGCGACGGCATGACCACGCGCATCGACTGTTCCGAGGCGGGCTTCAGCGAATTCCTCCTCGCCAACCCGCAGCTCGACGGGCACGCGGACCTGATCTGGCAGCTGCACGCCGTCTACTGGCGCAACAAGCGCCTTGGCCATCCCAAGGCCGTCGGCCTGCTGATCCAATACGCCCGGGCATGGGCCGCCCGCAATCCCGGCGAAACCGCCATAGGACGCCTCCAGGCCCGCAAGACGCCGATGACGCAAGGACGGCGGCCATGAACGGGCGGGACATGATGCCGGCCTGCGCGAGAATCGCCGCGGTCGACCCGGCCATGGCGGATCGCATGTGGAACACGACGACCGACGACGATGGCCGGGACCTGGTCGACGAACGGATGCGCGGCAAGGGCCGCGTGCTGTGTGCCGCGTGCCCCATGCGCCTCGACTGCATCAGCCGCGCTCTCGTCAACGGTTGGAAGGACAAGGCCGTGTACGGCGGGCTCGACTATGCGAGCGTCATCGGCGTTGCCGGGTGGCCTCGACTATGCGAGCCGCTGGACCCTCGCCCGACTGATCGCCCGTGACCTCCACATCGCCGACGGCGGCCTGCATCGGATCCCACAGAGTCGGGTCCGTGACTGGCTGGCCGACCACCCGGACTGGGCCGAACGCATGCGCCGTGATGGCCGCGACTACTGGCGACGGACCAAACGCCGCCAACGCTCGCGCCGCGAATACACGCACGACGATCCGCTGTTCCTCCCGACCGAACCCGTGCCGAAGGGCCTGGTCCAGGGCAGCCTCTTCTGACCGCTTCCCGTCGCGATCCGCGTGGGACGCGGCACAAACCGCAATACCGAAAAACCAACTAACCGGAATGCCGAAAAACCGGATACCGACATACCGAGATAAGGAGAAACCGATGAACGACAAGAAGAACCGCGAGCCGATGGTGATCGCGTTGGCGACGGGCAAGGGCGGCAGCATGAAGACCACCAGCGCCGTGTTCCTGGCCTGCGCCCTCGTGGACCAGTCCCGGGGCGAGCAGCGCGCGCTCGTCGCCGACGCGGACGTGCAGGGCGACGCGAAGGACTGGTGGTACAGGGCCGCCGAGCTGGACGACCCGCTGCCGTTCGACGTGATGTCCGCCGCGCCGGCCGACATCGCGCACCTGCACGGGATCAACGGCCGTCTCGACGACCCCGTCGACTGGGTGCTGATCGACTCCGCCCCGTACGGCCGCGCGTTGGACGAATCGGTGAACAACGCCGACCTCGTGGTCATCCCGTCGAGCCCCAGCCGCATCGACCTCGACCAGGCCGCCGGGGTGAAGGACCTGTGCGACCGGCGCGGCGTCCCCGCCGCGATCCTCCTGTGCCGCACCGAGGCCAACACGACCGCCCTGCGCGACGCCCTGGCATGGATCGACGACGCGGGCATCGCGTGCTTCGAGACGCTGATCCCGAAACGGCAGGACATCCTCAACGCGAAATCCACCCGCCCCCGCGGGTCCCGCCTGCACGAGTACCGCGACCTGGCCGCCGAACTCAAGCAGACCATGCGACAGCTCAAGGACGAGGAGGAGGACCTGTGAGGAACATGAACCTGACGCCCCGCCCGCGCGACCTGACCATGCTGCTCAACAGCGACCGGACGAAACCGGCGGATACCGGAAGACCGGAATCGGTGGATACCGAGATACCGAAAAACCGGAGGGCC
>OBUU01000747.1_pt1 | contig 11704 bp, 9 predicted proteins | sample 1475981 | NCBI WGS metagenome assembly OBUU01 (sample SAMEA2579966, study PRJEB22360) | human gut metagenome | biome: human gut; feature: human-associated habitat; material: faeces | place: Denmark | collected 2008/2010 | reverse complement strand
AAGAATGAGTATAGAACAAATTATATTCAACCTTCTCAATAAGAACGCTCATACATGGGTTAGATATTGGCAACAAAAGGAGATGTCAGGTTTAACAATGCCCGGAGAATATATTGAGATAAGGACTTTTTTCTTATCAGGCATCGAACTTTCTGATTTTTTAGAAGCCGGATTCAAAATCAATAAAATACAATCTCAAAAAATAGATGCAGATGCCTATTGTGACATTCTGTTAAATAAAACCGATTAAATATGGAAATACAAGGAAAGGTTATCGCCGTACTTCCCATAAAGGATGGGGTCGGCAAAACTTCCGGCAACGAGTGGAAGAGCCGGGAGTTTGTCCTCGAGACGGAGGAAAGCAGACCGCAGAGCCTGTGCCTGCAGCTGATGAACGCCAACATCGACCGGTATGCGGTTGAAGCCGGCCAGACTGTGCATGTGAAATTTGACTGTTCCGCCCGCCAGTGGGAGAACCGGTGGTTCAATACCCTGACGGCCTGGGAGGTGACCGTCATCAAAGCAAAGGAGGCATGAGAATGAATACGGGAAAAAAGCTGTTTCTGTGTGCGGGACTGCTGGCATTCTTCCTGTCGGTATCGGCACAGTCCTACTCATTGCGTACCAATGTGATCGGTCTGGCAACGACCAACCTGAATCTGGAGGCTTCCATGACGCTGAACCGTAAATGGTCACTGCACCTGCCCGTGCAGTACAACCCGTTCAAGTTCGGCCGCAACCGGCAGTTCCGCAATTTCTATGCGGCCCCCGGAGTACGCTACTGGCTGCTGGAAAGCTACATGGGCGGATTCATCGGCATGTACGGTACGGCCGGCACCTACAGCGTGGGGAACCTGTTCGGCAACAAGTACCGCTACGAGGGGGAAGGCTACGGAGTAGGTTTAAGTATCGGGAAGGCCTACCAGATAGGCAGGCGCTGGAACCTTGAATGGGAAGCCGGTGCGGGTGCCGTATGGCTGGCTTATGACAAATATCTGTGCAAACGCTGCGGGGACCTTGTCGGACAGGAGTACGGCTGGCATTTTCTTCCGACCCGTGCAGCTCTCAATGTCGTGTATCTTTTTTAAGCGGGAAGGATGAGGACTACAAAACGTATCATACCGTTTGCACTGCTCTCGGGCCTGCTCCTTTCCTGCGGATCGGAGCACCGTCTGGCACGCGTGCGCATCTCGCAGCCCGGGGTGAGGGAGGCGACAACGGATACGGCCTGCAAGGTGCCGGAACAGATAGCATGGACAGACGACAAGGGTGAGCGGCATATCGTCACGCGGGCCGAGAAAGACAGCGTGACCGGTGAGGAGATCACTTCCGTGGAACTGTCCGAAATTACCGTTATGGCCAGAAGCAAGCAGGTGGCTGAACGCAACGGGAAGATAAACCTGGATTTTGTCGTAACGGTTCCGGGAGAATTGGTCAGCAACAAGTGGCAACTCCAGCTGGCCCCGGTGGCCTACAAGCCTTCGGATACGTTATACCTGGACAGGATCTTCCTTTCAGGGGCTGACTTTGCCAAGATGCAGAAAAGAGGCTATATGCGCTACCAGGCGTTCATCAACTCCATTATACCCGACAGCCTGTACCTGCAGAAACTGTTCGATGGGAAAGGCTACAGGAAGGCGCTGGCCGAACTGGAAGAGGAATACTTCCAGGCCTGGAAGTACGAGGTGCTGCAGAAAGAACGCTGGATTGACTGGTCGGACAAGGCCAATGCCCGGTTTGCCCTGTTCAACTGGCGTGTCGAGCAGAACCGGAGAGCCATCGCCGGCTACAATTCAATCCTGGAGCATCTTCCCGCCTACTGGATGACCAGGGAGCTTGAAGGGAAATATATCCCTTCCAGATGGAGGATGTTTGCCGAAGGCGGATATAAGATCCGTACCCGGAGCATCTCCCCTGAAGATTCCGCCGTCATCACGAGGCGTTTCACCGATTACGGCAAGATGGCGGAGAACCAGAAGAGAAAGGAACAGGCCGGTGCCATGTATGACAAATATGTGCGTTTTCCGTATGAGCCGGCCCGTCTGGATACGGTCATCCGGGAAGGGAACAAGTTCGTCTATTACTACAAGCAGGAGCTCCCGGCCACGGAAAACACGAAAAGGATAGATCTGACGCTTGACGGACTGATCCTTTCCAAGGACGAGACACGTACCCCGCTTCCGCCATCGGACACGATCACCTATTTCATCTCGAGCATGGTGCAGTTCCTTGACCGGACTCCCCGCTATAAAAAGAAGATTGTCACCCGCAAGGACGAGGTAAGCCTGCGCGCATACGTGGCCTATAAGACAGGCAGTACCGAGTTCCGGGAGGAAACCGGAAACAACAGGTCGGAAATCGACAAGGTGTTCAAGGCGATACGGAGCATAAACTATACAGGAGAGTTCCTCATAGACAGCGTGCTGATGACCGCGACCTCATCTCCGGAGGGTGATGCGGGGATGAATCTGTTCCTGTCCAGGGGACGTGCGACGGAACTGAAAAAGTACCTTGCAAGACGTACGGAGGATGCGGAAGGCGTTGACACCATCTTCCGCCCTGCATGGCGGGGGGAAGACTGGGAAAGGCTGCGCGGACTTGTCGCAAAAGACGACACCCTGAGACACCGGCCGGAACTGCTCCGGATCATGGAGGAAACAAGGAATCCGGACATCCGTGAGCACGCCCTGAGAAAATATCCGGAGGATTACAGGAGAATCCGGGAAAAGCATTATCCTCTCCTGCGCGGAGTGGAATTCCTGTTCCATCTCCACCGGCGGGACATGATTCAGGACACGGTTGTGATGCCGGTCATCGACAGCACCTATATGGCTGCCGTGCGGATGATAGAGGACAGGAGGTACAAACAGGCTCTTGCCCTGCTGGACGAGCACTACCCGGCAGACTATAATACCGCTGTCTGCCTCATGTCGCTCGGCTATGACGCCCGTGCGCTTGAGATCATGCGGGAACAGCGGGACACATCAGACCGGAACTACCTGCTCGCCATCCTGTACAGCCGCCTGGGGCGCAAGGAGGATGCCGTCAAGTCATATGTCAGGTCATGCGACCAGGATGCCGGCAAGATATGGCGCGGACGGCTGGACCCCGAAATAAACACGCTTATTGAAACTTATAATTTATACAAAGATGAATATTGACAGAAAAGTACTGGTACTTGCGTCATTCCCCGCAATAATGCTCGGCGGCTGCAATTTCAATGAGGACTTCTGCATCCGGGAAGGAGAACTTGTAGCCTGGTGCGATTTCAGCGGAATAAAGGAAAAGCCGCCTGTCCCCCAGGAAAGACACGTCATCCCTTTCGGAACGGATGTGCCGTATTCCGAAGGGACAACGTTCACACAGGATACACTCCGCTGGAGCCTGCCCCAGGGGGCATACAGGTTCCTGTTCTATACGGGGAACTATGAACTGCTGGACAGGAATGACTATCATGAGACGCGTCTGTCCGTCCGGACTGACACCATTGACGGGGAGGCGCACATTTCAGAGGTACAGAAATTCTGCTGTTCCTCGGCCTTCAGTGAAAGGCTTGAATACCGGAATCCCAAACGGGTAAGGATACAGCCTGCGGCTTTTGTCCAGAAACTGAACATAAAGATTAACGTGTCCGGCAACACCGTACCGTTGTCCGGCTTGAACTGTACCCTTTCGGGAATCTCTACGGCCAGGTATCTGGCCTCCCGTGAAAGGACCGGAACCGCAAGTGCGACCGCCTCCTTCGCAAAGAAGGCCGACAATGTATGGACGGCGGGCCTTTATGTGTTCGGATTCAGTCCGGCGGCAGAGAACATTCTTGCCGTAGAGGTTCTGATGAAGGAGGAGGACTCCGTATTCAATGAACGGCAGTCAGTTGACCTGACCCCGTATCTGCGGGGATTCGACGGTGACGAGATTTCGCTGGAGCTGGACCTGCACATCGGCAGGGAACTGGAGATTGGCGGGCCGGTCATCATCCCGGACTGGGAGGACACCCCCGAAACGGAATTTCCATAAGACTATAATTATAACAAAACCAAATCAACAAGAAAAATGAAAACAAGAATTATGATTTCGGCAGCGGTAATTGCCGCCGGGATGCTGGCTTCATGCAGCAACAAGGAAATAGTGGACGAACAACCGGAAACAGACGGAGTTTCAGCCTCCGTACTGAATATTGTGCCGACAGTCGGCACGGACACGAGGGCCGGCTTCGTGCCGAAAACCGAATGGGCGGTAAATGACGCCATGGGGCTGTTCATGTACAAGGCCACCGGATGGGGGGACGCCTATCCGCGTTATGACGCGCAGAACAACAAGTCCACAAAAACAGCGGCCGGATGGAGCCAGGCAAAACCCGTCTATCTTCTTTCGGACAAGGCGACGATATGGGCGTATTACCCATACAACCAGGCCGTCGCTGACGGTACCAAAGTCCCCGTTCCCATCAATGCGGGAACCTCTGTCGACTACATGTGGGGAAAGAGCACAAACCAGGTGTCGGTCATTGAAACGGATGCCGTCATTCCCATGAAACATGCATTGTCCCAGCTCGTCATCCGTCTGAAAGTTTCTCCGGAATATCATAATGACGGCAACCTGACATCCGCGAAACTGAAATCCAAGGCGGCCAAGTTCGGAACCTCGGGGACAATGAACCTGAACGACAACGGAAGGATCATCTTCTCCCCGACATCCACGGAACTCTCATGGACTCCCAACACGACCATTCCGGCACAGGGGAACCCGTCGGTAGACTTCGCCGCCGCAATCTATCCCATGAGCCTGGCATCCGGAGAAGTCAGCATGGAGGTCGTCATCGACGGGGCAACCTATACCTATTCCATTCCCCAGATAAGCTGGGAAGCCGGAAAGAGATATATCTATTCGATAACGATGCGCTCCAATGACGCGGAAATCGGAGGCGAGAACGGACAGTCCGTAACCATCGAGCCATGGGGTTCAAGCGAATCCGACGTAACGCTTGTACCGGTCAAATAAATTACAGAACAACAGGGGACTCCGGTCCCCGTCCTAAAAAAACAATCATGGTAAAATCAATAACAACGATAATCTGCGGCTTCCTTGTCCTGCTGTCCGTATCCTCCTGCCGGAAGGAACAGGAGGAGCCATGCCCGGAAAACGGCCGTGTCACCTTTACCGTCGCCCAAACGCGTGCCACCCAGGAAGGCACGTTCGAAAAGGGAAACTCCATAGGCGTATTTGCCATCGAGCCCAAGACCGGCGTGTACTGGGCCACAAATAACAAATACACCTATGACGGCCAGGCATTCAAACCCGCAACGGAAGAGGACAACATCATTGTGACGGTGGGGACCGATCTTGACTTCTATGTATATTATCCTTTCAAGGAGGGGCAGACAGACATCACCGCCATATCCCATTCCATAGGAGACCAGCAGGAAAAGTCCGGATGGCTTTCAGCCGATTTCCTGACAGCGTCCTATACGGACGTAATACAGGACTATACGATACCGCTGCATTTCGAGCACCGGCTGTCGACCGTGGAGGTCCGGGTGGAAGGAAGCGACCGCGTGGACGGCGCCCGTATGGAAAATGTGAAATACGGCAGCCGGTTCAACCTGCTTACCGGAAAAACCGTTACGGACGAGACCAGGGGAAGCTATGCCATGTACAGGTACAGTTCCGGGAACCTCACCACGGTATTCCGGATGACCATACCCGCCCAGACCCTTACGACAACCTCCAATTACATAACCCTCACAGGAACCCCGGACATGAAGCTGCGCGGCACTTCCGACATGACCACCGAACCCGGCAGAATCCACAACTACCGGATAGATTACAAGATACGGATAACCGTCCTTGACTATCCGCAGGGTGGAAGCACCACAGGTGCGGGCCTGTACGACATGGGAAGCACCTGCACGGTCACCGCGTCCGTGAACGGCGGTTATGAGTTCGCAGGATGGTACGAGGACGGCAGGATCGTGTCGAATGACACACGGTACAGTTTCGAGGTACTGTCGGACCGTACACTCGAGCCCAGGTACCGTAATTATGGCGGCTGGTCGGTCACCCTGACGGCAAATCCCTCCGTCATCGGCTGGCAGGGCGGCAGATCTTCCCTTGTGGCGGGAGCCTCACGCGGAGTGTTCGTCAACGGAGTGGCAGAAAACACACAGACGGCTGTCCCCTCCCTCAGCGGAGGAGCAGAAGGATTCCTCCTTTCAGGGAATACGGTGACAGTGTCGGAAAACCCGTCAGGCTCATCCCGGAGCTGTGTGTTTACGGCAAGTCACGGAGGAAGCTCGGCCACGGCCACAATCACCCAGGAGGGATCTCCGGTAAGCTATTATTTCAGCTATGCGGATGGCGGAACCAGCCATACCGAATATCCGGACGACTCATCGGCCGGCTCATTCATTCTGGACATAACAAGTTACAAGAAGACGGGCAACTCTACAAAAGCCCTTTCCTGGAGCGCATCCGGTGACAGCTGGATTCATGTGAACGGCTCATCGGTAAGCTATGACGAGAATCCGGCAAAGGAAAGGAGGACCGGTCTTGTGACCCTCAAACAGGATGAAAGCGGCAAAACGCTGTCATTGAAAATTGTACAGCCGGGAAAGACTTCCATTGACATCGAACAATAACAAAAAATCAATTGAATGCGGTTATGAAAATAGACATATACAAACCGGTTGTCCTGTTCCTGCTACCGGCAGTCCTTGCGGGCTGCTCGGGTGAACGGGAGCCCTTCCCGCAGGGCGGGAAGGCCGGACTGAGGATAGAGAACTGCTCCAGCCGTGGCGGAACTGACGGAAGTCCCGCCCTTGTGAAAGATTTCGGAATGGTGCTGCTTGACGATACGGGCGGCGGTTATGCCGGAGCCGTAAACCCGCTGCATGTGACATACGGGGAGGGCTGGATCTTTCCGGAGGTCACACTCACGGAGACCCCCTGCAGGCTGTTCGCATTCTCCCCTTTCGCCGCCATCCCGGGAAAGGAGCTGCCCCTGAGCCTGGTCCCCCAGACCGACTACCTGGCATCCGGGGAGATACGCCTGGACTGGCAGAACCGGTCAGCGGACATAGGGATGGAACACCTGCTCTGCCTGCTGGAATTCACCATAGAGGGCAGCAGCGCGTGCACTCTGAGTGTGGAGGGGGTTCCTACAGGCGGCACTTATGACCTTGCCGGCGGCAAACTCTCGGCAGGGGAAAAAGGAACGGTCCCCTCGGATGGGAACACCCTCCTTCTGCTGCCGGGCAAGGCGGGAAACAACAGGGTCATGATCCGTTTTCAGGAGAACACATACGGCTGGCTGCTGCCGGCCGTCACCCTGGAGGCCGGAAAAAGATACGGATATGCATTGTCCCTGGGCAAAGAAGGGGGACTCATTCTCTCCGGTGTAAGTGTCCGTCCCTGGCAGGAAGGAGAAGACTATACCGGAACCATCAAACCTAACGAATAATAACAAAATGAGAAATTTTACAGGAAAAAAATTGTTTCTGACTGTCATGTCTGCATCATATACACTCCGGGGATTCGCCCAGGATGCCCGGGGAGCGATCAATGATGTCCTGGACAGTTTTACACTACCCGTGTTCGGCGGTTTTATGCTTGGAGGTATCATTCTGGGCCTTATCCAGCAATGGGACAATATCATCGACAAGGAGAACAGGGGCACGCGAAAGGAAGGATTTGTCGCACTGGGCTGGTATGTCGGCTTTGCATTGCTGGCCGCAGTCGTGGTGTCCGCCGTAAAGAGTGCCATTTCCGGTATCAGCCTGTCGATATGAGATACAGGATCAGAAAAGGACTGGAGAGCCCCTGCATGATACGGGGGCTTCTTTCCGGGGACTACTGGATATTCGTCGGCTGTTGTTCCGCCGCTTTCGTCCTGTTCTTCCTCGGCATCCGTGCGGGGATATCCGCAGGCAACTGGAACCTGCCGGTCCTGGTGCTCGTCATCTCGCTGCCCACCCTGCCGCTGCTTCTATACAAGCTGAAAAGAAAGGCACGGCCCCAAAAGTTCAAGGAAACGGGAAAAGAGATAAACATCAGTAATCTGGACATAAACAGGGTATTAACAAAAAAGGAGCATAATGAAATCAGAAGAGGCATACAGCATACTTGACATTGTCAGTGAATCGGAGGGACAGGGCGTCGTCCTGACCCGCAGCGGCAGCATATGCGTTTCTTTCGAACTCCGGGAACCGGAATGCTATTCCCTGACTCCGGAGGATATCGACAGGAGGGACGGCATGTTCCGGGAAGCCTTCAAGTTTCTCCCGGACGGCACATATGTGCACAAACAGGATGTGTTCCTCAAGGAAAGGTACTGTCCGGACATTGCCGGCGGCTCTTTCCTTGACCGGGCCGATGCGCGGCATTTCCGGGGACGACTGTATGTCAGCCATACCTGCGTCATGCACTTTGTACTTTCCGGACTCAAAAGTCTTGAGAAGGCCTACATATCCTCACCCCTGTCCTATAAGGAGAACCTCCATAAGGAGGACCTCGCCAGGCTCGATGAATTCCTCGAGGGAGTTGACAACGCCGTCGGCATCATCCGGAGCATGCGTGATACGGAGACAGCCCCGATGTCAGGGCAGGAAATGCGGGACTTCACGGCCGGATACACCACCCTGTTCGACGCCCCGGGGGCGGTTGTGGACATACATGCCGACACGGAACTCCGCACAGGAAAGAAACGGGCACGCTGCTTCGCCGTCTGCGATGAGATCTTTCTCCCTGACGGCAGCCTGGATTCCTGTGTACGGGACGACTCCCTTCCTCCCGCCGGCTCCCTGCTGTACCATCCGATGCTGGAGCAGCATGGGATGTACCTGCCGTACAACCACATCGTGAACCAGGTGGTTTTCTTTGAGGGGAACGGACGGCTGCGCGAACGGATCGCCCGCAATATCGACATTTATGGAAGCAATTCCGGCATGAGCAGGTCCATCAAGGTACAGTACCAGAAACTGGACGAGCTCCAGCAGGAAATCCTTGAGGAGAACGAGACACTGGTACGCAGCTTCTTCTCGGTCTGTGTGTTCGACGAGTCGGAGGCCAAACTGGAGAAGGCCGACAAAAAGATCAGGGAGACGCTCAACCTGGCCCGCCTCCGGTATTATATCCCCGGATATGAGAACCTGGCGGCGGTGCATTTCGCCTGCGTCCCCGGCCAGATCCACCTGATGCCGCGGAAATACCTGTTCCTGACCACCCTGCCCATAGCATTGTGCTTCTTTCTCCAGTGCGGCAGTTTCAGGAATGACAGCGAGGGCATCTATGTGCATGACAGGATGTACCAGGTCCCTCTGAGAAAGGACATCTGGGATGCAGGCAAGAAGAGGGTCAACGCCCGTAACGGGATGGTCATAGCCGGAACCGGCGGCGGCAAGTCCGCCTTTACCCTGAACCTCACCCAGCAGCTCATCGAGCAGGACTATACGGTCGTGGTGGTCGAGTTCGGAAAGAGCTTCAGCCAGCTCTGCAGGCTCTATCCGGACATCTCCCTGCACGTGGACTACGACGGCAGGACGGCGCTGGGCATCAACCCCTTCGACCTGCAAGGGGAGGAACTGGACAACGGAAGCATCGAGATGCTCTCGGGAGTCGTGCAGAAATACTGGAGGCACATGTTCACAAAGGACGAGTCGGAGAAGGAGGTGGCCCTCACCCGTTTCATCCAGGATTATTACGAGAATGTCCGTGAAGGGCACAATTTCGAGAGTTTCTACAACCACGTGACGGAACATTACCCCGAGATTCTGGCAAGGAAGCACATCCCCAAAGATTATTTCTCCCTGGAGTCCTTCAGCCTGAACTGCGGCGAGTTCCTGCCCGGCAGACGCTACGAGAACGTATGCAAGGATACGGGAACGGACTTCTCGGGAAAGAAGTTCATCGTGTTCGAACTGACGCAGATCAAGCAGGACAGGTTTCTGAGCAACCTCGTGATGGGCATGATATTCACCGTCATACAGAAGAAGCTGCTCAGTGACCGGAGGAAACGGGGCGTCCTGATCTTTGACGAGTACGGCGAGACCGCGCAGATGGTCGATACGGCCACGGGAACCGGGATACACAGCTCCGTGGCCTTCTGCTATCAGAAGATCAGGAAGGAGAACGGGGCGGTGTACACCATCATCCAGAATCCCGACCAGCTGCCGGAGAACGAGCACACAAAGAACATCATAGCCAATACGGACATGCTGTTCGTGCTCCCCACCAAGGAGGTCATCTACCAGTCCGTCATAGACAGGTTCAGGCTGACCCATCCCGGACAGATAGCCCTGATGAAGTCCATGAGGAACAATTTTTCGGGACAACGGCCCTATTCGGAGTGTTTCATGCGGCTGGGGGAACATTACGCCACCGTCACCCGCCTGGAGTTCTCAAGGGAGAAATTCCTTGCGTTCCAGACGGAGGGGGAGATATGGTCGGACCTTGAGGAGAAGAACCGGAGGATGTCCATGGAGGACGCCATAGAGGAATATATAAGGGAACATCAATAAGAAACAACAAAAACAAGAACAAATGAAGAAATTACTTTTATCCATGCTCGTGCTGATGACGGCGGCAACCGCATCCGCACAATGGGCGGTGGCGGACGCGCCCAACCTTGCACAGAACGTCAAGAACTTCTCGGAACTGCAGAAACAGGTGGGCTACCTGAAGGAGCAGAAAGACCGGCTGGACGAGACACTGGACATGATGCGCAAGGTCAACTCCGTCATCTCCAGCTGTGAGACCGCCAAATCAATCATAGAGAGACAGGGAAGGCTGTCAGAGAAGTGCATAGACCTGGTAACGAACAAAAAACTGGGCACGTCAACCCTGCAGACGCTCACATCCAGCCTTGACCTGGTCATGCTCAACAACACACGGCTCATCAGCCTGTCAAGGACCATACTCTCCACAAGCGTGAAGATGAACGACTCCGAACGGCTGGCCGTCCTGCAGGAGATAGAGAGACAGACCATCGAGCAGGAAAGGAAGGTCTCGAAGGTATCCCGGATCATATCCCAGTATGAAAGACTGAAGAGAAACCTGAGATAGACATGGAAGAGGCATACAGCAATCTGAACAACGCATACCTGCAGATCAAGGGGATGATAGTGGTGGAGGGATTCTATGCCCTTGTTGCCGGATTTGTGATTACCACCTTTGTATTCAAGCTTGCGGGTATCATCAAGGAGATGGTTCACGAAGGCAAGGGATTCAATGCAAAACAGTTTTATGAGCTGGGCAGGGAGTACATCCTCTGCATAGCCCTCATCTGCATCATGCCCGTGTTGCTGGACACGCTTGAGACCGTACTTGCATACGCCGCGGACAGGCTGATGGAGTCGCTCGCCGCCGGAGGGGTCTACAATCCGGACAATATCTGGAAGAAGCCGATCGAGCAGGCCTTCGACGACCTGATGAACAGTGACATCATCGACATAGCGGTCAACGGGCTGGACACGGCCTTCGACTCCCTGCTGGCGGGGGCGGTGGGCAGTTTCGGGGGAGTCGCATACGACTACCTCATGCTGGTGTTCCTGTGCACGCGCTACCTCATCCTGATACTGCTCGAGGTCATATCGCCCCTGGCGATAGCCTGCCTGTACAACAGCGACACCCGCAGTTCCTTCTACACATGGGCCAGACAGATGGTCGGGTGCTACATGCTGTATCCGGGATTTGTCATCGCCAGCGTGTT
>OBUU01000746.1_pt1 | contig 11739 bp, 10 predicted proteins | sample 1475981 | NCBI WGS metagenome assembly OBUU01 (sample SAMEA2579966, study PRJEB22360) | human gut metagenome | biome: human gut; feature: human-associated habitat; material: faeces | place: Denmark | collected 2008/2010 | reverse complement strand
CACCCGGTCTGGAGCCGCGCCCTGTCCCTGGTCCCCCCCGGTGCCTGGTCCTACGTGGGCCGGGTGGAGATGGAGGGCGCTCTGCGGGACGAGCTGCGGCTGGAGTACCGGAGCCTGTCCTATTACGTTCCCCGGGAGGACAAGCCCCTGATGCAGTTCCAGCTCCGGGCTGCGGAGCGGAGCGCCCTCCTGGCCGCCCTGCGCCGGCTCAAGACCGGCCGCTACGCCAAGGAGCCTCCCCCCACGTCTGCGGTGCCCCTCCGCCTGCGGCTGGACGAGGGGGCCCTGGCCTCCTGCACCAGCTACGACCAGCTCCTGGACGCCGCCCGCGACACCATCTACGCGCCCGTGCTCCGGCACCTGCGCCCAAGCCGGGACGGCGCACTGCCCGACTTCACCCTGGCGGAGGCCGCCCTGCGCACCGCCTACTTCTCCCACCTCTACCGCATCGTCCACCGGCAGTATACCGGCCGCACCCAGAAGGTACTTCTCCGCGCCCTGGGGGAGCAGATCGACCTGCTCAACATCATCCATGTGCTCCGCCTCAAAACCTACTTCCCCCAGACGGAGCCGGAGACCTATCTGCGCGTTCTCTTCCCCTTTCACTACCGCCTCAACCCCGACTTCACCCGCGCCCTCTGCGCCGCCCCCGGCGTGGACGACGTCTTCGCCCTGCTGCGGGACTCCCCCTACCGGGACTGCTTCGACGGCGTGGCGGTGGGCGCGGTGGAGGAGTACTACCAGCGGGCCATCTGCCGCTTCAACAAGCGTCAGCTCGCCGCCGTGCCCCCCTCCATTTACACCGCCGTGGCGTACCTGGAGCTCAAGGAGCTGGAGCTGAGTGTGCTGATTAACGTGATCGAGTCGGTGAAATACGGCGTCCCTTACCGCGCAGAACTCGCAGATCTGGTGGGCCAATAAGCCCCCCAAGCCCATGTCAAGGAAGGAGCTACCGCAATGTCCGTTGTCCCGATGAAGCTGCTCACCATCGCCGGGCCGCTGGAGCGGTTTGACGATGTGGTGCGCGCCTGCGTCATCGACCAGGAGTTCCACCCGGAAAACGCCCTGCAGCTCATGCGGAGCGTGAAGGGCCTGCGGCCCCTGGAGCTGGAAAACCCCTACAGCGCACTCCTCCACCGCTCGGTGGAGGTGGCCGATGAGGCGGGCATCCCCCTGGCCTATGCCCCCTTCGATCCCGCTTCCCCCTTGGAGGATTTCGCTTCCTATTTCGATTCCCTCTCCGGGCGCATCGCCGCCCTGCACCGGCGGAGGGAGGAGCTGGAGCACAAGGCCGACGAGGCCCGCAGCATGGTGGACCAGCTCCAGAACCTCCGGGGACTCAACGTCAGCCTGGACGAGCTCTGGGGCCTGGATCACGCCCGGTTCCGATACGGCTACCTGCCCCGGGAGACCTACGACGGCTTCCGGGAGGCCCTCAACGAGGAGGAGGACATCTTTTTCGTCCCCACCACCCTGGGCGCCCGGCGGGTATATGGGGTCTACTTCACCACCAAGGAGGCCCACCACAAGGTGGACTCCCTGTTCAATTCCCTGCACTTTGTACGCATTCGTCTGGAGGACCCGCCCGGCGGGACGGTGGACAACGCCACGGCAGAGCTCAACGCCCAGGTGGAGGCCGCCCAGGCGGCGGTGGCCCAGGTGGGGCAGGAGCTGGAGGAGCTGCGCCGGCATGAGCGGGAGCACATTCTATCCAGCTACTCCTACCTGCGCTACCACAGCGAGTGCTGCGGGCTGCGCCAGTACGCCTGCCGCAGCAAGGGCACCTTTTACCTCACCGGCTGGGTGCCGACGGCGGCGGTGCCGGAGATCGAGGAAACGCTCGCCCGGTTCCCCAACCTGTCCTGCGTAGCCGATACCGCCGACGACGTGCGCCACGCCAAGCCCCCCACCAAGCTGAAGAACTCCTTCCTGGGCCGGGTGTTCCAGCCCTTCCTGGAGATGTATGGCCTGCCCGCCTACAACGAGAAGGACCCCTCCCTGTTCATGGCCCTGACCTACTGCCTGTTCTTCGGCATCATGTTCGGCGATCTGGGGCAGGGGCTCTGTCTGGCCCTCATTGGCCTTGTACTGGCCAGGTGGAAGGGCATGTGGCTGGGCGGCATCATCACCTGCTGCGGCCTGTCCGGCGCGCTGTTCGGCTGCGTCTACGGGTCGGTGTTCGGCTTTGAGGACATTCTCCCCGGTTTTAAAATCATGGAGGAGACTACCTTTGCGGGCCTGGGCGTGGTGAGCAATGTCCTGCTGCTGCTGGTCCTGTCCATCTGTCTGGGCGTGTTTATGCTGCTGCTGGTGATGGTCATCAACATCCTCAACGGCATCCGCCAGAAAAACTATGAAAAAATCCTCTTCGGGCCCAACGGCGCGGCGGGCATCGTGTTTTACGCCGGACTGCTCACCGCGGCCGTGTCCACCCTGGCCTTCGGCGTGAACCTGTTCACCCCGGCCTATGTGCTGCCCGTGCTCATCCTCCCCCTGGTGCTTATGCTCCTGCGGGAGCCGCTGTCCCATCTGCTGGCCAAGAACCCCCACTGGAGGGAATTTTCAGTGGGCGAGGTGCTGGGCACCGGCTTCTTCGAGCTGTTCGAGACCTTGCTCAGCTACCTGACCAACACCCTGTCCTTCATGCGCGTGGGCGCCTATGCCATCACCCACGTGGGCCTGATGCTGGTGGTCCACATGCTGGCCGGCCTGGCCGGCGGGGTGGGCGGCCCGGCGGGCATCCTGATCCTGGTGCTGGGCAACGCCTTCGTCATGGGCTTCGAGGGCCTTCTGGTGGGCATCCAGGTGCTCCGTCTCGAGTTCTACGAGCTCTTCGGCCGCTTCTACGACGACGGCGGCATCCCCTTTGTCCCGAAAAAAATCGACTATGCTGCCCGCACAAACGGGTAATCCTGAGGAGGTAGTCACCATGCTGAAATTCATTGTCCTGTTCTTTGCCGCCTTCGCGGTTTTCTCCCCCCTGTTCCTCATCGGCATCCGCAAGTACACCGGACGCAGGGCCAAGCGGGCCCTTGGAGCCAACATCGCCTCCTTCTTCGCCTTCCTGGTATTGGCCAGCGTGGTGGGCATCGGCGGCAGCGCCTCCGCCGCCGGCACGCCTGAGGCCGCCGCGGCGGCTGGCGGTATCGCCGAGGGCCTCAAGTACGTAGGCGCTGCCCTGGCCGTGGGCCTGAGCGGCATCGGCGGCGGCATCGCCGTGGCCTCCTCCGCGTCTGCCGCCCTGGGCGCCATCTCCGAGAACGACAAGGCCTTCGGTAAGGCCCTCATCTTCGTTGGCCTGGCCGAGGGTGTGGCGCTGTACGGCCTGATCGTGGCGCTGCTGCTGCTCTTCGTGTAATCCGTCCAGAGGTATCGGTGTGCTGCGCAGGCGCACAAGTTGAATTGCTCCGAGGGGCAAGAGAAAGTACCCTGGGGTGTGTCCTGCTCCGCACGGATTTTGATTTGATTTCGCCCGCGGGGCGGGCGAAACGCTGAGAGGCAACTTATGAAATACTTCGTCATCACCGACAGCACGGATACCCAGGTGGGGCTGCGCCTGGCTGGCATCGAAGGGGTCGTGGTGCGGGAGGAGCCCCTGGTGCGCGCCGCCATCCAGACCGCCGCCGCCGATCCCGACATCGCCGTGCTGCTCATCACCGAAAAGCTGGCCGCCCTGTGCCAGGATCTCATCGCCCCGCTGAAGCTCACCGCCCAGCGGCCCCTGGTGGTGGAGATCCCCGACCGGCACAGCGCCGGCCGCGCCCCCGACTCCATCACCCGCTACATCCGGGAGGCCATTGGAGTCAAGCTCTGACCAGCTCCGTGAGGAGGTTAACTATGCCTGATATGAATCAAAAGCTGGACCGCTTCACCGCCAAAATCCTGGCGGAAGCCGCCGACGAGAGCAAGCGCGCCCTCGCGGAGGTCAAGCGCCGCCGGGAGCTCCGCTTTCAGGAAGCAGAGGACGCGGCGCTGAAGGAGGCCTATGAATACATCCACGGGGAGGTGGCCCGCATCCAGTCGGAGGCCGGGCGGGGCGTGTCCCGCCATATGCTGGAGAACAAGCGGGCCCTCTACCTGCGCCGCACCGAGATGGCCCAGGAGGTCTTCGCCCTGGTGCGGGCCAAAATCGCCGCCTTCACCCGCACTCCCGCCTATGGCCAGCGGCTCACTGCCCTGCTGGCCGAGGCGCTGGAGCAGCTCTCCGGCGCGGAGGAGGTGCTGGTTACCCTGCGGGGCGACGATCTGAGCTTTCGGGAGGCCCTGGCCGCCTCCGCGCCCCAGATCCGCCTGACCTTCCGGGAGGGGGACTTCCGCCTGGGCGGCCTGATCGCCGAGTCCCCCGACCTGGGCCTGCGGGTGGACTCCTCCTTTGACAGCGCAGCCGGCGAGTTGTCTGGCCACTTTGCCGAGCTCTTCGGCCTGTCGCTCTCCGACGAATAAGAAAGGATGGTACTTCCAATGAATCAAACGCACTATACCATCCACGGCATCAACGGCCCGGTCGTCAAGGTGACCGGCGGCAAGGGCCTGGCCATGATGGATATGGTCAGCGTGGGCGAGGAGGGCCTGATCGGCGAGGTGGTCAGTGTGGACCGCTCGGCCACCACCGTCCAGGTCTACGAGGACACGGCCGGCCTCAAGCCCGGCCAGCCGGTGGTGAGCCAGGGGGCCCCCATGGCCATCACCCTGGGCCCCGGCATGCTGACCAACATCTTCGACGGCATTGCTCGCCCCCTCAAGGTCATTGAGGCGGAGAGCGGCCCCTTCATCGGCCGTGGGCTGAACATCCCCTCCCTGGACCAGGAGAAGACGTGGGATGTCACCCTCCATGTAAAGGCAGGCGACGTTCTCGCCCCTGGCGCACTCTATGCCTCCTGCCCGGAGACCCCCCTCATCGTCCACCGCTGCCTGGTGCCTGCCGGGGTGTCCGGCCGGGTCACCAAGGTGGCGCCCGCCGGGGCCTACCGGGTCAGCGACACTCTGGTGGAGCTCACCGACGACCACGGGCAGATCCACCCCCTGGCCCTGGCCCAGCGGTGGCCCATCCGCACCCCCCGCCCCATCGCCCAGCGGCTGCCCATCGACCGGCCTCTGGTCACCGGGCAGCGGATCATCGACACCCTTTTCCCCATCGGAAAGGGGGGCGCCGCCGCCATCCCCGGCCCCTTCGGCGCGGGCAAGACCATGACCCAGCACCAGCTGGCCAAGTGGTCGGACGCGGACATCATCGTCTACCTGGGCTGCGGCGAGCGCGGCAATGAGATGACCCAGGCTCTGGAGGAGTTCTCCGAGCTGCTGGATCCCAAGAGCCAGCAGCCCCTGATGAACCGCACCATCCTCATCGCCAACACCTCCAACATGCCGGTGGCCGCCCGCGAGGCGTCGGTCTACACCGGCATGACCATCGCCGAGTACTACCGGGATATGGGCTACCACGTGGCCCTCATGGCCGACTCCACCTCCCGCTGGGCGGAGGCCCTGCGGGAGATCTCCGGCCGGCTGGAGGAGATGCCCGCCGAGGAGGGCTTTCCCGCCTACCTGGCCTCCCGCCTGGCCGAGTTCTACGAGCGGGCGGGCTATGTGAAGACTCTGGAGGGGAAGGAGGGGAGCGTCACTGTGATCGGCGCCGTCTCCCCCCAGGGCGGCGACTTCTCCGAGCCGGTCACCCAGAATACCAAGCGCTATGTGCGCACCTTCTGGGGCCTGGACCGCGCCCTGGCCTATGCCCGCCACTTCCCCTCCATCAACTGGCTGACCTCCTACTCGGAGTACGCCGACGATCTCAGGCCCTGGTACGACGAGCACGCGGGGCCGGAGTTCGTCACCTGCCGCCACCAGATGGCCCACCTGCTCCAAAAGGAGTCGGAGCTGATGGAGATCGTAAAGCTCATCGGCGCGGACATCCTGCCCGAGGATCAGAAGCTCATCATCGAGACCGCCAAGCTCTTCCGGGTGGGCTTTCTCCAGCAGAACGCCTACCACGCCATCGACACCTATGTGCCCCTGGACAAGCAGCTGCGCATGATGGAGCTGATGCTCAAGCTCTACCACGGGGCCAAGGACATCGTCTCCCGGGCCATCCCCCTGTCCCAGCTCAAGGAGACCGGCATCTTCGAGGCCCTGGCCAAGATGAAGTACGAGGTGCCCAACGACGGCCAGGAGAAGTTCGCGGAGTATGACGCCGCCATTGAGGACGCCCTGCGGCAGGTCAACGAGGCCAACCGCTGAGGTTGGAGATAGAGGTGAAACACTGACATGAGACTGGAATACATCGGCCTTTCGGAGCTGTCCGGCTCCCTCATTGCCCTGGAGGGGGTCAAGGACGTGGCCTACGACGAGATGGCGGAGGTCACTCTGGAGAACGGGGAGCGCCGCTATGGCCGCGTCATCCTCATTGACGGCGACCGGGTGGTTCTCCAGGTATTTGAGGGCACCCGGGGCATCTCTCTGGAGAACGCCTCCACCCACTTCACCGGCAAGAGCATGGACATCGCCCTGTCCAAGGAGATGCTGGGCCGGGTGTTCGACGGCGCGGGCCGCCCCATCGACGCCCTGGGCGAGATCTACCCGGAGGAGCGGCGCAACATCAACGGCTCCGCCATCAACCCCGTCTCCCGCAAGTACCCTCGAAGCTGCATCTACACCGGCATATCCGCCATCGACGGCTGCGCCACCCTCATCCGGGGGCAGAAGCTGCCCATCTTCTCCGGCTCCGGCATGAAGCACAACGAGCTGGCCGCCCAGATCGTGCGGCAGGCCAAGGTGCCCAACCAGGACGGGGAATTCGCCATCGTCTTCGCCGCCATGGGCGTGAAGAACGACACCGCCGAGTTCTTCCGCCGCTCCTTCGAGGAGGCCGGCGCCCTGAGCCGGGTGGTCATGTTCCTCAACCTGGCCTCCGACCCCATCATCGAGCGCATCCTCACCCCCCGCTGCGCCCTGACGGCGGCGGAGTTCCTGGCCTTTGAGCACGGCTACCACGTGCTGGTGGTGCTCACCGACATGACCTCCTACTGCGAGGCCCTGCGCGAGTTCTCCTCCTCCAAGGGGGAGATCCCCTCCCGCAAGGGCTTCCCCGCCTACCTCTACTCGGATCTGGCCTCCCTCTACGAGCGGGCGGGCATGATCCACGGCCGCACCGGCTCGGTGACTCAGGTGCCGGTGCTCACCATGCCCAACGACGACATCACCCACCCCATCCCCGATCTCACCGGCTACATCACCGAGGGACAGATCGTGCTGGACCGGGAGCTGGATCAGAAGGGCATCTATCCCCCCATCGCCATTCTCCCCTCCCTGTCCCGCCTGATGAAGGACGGCGTGGGCAAGGGCTTCACCCGGGAGGACCACTACGACGTGTCCAACCAGCTCTTTGCCTCCTACTCCAAAGTTCAGGACGCCCGCAGCCTGGCCAGCGTCATCGGCGAGGACGAGCTGAGCGAGCTGGACAAGCAGTATCTGGCCTTCGGCGACGCCTTCGAGCGCAGGTTTGTCCACCAGAGCCTGGTGGACAACCGCACCATTGCGGAGACGCTGGACCTGGGGTGGAAGCTGCTGACCATGCTGCCCAGGGGCGAGCTGGACCGGGTGGACGCCAAGACCATCGAGGCTCACTATGTGGAGGGGGCGTGGAAGGAGCTCTTTGAGCGGAAGCAGTCATAGCCGGAAAGGAGGTCAACCGCCATGGCCAACCTGCTGCCCACCAAGGGCAACCTGATCGCCGCCAAGCGCTCCCGGATGCTGGCCCGGACGGGCTACGAGCTGATGGACCGCAAGCGCAACATCCTCATCCGGGAACTCATGGGCATGATGGACACCGCCAAGGAGTTGCAGGGACAGATCGACGCCGTCTTTACCGAGGCGTACACCGCCCTCCAGGCGGCCAACATCCGCCTGGGCATCTGCGACCGCATCGCGGAGGCGGTGGATGTGGACGACTCCCTGACCCTGCGCTACCGCTCCGTTATGGGGGTGGAGCTGCCCCGCATCCCCGGCCAGTCCCCCCCGCCCCGGCCGGAGTACGGCATGGGGGATACCTGTTCCGAGCTGGATGAGTGCTACCTCAAGTTCTACAGGGTCAAGGAGCTGACCCGCCGGCTGGCGGAGGTGGAGACCTCTATCTACCGCCTGGCCGACGCCATCAAAAAGACCCAGAAGCGGGCCAACGCTTTACAGAACATTGTCATCCCCGGCCTGGACGGCACCATCCGCTTCATCACCGACGCCCTGGAGGAGAAGGAGCGGGAGGAGTTTGCCCGTTTGAAGGTCATCAAGCGGGTGACCACAAAACAAAAGTGAGGCGGAATTCCGCCTCACTTTTGTTTCAGTATGTGCGCACACAGACCTCCCGGATTTTGGCCTGGAGGCTCTTCAGATCCTCAAAGCTCTCCGGCCGCTTGCGGGGATCCCGCAGCAGGGCGGAGGGGTGGTACATGGCCATCATCCACACCCCGGCCTTTTCGATCCACTGGCCATGCTCACGGGTGATTTTGAAGTCCTCCTTGATGAGCTTCATGGCGGCGATGCGCCCCAGGCAGACGATGATCTTCGGCTTGAGCAGGGCCACCTGGTTGCGCAGGTAACCGATGCAGGCCTCCTGTTCGATGTTCAGGGGGTCCCGGTTCTGGGGCGGGCGGCACTTGACCATGTTGCCGATGAACACCTTCTCCCGCTTCAGGTCGATCATGGCCAGCATATCGTCCAGCAGCTGGCCCGCCCGGCCCACAAAGGGCCGGCCGGTGCGGTCCTCCTGCTCGCCGGGGCCCTCCCCGATGAACATGACCTCCGCGTCCCTGGCTCCCTCGCCGAACACCACGTTGGTCCGGGTCTCCGCCAGGCCGCACTTCTGACAGTGGATGCACTCCTCATAGAGGGCGTCCCAATCCTTCATAGTCTCTCACCTCAGTGTGTGGTTTTCGACATTGTACCACACCCGCGCCCCCGGTGCAAAAAAATTTTGTGCTTGACTTTTGCCTTCAAACTGCGTATACTACGCTCAACAAAGGCAGAGAGAACGACCGCCCCCCGTGAGGGCCGACAGAGAATCCGGGTCACCGACTGAGAGCCCGGTCCGGCAGGATGGGATGGCGCAACACGTTTGAGCCGGCGTCCCGAGCCCTGGCCTCAGGGGGTAGGCGCGCCCGTCCCACCCGCGTTAAGGGTTCCGAGTGGCGTCCGTTGCACACGACGGCGCAATTTTGGGTGGTACCGCGGAGTTTGTTCCGTCCCGAAGCTGGAAAACCGGCTTCGGGATTTTTTTATTCTTTTTTGCAGAAAGGTGTGATTGGCATGGAAGTTCTGGCAACGAAATTTGACGCGGCGGTGGTGGGCCGGAATAACCGGGCCGTCACCCTGCACGGGATGGTGCACGCCCTGCGGGATCTGGGCGGGGTCACCTTCCTCACCCTGCGCACCCGGGAGGGGCTGATCCAGTGCGTCTGTCCCCGGCGTCCTGAGGGGGTGCGTGAGGAGTGCGCCGTCTCTGTCTCCGGCTTACTCCGGCCCGAACCCCGGGCGCCCGGCGGGGCGGAGCTGGCGGAGGCCCGGTGCACGGTGCTCTCCCGGCCCGCCGCGCCCCCGCCGGTGCCCCTGTCCAAAAAGAGTCCCCTCAGCCTGGACACGGAACTCTCCCTCCGCCCGGTGACCCTCCGCGCCCCCCGCGCCCGGGCGGTGTTCCGCATCCAGGCGGCCGTCTGCCGGGCCTTCCGGGAGTTTCTCCAGGGGGAGGGCTTTACCGAGATCCACACCCCCAAGCTGGGCCGGGCCGGGGCCGAGGGAGGCTCCAGCCAGTTCCGGCTGGACTATTTCGGCCGGAAAGCTGTGCTGGCCCAGTCCCCCCAGCTCTACAAGCAGGCCATGGTGGGGGTGTTTGAGCGGGTGTATGAGATCGGCCCGGTGTTCCGGGCGGAGAAGCACGCCACCCAGCGGCACCTGAACGAATATACCTCCCTGGATCTGGAGATGGGCTTTCTCCACTCCTTTACCGACCTGATGGCGCTGGAGCAGGGCTTTCTGCGCCGCCTTGTGGCCCTGCTCCGGCAGGAATACGCCGGAGAGCTGGCCCTGCTGGGTGCGGAGCTGCCCGATGCGGAGCACATACCCGCCGTCCGCTTTGACGAGGCCAAGCGCCTGGCGGCGGAGGCCTACGGCTATGCCATCCGGGAGCCCTACGATCTGGAGCCGGAGGAGGAGCAGCACATCGGCCGGTACGCCAAGGAGGTGTGGGGCAGCGACTTCGTGTTCGTCACCCACTACCCCGGCAGGAAGCGTCCCTTCTACACCATGGACGATCCGGAAGACCCCCGGTACACCCTCTCCTTCGATCTGCTCTTCCGGGGGATGGAGATCACCACCGGCGGCCAGCGTATCCACAATTACGGCCAGCAGGTGGAAAAGTTAAAGGCGCGGGGCATGGAGCCGGAGGATTTTTCGGGCTACCTGCTGTTCCACAAGCACGGCGCGCCGCCCCACGGCGGCCTGGGCATCGGCCTGGAGCGGCTGACCATGCAGCTCTGCGGCCTGGACAACATCCGCCGGGCCAGCCTGTTTCCCCGGGACCGGACCAGGCTTGAGCCATAAGGAGCGGGGGCGGGCGCGGTTCGCCCCCAGACAGCGAAGAAAAGGAGGAACCCTTCCCATGAACATTACCGAAGCGCGAATTGACCATCTGTCCGATCTGGCCCGCCTCTCCCTCCCCGGCGGGGAGAAGGAGGAGATCGCCCGGGAGCTGGAGCGGATTCTGGACTACATGGCGGACACCGCCGGCGCGGAGCCGCTGAGCCACGTTTTCCCGCTGAAAAACGTCCTGCGCCCCGATGAAACCGCCCCCTCCGCCGACCGGGCGGCTCTGCTGGCCGGGGCCCCGGCCGCCGACGGGGAGAGCTTTCTCGTCCCCAAAGCCGTGGAGTGAGGTGGAATATGGAGCTGTATGAACTGACTGCCCTGGAGCTGGCCGGGCAGCTCCAGGCCGGAGCCGTCACCCAGGCCGAGGCCATTGCCGCCGCCGCCGGGCGGATTGCCGCCTGCCAGCCGGGCAACAACGCCTTTATCACCGTGGCGGATTCGCCCGCCCCCGCCCCCGCACTGTCCGCCTCCCCCCTGGCCGGGGTGCCCATGGCCTGCAAGGACAACATCTGCACCAGGGGAATGCGCACCACCTGCGCCTCCAAAATCCTGGGGGACTTCACCCCCTGCTACGACGCCACCGCCGTGGAGCGCCTGACCGCCGCCGGGGCGGTGTCCATGGGCAAGCTGAACCTGGACGAGTTCGCCATGGGCTCCACCTGTGAGACCTCCTGTTACGGCCCGGCGAAAAACCCCTGGGATCTCACCCGCTCCCCCGGCGGCTCCTCCGGCGGGGCGGCCGCCGCGGTACGCCATCGGCTCGGACACCGGAGGCTCCATCCGCCAGCCCGCCGCCCACTGCGGCGTCACCGGCATGAAGCCCACCTACGGCTCCGTGTCCCGGTACGGCCTGGTCGCCTACGCCTCCTCCCTGGATCAGCTCGGCCCCATCGCCCGCTCCGCCGCCGACTGCGCGGCGGTGCTGGAGCTCATCCGTGGGCGGGATCCCCGGGACGCCACCAGCCTGGAGCTCCCCGCCGGGGGGCTGCTCTGCGCCCTCACCGGCGACGCGCGGGGCAGGCGCATCGGCCTGCCCGCCGAGTGCTTCGGCGGCGCGCTGGAGCCGGAGGGGGCCGCGGGCGGACCGGGCGCCGCCCGGGGGCTAGCAGTCCG
>OBUU01000731.1_pt1 | contig 11982 bp, 12 predicted proteins | sample 1475981 | NCBI WGS metagenome assembly OBUU01 (sample SAMEA2579966, study PRJEB22360) | human gut metagenome | biome: human gut; feature: human-associated habitat; material: faeces | place: Denmark | collected 2008/2010 | reverse complement strand
GGGCCAGCGCGGTCGGGTAGTCCGGACCGGTGCGCGGCACCGCCAGCGGGAAAAGCATCTGGTATCACCGTGGAAAACGCGGTTGCCAGAGCGGAAGCACTGCTGTGATTATTCTCACAGCCTGATAAAACGGGTCGCTCAGGCGGCCCGTTTTTTTTAAACAACTCGCAGCAGTCTGCCTTTTTCCATGCGCACCTGGCGGGAAAAGTGCCGCTGTGTAAAAGCCGCGTCATGGCTGATAGCCACTACGCTGGTTCCTCTTTTGCGGCAAACTGTCAGCCACGCTTCAAATATTGCCAGCCAGTGCCGATCAAAATCGCGGCTGGGTTCGTCGAGCAGCAGGATCTCTGGCGCCATGGCTTCCAGACAGGCGACGGCGACCATACGGCGCTGGGCGGTATGCAAATCCAGCGGATGCGCATCAGCTACGCTCTCCAGACTGCATAAACGCAGCGCCGCCGCGGTGCGTTGCGCAACTTCCGCTGCCGGTAATTTCTGTAACCGCAGCCCATAGGCGACCTCTTCAGAGACTTTGCTGTGGAAGAGCTGGTTTTCGGCCTCCTGAAACAGGACGCCGATAATTTTGGCGCGCTGACGATTTTTATACTGCGCCATCGGCTTATTCAACAGATTGACGCTACCGGACGTTGCCGACAGCAGCCCGGCCATTACCCGCAGCAGGGTGGATTTTCCCGCGCCGTTATCGCCGGTAAGCGCCAGCCATTCGCCCTGGCCGAGCGTCAGGGAGATATTTTGCAAACAGTCATCCGCCGCGCCGGGCCAGCGCCAGGTTACCTGATTCAACGTTAACATAGCGGGGAAAGCGCTCCATCATGTAGTCGCCATCCCTGCTGACACCAGGCAAGAAAAGGCGAAGGGGTGCGTTCAAAAAGGATGATCAGTGAATGCTGCGCCAGCGCCCTGTCCCGCAGACGTGTCAGAAGCATGGCGGTAGCTTGCGCCGTCAGGCGGCTAAAGGCTTCATCAAGGATCAGTAGCGTTGGCTGCATAGCCAGCGCGCAGGCGATCGCCACGCGCTGGGTTTCTCCACCGGAGAGCGTGGACGGATGGCGGTGACGTAACTCCTGGCACTCCATCAGCGAGAGCGCCGCGTCAACACGACGCATAATCTCGTCTTCGTGAAGGCAAAGATTTTCAGGGCCAAAAGCGACCTCTTCTTCGACGCTGAAGGTACAACCGGAAAGCTGGAGATAGGGGGATTGCTGGACCAGCTGGATGGTCTGCGCCCGTTCGACCAGCGATTGCTGTCCAATAGGGATGCCAAGCAGAGTGCCATGACCTTCGATATCGCCGGGCAGAAAATCCGGATACCAGCCCGCCATGATCTGCGCCAGAGTGCTTTTCCCGCTGCCGTTATCGCCAAAAATCGCCACCATGCCGGGCTGCGAATAATGGAAATCAAAGCATGATGAAGGACCCGTTGCCCGGGTCGGGTGATAACGGAACTGTTCTAACGTAACCATAGCCAGGCTCCCGCTTCAGCGACCATCGCCAGCAGCATGCCGTAACGCGCCAGACGTTGTAAGGTGCTGTCTTTCGGCGCCCAAAGCGTAGTGCGCCGACGATGTAAACGAAATGCCCGCATATCCAGCGCCGCCCCGCGTATCGCCAGATCGTTAAGCGCGTTATGGGTCAGAGGGATAATGAGCGCAGGCATTGCGCGCAGCCGCTGATATCCATTCTCGTCCAGCGGTACGCCGCGGGCGCGTTGGGCTTCGTGGATAATCGTCAACTGGCGCTTTAGCTGTTCGACAACCAGCAGCGGGCCAGCGAACAGATAAGCGACGCCCGGCGGCAGGCGTGAGGCAAACAGGGCGCGAATAAAGCGCTGTACCGGTACGTACTCCATCCAGAGCTGTGACGTGGAAACAATCGCCAGAATTCTCAGCCACAGCGTGATGGCGTTCGCCCAGCGCTGCGGGTCGCGGGGCTGGCCGCTCAGCCACTGGGTAAACCAGCCGCCGTGGACCAGCCACAGGCCAATGCCCAGCGAGAGTAGTAGCCAGGCGACATATTTTGCCCGCCGTCGCGTTGCTTTTAGCAGCACTAAACTGAGAAAAGCCGCGGCGCTATACACCGGCAGCACCGTATCCGTCGGTAGCAGCAGCGTGGTCACTGCCGCCAGCGCCCAGAGCGTTAAGGAGGTAAAAGGGTGCATTTAGCGTACGGCGGACATAGCAGGAAAATGGCGCAACGTACGCAGCGGCAGCTGGCGCAACAGGGTCCAGACAATAATCGCGGTAAGAATTTTATCCACCAGATTGGCGCCTAAGACGGTAATTGCCACCGACTCCAGCAGATTCTGACCTACCGAATGCATCCAGGCGACGAACAGATCCGCACCGCTTCCCGTCACGCCGCCAAACAGCGCCGTCCGCAGCGGCACGGCAACCGCGGTCACGGCGAGGGTAATGACAACCCCGCTAATGATCACCTTAGGTAAAGTGCGGAACCATCCCGCTCTCGCCAGCCATCCGGCAACCAGGCCAATCACCATAGCCACTGGCGCAAAGGCGGCGGCAATCGGATCGGTCAGCAGACCCCACAGAAGATTGGTCAGTAAACCGGTCAACATGCCAATGACCGGTCCGAGTAGAACCGCGCTGATCAAGGTGCCGATTGAATCGAGAAAAATGGGAAGTTTTAACATACTGATGAGCTGTCCGCCGATCATGTTGATGGCGACGGCGATCGCAATCAGCACCAGGGACTGGCTGGTAAATTGGCGACGAGCCATAGAAACCTCTTTAAGGGAAAAGTTATCGGGATGAGATGACCAGTTCGTCATAGCCGGAAAGTGCGCACGGCTGACGGCTAAATGCCAGGGAGGTCAGTTCGCCTATCACCAGCTCAAGGGTGGTGCGGACGGTACAGCCGGGCATCATATGGCCGCCGAGCATCGCGCCTTGCGGATCGGATATCGCTAAATGAAGATGTTCTCCTTTCAATTCCAGCGTGCCATTCAGCGAGATAACCTCGTAGGTTCCGTTCAGTAAGGTGGTCTCATCCTGGCCGGCAAAACGTAGTGCCGCATTGCTTAAGCTACCGGTACAGCCGGCGATCCAGGCTGCCTGAATATGGTGCAGTTGCAGGAAGGCGCGCAGGCGTGAAAAAACCTCCTCGCCCGGAAGTAAGCGAAGCGCATAGTAACGTGCCGCAGAGGGCTGCAAGTGGGGAATGGTCATCTTTTTCGAGGGACTCCGAGACTCGGACGTAGCGGCAATAATATCGCCGCTGTTCAGTATGGTTTCTGATATAAATCAGTAATTGCGGCACGACAACGAAAAGATCTTGCTACGCTTATTCGTAATTCTGGAATATGGAATAAATGCCGCCCCAGAAGGGGTAAAAGTGTGATGTAAGTCAGATAAATGGTTTCTCCAGCTGGACAATCATTCCTTTTATTCCTCGTTTGGCTTATTCTAGCTGAAGCGTTTCAGTCGTCTAAATGTTCGACAATTAATCAATCAGTCGCAGTTTGCGACAGGTAAGGTTCCCCTTAGAGCGTCGCTGCATTACTCTGTCAGCCACCTCATATCATGGATAGCCTTGCAGGAGACCTATGACCATACGCATTGCGATTAATGGCTTCGGTCGCATCGGGCGTAACGTGGTTCGTGCTTTGTATGAATCCGGACGTCGTGCGGAAATCACCGTGGTGGCAATCAATGAACTGGCGGATGCTGCCGGCATCGCGCATTTATTGAAATATGACACCAGCCATGGACGCTTTGCCTGGGATGTGCGCCAGGAGAGAGAGCAGCTGTTTGTCGGCGATGACGCCATCCGTCTGCTGCATGAATCTTCCCTTGAGGCGTTGCCCTGGCGGGAACTGGCGGTTGATGTGGTGCTTGACTGCACCGGCGCTTATGGCAGCCGCGAGCATGGCGAAGCCCATCTGCGGGCCGGCGCGAAGAAAGTGCTCTTTTCACATCCTGGCGGCAACGATCTCGACGCGACGATCGTGTTTGGCGTCAACCATGATGAGCTGCGCGCTGAGCACCGTATCGTCTCCAACGCCTCCTGCACCACCAACTGCATTATTCCGGTCATTAAGCTGTTAGATGATGCCTACGGCATAGAGTCAGGAACGGTAACCACGATTCACTCCGCGATGCACGATCAGCAGGTTATCGATGCTTACCATCCGGATTTGCGCCGGACGCGAGCGGCCAGTCAGTCGATCATCCCGGTTGATACTAAGCTTGCTGCGGGGATCACGCGTATTTTCCCTCAGTTTAACGATCGCTTTGAAGCTATCGCGGTCCGTGTACCGACGATTAATGTGACGGCGATCGACCTTAGCGTCACGGTGAAAAAACCGGTAAAAGCGAGTGAAGTCAACCAGTTGCTGCAAAAAGCAGCACAGGGTGCATTTCATGGTATAGTTGACTATACGGAATTGCCGTTAGTCTCGATAGATTTCAACCACGATCCGCATAGCGCCATCGTCGATGGCACGCAAACGCGGGTAAGTGGCGCGCATTTGATCAAAACGCTGGTCTGGTGCGATAACGAATGGGGCTTTGCTAACCGGATGCTCGACACCACGTTAGCGATGGCCGCACAAGGTTTCAGGTAAGGCGCTCAGGCGCCTGCAAAACTTTATCAAGAATCAACGAGAGGATTCACCATGTCTGTAATTAAGATGACCGATCTGGATCTGGCTGGTAAACGCGTTTTTATCCGTGCGGATCTGAACGTACCGGTTAAAGAAGGGAAAGTAACCAGCGATGCGCGTATCCGTGCTTCTCTGCCGACCATCGAACTGGCCCTGAAACAGGGTGCGAAAGTGATGGTCACTTCCCACCTGGGTCGTCCTACCGAAGGCGAGTACAACGAAGAATTCTCTCTGCTGCCGGTTGTTAACTACCTGAAAGACAAACTGTCTAACCCGGTACGTCTGGTTAAAGATTACCTGGACGGCGTTGAAGTCGCTGCCGGCGAGCTGGTGGTTCTGGAAAACGTTCGCTTTAACAAAGGCGAGAAAAAAGATGACGAAGCGCTGTCGAAAAAATACGCTGCGCTGTGCGATGTCTTCGTTATGGATGCGTTCGGTACTGCTCACCGCGCGCAGGCTTCTACTCACGGTATCGGCAAATTCGCTGACGTCGCTTGTGCAGGTCCGCTGCTGGCCGCTGAGCTGGACGCCCTGGGTAAAGCGCTGAAAGAACCGGCTCGTCCGATGGTGGCTATCGTCGGTGGTTCTAAAGTTTCCACTAAACTGACCGTTCTGGACTCCCTGTCTAAAATCGCTGACCAGCTGATCGTCGGCGGCGGCATCGCCAACACCTTCGTTGCCGCTCAGGGCCACAACGTGGGTAAATCCCTGTACGAAGCCGATCTGGTTGACGAAGCTAAACGCCTCCTGACGACCTGCGATATCCCGGTTCCGACTGACGTTCGCGTAGCGACCGAGTTCTCTGAAACCGCAACCGCTACCCTGAAATCTGTTAACGACATTAAAGATGACGAGCAGATTCTGGACCTGGGCGATGCTTCCGCAGAGAAACTGGCTGAAATCCTGAAAAACGCCAAAACCATCCTGTGGAATGGCCCGGTCGGCGTGTTCGAATTCCCGAACTTCCGCAAAGGGACTGAAATCGTGGCTAACGCCATCGCAGATAGCGAAGCGTTCTCCATCGCAGGCGGCGGCGACACCCTGGCAGCAATCGACCTGTTCGGCATTGCTGACAAAATCTCCTACATCTCCACCGGCGGCGGCGCATTCCTCGAATTCGTGGAAGGTAAAGTTCTGCCGGCAGTAGCCATGCTCGAAGAGCGCGCTAAGCAGTAATTCAGTTCAGGCGGGGAGACCCGCCTGTTTTTCAGCGCGCGTAAAAGCTCGCGAACCTTCTTCAACGGTCGAAGATACAGATACAGGACTACGTAACATGTCTAAAATTTTTGATTTCGTAAAACCGGGCGTCATCACTGGCGACGACGTTCAGAAAGTGTTCCAGGTAGCTAAAGAAAACAACTTTGCTCTGCCAGCGGTAAACTGCGTGGGTACTGATTCCATCAACGCCGTTCTGGAAGCAGCTGCAAAAGTTCGTTCTCCGGTTATCGTTCAGTTCTCTAACGGCGGCGCAGCGTTCATCGCGGGCAAAGGCGTGAAAACTGACGTTCCTCAGGGCGCAGCCATCCTGGGCGCTATCTCTGGCGCGCATCACGTTCATCAGATGGCTGAACACTACGGTGTTCCGGTTATCCTGCACACTGACCACTGCGCTAAGAAACTGCTGCCGTGGATCGACGGTCTGCTGGACGCGGGTGAAAAACACTTCGCCGCGACCGGTAAACCGCTGTTCTCTTCTCACATGATTGACCTGTCTGAAGAGTCCCTGCACGAAAACATCGAGATCTGTTCTAAGTACCTGGCGCGTATGGCCAAAATGGACATGACTCTGGAAATCGAACTGGGCTGCACCGGCGGCGAAGAAGACGGCGTGGACAACAGCCACATGGACGCTTCCGCTCTGTATACCCAGCCGGAAGACGTTGATTACGCCTACACTGAGCTGAGCAAAATCAGCCCGCGTTTCACCATCGCCGCTTCCTTCGGTAACGTACACGGTGTTTACAAGCCGGGCAACGTGGTGCTGACCCCGACTATCCTGCGCGACTCTCAGGAATACGTTTCTAAGAAACATAACCTGCCGCACAACAGCCTGAACTTCGTCTTCCACGGCGGTTCCGGTTCTTCCGCTCAGGAAATCAAAGACTCCGTAAGCTACGGCGTGATCAAAATGAACATCGATACCGATACCCAATGGGCAACCTGGGACGGTATCCTGCAGTACTACAAAGCTAACGAAGCTTACCTGCAGGGTCAGCTGGGCAACCCGAAAGGCGAAGACCAGCCGAACAAGAAATACTACGATCCGCGCGTATGGCTGCGCGCTGCACAGACGTCCATGGTGACTCGTCTGGAGCAGGCATTTAAAGAGCTGAACGCGATCGACGTTCTGTAAGAAAGTTTCGTTTCTTACCCGGAAGCCCGCAGAAATGCGGGCTTTTTTATTATCTCAACGACATGAAATGTTGCTAAATAAATGTGATCAATTTGGCAAAACGGACTCTTTTTGTTTACCCTTAACCTGTTTGCAATTATCAGGTTTGGTTATTTTATTTCCCGTCCGGGTATCCATAAGGAAAGTTGAATGGAAGATTTGAACGTTGTCGATAGCATAAATAACGCCGGTTCATGGCTGGTGCGCAATCAGGCATTACTGCTGAGCTATGCCGTCAACATTGTCGCGGCCATCGCGATTATTATTGTTGGTTTGATCGTGGCGCGGATTGTTTCCAACACCGTCAATCGCCTGATGCGGGCTCGACATATTGATGCCACCGTTGCCGATTTTCTTTCTGCGCTGGTACGCTACGCCGTCATTGCTTTCACGCTGATCGCCGCCCTCGGCCGCGTGGGTGTGCAAACCGCTTCGGTTATCGCGGTACTTGGCGCCGCGGGCTTAGCCGTCGGTCTGGCGCTGCAGGGGTCGCTGTCTAACCTTGCCGCTGGGGTCCTGCTGGTCGTTTTCCGCCCATTCCGCGCTGGTGAATACGTTGACCTTGGCGGTATCGCGGGTACCGTGCTGAACGTGCAGATTTTCTCCACGACCCTGCGCAGCGCAGATGGCAAAATTGTGGTGGTACCGAACGGTAAAATCATTGCCGGGAATATCATCAACTTCTCTCGCGAGCCGGTACGTCGCAACGAGTTTATTATCGGCGTGGCCTACGATGCGGACATCGACAAAGTGAAGCAGCTGCTCACCAACATCATCGAATCGGATGAACGTATTCTCAAAGATCGTGAAATGACCGTTCGCCTGAATGAACTGGGCGCTTCATCTGTGAACTACGTGGTGCGCGTATGGAGTAAGAGCAGCGATCTGCAAAGCGTGTACTGGGACGTCCTGGAGCGTATTAAGCGCGATTTTGACGCCAACGGCATCAGCTTCCCGTATCCGCAGATGGACGTTCATGTCATTCGTCCGCAGGAAAAAGCAGAATAATTTCCCTTTTAATACAGGCCGGTATATCCGGCCTTTTTTGTACCCAGTATTAGTCGTCCTTATTAGCGATTAAAATTTTCAATTTCCTCTAATGATTTCTGCACGCTATATTCCCCGGCATTGACTCTTTCAGTGGAAATTCCTCTCGATGTTATCGTATTACTTTCAGGGCCTTGCCCTGGGAGCGGCTATGATTTTGCCGCTCGGTCCGCAAAACGCTTTTGTGATGAATCAGGGTATTCGTCGTCAGTACCATCTGATGATTGCTTTGCTATGCGCCATCAGCGATCTGCTGCTTATCTGCGCCGGAATTTTTGGCGGCAGCGCGCTGCTGATGCAGTCCCCGTGGCTGCTGGCGCTGGTGACCTGGGGCGGCGTCGCTTTTTTATTGTGGTACGGTTTTGGCGCGCTGAAAACGGCCTTTAGCAGCAATCTGGAGCTGGCCAGCGCGGAGGTGATGAAGCAGGGGCGCTGGAAAATCATCGTCACCATGCTGGCGGTGACCTGGCTGAATCCTCACGTTTATCTGGATACGTTTGTGGTGCTTGGAAGCCTCGGCGGACAGCTGGAGATGGAGCCAAAGCGCTGGTTTGCCCTGGGCACCATCAGCGCCTCATTCTTATGGTTCTTTGGTCTGGCCCTGCTGGCCGCCTGGCTGGCCCCGCGCCTGCGCACGGCAAAAGCGCAGCGAATTATCAACGTGCTGGTCGGTCTGGTCATGTGGATCATCGCGCTGGAGCTGGCGAAAGACGGCTTCGCTCATGTGCAGGCGCTGCTTAACTAAGCCTTGTCCGATGGACTTTCTCCGCGTAAGCGCTAAGCTTGCAGGCATGCGTCTGCGTATAGACGACCAATGTAAGATGGAGAAACGACAGTGAAGTTAAAAGTCATGGCCCTGGCGGCGGCACTCGGATTTAGCGCAATGGCAGTTCAGGCCAATGAATTGCCAAACGGCCCACATATTGTTACTTCAGGTACCGCCAGCGTCGCTGCGGTTCCTGATATCGCCACGCTGGCGATTGAAGTTAACGTCTCCGCGAAAGATGCGGCATCCGCTAAAAAACAGGCAGATGAACGCGTGGCTCAGTATCTCTCCTTCCTGGAGAAGAGCGGCATTGCGAAGAAGGACATTAACTCTGCCAACCTGCGTACCCAGCCTGATTATGATTATCAGAACGGCAAAAGCATTCTTAAGGGCTATCGCGCGGTGCGTAGCGTTGAAGTCACGCTGCGCCAGCTGGATAAGCTCAACGGGTTGTTAGATGGGGCATTAAAAGCCGGTCTGAACGAGATCCGTTCGGTCTCACTGGGCGTGGCGCAGCCGGACGCTTACAAAGATAAGGCGCGAAAAGCGGCGATTGACGATGCGATTCATCAGGCTCAGGAGCTGGCTAGCGGATTCCACGGCAAACTGGGGCCGGTTTATAGCGTTCGCTATCATGTCTCCAACTACCAGCCGAGCCCGATGGTGCGGATGATGAAAGCCGATGCGGCGCCGGTATCTGCTCAGGAAAGCTACGAGCAGGCGACCATTCAGTTTGATGACCAGGTGGACGTGGTGTTTGAGCTGCAGCCGACCCAGCCTGCGTCGCCAGCGAAACCGGCTGAAGAGCCAAAAGCAGCGCAGTAATCCTCCCGCCCGGCCTTCGCGCCGGGCTTTTTCTGTGACTATCTGTAAAAATGAGAGCGCAGCACAAGTCTTTTCCCTGAATGAGGTAAGGATAGATCCCTGTTTTCCTGTGAGGTGAGCATGGATATCTTTATTTCTAAAAAGATGCGCAATTTCATTCTGTTGGCGCAGACCAATAACATCGCCAGAGCGGCGGAAAAAATCCATATGACCGCATCGCCCTTTGGCAAAAGCATTGCTGCGCTTGAGGATCAGATCGGCTATACGTTATTTACCCGCAAAGATAACAGCATCAGCCTCAATAAAGCGGGGCAGGAGCTCTATCAGAAGCTGTTTCCTATTTACCAACGCTTATCGGCCATCGATAACGAAATACACTATTCCGCGCGCCGCTCGCGCAACGTTGTTATCGGCATCGACAACACCTATCCGACGATAATTTTCGACCAGCTCATCAGCCTGGGCGATAAATACGATGGCGTGACCACCCAGGCCGTGGAGTTCAGCGAGAATGGCGTGATTGATAATCTTTTCGACCGTCAGCTGGATTTTATTATTTCGCCGCAGCATGTTTCGCCCCGCGTGCAGGAGCTGGAAAATCTGACCATCAGCGAACTGGCGCCGCTGCGTCTGGGGTTTCTTGTTTCCCGCCGTTATGAAGATAAGCCGCCGCAGGATCTGTTACGTGAACTGCCCTGGCTGCAGATGCGTTTCCAGAATCGGGCCAATTTTGAGGCGATGCTGGACGCCTATATGCGCCCCTGCGGAATCAACCCGACGGTTATCTATCGCCCCTATAGCTTTATGGCGAAAATTAGCGCCGTAGAGCGGGGGCAGTTTTTAACGGTTATTCCTTACTTCGCCTGGCGTCTGGTAAATCCGGCGAAGCTGAAGTACTTCGACGCGCCCGGTAGCGCCATGTATATGCAGGAGTATCTCTATTCGCTGAAAAACCATCGCTATACCGCCACGATGCTTCAGCACATAACTGAAGATCGCGACGGTACGGAGGGCTAACCGAGCATTGAACCGTGCTCAAGCAGATTACGATGCAGGTCGAAGGCGTGGGTGAGGTCGTGGTGAATATGCCCGCCGGGAGCGCTCTGCAGATAGCGATGTAAATAGTCCCGGTAGAGCGGATGCGCGCAGTTATCAATGATAGCGCGGGCGCGCTGCAGCGGCGACAACCCGCGCAGATCGGCGATACCCTGCTCGGTAACGATCGCCTTCACGCTATGCTCGCTGTGATCGACATGGCTGCACATCGGCACGATAGTGGAGATCTTCCCGTCTTTGGCGATGGACGGCGCCATAAAGATAGAGAGCCAGGCGTTGCGTTCAAAATCGCCGCTACCGCCGATGCCGTTCATCAGATTCACCCCGGCTACGTGCGTGGAATTGGCGTGTCCGTAGATGTCAAACTCCAGCCCCACGTTGAGGGCAACAACTCCCAGACGGCGGATAATTTCCGGATGATTGGAGATCTCCTGCGGGCGCAGGACAATGCGGCTGGCGAAGAAATCCATATTGGCGTAAATCTTGCGCAACGAATCGGCGGATATTGTCAGGCTGGAGGCGCTGACGCCGGTGATTTTCCCTGTTTCCAGTAGATGGACTACCGACTCCTGTAAGACCTCGGAGTACATCATAAAAGAGGGAATATCCGGATTCTCACCCAGCCGCGCCATGACCGCGTTATTGATATTACCCACGCCGCTTTGCAGCGGCAAAAATTCAGGCGGGATGCGCCCGCGAACCATCTCTTCCAGCAGAAAGGTGACCACGTTATCGGCAATTTTCTGACAAACCGGATTATTTTTATCGAGCAGGTTTCCGGCGTCGGGCAGTTCGGTCTCCACGACCGCGACAATTTTTTTCGGATCGATTTGCACGTACCGGCTACCCACGCGATCCATCGCATGAAAGATGGCGATGCTGTTGCGCCGCGGCGGGGCGCCGGGGAGCACGATATCGGCCAGCTCGGCAACCCGAGGGCTGTGATAATGATTGAGTTCGATGATCACTTTCTTCGCCCGTAGCAGCCAGGTGGGCGCGTTGCCGATACCGCTGGTGAGCCAGACCCGCCCGTCCGGCGCGATAGCCGAGGCTTCGATCACCGCGACATCAATCTCACCAAAGAAGCCGTAGTTAACCATTTGCGCCACTTCGCTCAGGTGCAGATCGACAAACTTCACCTTCCCCTGATTGATTTTTTGCCGCAGGCCCGACGCGGTCTGATACGGCGCGCGCCACGAGACGGCATCGGCTGGCGCTAAAGCATCATCGGCGGGGGCGGCGCATTATGGAAAA
>OBUU01000714.1_pt1 | contig 12380 bp, 13 predicted proteins | sample 1475981 | NCBI WGS metagenome assembly OBUU01 (sample SAMEA2579966, study PRJEB22360) | human gut metagenome | biome: human gut; feature: human-associated habitat; material: faeces | place: Denmark | collected 2008/2010 | reverse complement strand
CCGAAAAGGGCTGGAATCCAACGATTCCAGCCCTTTTGCTTTGTCTGGTCTAGTCGTTTTGACGGGTTATAGGCCAAAATGTGTGCCTAGTGGCGTCCTCCTCTAGTCAGTGCCGTTGAGGTATCGACGGGTTTGTGGAATTCGTTCCGGTCGGCCCCGGTGCCGTATCCGGGTCCTCCGTCGTCGCCGTTGTCGTCGCGCGAAACCAACTGATTCCGAGATAAATCGGATCACGTGATAACCGGCCATTACTACAAAGAGTTCGCCCCCACTCGCTCCCGTAAATTACGGGTTGAAATCGCCGTTCTGGGCAATTCCCCGTGCGAGATCGCCGTTTTCGGGCCCGAAAACGGCGATTTCGCACGGGGAATCACGGATTTCGGCTATTTCAACCCGTAAGTTGCATCATATGAGCGCCTTGATCAGCCAACCGTGGCGGCCGTCGTCGTAGAGTTCGTCGGTGAGTTGATATCCACGCCGCTCGTAGAACTTGTAGTGGTCGTTCTCCGAATGTACCGCGGCGATGGTTCCTCCACTGTGCGCAATACGGCGTTCGGCGTCGGCCAGCAGTTGGGAGCCGATACCGCGGCCTTGCGCGTCGGGCAGCACGGCGAGACGCGCGATCACGTACCTTCCCGGCTGATCGGAATGGTCGGGATCCGCATAGAATCGGCATGTCGCCACGGTCCGATTCCCGTCGAACGCCAGCAGATGCACGGCCACGGCATCCCACTCGTCGAATTCAGGCCGCCAGTCACGCTCGCGGATGAACACCTGCTCGCGTATCGCACGAGCCGTTTCAGGCAGATGGTCGTAGGCTTCGATTTTACCGGTCATGGGCGCCAGTGTAGCGCGTGTCATACGTCGTGCCGCGCCCGGCATCGCGTGGACGCCTACCGTCACAGCCGGCCGGCCCACTCCCGGAGCAGACGAATCACCGCTTCGGGCTGGTCGATGTGCGCGTTGTGGCCGGCATCATCCAGCGTGACGAACGTGGCGTCGGGATAATGCGACAACAGGGCCCGTTGATCTTCAAAACCAACGATCTGATCCCGTCGTCCGGTGACGAACAGAGTCGGCCCGGCATAAGTGCCGAATACGCGCTCCGGGTCGTCATTCAGCCAATAACGGGCGTCCAATCTGGCGCAGGCGTCACGGTCGCACAGACGGATGCCCGGCAAAATATATGACTGATAGCGGCGCCACGCGGCGAATGACTGGTTGACGCCCATGGTTACGAAATCGAACGTCTGATCCTGAGGCAGCGCGTGTATCAGCGTCGGATTCGGCTCGGCGATCACATGCTCGGCGACATGACGACGAGTGCGCCGCGGATCCACCACCGGGGCGATCAATGCCAGCCCGCGAACCCGCGATGACTCGCGAGCCACCATCTCACGGGCGAGTGCACCGCCCATCGAATTGCCGACCAGCGCGAACGGCTCCCCCGCGCCGACCAGACCGGCGGCTGATGGCGGACTGCAGCCAGTCGGCCATCTCCGGCAGACCGCACGCGCGTGCCGGCAGTGCCGGAGTGCGGCCGAACCCCGGCAAATCCAGATATATGCGCTTCAGCGACCGCGACGCGGCAGCGCCCGACTCCGGGCACAAGAATGCCTCATCCAGCAGCATCAGCGAACGGTGGTCCACGCCCATGCCATGCACGAACACCACGGGCAACCCGTCACCCTCGGTCACTGCATATGCCTGCGGTTGAGTCATCACACGGTCCTTTCCACCGGTATCATCCGTCGCGCTTCGCGGCGCAACGCTTTACGATACCGTCGCCGTGCGATGTTTCGCCGAACGCCGGTGCCGGCACACAAGCTGGTGCCGGCACAGTTCAGCCGCGGCGGGCGAGTTGCACGGCGGTGCCGGACGCGGTGACCATCAGCATGCCGTTGTCGGCGCCAAGCACCTCGTAGTCGATGTCCACACCGACCACGGCGTGCGCACCCATTGCCTCGGCCCGCTGCTGCATCTCAAGAATCGCCTCGTTGCGCGCCTTCATCAGCTCCTCTTCATAGCCCTGGCTGTGTCCGCCGAACATGTTGCGCAGGCCGGCGCCGATATCCTTGAACATGTTGACGCCGGAAATCACTTCACCGAACACGATGCCCTGATAGCTATTGATGACGTAACCGTCGACCGACGGCGTGGTGGTGACGAGAATCATGATATGACCGCCTTTGGTTTGACTACGATTGACATCTTCAGTCTAGCGTCGAACAGGTGAATCGTCCCGTCCTGTAGGTGGGCAGGATGGGAATTGATATAGGGATGATTTTTCGAGGACCGGCGCAAACTGGCCGGCGGAGCGGTACCGTCGCGTCCTGGCGCACCGAGTTCGGCGAGCCCATCAAGCACTGCGATGGAGGCCGGATCGTCGGAACCATCATCGACGACGATGGCGCAATCGGGACGAATCGTCTGGGCGAGCGCAGATTCGACTGCTTCACGGATGAGCGCTCCCTGATTGCAACTGGTGATCACCACCGTGACGGCAGAGGGCGCGGCGGGCTTCAATGCTGCTTCCATAATCACAATTCCAACAAGCGAGGCGAGAGTAGAGTGGAAGCGCGAGATATCCAGCGACAGACAGGATCAGTCATGATCAGCGCAGACACCATCACATCGAGAACGTTCACCACAGTGCGGTTCAAGGAAGGGTATAGCGCCAGAGAGGTCGACGACTTCCTTGACGAAATCGTCGACCGCATGACGACCGGCGACCACTCGCTCGCAAGGCGCATCAAGGAGAAGACCTTCAGCAATGTGCGTTTCAGAGGGGGATACGACATCGACGAAGTCGACGATTTTCTCGATGAGGTGGCCAGAGGACTGGAAGGTGACGCGGGCGCGAGCACGGGCGCGAGCACAGCCAGCGCAGCCGCAGCGATTCCGGATCCGCATGAGACCGTCGCACCGGAGCCGGGCACGAGCTACACGAGCGACGCGAATCTTGCGGCCCCTTCGTCCGACAGCGACGCGGCGCAGCTGCCATGGTGACGGTTGTGCTGGCGTCTCGCTGAAGGATCGCGGGCAGCCGACCTCCAACCGCGGCGCCGCGGTCATACCTGCTGGTGGTGGTATTTGCCGAGCGGTTTGTGTCAAACTTCCAGTAGCTGAAACTTCCGACAGCAATTGCAATCACTTCACATGCCGCTCATGACACCCGTCCGCACAATCGCATTATCAAACGCCGCCGTTGTATCCTGGGTAACCATGGACTCTCATGCCAAGATCATCAACGTTGTGGGTGCGGCGATCGTACGCGATGGAGCGGTGTTATGCGCGCAACGCGGACCGGGAAAATCTCTCGCCGGATATTGGGAATTCCCCGGCGGGAAAATAGAGCCTTACGAGACGGCTCGTCAGGCATTGCATCGGGAGATCGAAGAAGAACTGCTCTGTGAGATCGAGGTCGCCGATGAGGTGTGCACCAGCGAGTACGCCTACGACTTCGGCACGGTCCGACTCATCACATTCATTTGTCACCTAATCAACGGCATGCCACGACTGACCGAGCACACGGACATCCGTTGGCTGGATCCTTCCGCAATGCCACAGCTGAATTGGGCTCCGGTCGACCGTACGGCCGTCGGCATCATCGCAGGCATGCGCTTCCTCACCCAGACAACGTCGGACACCTCCGAGGAACCGAGCCGGTCATGAATACGCGAGAATCACTCAACCCGCAGTCAGACCTCAAAACCGATGCCACGCATTCCGTGCTGGAAAGCGTCATCTCCGGACTGATCGAACCCCGGCAGGACGCCCCCGAAAGCTATAAGCCAACGCTGATTTCGAACCGCCCAGGCGACCTCACCATGCATGATGAAATCAGCGATGCGCTCACGAACAGCGATTCCTTCGACATCTCCGTCGCCTTCGTCTCTCCTGATGCCATACTCAGTTTGTTCGAGGACTTCCGCAGTCATCATGCCAATGCGCCCGAGCAGGTCAGCAGACTGATCACGTCGACGAAGAATCATTTCAACGACCCACGCGCTTTCTGGGAACTGCTTCACCTACAGCGGACGGCAGGCGTGGACGTCCGCGTGTGGGCAGGCTCCGACTCTTCAGTATCAGTCGCTCAAGGGCAGCCGTTCCATCCCAAAGGATACGTATTCTCGCGCCGCATGCGCAACGGCACCCCGTACTACGACCTGTTCGTCGGCAGTTCGAATCTTACCGGCGCCGCATTGAACACTCAACGCGAATGGAATCTCAAGGTCTCATCCCTCGCCAATGGCGAACTGGTCGCGCAGGTGCGAGATGAAATCGACTCACAGATCGCCGATTCCAAGCCGCTCACCGAGGAATGGATCAAACAGTATGAGGAGGATTTCAAGAAGTACGCGCCGCCACGGCGCGACATTCTGAAGTCCCTCGAAGGCCGTGAGATCCAGCCGAACGCCATGCAGAAAGAAGCCCTCGCGAGCCTGAAGAAACTACGCGAGAAAGGGGAGCATCGTGCGATCATCGTGTCGGCCACGGGAACAGGCAAAACCTATCTTTCCGCGTTCGACGTGCGTGAGTACCGGCCCCGGCGCATGCTGTACATCGCCCAGCAGCAAATGATCCTCAAAGCGGCGATGAAATCCTACCAGAAGGTGCTCGGTTGTCCGCAATCCGAGCTGGGACTGTATACCGGCACCAGCAAACAACAGGATCGGCGCTACGTGTTCGCCACGGTGCAGACCATGCGTCAGCCGGAGGCCCTGGCGCAATTCGCCTCTGACGAGTTCGACTACGTTCTTGTCGACGAAGTTCATCATGCGGGCGCCGAAGGGTATCAGCGCGTCATCGACCATTTCAGGGACGCCGACTTCATGCTGGGCATGACCGCCACACCGGAACGCACCGATGGCATCAACATCTTCGAGTTGTTCGGCCACAACATCGCCTATGAGATCCGGCTACAGAAGGCTCTGGACGAAAACATGCTCTGCCCGTTCCATTATTACGGCGTCGCAGAATATCTCGGTTCCGACGAGGACCCGGACCAGGACATGCACCGCCTCGATGTTTCACAGGGGCTCGACGCGAAGGAGTCGAAACAGCTCAAATACGAGATCGGGCAGCTCGCCACCGAGCAGCGCGTGCGCTATATCATCGACAAGCTGCAGGAATACGGGCAATTCGGGATCCCCGTCACCGGGCTGGTGTTCTGCAGCAGGCAGGAGGAGGCGCACGAGCTGTCCCGCTTGTTCAACGAGCATTGGAACCAGCAAGCGGAACGCCCCTATCGCACGGCAGCGGTGACCAGCAAAGACGTCAACGGCAAGCCGTTATCGCAGGAAAAACGCAACGAATACGTCCGGCAGCTCACCGACGGCGAACTCGACTACCTGTTCACCGTCGACATGTTCAACGAGGGCGTCGATATCCCCGCCGTCAACCAGATCGTGATGCTGCGCAGCACAGAGTCCAGCATCATATTCACCCAGCAGCTTGGCCGCGGACTGCGCAAGTTCCCGTACAAGGACAGCGTCGTGGTCATCGATTTCATCGGCAACTACAACAACAACTACCTGATCCCCGTGGCCCTGTACGGCAACACCGGTGACCGCGACCGCGCGCGCAAGAACCTGCAGCGCAAATCGATCGGGTTGTCCTCCATAAGCTTCGACCCGATCGCCAAGGAACGCGTGCTGGAATCACTGGACACCGCCGACTGGTCCGAAATGAAGAAGCTATCGGAACAATACCGGCAGGTGCGATACGAGCTCGGACGCATTCCGATGCTCATGGATATCTACGCCTACGATCCTTCCTTGCCGTATACATTGGCCACGAAGCGCAGCAACTACCTCGATTTCGTGCGATCGCGCGAGAAGAGCCTCGGCGGCGGCAAGAACCACGAGACAACATTTGAGGATCAGCTGGACCCGGTAACCGACACCGAAGACGCGGTCCTCAAGATGGCCACGGAATTGCTGCTGCCCGGGCTGCGCCCTCATGAGTTGGCCATCCTCGAACGGCTGTGTCGGCTTGCCGAAGAGCGCCTGGATAACGAGACTCCTGTCAGCTGGAACGCATCCGCGCCAATCAGTCGAGATGCGCTGCTTGATGCGATCCGTGCGGACTTCCCACAGGCTGATCTCTCGGATGCGCAGTTCGACTCCGCTATCAGCGTGCTTGACTACTCATACTTCACCGGACCGAATCGCAAACGTTTCGGAAACCTGCCACTGGTGGAGATGCTGGCCGACGATGATCAGGGCGAACCGGCCTATCGTTTAAGCTCCGGCTTCGTCAACATGCTCGCCGAAAATCGCACGTTCCGCATCTTTCTCGCAGACACGCTGCGCACCGGTTTGGCCAATTGCCGAGACCTGTTCCAGGAGGCGCAGAGCCGGCGACGCGCTTTCGACCATGCATTCCTGTATGAGCGCAAATATTCCATGGCCGACGTCATGCGGCTGTGCGGATGGAAGAAGGAGAACACGCCTCAGAACGTAGGCGGGTACCTGCTCGACAAAGACACCAACACCATGCCCATCTTCGTGAAGTACGCGGCCAGCCAATACGAAGACGAGTTCCTGAACGCACAGGAGATGAAGTACTTCAGCAAGAACGGGCGCACCCCGCAATCTCCCGAATTCCAGTGGGCGCTGAGCGGTGTGGGACCGGACTGGGGCCGTACGCATTTCGTTCCGCTGTTCGTCATGCGCAAGGCGGAAGAGGCCGACGGCAAATACTATTACGTCGGGCACGTCGCCGCGTTTGACAATCCGACGCTCACTACCAAGCCGAACGCGGCCGGAGACGGTACGGTGAAGGTCACGCTCTCCACACTGAGACTTGCGCGGCCGCTGGATCCTGAGCTGTACCGGCACCTTGTCGGGTGAGAGATTGCGCAGATGAGCGCTGTCAGAAGGCTATCTGCGTTTCGAGGGGGCGATTCGGTTTGATCCGAACATCTATCTGCGTTTCGAGGGGTTGGTGGCCAAGTATAAGCACCCCCAAAACCGCATGATTCCAATGGCGATTGGCGCTCAATACCCCGGGCATCGCGTTTTGGCAACCCCTCGAAACGTAGATAGACGTTTGGCGAACACGAAATCAACCCCCTGAAACGCAGATAGCTGCCCCTTCCCGCGAAAAGTCTGCCCGTTCGTATGAGGTTTGGCGGCGATTCGCGGCAACCGCGCCTTCACAATGTGCGATATACCTGATTCGCCTTCGAAGGAGCCGACGATGAGAGAATCTACGCTCATCACCAAGAGCAGCATCCGACGCGCGTCGCCACAGCTGCGCCTGCGCACAGGATTGGCGTGGGGCATCGCAGTGGCAGTGGACGCTTGGCTAGTATGGCTCAAATGGTGGTGCCTGCCGAACACCATCCGTGAAATCATCAGAATGTTCCCCGAAGCCGCATTTCTGCATGATCCGGCGATGCTGTGGCAATTCGTCGCTGCATCATGCCTGCAAGTCGTCGTTATCGCATCGTTGTATCTCGCCGTCGCAAGAATCCCGGCGCGCTGGGTGCCATGGCTGCGTATCGCGACGCTCGCCGCGTTCGCGGCGATCTGCATCGGTTCCAACGCCCCGGTGATCGCCCACGGCTTCGGCACTCCGGGATTCGTGTATTCTCTGGGATTGGCTGCGGCGGCCAGTCTCATCGCGACCGTTGCGCTAGTCCATGGCCAATGGCGGCAATGGCTGGCGCGGAGGAAAAGGCGCGCAACGGCTCTCTGAACGGCTATTCGCCATCCACCGCAGGCAACCAGTCGCCGTAGCCTTCCGCCTCCATGCGCGAGCGCGGCACGAAGCGCAGCGCGGCGGAGTTCATGCAGTACCGCAAACCGCCCCGATTGGCTGGCCCATCGTCAAACACGTGCCCGAGGTGGATCTCACGCAGTGCCTCGATGCGGTCGCGCCCCGGGATGCGATGATCCGCGTGCTCGGTTAACAGCTCGCCCGCGATCGGCTTGGAGAACGCCGGCCAACCGCAGCCGGAATCGAATTTGTCGCGCGATGAGAACAACGGCTCGCCGCTGACCACATCCACGTAGATGCCCGGCTCGAACTCCTCGTCGTAGGCGTTGACGAACGGCCGCTCGGTGGCCGCGCACTGCGTGACCGCGAACTGTTCGAGCGTCAGGTCCCAGATCTTTTCGAGGTGCGGCCAGTTTTTTTCCACATCCTCCGCCCGCCGTTTCACGTTCGCGATGGCGGCCAGCGGAATATGGCAGAAGCCTCCCGGATTGGCGATCAGATAATCCTGATGGTGCGCCTCGGCCGGGTAGAAGTTGCGCAGCGGCTCGACCAAGACCGCCGGGCGGGAGGGCTGCCGATCGACCAGCTGCTCCAGCGCGGCGATATACACGGATTGCTGAGTCGCGTCCGTGAAGAACATGCCGGTGCGGTACTGCCGCCCACTGTCCTCGCCCTGACGGTCCACCGAGAACGGGTCAATGACCTCCAGGAACAGCAGCGTGAGCGTGCGCAGCGTCACCTGCGCTGGGTCGAACACAACTTTCACGGTCTCCGCGGCGTCGGTGACGCCCGCACACACCTGCTCATAGGAGGGTGATTCGACCTTCGACTGCGCGTAACCGACCGTGGTGTCGGTGACACCGTCGACGTTCTGGAAGTAGCGTTCCAGCCCCCAAAAGCATCCGCCCGCGAAATAGGCCGTCTGCGTGGACGGGCCGTCCGCCGCGGCCGGGTTGCGCCGGGAGTTGTTTGTTGCATCGTGATTGTTCTGCTCGCTCATGCGTCTCACCATACCTGATTTTTCTTTGCGTTGCGTTCACTCACAGCACCGTCGATTGGCGGCGTTTCGCTCGACTGTAGGCCAGCCGCCGATGTCACCGCTCAGATGCGCGTGCTGCGCTTTACGACTTTGGTCGCGTATAGGGAAAGTATCACGGCGATCAGAAGCGAAAACCACGCCTCCCAGCCGGATGTGGTCGCCCGCGCGGCGAGCAGACCGATAAGCGTGGTCACCACGGAAAGCCACATCAGTGCCATGAATGGCCGGGATTTGGACGTGTCCGCTCCGGCCCGGCGGCCGAGCCATCCGCCGATCAGATACAGCACGCAATTGCACGCGAACACCAGGCCGAGCGTGAACCATGCCACGCGCAGGCCGATGCGCCACCCGCCGATCACTTGCACGGAAGCCGCGGGATCAAGGCCGGACAGTGACGCGAGCGCACTGATCGCCATCAGCAGCTGGACGACCGCGTAGACCATGACGATCCGCCCTACGGTGGTCAGCGTGCTGTCTCCGCGTGTGAAACGGGAGGATTCGGTGGACTCGGAGGATGATTCGGCTGGGGGCTTCGCTGCCGGCTGATTCGAGACGTCATTCACGTTTCCATCATAGCCTTCGCGGAGCACCGCGTCCGCGCCTCATGTGCCGCGGTTGCATCGCACCCGGATCATCCGCCGTCATCCTATTTTCTCGACGGTTCCACCCCACTGCTTCTGGAGCTTGCCAATGATGGTCTTGTAGCTGAATACCGACCATTTCTTGCCACTCAACAGCCGCCAGTCTCCCTTGGAGTCGGTGCTGTTCGCTTGCTCGTCAAACATCTCGGCGATTTTGTATCGCAAAGGCGCGCGGTACATGTCGGCAGCGAATTCGTTATCGAACGTGACGTAGGCGATGCGCGGCTTGAGGCATATCTCGACGTCCGTCACACCCGGATACCCTTGCGATGAGAGTTCCGACCAGCCGGACTCGCAGTAGATGCCAGCCTCCTCAACTGATTGTTGCATGTTCTGCGCACTCTGAGCAGGTGACTTGTCGGGCGATGACGGCTTGACGATGCCGTCCTTGAACAGGTTGGAGATCAGCAGCGCGGCTACGGTCAGCATGATTGCGAATACGACGGCGACGATGGCTCCGCCTGCGGTTCCGCGCACGCTCACTCGGTTGCCGCGTCGGGAAGCCACGCGAGCCATGACGATCAGTATGATGGCGACGACGATCAGCGCCGCCGCGCCGATTGCCAGGCTGCGCACGGATACCGCTGTCAGCTTCGCGATTGCATGGGGTGCGACGGCCCGAACCAGTGCGAGGCCGCCCACGATGAGCGCGATTACGGCGACAACAGTGGCGAGGATCCGCGGAACGCGACCCGGACGCCCCTGCCCGGCCTGATAACGTCGCCCCGAACCGGCCTTATACGATGACTCATGCATGGCAGCCCCCGTTCTATGCATTCGGATGCTCACCTATCACTATCCGCACATCCCGCGACGCCTGGCCTGGCGGGCGAAACGTGGTTTTGCGTTCTTAAGTGCGCGCCAAAACGACGACCATGCGCACATAGGAACGCAAATCGCCCTGTTTGCGTTCCTATGTGCGCGGACTTGTCGTCTCGGCGCGCACTTAAGAACGCAAACAGTCGGTGAAGCGCGTCGCACGCGAGAGAGACCGTATGTCGGCATGCGGGCCACGCGTGCTAGCGCACGAGGAACACCATGACGATGATCATCACGAAGCCGACGAAATCCGTGGGCGTGAACACCGCACCGGCCCACAGCACGGCGGATATCGTCGCGGCGATCGGCTCGCTGGTGCCCAGCATTGTGCCGCGCATCGAGCCGATACGCATCACGCCGGCCAGGAACAGCCAATATGCGCCGAACGTGCCTCCGACAACGGTGAACACCATCAGCAGCACGCCGAACCAATCCAGCTGCGGCGCGCTGGCCCACGGGCGGACGAACGGCGTCAGCACCAAACCGGATATGACGAACATGATGCCGTTGACCGCAAGATTGCCCCATCGCGCTATCAGCTTGGCCGGCAGAATCGACAGCGCCGCCGTACACGCAGCGTCGGCGAGGCCCCATAGCAATCCGACCAGCGGCAGCTTCAGCGTGGAAAGATCTCCTCCGGTGGCGATCAGCACCGTACCGGCAAACGCCAACGCCACGCCGATGCTCTCGCGCAGCCCCGGCCAGCGGCGCCCGCGTATGCACACATACGCCAGCACGAACAGCAGGTTCAACGTCTGCAATACGGTCGCGGTGCCGGAGTTCGTCCAGTCGATCGCGGACAGATACGAGACCTGCACGAACAGCACGCAGGTCAGCGCGGCGAGCAGCAGCATCGGGTAGGAGCGTCGGTCGCGCACCGCACCTGCCAATAGTTTCGGCGTACGCACACCGGCACAGGCCAGGAACAACGCGCCGGCCGCGAGCTCGCGCACGCAGGCGATCCACAGCGGGTCGGCGTGATAGTCGGCCATCAGCAATTTCGACACTGTGGCGTTGATGCCCCACAGCACACCGCCAAGCAGCACCAGCACGGCGCCCAGCAGCATGGCTTTCGGCGTACGCTCGAATGATGCAGTCTCGGGCGCCGACTCGGCGGCCGGCGTTTTCGACTGTTTCACGATATGTTTCACGGCATCTTTCATTGCGGACTCATCCGGTCGGCATCCGTCACAAACCATCAGAACGTCGGCATCTCAGATGAACTGAAGAAGCCCAGAATCCGCTCCAGATACGGCCCAAGAACGGCATTGGGCATGCTGAAAATCTCATGCAGCGAGTTCTCGATGCGTACCACGCGCACATTCCCTCCATCGGAGTTGACCTCCTGCGCGAACCGGTTCTGCGGCTCGTTGAGCACCCACACGTCGCGCCCGGCCTGGAACAGCAGCACCGGCGTCTCGACATTGTCGCACGCCTCCGGCCGCTGCACGGCACGCGACAGTCGCAGCGCCTGCCGCACCCACGCGAATGTCGCCGCGAACGTCCGCTGATGCGGGTCGTCGATGCGCTGCTGTTGGAACCAGCGCACGCGGGCCTCGCTCGCGCCCTCGTAATCGGCCATATCCAGCTCCGGCGTGAACTCACTCTGCCCGAACACCATGTGCCGTCCCAGCCCGAGCCGGCACATCGCGCCGGCAAGCACCGACGCCAGCCAGTTCGGCATACCGGTCACCGGCGCGATCATCGGGCACGACAGCACGGCCTTGTCGAACAGCGTCGGATGCGTCTCCAGCACACTCGCCCCGATGCCGCCGCCCATCGAATGGCAGTACAGGTTCAGCGGACGGCCATCCGCGTAATCCTTGCCCACCGTCTCCGCGAATTCCGCCAGATCGCCCCAATCCCGCCGCCAATCATCAATCCACACCAGGGACGAATTGTCGACGTCACGCGCGGAATACCCATGTCCGCGGTGCTCGAACACACACACCGAGTACCCTGCGAGCAGGAAGTACCACACCATCTCCGCATATTTCGCGGCGAACTCCGTGAACCCGTGGGAGATCACCACGGCACCGCGGAATGTGGCGGCGGCGCCGTCCTCGCTCAACCGGTCGAATTTCGCCGCGTCGTAACACACGTAATGCAGTTTGCCCGCACGCTGCAGCGGCGGCAGACCGTCGTCGTCCGCC
>OBUU01000709.1_pt1 | contig 12438 bp, 10 predicted proteins | sample 1475981 | NCBI WGS metagenome assembly OBUU01 (sample SAMEA2579966, study PRJEB22360) | human gut metagenome | biome: human gut; feature: human-associated habitat; material: faeces | place: Denmark | collected 2008/2010 | reverse complement strand
GCGACACCCGCAACGCCGGAGGCCGTTCGCTCGGCATCTGCCTGCTTGTGGCTGTGGTTGCTGTGGCCGCCACGAACGTGTGCTCCTACGCCTTCACTTCTTGGGTTCCGACGATTCTGGTCAAGCGTGGTATTAACCTGTCCAGCTCGCTGCTCACCTCCACGGTGATGATGCTCGGTGCCCCGGTCGGCTGCCTGATTGGCTCTCTGCTTATCGACCGTATCGGCCGCAAGCGCACGATTGTGCCGGCCTTCCTGTTCACTGGCGTGTTCGGTTTAATGTATGCCTTCCAGACCTCTACCGTGAGCGCAATTATCGTTGGCTTCCTGCTCATGATGTGCCTGTACGTGCTTATGGCTTCCGTGGTGGCTGTGTACGCTCCGGAACTGTTCGCCACCAAGGTTCGCTTCCGTTGCGTCGGCTTCGCGAACGCCGTGGCCAAGCTGCTCAATGTGTTGATGCCGATGGTGGTGGGCTGGATGCTTACCTCGCTTGGTGCCACGTCCATCTTTGTGGCCATCAGCGCGATTGCTATTGCATCGATGCTGATTGTCGGCTTCTTTGGCGCGGAGACTGCGCAGAAGTCGGTTGGGTGATCGGTTTCCTCACAGTGGAATAACTGCTGATAATGTCCATTCGGCGTCTTGCGTGGTGATATGCAGGGCGCCGTTTTGTTGTTCTAGTAATTGTTGGTAACGGTTGAGGCCGGTGCCGGTGGATAGGTCTGCGTCTCCAGCGGACAATCAGCGTCTGTGATGCCACATGCAATGCCAGGAGCGGCATCAACGGTCGAATCATGCGGAGTCACTGCACTGTGCGCCGCTTCTCCCCTGCCTTCAATCACATCAATGACTTGATGAGTGCGATCCAATGCGCCCATAGACATATCCGTAACCAGCACGTCAGGCCGCTTGGTGGGGCTCAGGCATCGGCTGATGGCCACAGCACCCAAATCGCAGGTCTATATCACGGCAAAATCGCTGGACATACGTTCGATTAGCGCGCCGAACACTTTCAGCGCATATGGGTCATTGTCCACAATGCCGATGCGTATGTTGCGGTTGCGCGCTTCTTCCATTACATTCACCCCTTCAGTGTGCCCGACGCCGAACTACTCCGTCCTGACACGTCATGGTCACTATGACAACTATCATTCCACATTTCCTGCGTGATTTACGATGGAATCATCATCAATCCTTGACAAGGCGGTAAAGGAGGACGGCAATGAACCGTGCACAAGCACTCAGCAAGCTCAACAGGAGCGATATGCGCAATGCCGCCGCCGAGCGCGGGATGCAACGACTGTTCACATGGAACCGCGCGCATTGGATTGGCATGGTTGTACTGATAGCGGTGTTGCTGCTACTGCAGTGGAGCTCATCAATGTATCTCATGCCCGACGAGGTTCTTGACAGGGCTGCCAAAAACCTGTTCGTATGGTTCCCCGGTATGGTTCTGCACTGGCCATTGGTGTTGGGAATCACCAACTTGATACTCGGTTCGACACGATCCGGCAGTCTGTCTTTCCCGTTGGCGAGCGCAATCATCGGACCACTGGCATTCGGCTGGACCAATCTTCGCTTACGGCCGGGGTTCCCATACCGTTCCTGGGCTCAAGGGAAAGCCGCAATATAATGAAAACAGCGATTTCATGCAATGATGCACGAGCCGATCCAAGCAAAGGGGCCAACCATGAGCGAGCAACTGATGGAACAGTACCGGTTGCGCGGACAACGCAAATGCCGTAACGCTTGTATCGCCGCCATCGTGACAGTAGTGCTTGTCCTTGCCGTCGCCGGCGGCGTATGGTGGACGGCCGGCGATGGCAGCGCATTGGTTCGCAATATGTTCAAGCCGAAGGCCACGCCTGCCACGCAGCCGGTAGTCAACAGCACCGCAACCTTCGCCTACCGCACCGCACCGGAATTCCTGGCGATGGAAGCCGGCGACCGAGGCACCGGCAATGTGAACTACTCTCCTGCTTCGATGTGGATGGCGTTGGCCATCGCCGCGCAGGGCGCCAATGGCACGACCCGCTCGCAACTGAACGAACTGCTGGGCTCCGGTTCGCTGACCGATAGCGACTACCAATCGCTGCTAAGTTCGATCAACGGGCAATATTCGGGGGCGAAATCCGAGATGAGCGCCGCGAACTCGCTGTGGATTGATGACGACTACTCTCTTGCCAGCGATTACCAATCCACCGTCAAGAAGATGTTCGAGGCCGAAGTCACCACGTTACCGTTCGACGATCAGGCCGCCGCAAAGATGTCCGATTGGATCGCCAAGCATACGAATGGTTCGCTCAAGCCGAAGATCACGCTGCGTGACCGTGAAGTCCTGTCCATCATCAACACCGTCTATGCGGATGGCCGTTGGAAGGATCCGTTCGAAGAGCAGTCCACCGGCAACGGCACCTTCCACGGCGAAGCCGGAGATGCTCAGGTGCCGATGATGCACCGGACCTTCAGCCAAATGGCTTACGGACATGATGAGTACAACACTTGGCAGCGGGTGGAGATTCCGTTCGACAACGGCGGCAATCTGGCCATCGTGCTGCCGGCCGAAGGGCATTTCGACGAGTTGGCCGGCGATGCCGAGAAGCTCAGTTGGGCGTTCGGTACATGCTCGACGGCTTCCCTTGGCGAGGGCGCAATGGGTTGCGCCGCGGACAGTATGCCCGGATGGGGCGTCTCCGTCAACTCGGTCATGGTGAACGTCACGCTACCGCGATTCACCATCGACAGCATGTTCGACTCGGAAGCCACCATCAAGGCATTCGAAAAACTGGGGGTGACCGATGCGTTCAGTGCAGGCGACGCCGACTTCACCAAGATGATCGACACCGGTTCGCACGGCGAGAACCTGTATATCGGCTCGATTCTGCAAGGCACGCGCATCGAGGTGAACGAAGCCGGCGCCAAGGCCATGTCCTTCACCAAGGTCGGCGCAGACTCCGTTAGCGCGCCGGTGGACAACGTCGAGTTCACGGTGGATCGCCCATTTCTGTATTCGTACGTCACCCCGGACGGCATACCATTATTCATCGGTGCGGTGCGCAACCTCGGCGGAGTCGGTGGAGAAAACTGATACTTTCCTGGCAGTCCGTCAATTAGGGTGTATCGTTTGACGCATGGTTACGATGAAGGAAATCGCGAACAAGGCGGGGGTTTCCGTCTCTACGGTATCGCTGGTGCTCAACGGACGCGACGAGGGGCGCGTAAAGTCCAAAATTGCGGACAATGTGCGCGCCATCGCCACCAAGCTCGGCTACCAGTCGAATCCGCTGGCCAGTTCGCTGCGTACAGGCAGGACGCACATCCTCGGTTTCATCAGTGAGGAGGTGGCCACCACCCCGTACGCCGGCGGTATGATTCTGGGCGCGCAGACCGCTGCAAGCCAGTTCGGCTATATGCTCATCACCGTGAGCACCGACGGCGAGAACAGCGAGAGCGAGGAAATCGCCGCACTCAAGCGATACGGCACCGACGGCTTTCTGTACGCCAAGATGTCGAACCGCATCACCCATGTGCCTTCCTCGCTGGCCAAGACGCCACTGGTGTTGGTGGATGCCACCGACTCGCTTGGCAAAATCCCGAGCGTGGAACCGGACGAGTTCCAAATCGGCTACGACGCCACCACCAGATTGGTTAAGGCCGGATGCGCACGTATCGCCTATGTGGGTTGCTTGGAGCCGCTGATTGCGCAGGACGATCGTTTGGAAGGCTATCAGGCGGCGCTCAGGGACGCCGGCCTCGACTATGACGATCATCTGGTCGTCAATGTGCTCAACAACGGGCCGGCACTGACCGCAGTCAGCGATTTGTTCGATGCCGAGCATCCGGACGGATTCTTCTGCTTCAACGATGCCCGCGCCTGGTATGTGTACGAATGCGCCGCACGCCGAGGACTCACGGTCGGCAAGGACATCTCCGTGGTCGGCGTGGACAACCATCGCGTGTTCGCCGAAACGCTGGAACCGATGCTCACCACTGTGGAACTGCCGCATTTCGAGATGGGCTACTGGGCCGTGGCCAAGCTGGTGTCGATTATCGAAGGACGCTCGATGGACGACGTCTCATGGCCAGCGACCACCGCTCCCCTGCCGCCGATCGACGCGCCGATTCCGGCGAAGATCCACTGCACGCTGATCGAAAAGGCCTCGGTGAAGTAACCGAGTCCCACACGATTTCTCAAGGCCTCCGTTCAGCACGGAGGCCTTTTGCGTGTCGAACGGATACGACACGCCGATTTACGTCAATCGATTGACGTAAATCGATTGACGTCGCATAATAATTACTACGCAACAACTTCTACAAAGGCACGGCCGCCCGAGCAGAAGCGTTACATAACCAATAACCAACCAAGTAGTAATCAAAGGATGATTATGGCAAGTGCAACCAAATCTGCATGGAAGAATCCTTCCTATCTGCAGAGCTCTTTCGGCATCTTCATGTTCTTCTGCTCCTGGGGCATCTGGTGGTCCTTCTTCCAGCGCTGGCTCATCTCAGGCGTTGGATTGACCAATGCTGAAGTCGGCACCATCTACTCCATCAACTCGCTGGCCACCCTGGTCATCATGTTTGTGTACGGCGTGATTCAGGATCAGCTCGGCATCAAGCGCAAGCTCGTCATCGTAGTCTCGGTAATCGCCGCCTGCGTTGGCCCATTCGTCCAATTCGTTTACGCCCCGATGATCCTCGCCGGTGGCACCACCCGCTGGATCGGCGCACTCATCGGCTCCATCGTTCTGTCTGCCGGCTTCATGTCCGGCTGCTCCCTGTTCGAGGCCGTCACCGAACGCTACTCCCGTAAATTCGGTTTCGAATATGGCCAGTCCCGTGCTTGGGGCTCCTTCGGTTACGCCATCGTGGCGCTGTGCGCCGGCTTCCTGTTCAACATCAACCCGCTGATCAACTTCTGGGTCGGCTCCGCATTCGGCCTTGGCATGCTCCTCGTGTACGCCTTCTGGGTCCCGGCCGAGCAGAAGGAAGAGCTCAAGAAGGAAACCGACCCGAACGCAGCCCCCACCAACCCGTCCCTCAAGGAAATGGTCGCTGTTCTCAAGATGCCGACCCTGTGGGTGCTCATCGTCTTCATGCTGCTGACCAACACCTTCTACACCGTGTTCGATCAGCAGATGTTCCCGACCTACTACGCCAACCTCTTCCCCACTGAAGAAATCGGCAACGCCACCTACGGCACCCTGAACGGTTTCCAGGTCTTCCTTGAGTCCGCAATGATGGGCGTGGTCCCGATCATCATGAAGAAGATCGGCGTGCGCAACGCTCTGCTGCTCGGCGCTACCGTGATGTTCCTGCGCATCGGCTTGTGCGGCGTGTTCCACGACCCGATCACCGTCTCCATCGTCAAGCTGTTCCACTCCATCGAAGTGCCGCTGTTCTGCCTGCCGGCATTCCGCTACTTCACTCTGCACTTCGACACCAAGCTCTCTGCCACGCTGTACATGGTGGGCTTCCAGATCGCTTCCCAAGTGGGTCAGGTCATCTTCTCGACCCCTCTGGGTGCCTTCCACGACAAGATGGCTCAGATTCTGCCGAACAACGACATGGGATCCCGCGTGACCTTCTGGGTCATCTCTGCCATCGTGCTGTGCGCACTGATTTACGGCTTCTTCGTCATCAAGCATGATGATCAGGAAGTCGGCGGCGACCCGTTCTACACCGACAAGCAGCTGCGTCAGATGGAAGCGGCCAAGGCCTGAAAGGACAGCCATGACTGACTTCACTCCCGAAACCCCTGTTCTCACCCCCATCCGCGACCACGCTGCTGAACTGGCAAAAGCCGAAGCCGGCGTGGCTGAGATGGCCGCCAAGCGCAACAACCGCTGGTACCCGAAGTATCACATCGCCTCCAACGGTGGCTGGATCAACGACCCGAACGGCCTGTGCTTCTACAAGGGCCGCTGGCACGTGTTCTACCAGCTGCACCCCTACGGCACCCAGTGGGGTCCGATGCACTGGGGCCACGTCTCCTCCACCGACATGCTCAACTGGAAGCGCGAGCCCATCATGTTCGCGCCGTCCTTAGAGCAGGAGAAGGACGGCGTGTTCTCCGGTTCCGCCGTCATCGACGACAACGGAGACCTTCGCTTCTACTACACCGGCCACCGTTGGGCCAACGGCCACGACAACACCGGCGGCGACTGGCAGGTGCAGATGACCGCGCTGCCGGACAATGACGAGCTCACCTCCGCCACCAAGCAGGGCATGATTATCGACTGCCCGACCGACAAGGTCGACCACCACTACCGCGACCCGAAGGTCTGGAAGACCGGCGACACCTGGTACATGACCTTCGGTGTCTCCTCTGCGGACAAGCGCGGCCAGATGTGGCTGTTCTCCTCCAAGGACATGGTCCGCTGGGAATACGAGCGCGTGCTCTTCCAGCACCCGGATCCGGATGTGTTCATGCTCGAATGCCCCGACTTCTTCCCCATCAAAGACAAGGACGGCAACGAGAAGTGGGTCATTGGCTTCTCCGCCATGGGGTCCAAGCCCAGCGGCTTCATGAACCGCAACGTCAGCAACGCCGGCTACATGATCGGCACGTGGGAGCCGGGCGGCGAATTCAAGCCGGAAACCGAGTTCCGCCTGTGGGATTGCGGCCACAACTACTACGCCCCGCAGTCCTTCAATGTGGACGGCCGTCAGATCGTCTATGGCTGGATGAGCCCGTTCGTGCAGCCGATTCCCATGGAGGATGACGGCTGGTGTGGCCAGCTCACCCTGCCGCGCGAGATCACCCTTGGCGATGACGGCGACGTGGTCACCGCGCCGGTCGCCGAAATGGAAGGCCTGCGCGAGGATACCCTCGACCATGGTTCGGTCACACTCGACATGGATGGCGAGCAGATCATCGCCGACGACGCCGAGGCCGTGGAAATCGAAATGACCATCGACTTGGCTGCCTCCACTGCCGAGCGTGCGGGTCTGAAGATTCACGCCACTGAGGACGGTGCCTACACCTACGTGGCTTATGACGGCCAGATCGGCCGCGTGGTGGGGGGTCGTCAGGGCCAGGCCCACGGGGACGTCAGAGGGACCACGTCGGGCAAGGGCCAACGGCGATCGCGGCTACCGCGCCGCCCCACTGACCGACGCCGAACTGGCCTCCGGCAAGCTGGACCTGCGCGTGTTCGTGGATCGCGGCTCCGTGGAGGTCTACGTCAACGGTGGCCACCAAGTGCTGAGCTCCTACTCCTACGCCTCCGAAGGCCCGCGCGCCATCAAGCTCGTCGCCGAGTCCGGTAGTCTCAAGGTGGATTCCCTGAAGCTCCACCACATGAAGTCCATCGGACTGGAGTAGCTCTTTCACCTCCCTCTGACGAGGGAGGTTTTTTTGTGCGCCCTGTCGTTCGCCTTCGCCTATACTGATGGACGGCATATAACACAATCCATCACACGACCGGCAGGCGCGCAGGCTCCTCACCTTACTGTTCCACGCCCCGGCCGCAAGCGCCACCAGCAAACCGGACTGGCGCGGAAAGCAAGGTGACATCCCATGTCCATCGCCAAGCGCCTCAAGCGCCGCATGCCCACCGTCATCGCCGTCATCGTATTGCTGGCAGTCTGGGAAACGTGGGTGGATCTAGGACATGTCTCCCCCACGATGATCTCCGCGCCAAGCGAGATTTTCGCCGCCACCATCGAAACATGGAACACGCTCGGCCCGGCCGCGGCAATCACCGGCTATGAGGGCGTGGTTGGATTCCTGTTTGCCGTGTTCTTCGGCATTATGATCGGCATTGCACTGTACTGCTCGCACACGTTCAACGCGGCGTTCTATCCGCTGCTTGCCGCCGCACAAACCATGCCGCTGATTTCCATCGCCCCGTTGTTCCTGATTTGGTTCGGTTTTGAGATTTCCGGCAAAATCGTAATCGTGGCGGTATTCGGCCTCTTCCCCATCGCCGTGCAGACTGTGCGCGGACTAGAAGCAGTGCCCCAGTTCTATTCCGACGTCGCATTGACCTGCGGCGCGACCCCGGTCTGGACGCTCTGGCACGTGAAGCTGCGCGTTGCCGCACGTCAGATCTATGGCGGTATCCGAGTATCTGCCGCATACATCTTCGCCACGGCATCCACCGCTGAATACCTTGGCGCACGCAAGGGCCTTGGCATCTGGCTGCAGGCTGCCTACAATTCATTCCGCACGCCGCTGATCTTCTCCGCCACCATCGTCATTATCCTGATGACATGCGTACTGATGCTGGCGGTAAACGCCAGCGAGCGCATCCTGCTCGGCCCGCCCGGCGACGACGAAGACCCCGACGCGGACCAGTAGTTCTTTTTTTACCGTCAAAGGCACGAGCCGGCGGCCAGGACCGACTGAACGAAGCGGCTTCTCATGAGGTCTCCAACCCTGTCTCTATAATGGAACAGCTTTACCAGCGTGTGGCAAACCGGCTTTCCCGAGCTTTCATAGGGAATGTCGGGGGCGCTGGTCGAACGGAAATCAAGGCCCTCCATATCGTTTTCTGCCGACTTCCGTTCGAAGCAATCCCAGAGAACGATAGAGAGACAACGAATTAGGGAACCATCATTATGAAGAAAAGCCTTGTATCCAAGGCCGCTGCCCTCGTGGGCGCCCTTGCCATGACTTTCGGTTTCGCCGCATGTGGCCAGACCAACACCGCCGACTCCTCCAACTCCAACACCTCCGACCTCAAGAAGGTCACTTTCATGCTTTCCTGGGCACCCGATACCAACCACATCGGCGTGTACGTGGCCAAGAACAAGGGCTACTTCAAGGACGCCGGCCTTGACGTGGATATCGTGGCCGTGGCCCAGGCCGGTGCCGAACAGGCCGTGAACAACGGTGTGGCCGACTTCGCCCTGTCCAACCTGACCAACGTGGGCGTCTACACGCTGAAGGGCGCTCACATCAAGCAGGTGCTGCAGGTGCAGCAGAAGCCGAGCGCCATTTGGTGCGCACTGGCGTCCAACACCGCCATCAAGTCCCCTAAGGATTTGGATGGCAAGACCTTCGCCACCTTCGGCTCCAACGAGTCCGATGCCGTGGTGCGCCGCATGATCCAAACCGATGGCGGCAAGGGCGAATTCGACAAGGTGACCGTCGGCACCTCCACCTTCCAGACCATGGAATCCGGCAAGGCCGATTTCGGCGGCTTCTACGCCACGTGGGAAGGCGTGCAAGCCGACATGTACGGCCCGAAGCTCAACTGCTTCACCGAGCCTGACTATGGCGTGCCCGGCAACGCCGACACCATCGGCATCATCACCAATGACAAGACCATCAAGAACAATCCCGACCTGGTCAAGAAGTTCACTCAGGCCACTCAAAAGGGTTACGAGTACGCGTACGCCAACCCGGATGACGCCGCGCAGATTCTCGTGGACGAAGCCCCTGACGCCAACCTCAAGCCCGAATTCGTCAAGAAGAGCATGCAGGTTATCGTCGACGGCCAGTACTGGGGCGATCCGGCCAAGATCAAGGACGGTTCTTTCGTGCTCGGCACCAACGACTTCAAGGGCGCTCAGGAATACTTCGACTTCCTGGCTGAAGAAGACGCATACACCGACAGTCATGACAAGATAATTCATGAGGCCCCGCAGGCCAAGGACCTTGCCACCGACGAATTCATCGGCAAGTAATTTCCGATATTCCGAGTTTGAATCTACGCAAAAATGCGTCCTTCCCATGAGGAAAGGACGCATTTTTGCGTATCGACCGATAAGGTTATTCATAGCGGATCACGCTAACAAGGAGACGATTCTATGGTCCAATGTCCTGACCGCATTATTGCCAGCATGGATACGGGTGTTGATGATGCGTTGGCGTTGGCGTATTTGTTGGGGTCGGCGGATGAGTGCGAGTTGGGTGGCGTGATTGCCGGTTATGGCAATGTGGATGCGAACACGGCTTATGCCAATACTTGCGCGGTGCTTGATTTGTTTGGTCGGGCGGATATTCCAGTGTTTTTAGGGTCTGAGCATCCTTCTTGGGCTGATGCGTTTATTCCTGATGCAGGGTGTGCCCAGTTCCATGGGGATGATGGACTGGGGAATACTCGGCTGGCAAGGTCCGGGGCTCTGGCTGATGGAGCTTGTGTGCCTGGTGATGATATGTCTGTGGATGTGCCCGATGAGGTTGTTTCTGTTGGCGGGTATTTGGCGGGGGATATTCATGCTCATCCGGCGTTGGGTGCTTGTTCTCGTGTGAACCGCTCTCAGTCGGTGGACCATCCCCAGTCGGCTATGCCGACAGCTCTCGCCAGCGGGGGCAAAAGGAGGTGCTCCGTTGATGCTGCGGATGGGATTGAGTATCTGATTGAGCAGGTTCGCGAGTTTGGCCGAGACGTTACCGTGCTGGCTACCGGGCCGTTGACGGATGTGGATGCGGCTATTACTCGAGCACCGGATATTGCGTCGAAACTCAGGCTGGTGATGATGGGCGGTACGCTTACCCAACCCGGTAATTGTTGGGATGCGGTAGCTGAGACGAATATCATCCAAGACCCTGAGGCCGCGAATCGTGTATTTCATTCCGGCGCAGACATCACAATGGTGGGACTTGATGTGACTCACCAGTGTTTGCTACCGCAATCGGCGGCCGACCGGTGGCGTGCGACGGGGACCAAGCGCGGGCGGTTCTTGGCCGATCTCGCGGACTTTTCCATCAAGGCAAATTTGGAAGCCGACCCCGCACTGTTCTCTGGCGGCATGCCGTTGCATGATCCGTTGGCGGCGGCGGTTGCACTTGATTCTTCACTGGTCGATTGTTTTGATCTTGCGTTGCGCGCGGAGACCAATACCGGTGATTTCAATGGAGTACGAGGCCGGACCACCGGAGACCCGGTTGGGCTGGTGAATCATTCCATGCCGCATGTGCATGTGGCACTTGGTGTGGATTCGGGACGCTTTTTGGATGAGTTTGTAGAGAGGATGGCTGAGGTGTGCCGGTAACTCCCCTCAGTCCGCTACACGGGCAGCTCGACCGCAATTACGGACAAGCTGCCGCTCGCATTCTTCTGGCTCGACTCTCGTCTCGACTTCGCCTACAAACAGTCCACCGGGCGTTTGCTTTACGGCTCAGCCCGTCAGAGGGGGCCTAACAAGGACTATTTCACACCCCCAGCAATTAAGGACCGGCTTCGCCGGACTCATCATTACCTGGTCATGTCCTATCGGCCTCGGCCAGGCGGCGTGAACGAACAGTCCACCGGACTGTTCTTTATTTCACGCCGCCGAATCGGCGATCGCGGTGGATGTAATGGTCGATGGAGCGCCATAGCACGTCACGGCCGCAGTCCGGGAAGAGTTCGGGCACGAAGTCGAGCTCGGCGTAGGCGGCCTCCCACGGCAGGAAGTTGGAGGTGCGCTGTTCGCCGGAAGTACGGATCACCAAGTCGCAATCGGGAATGTCCGGATTGTACAGATGGTCGGCAATCATCTTCTCAGTCACACGGTCGCCGGAAATCTTGCCATCGCGCACTTCGCGAGCGATGGCGGCGCAGGCGTCGGCGATTTCAGCACGGCCACCATAGTTGATGCAGAACACCACATCGATGACCTTGTTGTTCTTGGTGCGCTCCTCGGCGGCTTCAAGCTCGTCGATCACCGACTTCCACAGCTTGGGGCGACGGCCGGACCAGCGCACGCGCACACCCCACTCGTCCATCTGTTCCACACGACGGTGGATGATTTCACGCGAGAAACCCATGAGGAAGCGCACTTCCTGTGGCGAGCGCTTCCAGTTTTCAGTGGAGAACGTGTACAGGCTCAAATACCGTACACCGGCTTCGATGGCACCGGCGATAGTGTCGAACACCACCGGTTCGGCGGCCTGATGGCCATTGGTGCGGACCATGCCGCGCTGCTTGGCCCAACGACCATTACCGTCCATAATCACACCGATATGGCGGGGTACCTTGTTCTTGGGGAAGTCGGGAATACGAGCGGGGTCGCTGAACGGAGCTGCGGGAATGTCCAACGACGTGTAATCAACGTTCTCAAAAGCCATACTCATGAATCTATCAAGCGCAGCGAACGAATCGGGCGTTCGAGGTAATACTCCCCCCAATCTTCAACCAACTCCTGCACAACCCGCTCCACAGGCGCGGCATCAAGCACCGACCAATCGCCACGAATCAGTGCATCGAACTGGTTTAACACGAACGGTGCGATACGGCGCGCATCGGTAGTGTGGTCGGCTTCGCACATCACACCGCCGGACGCGATGGACAGGTACGCCGGCTCCGCCTTGCCGCATACCACGCAAGTGCCCAATCGTGGCGTCCAACCGGCCAAGGCCAAGGCGCGCATCACATAGGAGTCGCCTATGGCTTGCGGGGCGTGGGATTGTTTGGCGAGCGCGTTCAACGCGCCGATGAGCAGCCGATATTGGTTCGGCAGCTGCTCATGTTCGGTGCTGGGGGATTTTTTTGGCAAGATT
>OBUU01000705.1_pt1 | contig 12494 bp, 8 predicted proteins | sample 1475981 | NCBI WGS metagenome assembly OBUU01 (sample SAMEA2579966, study PRJEB22360) | human gut metagenome | biome: human gut; feature: human-associated habitat; material: faeces | place: Denmark | collected 2008/2010 | reverse complement strand
CACATGGTCGGCCGGGGTGGCGGCCACGACCGCGCCCACCTCCATGCGCTTAGCCACATAGCCGGGGTGGTAGATCTCGTCGACCTGGCCGGTGGCGAGCCCGATCTGGTTGCCGTACGAGCTGTAGCCGGAGGCCGCGGTGGTCACGAGCTTGCGCTGGGGCAGCTTGCCTTCAAGCGTTTCGGAGACCGGCACGGTCGGATCGGCGGCACCGGTGACGCGCATCGCCTGATACACGTAGGAAAGGCCCGACAGGGGGGCGCGGGTGGACGAGCTCGGCCGCCGATGCAGGTGGCCGCGCCACCGAACGGCTCGATTTCTGTGGGGTGGTTGTGCGTCTCGTTCTTGAACAGGAACAGCCAGTCCTCGTCCTCGCCGTTGACGTCGACCTTCACCTTGACGGTGCAGGCGTTGATCTCCTCGGACTCGTCGAGACCGGTGAGGATGCCGTTCTTCTTGAGCCACTTCGCGCCGATCGTGCCCATATCCATCAGGCACACGGGCTTGGCGTCGCGGCCGAGCTCGTGACGCATCTCCAGATAGCGTTCGAAAGCGGCCTTGACCGCGGCGTCGTCGATGTCGACCTTGTCCAGTTCGGTGCCGAACGTGGTGTGGCGGCAGTGGTCGGACCAGTAGGTATCGATCACCTTGATCTCGGTGATCGTGGGCTCGCGTCCCTCTTCGGAGAAGTACTTCTGGCAGAACTCAAGATCGGCCAGATCCATGGCGAGCCCGCGCTCGTCGATGAACTTCTGGCCGGCAGCGGCGTCCATCTCGTTGAAGCCGGCGATGGTCTCGACCTTGCCGGGGGTGGGCACCTGGGTCTTCAGCGTGGTCTTGGCTTCCAGCGACGCCTCGCGGGCCTCGACAGGGTTGATCACGTAATGCTTGATGGCATCGACGTCGGCCTCGCTGAGCGTGCCTTCGAGCGCGTACACCTTGGCGGAGCGCACGGTCGGACGCTCACCCTGCGAGATCAGCTGGATGCACTCTGCGGCGGAGTCGGCGCGCTGGTCGAACTGTCCGGGCAGGAACTCGGTGGCGAACACCGTCGCGTCGCCGAAGTCAGGCAGGTTCGCGGAGGCGTCATCCACCTGCGGCTCGCTGAACACGGTAGGCGTGGCCTGTTCGAAGAGCTCCTGGGAGATGCCCTCGACGTCATAGCGGTTGACGATGCGCACCTTGCGCAGGCCATCGATGCCGAGGATGGTCTTCAGTTCGGTGCCGAGCTGCTGGGCTTCCACGTCGAAGCCGGGCTTCTTTTCCACGTACACGCGAAAAACCATGAGAATCCTTTCTTAAGAAGTTATTCAAAAAATGAAGAGGCGTGGTGAAAGAACTTGGCTCCCCTCTGGAGGGGAGCTGTCAGCGAAGCTGAATGAGGGGAGATGTCATGGCAGTGAACGCCTTAACCTCCCCTCAGTCGTCTATCGGCGACAGCTCCCCTCCAGAGGGGAGCCAACATTATGTTCTGCTACTTGCGCTTGGATGAATTACTCGGTGACCTCGATGCCCTCGGACTTGGCGAGCTCGGCAAGTCGCTCCTCGATCTCCTCGTAGGCGGGGATGATGCTGCCCAGGCCGCGGCGGAACAGGTCCTTGTCAAGGTGCTCGACCTTGCCGGAGTGATCCTTCTGATCCCACAGGCGGCAGGAATCCGGGGTGATTTCGTCAGCGAGCAGCAGCGTGCCGTCGGACGCGCGGCCCATCTCGATCTTGAAGTCCACCAGCTTGACGTCGATCTTGGCGAAGATCTCGATCAGGGCCTCGTTGATCTTGCGGGCGAGCGGCGCGATCTCGGCGAGGTCCTGGCGGGTGCACACGCCCAGGGCGACCAGATCGTCGTCGTTGACGAACGGATCATGCAGGTCATCGTTCTTAATGAAGTATTCGAGCACCGGCTCCTTGAGGGGCAGACCTTCCTCCACGCCTAGACGGGAGCAGAAGTGGCCGGCCGCGACGTTGCGCAGCACGATCTCCAGCGGGAACATGTTCACCTTGCGCACCAGCTGGCCGGTCGCGTTCACGCGCTTGATCAGGTGGCTGTCGATGCCGCGCTTCTTGAGCAGGTCGAAGATGATCGTGGTGATGAGGTTGTTCAGTCGGCCCTTGCCGGTGAAGTCCTCCTTCTTCTCGCCGTCGCCGGCCGTGGCGGTGTTCTTGTATTCGACCCACAGGACCTCCGGGTCGTCGGTCGCGTACAGCTGCTTGGCTTTGCCCTCGTAGAGCTTTTCCAATTTCTCCATAATCGCCTTCCAAATCATGCTTGAGGAGCGGAATTTCTGGGTGAACTAACGGTAAAAGAATACCAATGGGCGGCTACATGCGCAGCGCTAACACGCTCGCTGCGGCTGCTATCCGCGCATGATCCCACCTGTACCGTCCGAAACGGGACTCTGGCGGGATGAAGGAGGCCTATGGCTGTGTACTTGGTCGCGTGTTTGGTCGCGCGTTTGGCTGTGTGTTCAGCTGCGTGTTATCCGGCGAAAGTCCCATTGGAGTTGAACCGGATGGGACTTTCGCCGGATAGAGATGAAAGATGTGCCGCGGTCTTCGTGTGGCGCTAGCGCACGGTGATGGTCAGCGCATCGGCGACATCGGCGGCTTTGCGCCGCGCGTCACCGGCGTCCGTCCCGATGGCCAGCGACACGGCCATGCGGCGGTGTCCATGCACTCGCGGCTTGGCGAAGATCCGCAGGTCGGTGTCGGGCTCGGCCAGCGCGTTCTCCACTCCGGTGAATTCCGCCTCGCCGTCGCCGGCGACCACGATGGCGTGGCTCGCGGCGGTCTGCCCGTTGCCCATCGCCAGCGCCACGTGCCCTTCGGTGACGGGCAGGCCGAGGATCGCCCGCGCGTGCAGCGCGAACTCGCTCAGCCTCTGGGAGATCAGTGTCACCATGCCCGTGTCATGCGGGCGGGGGGAGACCTCGTTGAACAGGATCGATCCATCGGTCAGTACGAACAGCTCCACGCCGAACACGCCCCATCCGGTTTCGCCCGATGCCGTGGCCTTGTCGACCAGCCCCTGCACCGCGGCACAGGCGATGGCACGCGCCCTTTCCAGCACCTCGCCATCGGCCGCCGCGGGCTGCCAGGATTCCCGGTAGTCACCGCTTTCCTGCCTCTGCCCGATAGGCGCACACGTGACCACGCCGGCCGACGAGCTCACCGTCAGCACCGTCAGCTCATAATCCAGCGGCGCCAACGCCTCGACGATCACGCGCGACACGTCGCCCTCGTCGGCGGCGCGCCGACCCTCCTGCGCCTCGACCCATGCGGCGTCGATCGCGTCCGCCCCGCGCACGACCGACTGCCCATGCCCGGACGAGCTCATCACCGGCTTGACCACGCACGGGTACCCGACCTCCCGCGCCCCGGCGCGCAGCTCCTCCAACGACCCGGCGAAACGGTACGGCGTGGTCGGCAGCCCCAGATCCTCGTGCGCGAGCACGCGCAGCCGCTCGCGGTCCATGCAGATGGCGGCGATTTCGGCGCTCGGCACCACCTGGACGCCGCGCGCCGCGGCATCCGACAGCTCGCCGGTCGCGATCGCCTCGACCTCCGGCACGATGATGTCGGGGCGCACCTCGTCGAACAGCGCGCGCAGCCGGGCCGCGTCGGCCATATCCAGTACGCGTGCCTCGTTCGCCACCTGCTGGGCGGGCGCACCGGCGTACGAGTCGGCCGCGCACACCCATGCGCCGAGACGCATCAGCTCGATGGTGACCTCCTTGCCGAGCTCGCCCGAGCCGAGGAACAGCACGCGGGTGGGATGTGCCCCCAGCGGCGTGCCCAGCGGGCGATGGGAGGGGAGGGAACTTGCAAAAGCGCTGGTTTCAGTCATGGTCTCATTGTGCCACCGGGGGGATACCGTATTTCGACGTTTCGACGCCGTGTCTTAATGTAATGCCAATATAGTTTACATAATCAGGAGCCGTCATGGATGATACCTGTGCGGTTCCGTCTGCGGCGTGAGGACGGCATAGAGGTCGCCTTCCTTGCCGCGCCTGTCATAATCGACAACCCCTGAGGGAAGGAAGCACCATGAGTCGTGCTGGATATCATAGGAGAGCGTATAGGAGAGCGGCCGGGGGGGGGTGACGGCGGCCTTAGTGGCGGCTCTCATATGCCTGGCGCCGTTGTTCTCCACGAACACCGCGCAGGCGGCCGGAGGAGACGTCGTCTCGGTCGCCGATTACGGGGCCGCCGCCGATAGCGGCGAAGACAGCGCCCCCGCAATCATCAAGGCGGTCGACAAAGCCAAGGAACTCGCCGCCGAAGGCAAGAACGTCACCATCGCGTTCCCCAAGGGGCGCTACGACATCTATCCCGACAAGGCCGAGCGGCGCACCCTGTACGTATCGAACACCGTCGGCACGAACTCGTCCTACAAGGACAAGAAGATCGGCATCCTGCTTGAGGACACGAAGAACATCACCGTCGACGGCCAGGGTTCGGATTTCGTGTTCCACGGCAAGATGACGACGTTCGCGGCCATCAACAGCCAGAACGTGACGTTCAAGAACTTCAGCGTGGACTTCCAGGTGCCGACGGTCATCGACCTGACCGTCGAAAAGGTGGATGCGGGCGCCAAGACCGCGACCGTGTACGTGCCCGAGGAATACAACTACAGGCTGTCGGGCTCGAACATCGAATGGTATTCCGATTCCAGCCCGTACACCGGCGCCACGTACTGGACGGCAAGCAACGCCCTGCCGTACGTGCAGCTCTATGACACGAAGACCGGACTGACCGTGCGCGGCGACGTATGGACCAACCCCATATTCCAGAACGTCACCGGCATCACCGACGCCGGCAACCACCGGCTGGTCTTCTCGTACTCGTCGATGAGCGACAAGCTCGCCAACGCCACGGGCATCAGCTATCAGATGCGACAGACCACGCGAGACCACCCGGGCGTGTTCCTGTGGAAGGACAAGGACGTCACGCTCAAGGGCATCGACTTCCGCTTCCTGCACGGCTTCGGCGTGGTCGGCCAGTCGACCGACACCATCACGATGGACGGGCTGAACTTCGGCACCGGCGAAGGCACCGGCCGCAGCACCGCAGGATACGCCGACTTCGTGCAGATGTCGGGCTGCAAGGGCGTCATCACCGTCGTGAACTCCAGCTTCTCCAACCCGCATGATGACCCGATCAACGTGCATGGCACCTTTCTGCAGGTGGTGGAGAAGATCTCCGACACCAAGATCAAGGTGCGCTACATGCACAACGAGACCGCCGGATTCCCGTCGTTCTTCGTCGGCGACCAGGTCGAGTTCATGACCAAGGGCGACATGCTCCCGGTCTCCGACTCCGTGCGCACCGTCACCGCAGTCGACGGGCCCGACGGCCAGGGCGGTGACATGGGCGCGGGGTCGGGCAGCCTGACCGACATCGTCCTCACGCTCGACAGCGCCATCCCCTCCGCCGTCGCGGTCAACAGCCAAGTGGTGGAGAACATCACGTACACGCCCGAGGTCAACATCCACGACAATGTCTTCAAGGAGACGCCGACCCGCGGCATCCTGGTCACCACCCGCAAGAAGGTGACCATCGAGAACAACCTGTTCGACGGCATGGGCATGGCCGGCATCTACATCTCCAACGATGCGCAGAGCTGGTACGAATCCGGCCCGACCCGCGACGTGACGATCCGCGGCAACACGTTCCGCCGCAGCGGATCCGACGCGATCCTGGTGGAGCCGACGAACCCGACCGTGTCCACCACCGACACCGTGCACAAGAACATGACGATCGAAGGCAACACCTTCTACGTCAACGGCAACCGGGTGCTCAACGCGAAGAGCGTCAGCGACCTGACCTTCCGCGACAACAAGATCTACCGTGAGAACCCCGACGATACGGTCACGCTGGGCGGCGAAGCGGACGTGGCGCTCGCCGTCGGAGACACCCGCCGAATCGATGCGACCGCGTCGGTGAGCCAGGTGTCGGGATTGCGCCTGTTCCGTCTCAACGGATGCAAGCAGGTCGTGTTCGGCGGCAACACGTACGACGTCGGCGTCAAGGCCGGTATCGACCTGGCCAATATGGGTGCCTCCGAGGTGAACGTCAGCGACGATTCGGCCAAGGTCGGCGCGGACGGTCTCGTCCCCGTCACCGGCAGCATCGCGTACGTGTCCGACGACGCGGCGGTCGCCTCGGTCGACCAGGACGGCACGATCACCGCGGTCGGCGAAGGCGAGACAACGGTCCGCACCTACGTCATCGCCGGCGCCCGGCGCATGCCCGGCTCCGTCGTCAACGTACGGGTGAGCGCCTCGACCGCCACGGCGCCGACCCCCGGCACGTCCGCCGACCCGCTGGACGGGCACCCGTCCTCGGTGGCCACGCTGTCGTCCGCCACCATCGACGGCCTGTCCAAGTCGTTCGACTTCAAGCCGGGCACGCTGTACTACTTCGGCGCGGACTCGGCCCTCACCGCACGCGCGGCGTTCAAGGCGACGGATGCCGATGCCAGCGTCAAGGCGACGTTGAACGGCAAGGCCATCGACGCCGCGGGCGCCGACGTGAAGTTGGCGCGTGGCCGCAACGTCATCGAAGCCACGGTCACCGCGGCCGACGGCATCACCGCCAACATCTACCGTTTCGTGATCGACCGCATTGGCGGCGTTGACACGGGTCTGGCAGCGCTGTCGGTCGGTGGCAACGCCATCTCGGTGGAGTACGGACGCCTGCAGTATACGGCGTCGACGATGCGCTCCAAGACGCAGGTCGTCGCCTCGTCCTTCGATCCGACGGCCACATTGCAGCTGATGCGGGTGAACGGCTCGAAGAGGGTCCCAGTCGGCGATGCGCAGCAGGGAAGCCTCACCCGGGACGTCACCGTATACCAGGGCGACAACACGTTCGAGCTGGACGTCACGTCCGGCGGCAGCACCGTCTCCTATAAGGTTGCCGTGACCGGCACGGACAGCGTCTACGCCTCCGATCTGGCGTGGGAGTCGGCCACGTCCGGCGACCCCAACACCAACCCGGTGCGCAAGGACAAGAGCTGCGGCAACAACACGATCACGCTGTGGGACGGCGAGAAGGAGCAGACGTTCGACAAGGGCATCGGCACCCACGCGGCCTCGCGCATCGTGTACGACGTGTCCGATCTCGGGGCGATCCGCTTCGAGGCGTACGTCGGCGTGGACCGCGAGCTGACCGGCGTCGACCGCGACCACGCAAATGTCGACTTCCAGGTGATGATCGATGGTGAGGTCGTCTTCGAGAAGACGGCGATGCAGCACGACACGCCGATGGCGAAGGTCTCCGTCGACATCCCCGAAGGCGCCAAGACCATCACGCTGGCCGTCGGCGCGGGCAGCGAGACGTGGGGCGATCACGCGGATTGGGCGGATGCCCGGTTCGTCGGCGTTGAGATGCCGGAGGCGCCTCAGGTCACCGGCCTCGCCGTCACCGGCGAGGGAGTCAAGGACGGCAAGCTGGACATGACCGTCGGCCAGAGCGTTGGTCTCGGTGTCACGGTCACCCCCGAGGATGCCGTCGACCAGTCGGTCACGTGGACGGTCGCAGGTGACGCGGTCAGCGTCGGCGAGGACGGCACGGTGAAGGCGCTGAAGGCCGGTACGGCCACAGTCACCGTCGCATCCGTCGCGGTGCCGTCGGTGACGGCCTCGGTGACGGTCACGGTGGCGGAGAAAGCCGATCCCGACCCGGATCCGAAGCCTGATCCTGAACCCGATCCTGACCCGACGCCGAAGCCTGATCCTGACCCGGATCCCAACCCGAATCCGGGTCCGGGCGACGAGCCGGGTACGACGACTCCGGGCGACGGCCAGAAGCCGAACACCGACAAGGATGCCGACAAGAACGCCGGCAAGGACAAGAACCAGTCCATCGCCGCGACCGGCGCCTCGATCGTGCCGGTCGGCGTGCTCGCGGTCTCGATGATGGCCGCCGGCTGCGCGCTGACGGGGCGCAAGAGGCGCGAGTCCTGACGGCAAACCGTTCCCCGGGCACGTATCGCACGGCTCGAGGAACGGCGTGTCGGTAAATGATGCCGACGTCCGGACATCCTCCGGACGTCGGCATCGTTCGTCATGATAGGCGGTCATGGATTTCCCGCATGACCGGACGCTTGCGTCGGCAATCCGCCCGCGTGACAATGGTTCATACCGGGCGGTTAACCCGCGCCGGGCCAACGTTCAGGGGGGGGGAGGCCAAGTACATGGCGTCAACGAGGACGCGGCCATGGAGACATGCGGCGAAGGCATGCGGCCGGCCACCGTGCGCGTCTCGGTCGTGATTCGCGAGACTGCGAGATAGGATGAAACAATGCGAGACAACAAGAACGAAGAACCGCGCCCCCAGGACAGGTCGGCCTTGGATCGCCCCATGACCATCGTGCTGGTCATGGACACCATCGGCAACAAGGGCAACGGCACGTCGAACTCCGCATTGCAGTATGCGCACGAATTGGAGCGGCAGGGTCACCATGTCAGACTCGTCGGCATCGGCGCCCCCGAATATCCGGCACGGGTCAACAAGGTGCCGCTGGTCTCCTGGGTGGCCGCCAAACAACAGATGCAGTTCGCCAAGCCAAGCGATACGCTGTTCCGCGCGGCGTTCGCCGGGGCGGATGTCGTGCATCTGTATCTGCCGTTCAAGTTCGGGCGGTGCGCGTACAAGGTCGCGCGGAGCATGGGTATTCCCGTGACCGCGGGATTCCACCTCCAGCCGGAGAATGTCATGTATTCGGCCGGTCCGCTGAAATACCTGCCTGGGATGTCGGGTTTTCTGTACGCCCTGTTCCGATTCTGGCTGTACCGGCGCATCGGCCATATCCACGCGCCCACCGAAATGATCGCCGGACAGTTGCGCGCGCACGGGTACAAGGCGAAGCTGCACGTGATATCAAACGGCTACGTGCCGCGGTTCACCCCCAAACGGCAGCGTTCGGACGGAGCCCCCGCGCCGGTGCCGTTCCGCATCGTCGCCTCGGGGCGTCTTTCCCATGAGAAGGACCAGATCACGTTGATCAAGGCGATTTCTCGCTGCCGTCACGCGAAGGACATCGAACTGATCATCTGCGGAACCGGGCCGTTGCAGCATTACCTGCGGTTCCGCGCCGACCGGCTTCTGGAGCGCAAGGCGCAAATCGGGTTCCACAAGAACGCCGAGATGCCGGCGCTGCTGCGCTCATGTGACCTGTTCGTGCATCCGTCGATCGTGGACATCGAATCGTTGAGCGTCATCGAGGGCATGGCGTCGGGGCTGGTGCCCGTGATCGCATCCGCCGAGTTGAGCGCGGCGAGCCAGTTCGCGTTGTTGGACGAGTCCCTGTTCCCGGCTCGCGACGTGGCGATGCTCGCCCGGCGCATCGATTGGTGGATCGATCATCCGCACGAGCTGGCCGTTTGGGGCGGACGGTACGCCGAACACGCGAAGGCCGATTATTCAGTCGAGGCGTCGGTCGCGAAGTTCGTCGCCATGGAGCGCGAGGCCATCGCCGACGCGAAGGCCTAGGCCCGGCGTCGGCCTCGCGGCTGTTCACAGCAACGCGATGAGCTGGTCAACCTGCTCGTCGGTCGTCGCCCAGCTGGTGCACAGGCGCATCACCGTATGCTCGTTGTCGGCCTTCTCCATGAAGCCCATGCGTACATGGGCCTGCAGCCGTTCGATGGTCGGATGATCCAAGGTGACGAAGACCTGGTTCGTCGGCGCCTCGAAGGTCAGTGTGTAGCCGCGCTCGCGCAGCGCCTCGCGGCTCCGGCCCGCCTGCCGGTTCGCGTTGGCTGCGATGCGCAGGTACAGGTCATCGGTGAACAGCGTGCCGAACTGAAGCCCGAGCAGCCAACCTTTGGCCAGCAATGCGCCGTGCTGCTTGATCTGCGTGAGAAAATGCTTCGGCGTATTGCCCTTGGTGAAGACGACGGCCTCGCCGAACAGCGCGCCGACCTTGGTGCCTCCGATGTAGAACACGTCGGCGATGCGGGCGAGGTCCGGCAGCGTCACGTCGGTGCCGGCGGCGGTCAGTCCGTAGCCGAGTCGTGCGCCGTCCACGAACAGCGGCATGCCGTGCCGGTGGGCGATCTCGGCGATGGCCTCAAGCTCGGCCTTGCCGTAGATCGTGCCGTACTCGGTGGGGTGCGAGATGTAGACCAGTCCGGGGAACACCATGTGCTCGTGGTTGTCGTCGGCATAGAAGGTGGCGCAATAGTCGTCGAGCTCGGCGGCATCGAGCTTGCCCGCGTGATGGGGGAGCGTGATCACCTTGTGGCCGGTCGACTCGATGGCGCCGGCCTCGTGCACGTTCGGATGGCCGGAATCAACGGTGACGATGCCCTCGTACGGGGCGAGCATGGTGTCGATCACGGTCTGGTTGGTCTGCGTGCCGCCGACGAGGAACCACACGTCGGCGTCGGGCGCCTCGCATGCTTCGCGGATCCTGCGCTTGGCATCTTCGCAGGCCGCATCGCTGCCGTATCCGGGGAACGCCGTGTCGTTGGTCCTCGCGAGACGGTCGAGGATCTCGGGGCAGGCCCCATAGGAATAATCGTTTCCGAAAGACAGCATGTCGGCTCCTTGTCGCGCTGTGTCGTGGTGCGGATGCATCAGGGTATGTAGCGAGTGTACCGCGCCTGGGTCATGTACGGCCGCGTGACGCAGGCCGCGTTCCGCAGACCGCGCGCCATAAACAAGGGCGCCGGATGTGGATCAGTATCCGGCGCCCTTGCGAAAGGAGTCTCTTCTGTTATGAAAGGTGTGGTCACGTTGCAGCAGAGCCGGCATTGTGCCGCTTCCTCGTCAACTGCGGCCGTAGCTGCGTTGCCGGCTCTGCGGATTCTCTGCCTCTTCGCTGTTGTACTCTTCCCGTCTGCGGCTCACAACTACCGCGGATATCTCAGGCTGAGCTGCTCAGCGTAATACGCTCCACACTGTGTCGCCGAACGATGATGTCGTTGCCGTATGGCGATGTCTTCTGATGACGTACTCATCATCGTGTCGCTTCGCACTGCTTCGCTTGCGTGCTGCATTGTTTCTGCTTGCCTCGGTATTCAATTATTTAATTATCGTGAAGACGTTGCGCTACTGCTTTGTGCGCTTCATTGCAATCAACAGGATTCCCCTGATGGTAACAACTCCGGCCTTCGTGTTTCATTGTACCTATGGAAACGAACATATTCAAGTTTGAGAGCCGTAAAAAACATAATGTTTGCAGGTGTTTTCATGTGCCCAAAAAATCGCACAGAAGTGAACATATCGCCCGTCTGTCGAGGTGGAAACGCACAAAATCGCGCAGTGAATGATACTGGGCGGCTGCGCGACACGCCGCGGTGACGCGGCTTGATATTTCGTGTATAGTATCCCTCTGTTGCGTTAATCCAGTTCGCTGGAACGACTCACATGGTGGATATAGCTCAGTTGGTAGAGCATCTGATTGTGGTTCAGAAGGTCGCGCGTTCAAGCCGCGTTATCCACCCCACTGAAAACCCTCCCATGCGGAGGGTTTTCGTTTATCTGCCTGTCTCGTCTGCCGTCACGACAAGCGTGTCGTTGTCCGCGGTGGAAGTAATATAGATACTTGTGTGTGCCAGTGGTGCGCCTTATGTGATAGGAGCACGTGCTGGGATATCCCGGATCTTGATTGGATCGCGCGCAGCAATGCGGACTGTGAAAGAGATACGGGCCATCGGGCCGGTGGACTGTGGCTGCTTATGACGATTCATGGTCGTGAGCGTGGGCTGCAGTGCGGCGGCTTCACGAAAAGGAAGAAACCACTGAATCGGAGAATTCAAGTTGCCTACTATTGAACAGCTCGTCCGTAAGGGACGTCAGGCAAAGCCGAAGAAGTCCAAGACTTTGGCCCTGAAGGGCAGCCCGCTGCGTCGCGGCGTGTGCACCCGTGTTTACACCACCACCCCGAAGAAGCCGAACTCGGCTCTGCGTAAGGTTGCTCGTGTGCGCCTGTCCTCGGGCATCGAAGTCACCGCCTACATTCCGGGCGAAGGCCACAATCTGCAGGAGCACTCCATCGTGCTCGTGCGCGGCGGCCGTGTGAAGGATCTCCCGGGTGTGCGTTACCACATCGTGCGTGGCGCGCTCGATACCCAGGGTGTCAAGGACCGCAAGCAGGGTCGTTCCCTGTACGGAGCAAAGAAGGCGAAGTAAGAGAAATGTCACGTAAAGGACCTGCTAAGAAGCACCAGCTGCTGCCCGATCCGATCTACGGCTCGACCGTCGTGGCCCAGCTCATCAACAAGATTCTGCTTGACGGCAAGAAGTCGATCGCCGAGGACATCGTGTACTCCGCGCTCGACATGGTCAAGGAGAAGACCGACCAGGAGCCGGTCGCCGTTCTCAAGCGTGCTCTTGACAACATCCGTCCGTCCCTCGAGGTGCGTTCCCGCCGTGTCGGTGGCGCCACCTACCAGGTGCCGGTTGAGGTCAAGCCCGCCCGCGCCAACACGCTGTCGCTGCGCTGGCTGACCGACTTCTCCCGCGCCCGTCGCGAGAAGACGATG
>OBUU01000700.1_pt1 | contig 12589 bp, 9 predicted proteins | sample 1475981 | NCBI WGS metagenome assembly OBUU01 (sample SAMEA2579966, study PRJEB22360) | human gut metagenome | biome: human gut; feature: human-associated habitat; material: faeces | place: Denmark | collected 2008/2010 | reverse complement strand
TGCTGGCCGGCTGCGGCAGCAGCACAGATCCGGCCCCGGAGAACTCGGCCCCCGTGGCGGAGTCCCCCTCCGCCTCCCCGGAGGCGTCCCCGTCCCCCGTCCTGCCCACCGACAGCCCGGCGGCCCTCCCCGAGACCACGCCCCCCGCGGAGGAGACTCCCTCCCAGGCTCCCTCCGCCGCACCCAGCGCCAAACCCTCCGCCCCGGCCGCCACCCCCAAGCCAACGCAGAAGCCGACTTCCACGCCTACCCCTGAGCCGGTGGAGCCGGAGCCCCAGGTGGACGCGGTGCAGTCCACCTGGAATGACATCTCCAAGCTGGACATTCCCTCCCTAACCGACCTGGACGATGCCACTCTGACCGCCTTGTACGGCATTGATCCCGCTGATTTGGACAGCTATCTCTGCAAGATGCCCATGGTCAATGTGCAGGCCACCGAGTTCTTTATCGCCAAGGTGAAGGACGGCAAGATGGATACCGTGAAGGCCGCCGTGGAGAAACGGCAGGATGATCTGGAGGCCCAGTGGTCCCAGTACCTGCCTGAGCAGTTGGAGCTGGTACAGAACTATAAGCTGGTGACCAACGGCAACTACATCCTCTTCGCCGTCAGTGAGTACGCCGACGAGGCGGTAACCGCATTTAACACCTATACAAAGTAATTTTTTGCGGGTATAATAAGGGCGCCCGGCAGGGCAACCTGCCGGGCTTTTTCTGAAGTTCACAAGAGAGTTGGTGGTTCGTTGGTCTTTTCCAGCCTGTATTTCCTGTTTTTATATCTCCCCATTGTATTATTTCTGTACTATATTACGCCTTTGAAATGGCGGAACCTGTTGCTGTTGCTGGTCAACCTGGTGTTCTACGCCTGGGGAGAGCCGGTCTATATCCTTATCATGTTCCTCTCCATCGGCATCGACTACACCCACGGAATGCTGGTGGAGAAGTACAAGCGCAGGGGCAACGACCGGGGGGCCCGGTGGGCGGTGGCCTCGTCGGTCATCTTCAATCTGGCTCTGCTGTTCTTTTTCAAGTACTGGGACTTCGTTGCCGGCAGCCTCCAAGCCATCGGTTTTTCCTTCATGCCGAAGCTGGGCCTGAGCCTGCCCATCGGCATCTCCTTCTACACCTTCCAGACCATGAGCTACACCATCGACGTGTACCGGGACGACGCCAAGGTGCAGCGCAGCCTCGTCAACTTCGGCACCTTCGTCACACTCTTCCCCCAGCTCATCGCCGGTCCCATCATCAAATACAAAGATCTGGGCGACCAGATCGACCACCGCACCCACTCCCCCGAGCAGTTTGCCTCCGGCGTGCAGATCTTCGTGGTGGGCCTGGCGAAAAAGGTCCTGCTGGCCAACAACATCGGCAAGCTGTGGGATACCATTCTGGCCCTCCCCGCCGGGGAGCTCACCACTGCTGGGGCATGGCTGGGCGTGGCCGCTTTCGCTTTCCAGCTCTACTTCGACTTCTCCGGCTACTCCGACATGGCTGTGGGCCTGGGCCGGATGCTGGGCTTCGAGTTCATGCGCAACTTCAACTACCCCTATATCGCCAAGTCGGTCACCGAGTTCTGGCGGCGGTGGCACATCTCCCTCGGCACCTGGTTCCGGGAGTACCTCTATATCCCCCTGGGGGGCAACCGGGTGAGCAAGCCCCGGCTGTTTTTCAACCTTCTGGTGGTGTGGGCGGCCACCGGCATCTGGCACGGGGCGAGCTGGAACTTCCTCATCTGGGGACTCTACTTCGCCGTCCTGCTGATTTTGGAAAAGGCTTTCCTGGGCAAGCTCCTCCAGAAGCTTCCCGCCGCCCTCCAGCACCTATACACCCTGTTTCTGGTACTGGTGAGCTGGGCCATCTTCGCCGTGGAGGACTTCGGCCATATGGGAGCCTACCTCAAGGCCATGTTCGGCCTGGGCGGCGGCCTGACAAACGACAACGTATCGTATTATTTTTTCTCTTTTCTCCCCATGCTTATCATCGCCGCTGTGGCCTCCACCCCGCTGGCCGCCAAGCTGTGGAAGCGCCTGCCCGAAAAGCCCAGGCTGGCGCTCCTCCCCATTCTGCTGCTGGCAGGGCTGGTCTTCTCCACCGCCTACCTGGTGGACGCCACCTACAACCCCTTCCTCTACTTCCGATTCTGACTCAGGAGGCAAGCCATGACAAAGAAATACTGCATCTTCCTCTCCGCCCTGTTCTGCGCCTTTCTCGGGGTGTTCCTGGTGGCCAATGCCGTCTCGCCCGACCGCACCTTCTCCCAGATGGAGAACCGCAACCTGGAGCAGCTCCCCGTCCCCAGTGTCAAAACCCTGCTGAACGGGCAGTTTATGAAGGACTTCGAAACCTACACCACCGATCAGTTTGTGGGGCGGGACGGCTGGATCGCCCTCAAGTCCACCACCGAGCGTGTCCTGGGCAAGAAAGAGAACAACAATGTCTATTTTGCCGCCGGTGACACCCTGATCTCCCGCTTCGACGAGCCAGACGGGGAAAAGGTGACGAATAATCTGAATTATGTGAACAACTTTGTGGAAAATGTGGATATCCCTGTGACCTTCTCCCTGATCCCCACCCAAGCCTGCATCTGGGCCGACCGGCTGCCCGCCGGAGCCCCCAACGCCAGCCAGACCGCCATTCTGGAGCAGGCCAAGGCTTCCGTGCCCGGTGCGTCCTGGGCCGACCTCTACACCCCCCTGTGGGAGCACAAGGGCGAGGACATCTTCTACCGCACCGACCACCACTGGACCAGCCTGGGGGCTTACTACGGCTATACCGGACTGGCCACCGCCCTGGGCTACACCCCCGTACCCCTGAACGACTACACCGAGACCGTCCGCTCCACCGAGTTCTACGGCACCGTGTTCTCCTCCTCCGGCGTGCGGTGGGTGCGCCCGGACACCATCTCTACCTACGTGCCCGACGACGGCATCACCGTGGCGAGTCACACCTACGACAACAAGGGCAACCCGGTGGAGGAACCCCGGCAGCTCTACGACACCTCCTTCCTCTCCGTCAAGGACAAGTACTCCATGTTCCTGGGCGGCAACCAGCCTTTGGGCGTCGTAAAGAACGCCAACAATCCCGACGGCCCCAGGCTGCTGATAATCCGGGACTCCTACGCCGACTCCCTGGTGCCCTTCCTCACCCCCCACTTCTCTGAGATCCACCTGCTGGATCTGCGCTACTACAAGCTCTCCATCGCCGACTATATCGCCCAGAACGGCATCGACCAGGCTCTGGTGCTCTACAGCGTGCCCAACTTCGTCACCGACAGCAACCTGCTCTGGATTGCGAAATAAGCCGCAAAAAATCCCCCGCTCCTTAGAGAGCGGGGGATTTTTGATCAGCTCTGCGGATTTCAGTCGCGCTGGGAGTGGCGGTTCATGGAGTGGTTCAGCTTGCCGATCACCAGCAGGACTACTACCATACACACAATGGCAATGGCCAGATTGATAACCACATTCTGAATAAAGGATGCCAGAATGTAGTTTGCGAAGCACACGACGGCCACCGTCATGGCGTAGGGCAGTTGAGTCGCCACGTGGTTGAGGTGGTAGCATTGGGCGCCGGAGGACGCCATGATCGTGGTGTCGGAGATGGGAGAGCAGTGGTCGCCCATAACCGCGCCGCCCAGGGTGGCCGCGATGGCGATCATCAGCATATCGTTGCCGTTGATCAGTTCCGAGGTCAGATCGGCAGCGGGAATGCCGCCGGAGAACACCGGGATGACGATGGGCAGCAGGATGGTGAAGGTGCCCCAGGAGGTGCCGGTGGCGAAACCCAGGAACGCGGCGATCAGGAACACCACGGCGGGCAGGAAGTTCTTCAGACCGGGGCCGAACTTGGACACCAGGTCCGCCACAAACTCGGGGGCGCCGAGGGCCTTGGTCACATCGCCGATGGTCCAGGCCAGGCACAGGATCAGGATGGCGGGCACCATCTGCTTGAAGCCGTTGGGCAGGCAGTCCATCAGCTCAGTGAAGCTCATGGCCCGGCGCACCATGAAGAAGAGCATGGTAAAGATCAGGGCAACCAGGGAGCCGAGAGGCAGGGCGTCAAAGGCGGAGGTATTGGCGAAGGCGGTGATGAGGTCGGTGCCGCCGTTCTGGTAGCCCACATAGACCATGGAGCCCACGCAGCACCCCACCAGCACAAGCACCGGCAGTACCAGATCAATGACCTTGCCATTGGGATTGAACTTCATCTCTTCCACACCGGCAAAGGGGCGTTCGGGCGTGGTGTAGAGGTCGCCCTTAGCGGCGTTGTTCTCATGCTTGCGCATGGGACCGTAGTCGATATTCAGGCAGGTCATCACAACGATGAACACCAGGGTCAGAATGGCGTAATAGTTGTAGGGGATGGCTTTCAGGAAGATCTGGAAGCCCACCTCCTCGTTGCCGATGATACCGGTGACAGCCGCCGCCCAGGAGGAGACGGGCATCATAATGCACACAGGGGCCGCGGTGGCGTCGCACATATAGGACAGCTTGGCGCGGGAGATGTGGTGGCCGTCGGTGACGGGCCGCATCACATTACCGGTGGTCAGGTTATTGAAGTAGTCGTCCACGCCCAGCACGATGGCCAGGATGAAGGTGGACCACAGGGCGCCGGACTTGGTCTTGATATGGCTCACAGCCCAGTCGCCATAGGCCTTGGAGCCGCCGGCCCGGATCATCAGGGCTACCATGGTGCCCAGAATGACCAGGAACATCAGAATGCCCATGTTGCCGCCGGCATTGGATGTCAGGCGGGAGACAAAATCCTGGAACGCATCAATGGGGCTGCCGTTGGTATACAGGAAGCAGCCCACGATAATGCCCAGGAACAAAGACGAATACACTTCCTTGGTGATCAAAGCCAGGACGATGGCCGCCACCGGCGGGAGCAAGGATGCGACGGTGCCCCAGACAAAGCTGGTATGCTCCACGTCGCCCTCGGCAAATGCTGCTGTCATCAGGACACATACAAGTGCGAAAATGACCAGCAGGAATTGGCCGAACCGTTTCATACGTGGTGAATTCATAATGGCCCTCCTATGAAATTGTGAATCCTAAAAGCTCCCCAACCCAAGGACTCGAGGGCTATCATACAAGATTGTTAACAGTTTGACAATAGATTTTTGCAAATCTTAACACACTTTGTCAATATCCGACAGAATTATCGCTAAATTTTTGTAAATAAAGTCATGTGCTGCGCAAAACCCCCCCGCTCTTGGAGCGGGGGGGTTTTTATGTAAGAGTTAATCGCGCTGGGAGTGACGGTTCATGGAGTGGTTGACCTTGCCGATCACCAGCATGACAAGCACCATAGAGACAATGGCGATGGGCAGGCAGATGAAGGGAACCTGGATAAACGCGGTGATGATATAGTTGACGAAGGCCACAACCGCGACGGTCACAGCGTAGGGCAGCTGAGTGGCCACGTGGTTCAGGTGGTAGCACTGAGCGCCGGAGGACGCCATGATCGTGGTGTCGGAGATGGGAGAGCAGTGGTCGCCCATAACCGCGCCGCCCAAAGTGGCAGCGATGGAGATCATCAGCAGGTTGTTGTTCAGGTCACCCACGGTCAGATCCACAGCAGGAGTACCGCCGGAGAACACCGGGATGACGATGGGCAGCAGGATGGAGAAGGTGCCCCAGGAGGTACCGGTGGCGAAACCCAGGAACGCGGCGATGATGAACACTACGGCGGGCAGCAGGGCATACAGGCTGCCGCTGAGGTTCTTCACGATGCCGGCCACAAACTCGGGGGCGCCGAGGCCCTTGGTCACGTCGCCGATGGTCCAGGCCAGGCACAGGATCAGGATGGCGGGCACCATCTGCTTGAAGCCCTCGGGCAGGCAGTCCATCAGTTCGGTGAACTTCATGGAGCGGCGCACCATGAAATAAATCATGTTGATGATCAGGGCGATCAGAGAGCCCAGAGGCAGGGCGTCAAAGGCGGAGGTGTTGGCAAAGGCGGTGATGAGGTCATGGCCTCCGTTCTGGAAGCCCACATAGATCATCGAGGACACGCAGCCGATGATCAGGATAATAACAGGAATGACCAGGTCGATGACCTTGCCATCGGGATTAAACTTCATCTCAGCGGCATTCTCAAAGGGACGCTCAGGCGTGGTATAGAGGTCGCCCTTGGCGGCGTTGAGCTCGTGGGTGCGCATGGGGCCGTAGTCGATGTTGAGACAGGTCATCACAATGATGAACACCAGGGTCAGGATGGCGTAGTAGTTGAAGGGGATGGCCCGCAGGAAGATCTGGAAGCCGACCTCCTCATTGCCGATTACGCCGGTAACGGCCGCCGCCCAGGAGGAGACGGGCATCATGATACACACAGGCGCCGCAGTGGCGTCGCACATGTAGGACAGCTTGGCGCGGGAGATGTGGTGGCCGTCGGCCACGGGGCGCATCACGTTGCCGGTGGTCAGGTTGTTGAAGTAGTCATCCACACCCAGCACAATCGCCAGGATGAAGGTGGACCACAGGGCGCCGGATTTGGTCTTGATGTGGGACACAGCCCAGTCGCCGTAGGCCTTGGAGCCGCCGGCCCGGATCATCAGGGCCACCATGGTGCCCAGGATGACCAGGAACATCAGGATACCCATGTTGCCGCCGGCATTGGAGCACAGGTGGCTGACAAAGAACTGGAACGCGTCGATGGGATTGCCGTTGACCTGCAGGAAGCAGCCAACCAGGATACCCAGGAACAGCGACGAGTAGACTTCCTTGGTGATCAGCGCCAGGCCGATGGCCACGACGGGCGGCAGCAGGGACGCGATGGTACCGTGAACCGCGCTGACAACCTCAGCGTCACCTTCTGCGAATGCGGCTGTGGTAAGAACACATGCAAGGGCGAATACGACGAGCAAGAGTTTCCCAAAGCGTCTCATGCGTGGTGAGTTCATAATAACCCTCCCTTTTTTAATGCGAATCCTAAAAGCCTCCCCAACCCTAGGATTCGTACCTTATGATACACCATCATTTACAATTTGGCAATACTTTTTCGTCAAATTTAATATATACCATCACACTTTAGTAAGTCAAATTTCACATATTAAGCAAAAAGTTCTCAGCTTCCAGTGATTTCCTCACTCTGCGGAACGTTTTCTCATCCGGGCAGCGAACCGTGTGCAGGTGGATTCCGCCGGTCAATGCTGAGAGCGGACGGGCTCCGTGCTCCTCCACCCGCCGGACGAACTCAGCCACGTCGTACCGGGAGCGCACCCCCAGCAGTCCGGTGAGCTGGCCGTAAACCGGGTGCTCCACGATTACGTCCACCACCTCGCCCCCGGCGTCCACGATGGCGTTGAGCTCCCGCTCCATCTCCTCCGGAGCGTGAACACAGGCCACGGTGCGCTCCACGCCGCCTCCCCGTCCGCCCAGGAGATACCCCCGGGGCGTGGCCAGGATATCCGTCCCTCCGGCCCGGAGCAGGGCCACATCGCCCACGATGATCTGCCGGCTGACGGAGAAGCGCTCGGCCAAGGCGGCGGCGCTCACCGGCCCCACGGCCTCCTCCAGCGCCTGGGCCACGGCCTGCCGCCGGGCCTGCGCGGCTGACATTGACATGTGACAATTCCCCCTTTCTTCTCCCAGTATACCAGTTCCCGCTCCATCTGTAAATCATCTTGCTTTTTCCCCGGCGTCCGGTTAGAATAAGGTTGATCGTTTGCTGGAAAGGAGCTGTGGCAATGGATCGTGAGGAAGCCTTTGAATTTCTGGACCGGACGGCCCGCGGCATCGCGGAGATGTTCGGCTCCACCTGTGAGACCCTGGTCCACGACATGGGGGACCCCCGCCACCCCATCCTGTCCATCTACAACGGGCACGTCTCCGGCCGGACCGTGGGCTCCACCCTGGACATCCTGGGCACCGCCAAGGAGCTGGACGAGGACGCTCTGGTAACCGACTTCGTCAATCTCTACGCCACCACCCCATCGGGCCAGCAGATCAAGAGCAGCACCTTCCACCTCATCGGGGAGGGATACAACCTGGCCCTTGGCATCAACTTCGACTACAGCTCCCTGGTGTACGCCAACCGCATTCTGGTGGACCTCATGAGCGCGGAGGCCGACCTTCAGAGCGCCCTGTGGCACGGCGGGGACAGCCGTCTGGCCGATGTCTTTGACGAGTGTCTGGCCGCCGTTGGCAAGCCGGTCAGCGCCCTGAACAAGCGGGACCGGATGAAGATCATCGCCCTTCTGGACCAAAAGAACGCTTTCTCCTTCCGCAAGTCGGTGCCTTTTGTGGCCAAGCGGCTCCAGGTCTCCCGGTATACGGTCTATAAATACCTGGGTGAGCTGACCGGCGCCCATGCGGAGGAGAGCGAGGAGGAATAACGCCATGTACGAGGAAAAAATCAACGCCTATTTTGACGCCCCTGAGCGCCGGGCTGAGCTGGTGGAGGCCATCTCCCGGCTGGTACGCATTCGCAGCGTGCGGGAGGAGCCCTTGCCTGGCATGCCCTTTGGCCCCGGCCCCGCCGCCGCCCTGGCGGAGGGTCTGAAGCTGGCCGAAGAGCTGGGCTTTGCCACCCGCAACTACGATAACTACGTGGGCACCGCCGATCTCAACGACAAGGAGACCGCCCTTCACATTCTCTGCCACCTGGACGTGGTGGGCGAGGGCACCGGCTGGACAGTGACGGAGCCCTATGTGCCCAAGGAGGTGGACGGCATGCTCTACGGCCGGGGCACCGACGATGACAAGGGCCCCGTGGCCGCTGTCCTGCTGGCCATGAAGGCCGTGAAGGAGCTGGGCGTCCCCCTCCGGCGCAACGCCCGCCTGCTGATGGGCACCGACGAGGAGAGCGGTTCCAGCGACATCGCCTACTACTACGCCCGGGAGCCCTACGCCCCCTATGCCTTCTCCCCCGACGCGGAGTTCCCCCTCATCAACATCGAGAAGGGCAGCTATAAGCCGGTGTTCACCAAGTCCTGGCCCGCGGAGACCGCCACCCCCCGGGTGACCGAGTTCCGCGGCGGCTTCCGCATCAACGTGCTCCCGCCGGAGGCCGAGTGCTTGGTGGCCGGCCTGTCCGCCGACGCCGCCCGCCCCTATTGCGACCGGGCCGCCGCCGAGACCGGCGTGCGCTACGAGCTGCGCGAGGAGGGGGACAGCCTGCACATCCTCTGCCGCGGCAAGGGCGCCCACGCCTCCCTGCCGGAGGAGGGCGTCAACGCCATCACCGGCCTGCTCCATCTGCTCTGCTCCCTTCCCCTGGCCAAGGTGGGCTCCACCGCCGCCCTCCGCGCCCTGAGTGCCCTCTTCCCCCACGGCGACTGCGCCGGCAAGGCCCTGGGCATCGCCCAGTCCGATGAGCTGTCCGGGGCGCTGACCCTGGCCTTTTCCCTGCTGACCGTCAACGGTACTGGCCTGGAGGGCCAGTTTGACAGCCGGGTACCCATCTGCGCCAACGATGAGAACTGCCGCGCCGCCGCAGAGGCATCTTTTTCCAAGTTTGGCTTTTCCGTCTCCGGCGAGATGGACGCTCCCCACCACACCCCCGCTGACTCCCCGCTGGTCAAGGCCCTGCTCAAGTGCTACGAGCAGTACACCGACTACAAGGGGGAGTGCCTGGCCATTGGCGGAGGCACCTACGTCCACGATATTCCCGGCGGCGTGGCTTTCGGCTGCTGTATGCCCGGTTTTAACGGCAACATGCACGGCGCCGACGAGCACACCTGCATTGCCGACCAGCTCACCGCCGCCAAGATCTTTACCCAGGCCATCATCGACCTGTGCGGCTGAGTCCGCCTTCAGCCCCCTTGAGCAAAGCCCATGGGCTTTGCTGCGGCAATTCCGCCGCAGGCCGTTCCCCATCCGGTCCGCGCCCCGGCGCGTACTATATAAAATAAAGAGAACCGGAACTCAAAAAAGAGAAGAGAAAGCGAGGAACCCCTATGCGCAAAATCTGGAAACGTGTTACCGCAGCCGCTCTGTCCCTCACCTTCGTCCTATCCCTTTCCGCCTGCGGCGGCGGTGGTCTCAGCGCCGACGATGCCACCACGTATGTTCAGGGTATTCTGGACGAGAACTACAAAGGCGTTTATGATCCCGACTTCCTGGAGCTGATCGACATTACCGAGAATGAGGCTGAGGAAACCTACCTGTCCAGCCTGGAGACCGAGGCTGACTTTTTCGCCTCCGCCTTCCTGATCGACGACCTGACCGACGAACTCAAGGCCGAGGTAGTTGACATGTATAAGCAGGTCTACGCCAAGGCCAAGTACACCGTGGATACCGCCACGGAGGTGGACGACAGCACCTTCGGCGTCAAAGTCACTGTGGAGCCTCTGGACGTATTTGACCGGGTTGCCGAGGCCCTGTGGGGCGACACCCCCGACGCCCGCGCCGAAGCTCTCTACAGCCAGGACGTGGACTCCATGACCGATGAGGAGTACGCCGCTTATGACGCGGAGTGGTGCCGCCTGGTCATCGACCTGACCTTGGAAAAGCTGCCCGAGGCGGAGTATCTGGAGGCCCAGAGCAAGGTGGTGCAGATCACCCTGGGCGACGACAACTACTGGTCCCTGGATGAGCAGGATTTCAGCGACCTGGACTGGCTGATCCTTGACTACAACTTCTGAGTACACATGCGCCGCAGATTGGTTTCAGTCTGCGGCGCTTTTGCGTTACATGGGGCATCTGTCATCGGAAAAATGGCCCGCGCCAGATGCCGCCCCGAACGGCAGGCCGTACACTTCCGCACATCTGTGTGAGTTTATCACAGACGGCAGCCCCGTCCATCCCCTATACTGGGCGCATCTCAGTAAGGAGGTTGCCTATGGATTTGCAAAAACACCACCGAAGAACGGCAAAGATCGGGGCGGATTGCGTGGCCTGCGGCTACTGTGTCCGCGTCTGTCCCCTCTCCGCCATCCGAATCTGGAACGGTATCACAGCCCGGGTGGATGCAGCCCGATGCGTCGGCTGCGGCAAGTGCGCGGCGGAGTGCCCGGCTACCATAATTACACTGGAGGAGAATCGCCCATGAAAAAGCGCTGGTATGACTTTCTCTGGATCGCCTCTCTCCTCTATCTGGTGTTGGGCTTCTTCAACATCCTCTTTGCCTGGTTGGGCCTCCTCTGCTTTTTCATCCCTCTGGTCATCGCCTTTGCGGGCGGGGACAAGGGCTACTGCAACCGCTTTTGTGGACGGGGACAGTTGTTCAGCCTGCTGGGTGGACGCTTCGGCCTCTCCCGGCGGGCCGATATTCCCCGGTGGATGAAAAGCAAGGCGTTCCGCTACGGGTTTTTGGGCTTTTTTCTGCTGATGTTCTTCCAGATGCTCTGGAGCACATATCTGGTCTTTGCCGGCGCGCAGGAGCTGCGCCAGGCCGTCACTCTGCTTTGGACGTTCCGGCTGCCTTGGCACTGGGCCTACTATGGAACCCTCTTTTCCCCCGGCGTTGCCCAATTCGCCTTTGGCTTTTACAGCGTCATGCTCACCTCTACGGTGCTGGGGCTGGTCACAATGGTGCTTTTCAAACCCCGCTCATGGTGTGTGTATTGCCCTATGGGCACCATGACCCAGCTTATCTGCCGGGGGAAGCACCGGGGAGAGGCCGCCCTCCACTCCCCGGCAGAAGGTAGTTGACATTTTCCCCTCCGTCCCGTATACTATAAAGTATAGAAGTCCTACTGAAGTTCATATGGTCGGATGATGGGGTGGGGAGAGCGCGGCACACCGCCGCCGCCGAAGGGGCAGCGCAGTGATCTCTCAGGCAGAAGGACCGGCCCCGGACGAGGCTCTGGAAAGCGGACCGCAGTCCGCGCCGACGGGGGCAAAACTCTCAGGCAACCGAACAGAGGCGCATGGCAGCATTGCCATGCGCTTTTTTTGACCCCAATTTTAAAGGAGGGCATGGAAATGGAACGCAAAACTCCGCTCTACGACCGCCACACGGCGGCGGGGGGCAAGCTGGTTCCCTTTGCCGGATGGCTGCTGCCGGTGCAGTACTCCGGCGTCATCGCCGAGCACAGGGCCGTGCGCACCGGCTGCGGCCTGTTCGACGTCAGCCACATGGGAGAGCTGCTCCTCCGGGGCCCCGACGCCCTGGCCAACCTCAACCGGCTCATGACCAACGACTTTTCCGGCATGGCGGACGGCCAGGCCCGCTATTCCCCCATGTGCTACGAGGACGGAGGCGTGGTGGACGATCTGATCGTCTACCGCTGTTCGGACACGGCCTGGCTGGCGGTGGTCAACGCCTCCAACATCGGCAAGGACCGGGATTGGATGACCGCCCACCTGGCCGGGGACTGCACTTTGGAGGATCTCTCCGATCAGACGGCCCAGCTCGCCCTCCAGGGGCCCGGTGCGGAGGCGCTGCTGCGCACCCTGACGGCGGACCTTCCGGCGAAGAACTACACCGCCGTGCTCCACGGCACGGTGGACGGCCGGCCCTGCCTGGTCTCCCGCACCGGGTACACCGGCGAGGACGGCTTTGAGCTCTACTGCGCCCCGGCGGACGCCCCCGCCCTTTGGGACGCGCTGACGGCCGCCGGGGCCCTCCCCTGCGGCCTGGGGGCCCGGGATACCCTGCGGCTGGGGGGCGCCCCGGCCCCCTCCGGCCCCCACGCCCCAGGGCCAGG
>OBUU01000698.1_pt1 | contig 12670 bp, 10 predicted proteins | sample 1475981 | NCBI WGS metagenome assembly OBUU01 (sample SAMEA2579966, study PRJEB22360) | human gut metagenome | biome: human gut; feature: human-associated habitat; material: faeces | place: Denmark | collected 2008/2010 | reverse complement strand
ACCACCTCCGCAAGCTGACCGAGAGCGGGGGGCCCGGCGGCGGCTACGCCGGGGACGGGGCCAGCCTGCTGGACGAGGCCGACTTCACCGCCCACAACCTGGGCGACGCGGGCAAGGGCGGCGGGGCCGCCGAGGTGATGATCCACGAGCTGGTCCACCAGTGGTGGGGCCTGGGCAACATGTTCGACACCTCCGGCCCCGACAGCCCCTGGTCGGCGGAGGGCCTGACGTGCTACACCACTTACCGCATTGTGAAGGAGCTCTACGGCGGGGACTACGCCAGGGAGCACTATGTGGACCAGTGGCGCGGGGAGGTGGAGGACTACTACCTCAACTTCTACGTCCGCCGCCCGGAGTACCTGGAGGCCCTGCCCGAGGCGGAGCGGCTGGCCATCTCCAACTCCCTGTCCGGCATGCGGCAGTACAGCGAGATGCCGCTGAAGATTTTGAAAGCGGAGGAGCTGGTGGGGGGCGAGGCGGCCATGGATGAGATCCTGTACGGCCTCTTCAACCGGGAGCTGGACCCCATGTACCCCTATCTGACCTACCAGGAATTTTTGGACGCCTGCGGGCTGACGGAGGAGGACTTGACCCTTGATTAAGATTTTTCGCTGCGAATGCCGGCGGCTGCTGTGCAACAAGTTTTTCATCGGCCTGCTGGCGGTGCTGCTGTTCTACGCCGGGCAGGTGTTCTACGCCGTGGCCCTCCCCGGCGTGGCCCATACGGCCCCCTTTTCGCCCTGGAGCTTCGGGGCCTACCTGGGGCGGCTGCTGCCCCTTGTGTGGGTGGGGGCCCTGTTCTTCCTCACCTTTTTCACGTCGGCCCGGGAGCGGCGGGCGGCGCTACCCCCGCCGACCCCCGGCGGTACGCCCTGGCCCGCTGCGCTGCCGCCCTGGTGGGGGTGGCCCTGCTCTGCCTGGCGGCGCTGGCCCTGGCCGCCCTGCTCTATGACCGCCTGTTCGGCTGGACGGACTGGGGCTCCCTGGCCCTGCCCGCCCTGGTGATCCTGGCGCCCCCTCTGGTGTTCGCCCTGGGCAGCGGCTGGCTGCTGGGCCGCCTGCGGCCCTGGCTCCTCCCCTTTGCCCTGGCGGCCCTGCCTCTGCCGGAGGCCCTGGGGCTGTGGAACGGCGGCCTGTGCACGTCCTATCCCCTGACTCTGGGGATGCTGGACCCGGCTTTCTCCCTCCCGGCGGCGGCCTGGGCCGTCCAAGGGCTGCTTCTGGCTGCCGGGGTGCTCCTTTTGCTGGTGGCGGGAAAGGGGAAAAAGGTGTATAATCAGTGACAGACCGTATACCATAAGCACATAGGTTCCAGAAGGAGGCGTAACAGATGGATTCTAACGAGAGCCGGGCGCGGGCGCTGCTGGGCGACCTGTCCGCCGGGTGCAGCGCGGTGGCGTGGGAGACGGCGGACGGCGGACACCTGTGGGGGCGCAACTTCGATTTCAACCGCATTGCGGCGGACAGCAAGGTGACCTTTGTACCACGGGGACAGGTGTTCTACGCCTGCGGTACCGAGCTGGAGGGCAATCTGGAGCCGTCCACCCGCTGTACGGCGGCCTACGCTGCGGTGGGCATCGGCTCCCTGGTGCTGCGTTCCACCCCGGCCCTGTATGAGGGCCTCAACGAGAAGGGCCTGATGGGCGGCCAGCTCTACTACCGCACGTTTGCCCACTTTGCCCCGGAGGCGCGGCCCGGCACCCTGCCCCTCCAGCCGCCCTTCCTGGTGACCTGGTGCCTGGCCACCTGTGCCTCGGTGGAGGAGGTGGCCCGCGCACTGGAGGAGCGGGTGTCGCTGGTGGCCATCCCCATGCTGGGGACCGTGCCGCCCATCCACTGGATGTTTTCCGACCGCACCGGGGAGAGCATCGTGGTGGAGTCCGACCGGGACGGGCTGCACATCTACCGGAACACGGTTGGAGTGATGACCAACAGCCCCGGCTACCCGTGGCACCGTACCAATCTGTTGAACTATCCCCAACTCCGGCCCCTGGATTACGGAGAGCTGGCCTGGGCCGGGGAGCGGCTGGAGCCCTGCTTTTCCGGCAGCGGGGCGGCCGGCCTGCCCGGGGACTGGTCGTCCCCCTCCCGCTTCGTGCGGCTGGCCTTCCTCCGGGAGCACGCGGTCAAGGGCGGGGACGAAGCGGAGGGGGTGTCCCTTCTGTTCCGCCTGCTCCACAGCGCCGCCTTTCCTCTGGGTGCGGTGGAGCTCACCGGGCCGGGGGAGATCACCCCCCACGACCGGGGCGTGGTGCCCTATGACTACACGGTGTATTCCTCCGTCCTCTGCGCCGAGTCCATGCGCTTCTACTGGCTCACCTACCGGAACAGCCGGGTGCGCTATGTGGAGCTCTCACGCCTGCTGAAGGGAGACCGCCCCCTCCAGTTCGCGCTGGGGGAGGAGCCGGAGTTCTGCGACGTGACCGGTGAAGGCGTATAACACTCCAACAGGGCGCACCACGAAAAAATGCAAAAGCTCAGGTGCATGAAGTGTTTGCGCATGCGGGCCGTCCCGTAATCGCATGGCCGTGCCGCGGTAAGCGGCGCATGGCCAACTTTGCCATGCTTATGAATAGCAAAAAGTACCCCCTGCCGCATGCGGCAGGGGGTACTTTTTTATCAAACGCGCTCCGGGTCCCCGGCAATGGGCTGGAAGTATTTTGTCCGGTACTCCTGAAAGAGGTCGTCAAACTCCTGGTTGAAACCGCCGTGATGCAGCTCGTGCATATAGGCGTGGGAGTCGATGCGCACCTTGTCGTCGGGCGAGGAGGTCTGGCGCAGGATGTGCAGAGCCACGTTGGAACAGTGGTCGGACATGCGCTCCAGATTGATCAGCAGCTCCAGGAACTGGGTGCCCAGCTCGATGGTGCACTCACCGGCCTTGAGACGTTCCACATGGCGGTTTTTCAGGGTGGCGGCGATCAGATCCACAACCTCCTCCAGCGGTTCCACCTGGACAGCCAGGGTGCGCTGGCGGCTCTGGTAGCAGGCTACCGTCTTGTCCAGCGTCTCTCCCACCGCCGCGGTGAGCCTCTCAAGCTCGGCCCGGGCCTGGGGGGAGAAGGTAATGTTCCGGTCGTGGAGGACGACCGCGCTCTCCGAGACGTTGACAGCGTAATCGCCGATGCGCTCAAAGTCGGACAGGGTGTGCAGCAGCTCGGACACCCGGGTGCTCTCCTCGGCGGTCAGCGCCCGGTCGGTGAGCTTGACCAGATAGTTGTCCAGCAGACCCTCCAGCTTGTCCAGCGCCACCTCGGTTTCGTTGAGCCGCTCCAGCTTCTTGGCGTCAAATTTCCAGATGAGCTCCACAGCCAGCCGGTAGTTGTCCCGGGCGAACTCGCTCATCTGCACCACCGCATCGTGGGCCCGCTCCAGCGCCAGGGAGGGGGAGGACAGGAAACGGTCGTCCAGCACGGACAGCTCCCGCTCCTCCGCGTCGCCGGGCACCACCGCCTTGACCAGCTTGACGAGCTGGCGGTGGAAGGGAAGAAGCAGGGCAGTACAGGCGATGTTGAACGCCAGGTGGAGGTTGGCGATAGAGCCCATGTCCATGGTGTTTTCCCAGAACGGAAAGCGGAACAGGGCGTTGCCCGCGTACAGAACCACCAGAAAAAAGACCGAGCCGATGATGTTGAAAAAGAGGTGAATCATGGCGGTCCGCTTGGCATTTTTGGAAGCGCCCACCGACGAGATGAGCGCGGTGATGCAGGTGCCGATGTTCTGGCCCATAATCAGCGGCATGGCGATGTTGAAGGAAACCACGCCGGTGGTGCTGATGGCCTGGAGTATGCCCATAGAGGCGGAGGAGCTCTGGAGCAGGGCGGTGACCGCCGCTCCCACGGCTACGCCCAGAAGGGGATTGGAGAAGGCGGTAAACACCGACTGGAACTCCGGCAGATCCTTCAGTGGCTCCACGGCGGAGGACATGGTGTTCATGCCGATGAACAGCAGACCCAAGCCCAGCACGATCTGGCCCACAATGCGCTTGTGCCCGCCCTTGATGAACATGTAGAAGATGATGCCCACAACCGCCAGAATGGGCCCCAGGAAGGAGGGCTGCAGGAACATCATCACGATGTTGTCCGCGTCGATATCACCCAGGCGCAGCAACTGCGCGGTGACGGTAGTGCCGATGTTGGCGCCCATGATGATGCCCACCGTCTGCTCCAGCTTCATGATGCCCGCGTTGACGAAACCGACGCACATGACGGTGGTGGCGGCGGAGCTCTGGATCAGCCCGGTGACGACGGCCCCCAGAAGGACCCCCTTGAATACGTTGCTGGTAAGACGCTCCAGGATATGCTCCAGCCGGCCGCTGGAGAGCTTCTCCAGGCCGTCCGTCATGGTGGACATACCAAACAGGAACGTGGCGATGGCGCCAAACATGGCGACTATATTCGCAATATCCAAAATGCTCCCCCAAATCTGACTCCGCGGTCAAATTTTCGAAAAATTTTGCTCATTTCCGACCACGATAAATTATAGCCTTCTGGCAGCGGTTCGTAAATATAGAGGGAGCGATTTTTAAAAATTTAGCAGTTTCACTAAAAGCAATGGGGGAAAAACCGTCAATTTCGTTCACGTTCCGCAGGGGAAGCCCGCATGGAACAGGATCGTTGACATAGGGACAGACGCGGGCGGAATAGAGTGGAACTATGGAGGTGTGACAAATGTTCACTGCGTGGATTTTGCTGATGCTCAACAGCCTGTTCTTCACCCTGCGCCTCTCCGGCGGGGGAAGCGGCTCCTTCCCCCGTCCGCTGAAACCGGAGGAGGAGCGGATGTACCTGGAGCGGATGGCGCAGGGTGATCTGGAGGCCCGGAACATCCTCATCGAGCACAACCTGCGCCTGGTGGCGCACATCATGAAAAAGTACTATACACCCAACGGGGATCAGGACGATCTGATCTCCATCGGCACCATCGGACTGATCAAGGGGATCAGTACCTTCAAGCCGGACAAGAACGTGCGCCTGGCCACCTATGCCTCCCGCTGTATCGAAAACGAGATCCTGATGCACTTCCGCGCCCAGCGGAAGCTGCAGGGGGAGGTCTCCCTGTCGGATTCCATTGACGGGGATGGGGACGGCAACTCCCTGTCGCTGATGGACACCATCAGCGTGGACGACAATATGCTGGAGGAGCTGGATGCCCGTGACTCCTGCGCCAAGGTGCGCCGGTGCGTCAAGCGATGCCTGGACGAGCGGGAGGCCATGATCCTCACCCTCCGGTATGGCCTGAATGCCCGCCCGCCCCTGACCCAGCGGGAGATCGCGGCCCAGTGCGGCATCTCCCGCTCCTATGTATCGCGCCGCGGCTATTGCAAGCGCGGAGGGGGATGTCTCCGGGGGCCGGGACGGCCCGGACGGAGACGCCACCCTCACTGCGGTGTCAGAGCGGGAAAAGCCAGCTTCTCGGAGGGAGGCCCGGAGTGCCGGACGTGCGGCCGACATCAACACCAGTGGTACAGTCAGCTCAGCGGATACCGGAGGTATCCGGCCACCAGGTCAATGAATACGCTGTTGGAGGGACTGCGGGTCAGGTGCCGTCCGGCCAGGGTATCCAGAAGGCTGTGGTCCTCAAGTTTCCAGCAGTCCCCGATTACGGTGCGGACAGCGCGCTCCACCGCGATTGAGGTGGTATGGAACTGCTTGGCGGTTTCCCGGTAGAGACGCTTGGTGATCAACTGGAGGGAGCTGGGATTGGCCGCCACCTGCACAGACATGTATACGGTGTAGTCAAATCCGACCAGGTTTCTGCGCACGCCCAGCCGGCGCAGGAGCAGCTCTGCCTTTTGAGAGGCATTTGCCACGTCAAAAGTAGGTGACAGGGTGAAATTTGTCATAGGACAGACTCCTTTTTTCAAAAAGTAGATGTAAGGGAGCGTCCATGACTGGTGTGGACCGAGCCGCAAGCGACCCTCTGGTGGATGGAGCGCATCCGCTGCTTGACCTCCGATAGGCTTTCCAAAAACTATATGTACGCAAAAGAGGAAAATTGGACAAATAATTAAAAGATGGGAGAGGAAGTCGCTTTTTTGTGGGGTTAATTTCCAAGGAAGTCGACAATATCCACGGAATTGGATACTTTTTTTCTTTGACAGCCGTTTGGAATGAATACATTCCGTATCTGGCGCAAATACCAAGGTAAAATCAAACGGAATCCATAGGTTCCAGGCTTGATTTTAAGGAGGTCTTCATGTCAGAGAAAATTAAGCAGGATATCTCAATCGGCAAAAACCTGCATCGCCTGCGCAAGCAGGCCGGACTGTCCCAGGAGCAGGTCGCGGTAAAGCTCCAGGTCATGGGCCTCCCTGTCAGCCGGGAAATCATCTCCCAGATGGAACTGGGCCGCTACAGTATCCGGGTCAGCGTCCTGATCGCTTTGAAGCAGATTTACGGCGTTTCTTATGAGGAGTTTTTTCAGGGCCTGCCAGACAGCCGGTAAAATGCAGGGAAGAAAAGCCGGAGCACCTGTGATAAAATAAAGAGAGAGAACAGGCGAGGGGGGAATGATACATGAATGAGGAACAGGGGAAATTCCTGGAGGAACTCTACCACGCGAATTTTAAGCGGATGCTCCTCGAGCTCTACCCCATATTAAAGGACATGCCCTCGGCACAGGTTGCCATTCAGGAAGCGGCGCGGATTGCGTGCCAAAAGCCGGAGGAGATGATGAGCAGCCCAAATCCCGCCGGATGGCTGCGGAAAACGGCGGGGCTGGTGGCGAAGAACATGCTGCGGGAGCAGGCCCGCCAGAAACGGACCTTTCTTCCGCTGGAAGTGCTTCTGCCGGAGAGCGAACCGTCAGAATGGGACGACAGCGACCGCGAATTGGTGCAGTTGTGTCTGGATGTCGTCTCCGAGGAGGATTTTACCCTGTTCCGAAGAGTGACCCTGGATGGTTGGGCCTATGTGGATGCGGCGAAGGCGGCTGGCATTTCCCTATGGGCCTGTTACAAGCGCGTAGAGCGGACGCAGAAAAAGCTCCGCCGCGCCATAGAGGAGCACCCGGAGCGATTTTTTTGAGACCTGTCCAAAAACAGGATGCTGTCTACATATAAATTATTGAAGGGGGCGCAATCGAATGGCAAGCCCGAGCAAAAATCAGAACTACGCCTATCTAAGCCGCCTGAGCACCCAAAAGCTGCTGGAGCTGCTGGCCGCTGCGCCGGCGCCCGCAGAAACGCCCGAGGACAAAGCTTATATAGACGCAATTGTGGAGGTGGTCTTAGAGAGAGAAGAGAGACATCCGACAGGGCTTCTCCCCGACCCCGAGCAGGCATGGGAGGAGTTTCAGCAGTACTATAATACCCCGGAGGGGGAGGACCTGTCCCTCTACCCGGCAGAGAACCCCGGAACAGCCCCATCAGAACCAGCCCCCTCTCAGACAGAGTACCGGCCCCAAAGAAGGCCAAAACGCCACTTTTTTCGACGCGTTGTCATAGTAGCGGCTGTGGTGGTGTGTATCGCATTGCCCCCTGCGCTTGGTTTCGAGAATGTGTTTCAGATGATTAGTTCCTGGTCGGACGACATATTTTTGATGAAGGATAATGCTAATACATTTAAAAATGAATATACACTTCCTGAAAGCTGCGAATATGAAAATCTTGAGGAAGCATTAAAGGAGTATGGAATAACAGCTAATATTGTACCAAGTTGGATACCAGAGGGGTTTATTTTAGATGGCATTATGGTAAATAAACTTCAAGAACCTGAAAGAATTGAGATACGCGCATATTATTTAAATGGGGAGAGAATGATTTCAATTTTTTATAATAGATATAGAGATTCGTTTACATCTTATGAAAAAAACGATTACTCTGTAGAAGAATATTTTATAGGGGGGATAAAACATTATATATTTGATAACTTGGGAAAACAGGTAGCGGTGTGGAGTAACTCCAACATTGAGTGTGCAATTAGTGGAGATGTTTCGAAAATAGAAATAGAGAAAATGCTAGATTCAATTTATGAGGATGGGAAAAATGACTAAACGTAAAATAAAATATTTTTTAGTTCTACTGGTAGTTGCTATACTATTAGCCGTTCCAGTATTGGCATATAGTAATATAGAGTATCGAGCTAGTGAGCAACTCACAAGCTATAGTATGAATGCAAAAGCAACGGGGAATGGCAAAATTGCTATTTCATTTTCTGTAGACGGGACAGGAAAAATGACTCGCATTGGCGCTAAGAAGATTATAGTATACCAACAAATAGGAGGGACCTGGGCACTTGCTAATTCTTTAAATCAAGATGATGCTGGAATGATTTCCATCAATTCTTATTATCATGGGAATACCATATACTATAATGGTATTTCAGGGGAAAAATACCGCATAGAAATTACTATCTTTGCAGAAGATGCTTCTGGATCCGATTCCCGTACGCAAACTTTTTATGTAACAGCTTAAAGAAAGGGGCGTCCCAATCGGGACGCCCCTTTCTTTAAGCTTGACTGGACAGGCAAGGAACGCCGCCTGCCGCATAAGCTTTACCAAGCAGTAGCAAGGAGGGATATGCTTGGGACAGCGGAAGCGGGAAGTGACGGTACGGTGTACCTATACCGATGGAGGGGCGGAGGCAAAGGAACTGGTACAAGGCTCATTCCGCGCCTTTTTGGCGCGGGAACTTAACAAGGACACCCCTGGAGGTAACTCATGTACCTGGAGATAGAAGGGGCGGAGAGGTACCGCGCCGCACTTTATATCCGGCTGTCCAGGGAGGACGAAACCGACGGGCCCTCAGAGAGCGTCAGCAACCAGCGGGCCATGCTGGAGGACTTTGCCCGCCAGCGGGGGGTGCCGGTGGGCGGCCCCCCTGTGGGCGGCGGGCGGGGTGCGTACATGGGGGTGCCGGTGGCCGGCCTCTATGTGGACGACGGCTGGTCGGGCACCAGTTTCGACCGCCCGGAGTTCCGGCGGATGCTGCGGGACATTGAGGCCGGACGGGTGAACATGGTGATTACCAAGGATCTGTCCCGGCTGGGGCGCGACTACATCATGACCGGCCACTATATGGAGCGCTATTTCCCGGAACACCGTGTGCGGTACATCTCCCTGTTGGACGGCATTGACACCGGTGTGGACTCCAGCGCCAACGAGATCACGCCGTTCCGGGCCATTATGAACGACATGTACGCAAAGGACATCTCCAAAAAGATCTCCAGCGTCAAGCGGGACAAACAGCGAAAAGGGTTGTTTAGCGGCGGCAAGCCGGTATATGGCTATCAGATGCACCCTGCGGAAAAGAACAAAATTGTGGTGGACGAGGGGGCCGCGCCGGTGGTACGACGTATTTTCCGGCTGGCGCTGGAGGGCCTGAGCTGCCGCCAGATCGCCGCGCAGCTCAACGCTGAGGGCATCCCATCGCCGGGGTGCTACGCGGGCCTGTATCCCTCCGGTACCGGACAGTGGAGCGGTGAGCGCATCTCTGAGATGCTGCAAAACGAAACCTATATTGGAAATATGGTACAGGGGCGCCGACGGAAGGTCAGTTACAAGAGCAAAAAGTGCATTCGGCAGCTACCGGAGGACTGGGTGGTGGTGGAGGGGACCCATGAGCCGCTGGTGACGCCGGAGACCTTTGAACGGGTGGGGCGTCTGTTGGCCAGCCGGCGGCACACCCGCAGCCGAACCTATGAGTTTCCACTGAAAGGGCTGCTTTTCTGTCACGAGTGCGGGCACCCGCTGGCGGTGCTCAACCGGAAAAACAGCCGGGGGGAGGATGTGCGGTATCTGGTTTGCCGCACCTACCAGCGGTTCACAAAGACAGGGGGCTGCACCTGCCACTCCATTCAGGAGCAGACCGTCACTCGTGCCGTGGTAGCCAAGCTGCGGGAGGCCTGCGGGGCCTGCCTGGAGCCTGCGGCCCTGCTGCCCGCCGCCCGGTCTGCCGTAGCAGAGGCTCATGGAGGGGAAAATCCCACGGCGGAAATCCGGGCCCTGCGGGCCAAAATAGGCCGCCTGACCACCGTCCTGGACCGGATGTATTTGGATCAGCTCAGTGGCCTGCTGGCCGAGGCGGATTTTGCACGGCTCTACCGGCAGGCCCGCGAGGAGCGCGGCGCACTGGAGCGGCGTGTGACAGAGCTGGAACGCCGGGAAAGCCCGGAGGCCGGGGACAAGGCCGGGGCCCTGGTTCAGCGTTTTCTGGATGAGGCTGGTGACAACCGGGAGCTTCTGGTAAGCCTCATTGAGCGGGTGGAGCTAACTGAACAGAGGGAGCTCATCATCCACTTCCGCTTCTGCCCGCCGGAGGCGCTTTTTTAATGGACCTCTGGTTACAATAACCGCGGCGCGAGGTATCGCGCATTGAGAAAAAAGCACTCAAGAAGCTGGAGGCGGCCATGGGGGCTCAGGAATAAGCACTCCTGTGCCGCAGTACATAGCGGCTGGGGCCCAGCAAAAAAGGGCTTTACTCCTAGCGGCTGAATGGGATATAATAAAATCGGGAAAAAAGAGAGGGGCGGCGCAATAAAACGCTGCTCCCGTACATTAAGAAGATGACAGGAGCGCGACACCATGTTAATCCTGCTTGAGACAATGGCAGAGGAGCGCCGCACCGCCACTGCGCCGGAGCTGCTGGAGCCGCTGATGGCCCGGCTGGCCGGGGGGGATCAGGAGGCGCTGGCAGAGCTGTACCACCGCACGCGGACGTCGGTGTACGGCCTGGCCCTATCCTACCTGAAAAACCGGCATGACGCTGAGGATGTGACCCAGGACGCTTTTGTGCGGGCCTGGGAAAACGCCCATCAGTACCGTCCCCAGGGCACACCGCTGGCCTGGCTGCTGACCATCGCCCGCAACCTCGCCCTGATGAAGCTGCGGGAGCGGGGCAGGACCCAGGACATGGCTCTGGAGGACTGGGAACGGCTGGCAGCGGAGAACCCGATGGTGACGGTGGAGGACCGGCAGGTGCTGGACGCCGCCCTCACCGCGCTGGCGGATGACGAACGGCAAATTGTGCTGCTCCACGCGGTGACCGGCTGGAAGCACAGGGAGATTGCAGGCCTGCTGGAGCTGCCCCTGTCCACGGTGCTGTCCAAGTACCGCCGCGCGCTCCTGAAACTAAAGACGAAGCTGGAAGGAGGGGATGCCCTGTGACCGATCAGGAACTGGAACAGCGTCTGCGCACCGCGCTGGAGCACGCCGCGCCCGACCATCTGGAGGCGCTCCTCTCCCGGTGCGAACCGCGGCGGGGAAACGTGATTCCCATGATCGTACCGGCGCGCCACATTCAGGCGGCCATGGCCTGGCTTGCGGCGGCCTGCCTGGCGCTGGTGGTGGTGGGCGGAGGCGCCGGTGTTCAGTACTACCAGGCCAACGCCGTGGCTTCGGTCATCTCTCTGGATGTCAATCCCAGCGTGGAGCTGGATGTAAACCGGCAGGAGAAGGTGGTTTCGGCCGTTCCTCTGAACGCGGACGCCAACGAAATTCTGGACGGCATGGACCTGAAGGGGGCCGATCTGAATGTGGCGGTCAACGCCATCATGGGCTCTCTGCTCAAGCACGGCTATGTGGATGAGCTGGCCAACTCCATCCTCATCTCGGTGGAGGACGACGACGCGGCACGGGGCGCGGCCCTGGAGCAGAAGCTGACCGCAGAGATCGGGCAGGTGCTAGACTCCGCCAAAGTCAACGGAGCGATCCTCTCCCAGACCCTCAGTGGGGACAGCGCCCTTCAGCAAAAGGCGGACGAGTATGGCATCTCGCTGGGCAAGGCCACGCTGATCCAGTCCCTGGTGGACAGCAGCAACCATCTCACGTTTGAGTCCCTGGTGGGGCTGTCCATCAATGAGCTGAATCTGCTGGCCAATTCCACCGCAGTCCAGACCCCGGACAGCGCGGGGGGACAGACCAGCACGACCGCCTCCAACCCGGCGCTGAACTCGGTAGGTACAGCCAGCCAGAGCGCCTATATCGGTGTGGAGGCCGCCAAGGAGGCTGCCCTGACCCATGCGGGTGTGACCAGTGGGGACGTGGTGTTCCTGGAGGCTGACTACGACTATGAGGACGGCCGTATGGTATACGAGGTGGAGTTTTTTGCCGGAAACACGGAGTATGAGTACGATGTAGATGCCGCCACCGGCGCCATTGTTAAGCACGGGCGGGAGCAAAAGGGCGGCAGCCTGACCGGCGGCGGAAGTACCGCTCAGACCGACATCGGCGAGGCGGCGGCCAAAGCCGCGGCCTTCGCCCATGCGGGCGTGGCCGAAGGGGACGTGCGCGGGCTGACGGTCAAGCGGGACTTTGACGATGGCCGCCTGACCTACGAGCTGGAATTCTGGGCAGGTACTACAGAGTACGAGTACGAGATTGCTGCCGCGGACGGCAGCGTGCTCAAGAGCAAGCGGGAGGAGCACCCCAATGCCCTGCCCGCGGACCAGGCCATCGGGCGGGATGCCGCCCGGGACGCGGCGTTGGCCCACGCGGGGGTGGCGCTGACCGACACCTACGAGCTGGAGGTGGAGGAGGAGCTGGACGAGCGCACGCCCTGCTATAAGGTGGAGTTCAAGGCCGGCGGCATGGAGTACGAGTACAAGATCGACGCCAGAACCGGCGGCGTGCTCACCTATGAGATGGATCGGGACTGACGCGGCAAAGCGCCGCCCCGGAGCGACAGGCTCCGGGGCGGCGCTTTTTCTGAAAAGGCTCAAAGCTCCATAT
>OBUU01000688.1_pt1 | contig 12820 bp, 9 predicted proteins | sample 1475981 | NCBI WGS metagenome assembly OBUU01 (sample SAMEA2579966, study PRJEB22360) | human gut metagenome | biome: human gut; feature: human-associated habitat; material: faeces | place: Denmark | collected 2008/2010 | reverse complement strand
ACGGTCACCGGAACCCCCCCCCGGTTGGGTGGGCCCACCCCCCGCCACAATGACGATGCTGCCGGGCAGATGGACCCGGGCATTAGCGGCCCAGCTCCGGCTTACGGAGGCACGTCGTTTGCCGGCGGATTCTCCGACCTCGGCTCGCAGCTGAACTCCGGACTCGCTGACATCAGCTCGACCATCAGCCGCGGCAGCACCATCCGCTGATTCCGGTGGCGATTTCTCCAGCTTCGGCTCGGGCGGCGGCTCCGGTTTCGGTGGCTCGTTCGGTGGCTCGGGTGGCGGCTCGTTCGGCGGGCGGTAAATCCAGCGTTCTGCTTACGCTGGAATCGGACACAGACCGTCTCATTACTGTTGAAGGGAATCACCATGGCATTGTTCCGTAACCTCGGACCGTTCTCCACCACCGCCATCGGCCACGGCGAAATGCCGCTGACCATCGAAAACAATCGTGGCCACGAGGTCGGCATCGAAACCCTGCATGCCTCGCTGGACGCCGGCTGCCGTCACATCGACACCGCTTGGGCCTACTACTGCTCCGGCGGCGAAGAACAGACCGGTGAAAAGCTGGTGCGCGAGGCCCTTGAGACCTGGAAGGGGCCGAAGGACGAGGTGCTGGTGGCCACCAAGGTGGGCCACTTCCGCAACTTCACCGACGGCCGCCCCACGTGGGATGTGGACGGTCGCCCGGAGAACCTGATTCGTCGCGGCAAGGAGAGCGCACTGGCGCTCGGCGTGGACACCATTGACCTGCTGTACTTCCACCGCCCCGATCCGAAGGTGCCGTACAACGAGTCCGTCGAAGCCATCAAGCAGCTGGTGGACGAGGGCGTGGCGCAGGAGGCCGGTATCTCCAACGCCTCCATCGAGCAAATCGACATTGCGCGCGGCATTCTGGGCGACAAGCTCGTGGCCGTGCAAAACCAGTACTCGCCGATTCACCTGGAGACCCAGGACACGCTCGACTACTGCGCCAAGGTTGGCTTGGCCTTCGTGTGCTGGAGCCCGCTCGGCGGCTACCGTCACCCCTATGATGAGACCAAGTTCGACCCGTTCCGCGAGGTCGCGGCGGCCCACGGCGTGAGCTACCAGCAGGTCGTGCTGGCATGGGAGCTCGCCAAGGGCGACCACATGTTCGTGATTCCCGGCGCGCACCGTCCCGAAACCATCCTCGACTCCCTGAAGGCCGACCAGCTCGAACTCACCCCCGAAGAACTCGCCAAGCTCGGCTGAACTTTCTCAGCTCCCCTTGTCAGGGGAGCTGTCTCGCGTAGCGAGACTGAGGGGTAGTCGCCGGAGTAGTCCCGGGTAGTTCCACAAGGAGATAATTGTGCGCAAAAAACTCATCCTCGACCTCGATACCGGCATCGATGACGCGCTCGCCATCGCATATGCCCTAGGCAGTGCCGACGAGATCGATTTGATCGGTATCACGGCCACCTACGGCAATGTCGCGGTGCCGCTGGCCGCGCGTAACGCGCTGGCGGTACTGCACTTGTTCGGCCGTGACGACGTTCCGGTCTATCCCGGAGTCGACCATCCCATCGCCCCGGCAACATTGCCGAAAATGCGTGGCACCACACCAGACGAGCGGGCCCAGGCCTACGCGCGCTGGCAGAACGGCGGCGCGGACGGCTGGCAAACGGACGCTTCGTGGTCACCAACTCCCGGCTCGGTGGCGGTCCACCATTCCAACGGCATCGGCGGCGCAATCATCCCCGACTCCCCGCGCGCTCCGGAAGCACCAGGCTCGGCGGTCGATTTCATCATCACCGCCGCGCGCGAATACGGCCCGGACCTGACCATCGTACCTACGGGCGCGATGACCACCATGGCCACCGTATTCCGCAACGCTCCGGACCTGAAGGATTCCGGTGTGAACGTGACGTTGATGGGCGGCGCCCTCACATTGCCCGGCAATGTAAGCCCGGCCGCCGAAGCGAACATCTCCCAAGACCCAGAGGCAGCAGACTATCTGTTCAAGTGTGGCGCACGCACCACCATGATCGGCCTCGACGTGACCCACCAGACCGCGCTCACTCGTGAGAAAGCCCATGAATGGGCGTCTCTGGGGACGCAGGCCGGCGACTTTCTCGTCACCATGACCGACTACTACATCGACTTCTACCTGAAGAACCAGCCGGAGATTCGCGGATGTGGACTGCACGACCCGCTGGCCGTGGCCGCCGCGCTCGACCCATCGCTGGTCACGACCTTCGGGTTCAACTTGCAAGTCGATCTCGAGGGCCCGTTCCGAGGCCGTACCATCGGCGATCGTTCACGGCTTCAGGACCCCGACAAACACACGCAGGTCGCCTTGGGCGTCGATGTGCCGGAATTCCTGGATCGTTTCATGGGGCGCGTCACCGCGGCGGCCCGGTGACGCGGACGGCGGCCGTCCGGTCCGCTCCACGCCGTGGATGGATATGACCCATGGCGTGGAGCGCCCTTTTGGGAACCGACAGAACATAGGGGGGGCGCTGCATGCGCAGCGCCCCCCTATGTGTCAGATCATGCCGCAGCCCGGAATCAGGCCGCCGGGCGGATCGAGCGTGAGATATTGCTCCTCCAGATCGATGTCGGGGACCAAGGCCTCCACGAACGGGACCAACGCGGTCTTTTCGACCACATCCTCGCCCTTGGAATTCTGGCCGGTTACCACCGGCTCGGTCAAACGAATCTTGAGCAGGGATTGGGCGGGGGAGTCGATCACATCCACCACTTTGCCGACCACTTGGCCGGCGGGCAGTCCCAGACCGTTGCCCTCGACTAGACGGGCCTCAAGGCCAATAAGATCCTTGGGATACCATTCGTCGGCCTCGAGCATGTCCTCCGCATCGTCGACCTCGCCGTAGAGTTCGACACCGTTTAGGGCCTCGGCGGCATTGCGGTCGTCGACGCCCTCAAGCTTGAGAATCCAACGATCCTTGAACGTGCGCGAGCCCTCGACGATGTACTCGGTCTCGCCATCCTGGCTGTAGAGCACGGATTCCGGCTCGAAGCGCCACTCGGGATCATCGGTGTACAGGCGCACGGTGACTTCGCCCTTCAGGCCCTGTGCGCGGCCAATACGAGCGACCCTCAGCAACTCGAGCTGCTGAGGGTCGTCGTGCATGTCTTGCTGTGCCATGCTGTGAATCGTTCCTTATCGGTTATCGACGGACGTCCATGATGTCAACGCGGACCTTGTGGTCAGACAGTGCCTGAATCACGGTGCGAATCGCGTTGGCGGTGCGGCCGCCACGGCCGATCACACGGCCGATGTCTTCCGGGTTCACGCGTACGCGAAGCAGTTCGCCGCGCGCGTTCTCATGAGACTTGACGGAAACATCGTCGGGAAAATCAACGATGTTCTTGATGAGGTGTTCCACAGCTTGTGCAAGCATAGCTAGCCTTTCGTTTCCGCTCAGGCCTCAGCCGGAGCTTCTTCGGCGGCCTCTTCAGCCGGGGCTTCCTCAGCGGCGGCAGCGGCTTCGGCTTCAGCCTTGGCCTTGGCAGCAGCTTCGGACTTGGCGGCCTTCAGCTTCTGAGCCTGGTCCTCAACGGCCGCGATGCGGGCCTCGGCGTCCGGGCCAGCCTCAACGGTCTTCAGGGTGCCTTCGGCACCTTCAAGGCCCTTGTACTTCTGCCAGTCGCCGGTGATGTTCAGCAGCTTGAAGACGGGCTCGGACGGCTGAGCGCCGACGCCGAGCCAGTACTGAGCGCGATCAGACTTGATCTGGATGGTCGAGGGCTGGGTGTTGGGGTTGTAGGTACCGATCTCCTCGATGACCTTGCCGTCACGCTTCTTGCGGGAATCGACGACCACCACACGGTAGAAGGCGTAGAACTTCTTGCCCTGTCGCTTCAGACGAATCTTGGTTGCCAAAATGGCTCTCCTTGTAATGCTAGGTGTGCGGGTTCTCGGTTTGCCATGTGGGGCATGGCCGTCCGGAATCCACGTGTCCTCGCGGCTCGGGGTGTAGAGGGCGCCACGCGCGCGCGAATAACTGGCCTATTATAGCGCACAGGGCCGGACTGGGCGTGGCGCACTGTGGTTGCGGTGTGGTGCGCGTTCCCCGTTGCGCAACATTCCGGGGAATGTATCGCGAAAATGCCGGCTATCGCAGTGCAAGCGTTGCGGTCAGGGCCAGATGATCAGTGCCCTCGACCTCAAACGACTTCACGCCGGACGGTTTGAGCCCGGGAGTGAACAGCACGTGATCCAGCTCGATGCGCGGCCACTTGAGCCAGCTCGGGAAGGTGAGATTCGGGCCGGCGGCTTGAATCAGACTTGCGTCCTTGAATCCGGACTTGAGCAACGCGCGGAAGCTCGGATGGTCGGTGCTCGAGTTGAGATCGCCCATAACGACGACGATATTGCGATTGCTGACGGATTTTGCACGGGCGAGTTCTCGCAGACCCAAAATGCCGGCCGACCAATCCGCGCAGCCGCGCATCGGCGATTTCGGGTGAGCCGAACAAAGCGTCACCGTGCGATTACCGGAGGTTTTGAGGGTGATGGCGGGAACGTCGGCGGCGGGGATGGAGACCACGTTGGGCACCGCTGCGCTCGGCTCGTAGCGGGAATAGATCACGTTGAATCCGCCATTATCGGTCTCTTTGGCGTCTCCGAACTGATGGTAGGGGAGAAGTTCGTTGATGTCGGCTTCGGTAAGACGTGTGATGAGGTCGTCGGTGACTTCCTGCAAGGCCAATACGCTGATATTGCGTTCGCGAATATTGCGAATGATTTCAGCGGCGTCGGCGCGTCCGTATCGACAATTCATCGTCATAACCGAGAACTGGGGCGAGAGTGTTTCACGCGTTGTTTCACAGTGTCCATCGGAGATGGTTTCGGGCCCTTCCTTCGGAGTGTTTGAGGTACCCGATGTATTGCTGTTATGGCTTTTTGACAGCGTCGGCGAAGTTGTTTCACGGGCTGTTTCACGGTGGGATTCTTTGCGTTTCCCGGCCGGGTCGATTGACGTACCCCAGTAGTTGATGCGCTGTGAGCTGGCAATCAGCGCGACCACAATAAGCAACGACATCGCAGTCCATTCATGTTGCCATGCGGCGACCGCGGCCAGAATCATCAAAGGAACACACAACAGCGGCGTCAGGGCAATCATGTACGGAAGCGGCATACGGGCCTCGAGACCGGCGGGCAGCGCGCTTAAGGTCGTCCATAACAGTGCGATGATTGCCACCGCGCTGAGGATTGTCGTCATGGAAGTTCCTTTCGAAATATAAATTGAACCGAGATATAATTTGGCTCCCCTCTGCGAGGGGAGCCAAGTTGTGAGATCAGCGACCGAACAGTCCGCCAAGGCCTCCGCCGAGGTTCGGCGGCAGTTCAGTGCCACCGTCGACGTTGCCCATCATCTGCTCAAGGCCAGCGGGCAGGGCCGGGTTCTGTGGCTTCTTGGCGAAGGCGGAACCGCCGGTCGAACCGGAGGACTTGCCGGCCAGCTTATCGCGCAATGCCTTCTCCTCGGCCTCGCGCTTCATCGGATTGCCGGACTTGCCGCCCTTCTTCTTGTTCTTGCCCTTCTTCTTGCCGCCGCCCATAGCCGGGCCGCCGAAGCCGGGGATGCCGCCGCCCATGCCGCCACGATTGGACATGCGCTTCATCATCTTTGCGGCCTGCTCGAAACGCTGCAGCAAAGCGTTCACCTGAGAAACCGTCACGCCGGAACCATAGGCGATACGGGCGCGGCGGGAACCATTGATAATCGACGGATCGCGGCGCTCGGCCGGGGTCATCGAGCGAATAATCGCCTCGGTGCGGTCGATTTCCCTCTCATCGAACTGCTCGAGTTCCTTGCGGTGCTGGGCCATGCCCGGAATCATGCCGAGCAGCGACTTCATTGAGCCCAGCTTGCGCACCTGCTGCAGCTGATCGAGGAAGTCGTCCAGGCCGAAGGAACCTTCGGAGATTTTCTCGGCGGCCTTGCGGGCCTCTTCCTCATCGAACTGCTTCTGCGCCTGCTCGATGAGCGTCATGATGTCGCCCATGTCGAGGATACGCGAGGCCATGCGGTCCGGGTGGAAGACCTCGAAGTCCTTCAGGCCCTCACCGTTGGAGGCGAACAGGATCGGCTTGCCGGTCACGGACGCCACGGACAGCGCGGCACCACCGCGGGCGTCGCCATCGAGCTTGGAGAGCACCACGCCGGTGAAGTCCACGCCTTCGTCAAAGGCCTTGGCGGTCTTGACGGCGTCCTGGCCGATCATCGCGTCGATGACGAACAGGATTTCGTTGGGACGCACGGCATCGCGAATGTCGCGAGCCTGCTTCATCAGCTCCTCGTCCACGCCCAGACGACCGGCGGTATCGATGATCACCGTGTCGTAGAGCTTCTGCTTGGCGAGTTCGATGGAATCGCGGGCCACCTTCACCGGGTCGCCGGAGGTCTGGCCCGGAGCTGCGACGGCCTCGCCGCCATCGGATTGGACGCCCTTTTCGGGAGCATAGACGGGCACGCCGGCGCGTTCGCCGACCACCTGCAGCTGCGTCACCGCGTTCGGACGCTGCAAATCGGCCGCCACCAGCAGCGGCGTGTGGCCGGAATCCTTGAGCCAGTAGCCGAGCTTGCCGGCCAGCGTGGTTTTACCGGCACCCTGAAGGCCGGCGAGCATGATGATCGTCGGCGGGTTCTTCGCGAAGTTCAGCGGACGGTCGACGCCTTGGCCGAGCACGTCGGTGAGCTCCTCGTTGACGATTTTCACCACCTGCTGGGCGGGGTTGAGTGCGTCGGACACCTCGGTGCCCAGTGCACGCTCACGCACCTTGCCGGTGAAGGAACGCACCACGTCGAGCGCCACGTCGGCGTCGAGCAGCGCGCGGCGGATTTCACGGATCGTGCCGTCGATATCCGCCTCGGAAAGCTTGCCCTTGCTCTTCAGATGCTTGAACGCATTCGAGAGTCTGTCTGTCAAAGATGAAAAAGCTGCCATAATGGGCAACAGTCTAGCCGCCACGCGGGAAATTGCGGTGTTGGGGACGACGCTTTTCGGGGAATGTGCCGCGTAGTAGTCAGGGATGTTGGGCATTCAGACGGCAAATGCCGTGCCGTCCGCTCGTGGCGAAGCCAATCGAGTGCTTCCGATACCATGGAAACCGTAAAGAATCCTGTGTTTTTTGGAATACTTACGCTGTTTTGAAAATCGCTGGACACCGCTTATACGCAGACTGCCGTGCGCTCCGAACCATGACGTTCGGGCCAACGCAGACATGCCGTGCAATAAGGAAGGCCCACTGATGCCCACCCAAAAACTACTCGAATGCAAAGCCCTGATCGTTGGTATCGTCATCAACGTGCTGCAGGTCTTAGCCGGCATGGCCGTGTTCTTCATGACCGGTCTCAAGGCCATGTTCCTCGACTTCTCCTTCACCGCGATTTCCGTCCTGTCCGGAATGGTGGCGGTGTACCTCTCGTCGCGCACGGTGCGAACCACCGAGCGCTTCCCCAATGGCATGTTCGCACTGGAACCTATCTACGCGATCTGCAAGGCCATTTTCACCATGTCGTTGTTGGTGTATTCGCTGATTGACGTGTGCCGAGTAGCGTACGACTACTTCGTGTTCGGGTCCGGCGAACGCATTGAAACCGGCCCGGTGGTCATCTACGAGATCCTGACCGTAATCGTGTGCTTCAGCCTATACACGTATTACCGGCGCTCCAACCGATCCATCGGCGATTCCAGCACCATGCTCACCGCCGAGTGCAAGAGCACGTTGGTCGACGGATCGATGTCGTTCGGCATCGGCGTAGTTGCCATCTTCCTGATGCTGCTACCGGCCGGCGGTCCGCTTGACTTCCTGCACTACACCGGCGATTTCTTCATCACCGTGGCTTTGGTGGCATTGACCATCAAGGAGCCGTTCAGCGTGCTCAAAGAGGCGTTCGTGGAATTGGTCGGCGGCGTGCATGACGACGATGAAACCAACGCCTACGTGGAGGCCGAGGCACAGCGCCATCTGCCTGCCAACACCGACTACGAGCAGACGCTGATCTTCAAGACCGGTATGAACTACACCGTTGACGTGTATCTGAGCGGCATCGGCGAAACCATTGATGTAGCTGACCTCATCGAATGCAAGCGCTCGCTGGAAAAGGAGCTCAGCAAGCGCCTGCACATCGTGGACGTGGACTTCGTGTTTGACTGATTGATGGGTTTGAAGCGACTACTTCAGACTCCAAGTGGAACCCTGCGGGCCGTCTTCGATGGCGATGCCGGCCTCGGTCAGGGCGTCGCGAATCTGATCGGCCTTGGCGAAATCCTTGGCCTTGCGAGCTTCGGCACGGGCGTTGAGCTGTTCGGCGATCAGTGCCTCCAGCGCTGCATGCTCGGGCGACTCGGCCGTGCCATCAGCGGCACCGCCGGCAGCGCCGGGGGGCCCCCCCGCGAGGAAGTCACGATGTGCGCCGGCAGCGCCGGCGGACACCCACGGTTCGGCCAGCGGGTCCAGGCCCAAGGTGTCGAGCATGGCACGCACGGCGAGCAGCGCCTCACGCACCTCGGCCTTGGCGGTTTCGGAATCGGCGCGGTCAGCCAGCTGTGAAAGCAACGTATTGCCGGAACGGATGGCGGTGAAGATCGCGGCGGTTGCACCAGACACATTGACATCGTCATTCATGGCGGCCACGAAATCGGCGGGCAAATCGTCGGCGGAGACGGCAGTGACTTCCTCGCGAGAAGGCTGTCCACCCAGCGCCACACCGGCACGCTCGATGAAGTTCGAGACGCGGTCGTATGCGGCCTGCGCCTCGACCAGCGCCTGATCGGACCATTCGAGCATCGACCGGTACTGCACGGAGCCCAGGGCGTAACGCACCACCCAAGCGGAATGCTCAGCCAACACGCTCGGCACGGACAGGCCGGTGCCCAGCGACTTCGACATCTTCTCGCCCTTGGCGGTCACCCATGCCGAATGCATCCAGCGCGCAGCGGAGGGGTAGCCGGCCGCACGGGTCTGAGCCATTTCGTTTTCGTGGTGGGGGAAGCGCAGATCCAAGCCGCCGCCGTGAATGTCGAAGCCATCGCCCAGGTAACGGTGGGACATGGCGGAGCATTCGATGTGCCAGCCAGGGCGGCCCACGCCAAACGGCGTCGACCAACGGGCGTCCTCGGGATCGGCGTCCTTCGGAGCCTTCCACAGGGCGAAATCACGCGGATCATGCTTGTCGGGGGAGGCATCGGCCGGGTCGACCGGATTGTACTTGTCGGCACCGGTGGCGTCCACGGACGGGCCCATGCGGTCGGCCACGGCGGCGGCCTCATCGACTTCGGAGGTCTGCTTCTGGTGAGTGAGTTCGCCGTAATGTGGCCAGGATGCCACATCGAAGTACACGTTGCCGGTGGGCTTGCCGTCCGCATCCGTGACCACATAGCCGTGTCCGTTGTCGAGAATGCGCTGAATCAGGTCGATCATGTCCGACATGTGGCCGGTGGCGCGAGGTTCCACGGTGGGCGGCAGTACGCCGAGTGTGTTGTATGCCTCGGTGAATTCGCGCTCGTAGTAATAGGCGCGGGCCCACCAACGCTGGCCTGCGGCCGCGGCCTTAACGAGAATCTTGTCGTCGATATCGGTCACATTACGCACAAAAGTGACTTTGTAGCCGAGCTTCAAAAACCAGCGGCGCACGATGTCGAACGCCACGGCGGCACGGATATGGCCAATATGCGGTGACGACTGCACAGTCGCGCCACACACATAAATGCCGACTTCGCCCGGCTTGAGCGGCACGAAATGGCTGACCTGATGCGAGGCGGTGTCATACAGATTCAGGCCTTCTGCGGCCTTGGCAACATGCACTGGCGTCAGGCTTGAAGGCATGACGGAAATGTTGAAATCCTGCGGTTCTTGGCTGTTTCCCATAACACTCAAGCGTAGGGTCCGAACCAGACATGCTGAATCGTTACTCGAAGAGTTTGATGAACGCTTCACAGGTGGGGCCCGAACGAGGTGACAGACGGATGAGAAGCGGGACAACAGTCTCGCGAGAACACGTCTTTGACCGCTGCGGAAACTGCGAGATTCATGGATTTGCCCTGCTCGTTACGCAAACGGGGAACGCTCGTGCCACAATAGAAGTCATGGCCACACCACAAGTGCTCATTTTGCAACATGTCCCATGGGAACGCCCGGGACGCATATTGTCGAACCTCGAGGACATCGGTCTTGAGACGGTGACGATGAATATCGTCGACAAAAAGAAACCGGACTTGCCTGATTTCGGCGAACTGGCTGGCGTGGTAATCATGGGTGGGCCTATGGGCGCGCTTGATTACGATAAGTATCCGGGGCTGAAGGCAGAAGCCAAGTTGGCGCGTGCCGCCGTGGCTTCAGGCAAGCCGATTCTCGGTGTATGCCTGGGGCATCAGATTATCGCCACTGCGCTTGGTGCGCAGCTGCGCAAGGGCGATGCGCCGGAGATTGGGTTCGCGCCGATCAAGCGTGTGGACAAGCATGACTTCTTCTCCATGTGGGATAAGCAGCTGACAGTGCTGCACTGGCATAACGACGTGGTGGGCCTGCCCGCGGAAGGCCAGCTGCTGTCGCGTTCGTCTTCCACCAAGGTGCAGGCATTCCGACTGGGATCCGCGCTGGGCATGCAGTTCCACCTGGAAGTGTGCGGCTCGCTGCTGGACGAATGGCTGGATGAGCCGAGCATGGTCAAGGATCTCAAGGCCGCGGGTGGTTCCAAGTCCCAATTGCGCGAGCAGTTCGCCCAATACGACCAGCTACTGCAACCGCTCGCCGAGCAAGTGTTCTCCGGTTTTGCGGCCCGCTGCAACTCCTACGCTCAGACGCTGAACAAATAACGTTTGCGGGCCGCCGCTGGGCAAGCGTGGCGCTACATTGGTGAGTCATGCCGACTTATGACATTGGACTGGAACACGTTTCGCTCGCTTTCGCTACCAAAACCATCTTCACTGATGTAACGCAGGGTGTTTTTGAAGGCGACCGCATCGGCATCGTCGGCAAGAACGGCGACGGCAAATCCACGTTGCTGCACCTGTTCCGCGGTGCTCAGGAGCCGGATTCCGGCCGCGTGACAAAGCGTGGCGGACTCACGTTCGGCATGCTTGACCAGCGTGATCCCCTTGATGACAACGCCACCATTCGCGAAGCCGCACTTGAGGGGCGCGCCGACTACGAATGGGCATCCGATAACACTTCCCGTGAAATCGTCGAGGCATTGCTCGGCGGCATGAGCCTGGATGCCAAGGTCGGCTCCTTGTCCGGCGGCCAGCGTCGCCGCGCCGATTTGGCCCGACTGCTGCTCAAGGATTGGGATATTCTTGCACTTGACGAGCCCACCAACCATCTCGACGTGGTCACTATCCACTGGCTTGCCGAACATTTGAAGAACCGCTGGTCCAAAGGCCAGGGCGCTCTGTTGCTCGTGACCCACGATCGCTGGTTCTTGGACGAGGTCTGCGAATCGATGTGGGAAGTCCACGATGGCGTGATCGAGCCGTTCGAGGGCGGCTATTCCGCATATATGCTGCAGCGCGTGGAACGCGATCGCCAAGCCGATGTGCGCGAAACCAAGCGCCGCAATCTGGCTCGCAAGGAGCTCGCATGGCTTTCCCGCGGTGCTCGTGCCCGCTCCACCAAGCAGAAGTTCCACGTCAAGGCCGCACGCGAATTGATTGCCGATGTGCCGCCGATGCGTAACACACTTGAACTGAAGCAAATGGCCACCTCCCGTCTCGGCAAACAGGTGGTCGATTTGGTCGACGTGACGCAGATTTTCGAAAAACCGCAGGGCATGGCCGATATCGACCCGGATGTGGCGGCGCTCTCCGCGTCCGCTTCCCGCGTGGATGTGGTCAACGCCATGTACGCCGAGCCGCAGCTGCATGGTTCCGTTGAGGTGGCGGTCACCGACATGACTGACCCGCGCCTGGTGGACGCCGGCGTGCCGGAAGCCGTCGAGTCCGCTGAGGAAGCGCGTAAGAAGGCCGAGGCTGAGAGCGGCAATCCGCAGCTTGCTGACGATTGCGAGGTTCGTCGCATGAACACGGGTGGTGAAACCATCGGCGGTGGCACTGCTGCAACGGATTCGGATGATGACACTGCTGCAGCCGGTGTCACCTCGGCTGCACGCAAGGTGACGGTTTCCGGCCGCGAGATTCTTGACGATGTGACTTGGCTGATTGGCCCGGGCGACCGCTTCGGCATCGTCGGTGCGAATGGTGCCGGCAAGTCCACGCTGCTTAAGTTGATTGATGGCACACTCACCCCGACCGCAGGCCATGTGAACATTGGCAAGACGGTGAAGTTCGCGGTGCTCTCGCAGCGCCTCGATGAGCTGGAGAAGCTCGGCAAGTACAAGATCAAGGAAGTGCTTTCCCGCTATAAGCCGAGCTACATTGTGGATGGCAAGGAAGTGACGCCGGGACAGTTGATGGAGCGTCTCGGCTTCGAATCCGCCCAGCTGATGACGCCGATCCGCGATCTCTCCGGTGGTCAGAAGCGCCGCATGCAACTGCTGCTGATTCTGCTTGACGAGCCGAACGTGCTCATCATGGACGAGCCCGGCAACGATCTGGACACCGATATGCTCGCCGTGATGGAAGACCTGCTCGATACTTGGCCGGGCACGTTGATTGTGGTCTCCCACGACCGGTACCTGCTGGAGCGCGTCACCGATCAGCAGTTCGCGCTGATTGGCGGCAAAGTACGTCACTTGCCCGGCGGCGTGCAGGACTACCTCGATATGGTTGAGGCTATTAAGAACGGCAAGGGATTGCCGGCTGACACGCTTGGCTTCGCGGGCACCGGTAGCAGCTCGGCGGAGGCTGGGAAAGGGTCATGGGC
>OBUU01000686.1_pt1 | contig 12935 bp, 8 predicted proteins | sample 1475981 | NCBI WGS metagenome assembly OBUU01 (sample SAMEA2579966, study PRJEB22360) | human gut metagenome | biome: human gut; feature: human-associated habitat; material: faeces | place: Denmark | collected 2008/2010 | reverse complement strand
ATCTTCCCGAGCCGGGGCGGCTTCGGCTTCGATGCCGCCGACGCCCCAGCCGAGCACGCCCAGACCGTTTTCGGTGGTGGTGTGCGAGTCGGTGCCCACGCAGGAGTCGAGGTAGGCGAGCGTGTTGCCGTTGGCCTCGGCCTTGCTCATGACCACCTTGGCCAAGTATTCGATGTTGACCTGGTGGATAATGCCGGTTCCCGGCGGCACCACGCGGAAGTTCTTGAATGCCTGCTGACCCCAGCGCAGGAACTGGTAGCGTTCACCGTTGCGCTGGTATTCGATGTCCATGTTCTGCTGGACCGCGTCGGCGATGCCGTACTTGTCGATCTGCACAGAGTGGTCGATGACCATATCGGACTGGACCTGCGGGTTGATGACCTCCGGGTCGCCGCCAAGGTCCTTGACCGCGTCACGCATGGTGGCGAGGTCCACGATGCAGGGCACGCCGGTGAAGTCCTGCATGATCACGCGGGACGGCGTGAACTGAATCTCGTGGCTGGGTTCGGCGTTCGGATCCCAGTCGAGCAGGGTCTTGACGTGTTCGTCGGTGATGTTGGCACCGTCGATGTTGCGGACCAGATTCTCGACCAGTACCTTCAGCGAGTACGGCAGATGATCGATGCCGTCAAGATTGGCGATGTTGTAGTAATCGAAGTCCTTGCCGGCTGCCTTGAGGGTAGCCAGCTGGTCGTCGCGTAAGGACATGCTTCCTCCGAAATCATGAATCGGCTTATGATGCCGTTGATTATCCGATACAAATGGTACGGGTACGTTACTTTGGCTCTGGCGTGTCGGCTTGAAGTGTGAGACAATTCGCCGCTATTAGATATTGAAACCGTGCTGGCGCAGTAGATTGCCGAATATTCTGCCGACCAGCGGAGCCAGCCATAGACAGATCACGAAAATCATGGCCACGCCGCCCAACACAATCAGCGTGGCCACCAACGTAGTGCCGGTAGGCAGAATCAGCGCGAAGAAGTTCGCCACGAACGGGATGAACGCGCCGATGATGCCGGCCGCCGCGAACCCCGCGACCAGCGCACCTCGCCAGCTGTTGAGCGGCCTCGCCACACGGGCCAGCACAAACACGCCCATCAAAAACAGAATAATGGCGCTGGTGGCGCGCAAAGCCGACAGATCGGCGTCATTGTTCACCACATCCCAGCCCATGACGTTCGGCAGGGTCCATGAAGCCAGCAACACCGACAGCGCGGTGGCGATGCCGCCCGGCAGCGCGAACGTGACCACGCGCTTGAGGAATCCCGGAATATAGCGGCGCGTGTTCGGCGCGAGCGCCAGAATGAACGCGGGCATGCCGATGGTGAGAGCGCCGATATACGTGATATGGCGCGGCAGGTATGGGTATGGGATTTGCGTCAGCACTACGCCGAGCGAGATCAGCGCGGAGTACACGGTTTTGACGAGGAACAGGCTGGCCACGCGCTCCATATTGGCCATGACCTGACGGCCTCGCGCCACGACGTCCGGCAGGTGCGAGAACTTCGAATCCACCAGCACCACCTGGGCCACGGCCTTGGTGGCGGGTGCCGCATTGCCCATGGCGATGCCAAGGTCCGCCTCCTTGATGGCGAGCGCGTCGTTGACGCCGTCGCCGGTCATGGCCACCACGTGGTTCTGCGTGTGCAGCGCTTGCACTATGGCCTTCTTCTGGTCGGGCAGCACGCGGCCGAGCACATCGACGTTTTCGAGCACGCGGGCAAGTTCGTTCACGTCCTCAGGCAGTTCGCGCGCGTCCATCGCCACCGGCTCATGGTCGCCGGTGAGTTTCACTCTGCGGGCGATGGCACCCACGGTCACTGGATTGTCGCCGGAAATCACACGACAGCGCACACCCTGCTCACGGAACCAAGCGAGCGTCCGCTCGGCGTCCTCGCGAATCTTCTCAGAGCACAACACCAACGCCACCGGCTCAGCCTTGGGGTCGAGCTGCGGGTCGTCCGAGACATTGGCTCCCTCAACAGCTCCCCTCAGTCCGCTTCGCGGACTGAGGGGAGCTGTAGACCGCGCAACCAGCAACACACGGTTGCCGTCATTGGCATACTCGTTAACCCGCTGCAACACCGACGAATAGTCACCCTCAAGCGCAGAAATAATAACCTCCGGCGCTCCCATGTACCAGGTCTCGCCGGATTTACGCACCGCGCTCCATTTGCGCGCCGAAGAGAACGGGACACGAGACTCAACCGCACCTGCCCCATATCCTTGGGCCTTAAGCCCGGCGAGTACGGCTTGGCCGGTGCCGTTGGGCTGCTCTTCGTTGCAGCAGTCGTAGAGAGACTGCGTGGCTGCTTGTTCCGCAGCTGCATTGGCGGAGCCGAGCATCACGAGCCGGTTGAAGGCGATGCCGCCATCGGTGATCGTACCGGTTTTATCGAGGTTCAGCGCGTCCACGCGAGCCAGTGTCTCCACGGATTCGAGCTCCTGCACCAGCGTATTGTGACGGGCGAGACGCATGGCGGCCACCGCGAAGTTCAGCGAAGTCAGCAGCACCAAGCCTTCGGGAATCATGCCTACCACGCCGGCGACCGCGGAAACCACGGCTTGCCGCCATTCGCCGGTGGAGAGTGCGGTGCCCCAACCACCGACCGTATGAACCTGCGAAAGAATCAGCAGAATGCACAGCGGCACTACAAGGAAGGTCATGAATTTCAGAATCGTGTTGATGCCCTTGTTCAGGTCGGACACGGTTTTCTTGTATACCTTGGCCTGCGCGGTGAGCGTGGCGGCGTAGGAATGGCTGCCGACCGCATTGACCTTGACCAATGCCATGCCGGAGACCGCGGTGGCACCGGAATACACCTGCTCCCCCACCTTGTGGCGCACGGTACGAGATTCGCCGGTGAGCATGGATTCGTCGAGTTCCAGTCCCCAGGTCTGGATGATCTGCCCGTCGGCCGGCACCTGTTCGCCGGCACGGATCCACAGCAGGTCGTCGAGCACGATCTCGTTGTGGGGCACCTCCACGTCCCTGCCGTCACGATGCACGAGGAATTCGGAGGCCACAAGGATGGAAAGCCTGTCCAACGTGCGCTTGGCCCTGAGTTCGGTGACGATGCCGATGCCCGTGTTGATGATGATGACGAAACCGAACACCGCGTCCCTCCAGGAACCGGTGATCAGCACCAGTACCATCGCGGCGAAGATGATGCCGTTGAACAGCGTGAATACGTTGGCTCGCACGATATCTTGAACCGAACGCGAGGTGGATGTTTTCACCGCATTCGATTGGCCACTTTCGATACGCTGCACCACTTCTTTGGGGGTAAGACCGGTCGCTCCGATCTCAGGCATTTCCACGGCTGTTGTTGCACTCATATTCTCCAGCCTACCGCGTCTTGTTTCGCAATCCGCTAAGGCTCAGGGATGATTCAGGGTGCTTTCTCAGCTTCAAGGGCCTGATTCGGCTCAGGAAACGGTGACTTTGATCTCGCGTTCGTGGGGTTCGTCGCGCGTGATGGTGAGCACGGCGTCAGTAATAGTCATTGGCTTGGTATCGGCAGTGTCGCCAGAATCGGCACTGTTGGTGTTGAGGTGAAGGATGACGGCGTACAGCAGTTCATCTTCGGGCGCATGCTTTGGATCAATGAGAGCGACTGGAATACCGGCTTCACGCGCATTGGTCAACGTCTGGTTCCAGCTCTCCCGGTTGGCGTCGGTAACGTCGATGCCGCTGATAACCACGATTTTGACCGCGCGAGCTACGAAATCGGCAACACCCTGCTGTGCGGTGACCGCATTCTTGTCGACGCCAGTATGAGCATCCATACTATCGGCACCGTTTTCGCTGGTAGTGCCGGCGTCAGAAGATTCGGTTTCACCGGATACACCATCAGTTGCGTTTGCCGAGCTTGCGGATGTTTCGAGCGAGGCATAGTAGACATTGAGTTTGTCATCAGACAGCGCATTGATGACGAACTCGTCTGCGGCGGTGTCAGTCGACCCCACAAAGCCGACTGTGACATCCGTGGGATGTGTGGAATCGTGGGCGACTTCCGGCATGCTGTCTTGGGTATCGCCGACCGCCCTACCGGCCGGCGTGCAGGCGGCCAGGGACAACACAGCCGCCATGCAGGCCAGCAATCCGAGAATTCGTCGTGTCATATGCTCACCTGTCAGCGGGTAAACAGGGCCACCGTCTCAACATGGTGGGTCATCGGGTAGATATCGAAGGCACGGATGTCTTTGAGCTCGTAGCCTTCGCCGATGAGTGTCGCGGTGTCGCGTGCGAGGCTGGTGGGATCACAGGCGATGTAGACCACGCTGGATGCGCCGGCCGCGGCAATCTGGCGGCAGACCTTGGCACGAGCACCGGCACGCGGCGGATCAAGCACTACGACATTCGGCTTGGCCAGATGCGCCGGCACATGGTCCAGCGTGCGCGAGACGTCACCCGCGCGGGCGTCCACGTCGTTCAGGTTCATGGCGCGCAGATTGCGCTGGGCGTTCTTGACGGCCACACGCGCGCCTTCAACGCTGAGCATGCGGGTGCGTTCACCGGTCATTGTGGCCAGCGGCAGGGTGAACAGGCCGGAACCGGAATACAAATCCCAGATTACGGCGTCCGCCGCTGACTGCAGCTGCCCGTTGACCAGGTTGATCACGTGCGTACCGAGGGCGATCGGCGCTTGGCGATGCACTTGCCAGAAACCGTTGGCGTCAACCTGATAGTCGAAGGTCGTGCCGTTGATGGTCACCTGTTCGGTGAGCAGCTGGGAGCCGGCGCGCAGTTCGCCGTCCACAAGTACGGCGTAATTGTCGTCTGCTGCCGCGGTATCGACGATCTCGCCGCGCGGTTCGGGCACGGAAAGACGAATCTGGGAGCCGGGTTCAAAGCCGCCCTCCCACACGTGTTCGCGCTTGGCGACGTCCAGCAGCGTGCGCGTGGCAAGCGGCATGGTGTCGATGGCCACGCGGTTGTGTGTGCCGCGCCGGCGCATGGATGGCATGCCGTTGTCGTCGGCAATCATTTCGATGCGGGTACGCCAATTGAGGCCGCCGGCTGCCTTGTCGCCGGGCATGCGCTCGATGGGAACGGCCACGTCGATATGGCCGAGTCGGCTCATCTGTTCGGAGACGGTGATGGCCTTCCACTTGAGCTGGCCGGGCAAAGAGACGTGCACGAGATCCGCGCCGCCCACTCCCCCGCCCATCGCCAAGGGACCGGCAAGTGGCCATGCCGGGGTGATTCGGTCTTCGGACGGCTCGAGAACCTCGACGACTTCGCCGGTCCAGAACCGGTCGTCCCGGTCGTGGGGCTCGTCAAGTTCGACTCGCACGAGTTCGTCGGGCAAGGCGAAGCGGACGAACACCACACGACCGTCGATATGGGCCACGCAGCGGCCTTGGTCGGCGTATCGTTCGATACGAACTTCAGCTTGCATCATCGTCCTTTCCGGTTGCGCTCGGTTCGAGTTCGGCATCAACAGCGACTTCAGTCTGTATCTTCTTAGCCGCGACCTTATGCCGGTGCATCGGCGTGGCAATAATGAGGTAACTCACCCAAATCGCCAATGCCCAGAACGGAATGCCCATGAGCAGGCGGGTCACGCCGAGTGCAGCTACATGGTTGGTCAGATACAGCGGCACCTGCACCACCAGCCGCAGCAGGAACAGACCGACCCACAGGCCGGTGACAATCATATAGGCGCGTTTCAGGGCCTTGTCGTCCATCCAGTCATGGAACCATGCCTTGAAATGCTCGGTGGGCAGGCTACGGATGAATTCGACGACCAAACCCAGTCCGGGCACGCGCGCAATCAGCGACACGGCAAGCAACGCGGCATAGCCGGCATTGGTAATGAATCCGAAGATGTAGTAATTGCGGGCCTCATGAGTCTGCCATGCCCAAATCAGGCAGATGCCTACCGCCACCAGACCAGAGACCGCGCCCATTACCGACTGGCGCTGAATCAGTCGCACAATAACCTGCAATACCGCCAGCACGGCCGAAACCGCAATGGTGAGATTCAGATTGCTCGTGGCCACGAACAGTACGACGAACACCACGCCGGGCAGCATGGATTCGATGACGCCACGCGGGCCACCGATGGCGTCGATGACGGAGAAATCCTCGCCTTCATTGCCGGCGTCGGCTAGAGCGGACAGGCCGGTGCGTTTGTTGTCTGCCAAGTCTCTTCCTATAAATCAGCGAACTTCGGAGAACATCGGGCCGCGAGACAGCGTGGTCTTCACTTCGGTCTGCTGGTCCTGGCTCAGCGGACCCTTCGGCTTGTTGTCCGGAATGTCCTTGAAGTGTTCCTTGCCGTTCTCCTCGCCGGCTTCGGCCGCGGCCTTGGCGGCCTTACGCTCAGCGGGGGCGACCGGCGGATGCATCGGGATCAGATCGCGCGGCGCCAAAGGCTCCTCGCCACGCTCGACGACGATGTCGGCGAAGAACTTGTTCAGTGCCTCGGTCTCCGGGCTGTCCGGATCGATAGCAGCCTTGCCGGAGAAGATGCCACGCAGCATCCAGCGCGGGCCGTCCACACCAACGATGCGCGTGTTCACGGTTTTGCCGCCCTTGACATTGACCGGCAGCTTCAGTTCGGTGCCGAACACACCGTCCACTTCAGAAGCGGCCTTGTTGGCTTCAAGCAGGTCACCGCGAACGTCATCCCACAGTCCCAGGGTCTTGGGTGCGGCAAAGGCTTCGATCTCCAGGCTGGAGGAGCCGAAGGTGATGGTGGAGCCAAGCACTTGCTGGATGGCGCGGTTGGCCTTGATGCGCAGCTGGATGCCCTGGAGGAAGGGCAGGTAGTAGGCGCCGAGATCCAGATAATCGTCATAATCGGGCACGTCCTCATCGTTGACGTCCCACGGGCCTCGCTCTTCTCCGCGGCCCTGGTATTCGCTGGATGGTTCCGCCAATACGGTTTCAGCGCTTTCCGCCTTTGCTGCGGCGTTTGCGGCCTCGGCGGCCACCTTGTCCTCATCGACAGGCTCAACGGCCGGCTCGGCTTCCTTCTTGCTCTTCTTCTTGCCGAATCCGAACAGTCCCATAATTCCTCGTTTCATGTAACGGTTGCAACCTTGCTAACACTAGCACTCAGGCTTAGAGAAAGCTGAGCATCGCGGCCGCCGATGTCCGGTTCGATTCGTAGGGAGGCCAAAATAGTATGGCCGCATGACCATCACCATTACCACGTCTAACGTCAACGGCATTCGTGCGGCCAAGCGCAAGGGCATCGAGGATTGGGCCGGCAAGCATGCGCCGGATGTCTGGTGCATACAGGAGGTTCGCGCGCCTCAGGACGATGTCGATTCTATTTTCGATGAATTTGGTTTCGAATACGCCACCGCCGGCAAGATCGAGGCACCGGCCAACCTCCATGCCATGAACGAGGTCTGCCGGGTGAAAGGCCGCGCGGGAGTCGGACTGCTCACCGACTTGGAAGTGCTTGACAAGCGATATGGGCTGCCAGGTCTGAGCGAGGATGTGGATTCAGGGCGTTGGATCGAAACCGATGTCAAAACGCCTGAGGGCTACGCGATCACCGTGGCATCCGTATATGTGCATGCTGGCAACACCGATTATCCGACCAAAATGGAACAGAAGTACCGTTTTCTGGACACGATGCTGAAGCGCATGGGCGCGTTGCGGGACGAGGCTGCGCATGGCGGCAAACAGGCCGTGCTCTGCGGCGATTTCAACATCGCGCACACGCCGCTTGATATCAAGAACGCCAAGGCCAATGAGAAGCACGCCGGATTTCTGCCCGAAGAACGTGCCTACGTGGACAAATGGCTGGACGAATACGAGTTCGTGGATGTGATGCGTTCGTTGGCCGGCGACATTCAGGGGCCATACACCTGGTGGAGCCAGCGAGGGCGCGCTTTCGACAACAATGTCGGCTGGAGAATCGACTACCAGTTCGCCACGCCCGAGTTGGCGGAGACCGCACGCGGATTCGTCATCGACAAGGCTCCCACGTATGACAAACGCTGGTCCGATCACGCCCCACTCACGATCACATACGAGGTATGACGTATTCCGTGGGACAACATCCGAAAATCGACGATTTTCGCGGGCCGTCCCACACCCCACAGCATGAGTAATTATCGACCACACTAAGAATGGCGTAATTCCGGACTTCGTGAGAAATCTGCTGTGGGACAACATTCATGTCCATCGATTGATGTTGATGTTGTCCCACAATTTGTGGGACAACATCGGGAAAACACCAATTTTTGCCTTTCGTCCCACGCGAACCATCATGCAAACCTGCGCATACGAATATTGGGGTCTTTCCACGGATGGAAAGAACCCAATACAATGCGCTCAAACGCAGATTATCAGTCCAGACCGAGTTGGAGCTTGCCGCCGGGGATGGCGTCGAGCAGGTCTCGGGTGTACTGCTTCTGCGGGTGGTCGAAGACCTCGTCGGTGGTGGCATGCTCCACGAGCTTGCCGTGCTGCATCACCACAACCTCGTCGGCGATCTGACGAACCACGGCCAGATCGTGGGTGATGAACAGGTAGCTCAGGCCCTTTTCGGCCTGCAGATCGTTGAGCAGGCGCAACACCTGGTCCTGCACCAGCACGTCCAAAGCGGACACGGCCTCATCGCACACGATGACGTCCGGGTCCAGAGCCATGGCTCGTGCGATGGCGATGCGCTGGCGCTGGCCACCAGAGAGCTCGTTCGGGTAACGGCCCATCACGGAAGCCGGCATCTCGACCATGTCCAGCAGTTCCTTGACACGGTTGGCACGCCACTTCTTGTCGCCGATCTTGTGGATGCGCAGCGGCTCCTCAATGGAACGGAAGATGGAGTACATCGGGTCGAGCGAACCGTAGGGGTTCTGGAACACCGGCTGCACGTGGCGGCGGAAGCCCAGAAGGTCCTTGGACTTGAACGTGGAGGTGTCGCGACCTTCATAGAACACTTTGCCGGAGGTGGGCTTCAGGAGGTGAAGCACCATGTTCGCCACGGTGGACTTGCCGGAACCGGATTCGCCCACAATGGCCAGTGTGGTGCCACGCTTGACGGAGAAGGACACGTCATCGACGGCCTTGAACATCTCCTTCTTGCGGGGCAGCTTGAATTCCTTGGTCAGGTGGTCGACGGTGATGATGTGCTCGCTCTTTTCGAGCGTGCTTTCGCCGGCGATGTGGTGATCGAGCAGAGCGTCCGCATCCTCACCACGCTCCTTGGCGGAGATGATGCGCTGGGAGGCCAGCGACGGGGCAGCGGCCACCAGTCGCTTGGTGTACGGGTGCTGCGGGTGCTGGAGCACTTCAAGGGATGGGCCGGATTCGACGACCTGACCCTTGTACATCACGACAATGTGCTGGGCGCGCTCAGCGGCAAGGCCCAGATCGTGGGTGATGAACAGCACGGCGGTGCCCAACGAGTCGGTGAGCATGTGCAGGTGGTCGAGGATGCGCTTCTGCACGGTCACGTCGAGGGCGGAGGTCGGCTCGTCGGCGATCAGCAGATCGGGGCGGCAGGCCAAGCCGATGGCGATGAGCGCGCGCTGGCGCATACCACCGGAGAACTCGTGCGGGAACTGACGGGCACGGGTAGCGGCGTCGGGCAGACCGGCCTCGGACAGCAGACCCGCGATACGGTCATCCATTGTGGAGCCGGTGACGTACTTCTTAGCCAGATACCAGGCCTGGTCGTCGGCCACGCCGGCCTTGATGAGGTCGTCGGCCACGCGCCAACGGGTTTCGGAGCCCGGAACCCATTCGTTGGTGAAGCGGGCGACGGCCTTGTCGAAGGCCTCGCCGGACACGCCGGCTTCAGTCAAAGCCTTCTTGGCCTCGGTCATGAGCTCGGGCAGTTCCTTGGCTCCGAGGAAGGTCTCGTCGTCGTTGCCCTTGACTTCGACCTCGTCGCCGGCCAGAGCCTTGGCAAGGGCGGAGCGCTTTTCGTGAGCCACGTCCATGTTGTTGGCCTTCAGTGCTTCCTTGACCTGGGTGCCGATACGCCACACCGGGTTGAGGTTGCTCATCGGGTCCTGAGGCACGAGACCCATCTTGGTGCCGCGCAGCTTGTCGAACTCGCTCTGCTTGGCGCCGGCGATTTCCTCGCCGTCGAGCTTGATGGAGCCGTTGACCACGTGACCGGTGCCGGGCAGCAGACCCAGCACGGCCATGGCGGAGGTGGACTTGCCGGAACCGGACTCGCCCACGATGGCCACCCACTGGCCAGGGTAGACGGTGAAGTTGGCATCGCGCACCGCGTGCACCGGCTTGCCGGTGTCAGTGGTGAAGTCGATGGCCAGATCCTTGACCTCGAGCAGCGGACCATGCTCTTTCTGCATAGCCAGCATCTTGGCGTTGGTGTTGTCAGTCATAATGTTTCTCCACTCCCCTCGCTCAGGCCGTACGGCTCTTCGGATCGAGGGCGTCCTTGACGGCGTCGCCCATCATGATGAACGCAAGCACGGTGATGGCCAGTGCGGCGGACGGGTAGAACAGCACCAGCGGATCAGTCTGCAGGTTGGTCTGTGCGCTGGAGATATCGCCACCCCAGCTCACCGTGGTGGTCGGCAGGCCGACGCCAAGGAAGCTTAGGGTTGCTTCGGCCACGATGTAGGAGGCCAGCGAAGTGGTGGCGATGACGATGATCGGGGCCAGGGAGTTCGGCAAGATGTGACGGAACAGGTTTCTGGCAGGCGTGGAGCCGAGGGCCGTGGAAGCGGTGTTGAATTCGAGGTTCTTCGATTCCAGCACGGCGCTTCGGGCGATACGGCATACGCCGACCCAGCCGAAGAGCGTCAGCACCAGCACGATCTTCCAGATGGACTTGGAGGTCTTGAACATCTGAAGCACCACGATGGCGCCAAGCAGCATAGGCAGCGCGAAGAAGATGTCGGTGATACGGCTCAGCACCGCGTCGACCCAACCGCCGAAGAAGCCGGCGACGGCACCGATCAGGGTACCGACAATCACGACCAGCAGCGTGGAGAGCACGCCGACGGACAGTGAGGTACGGGTGCCGTAGACCACGCGGGTGTACACGTCGCAGCCCTGCAGGTCGTAGCCGAAGGGGTGTCCGGCGGAGGCGGGGCTCAAGGAGTTGCCCAGATCGCAGGCGTTCGGATCCTGCTTGGTGAACAGACCGGGGGCGATGGCCACCACGATGATGAACAGGATCAGCAAGCCGGAGATGATGAACAACGGGTTGCGGCGCAGGGTTCGCCATGCGTCGGCCCACATGCTGGTGGCCGGTGCGGATTCGTCGACGGAATCGACGTCCTGCAACGGGGTCTCGTCGAGAGGAGCTACGTAACGGTCCTGACCGGGCAGGGTTTCCATGAAGTATTCGGTTCCTGGCTCGCCGGTCTGGTTGAGCTCGTTTTCAGTGGTTTCGTTTGCCATGTGACTCACTCCTCCCTATCACGCGTAACGGATACGCGGATCGAGGGCCGCGTACAGCATGTCGACAACGAGGTTGCACACTACGAAAATCAGCATGAGCAACGTGACGATGGACACCACCAGGTTTGCCTCGCCCTTCAGAATGGACTGGTAGGTGAGGAAGCCGATGCCGTGGATGTTGAAGATCTGCTCGGTGATCATGGCACCACCCATCAGGGCGCCGATGTCCTGGCCGAGGTAGGTGACGACTGGAATCAGGGAGTTACGCAGCACGTGGCGCAGCATGACCTGACCGTTCGACATGCCCTTGGCGCGTGCGGTGCGCACGTAATCCTCGGCGATGTTGGAGGAGATTTCGGAGCGGGTCAGTCGGATGATATAGGCCATCGACACCGAACCGAGCACCATGGCCGGCATGAGCAGATCAAGGAAGCCGGGGTCGGCGCCTGCCGTCACCGGCAATATCGCCCACTGAATACCAAAGACATATTGCATGACGAAGCCGGTGACGAAGGTCGGCACGGAAATAAGCAGCAGAGAGACGATCAGGATAACGGTGTCGTACCACTTGCCCTTCTTGAGGCCCGAGATAATGCCGAAGACCACACCGAAAATCGCCTCGAACACGAACGCCATCAAGCCTAGCCTGATGGTGACCGGGAAGGCGCGGGTGATTTCGTCGAGAACGGGCTGGCCGGCGAAGGTATCGCCGAAGTTCAGGGTCAGTGCATTCTTCAGGTAGATGAAGTACTGAACGATGAACGGCTGGTCGAGATGGTATTCTGCGCGGATCTGGGCTGCGACGGCCTCATTGACAGGCTTGTCTCCGAACATGGCCTTGACGGGGTCGCCCGGCAGGGCGAATACAAGGGCATATACCAGAAGAGTCGTACCGAGAACCACGGGAATCATCTGCAGAATGCGTCGCAGAAGATACTTACCCATACGGTTGCTCCTTATTTCCTAGACCGGCCAGAAAGGGTATAGTACGCCCCCGCCGGTCGATAAATACTCCGACAGTTTACCGCATGCCCGGACTGTGATATGTAAATTTGCGTTAACGCAAGGTTTGAGATTGGGCAATGCTGGTGGATATGTCCATGGTTGCGGTCGGATAGTGGATACTTTAACTTGGTTCCCGCTGGCGGGAGCAAGCACCCCTCACACAACAAAAAGGGCGGGGATCTTGCGATCCTCGCCCTTTATTTCCGAACTACCTAGCGGTATCCGTTCAGTGAGTCAGACTCACTTCTTGGACATCTCGGTGTAGGTCGGGAGGTTCTGCCAATCGAAGGCGTAGCCGGACTTCACGTTGAGGGAAGCCACACCGGAGGCGTTGGAGTAGTACAGCGGGATGGCCGGAAGGTCGTTGAGGAGGATTTCCTCAGCCTGCTGGTACAGCTTGTTGGCGTCATCAGTGCTGGAAGCGGCAGCAGCCTGCTTGCACAGGTCATCGAAGGCCGGGCTCTTGTAGTCACCATCGTTGGAGCCGTTGCCATCAGCAGCAGCGGTGGAGTACAGCTGCCACAGGTAGTTCTCGGCGGACGGGTAGTCAGGCTGCCAGCCGGGAAGAACCTGAAGT
>OBUU01000660.1_pt1 | contig 13446 bp, 13 predicted proteins | sample 1475981 | NCBI WGS metagenome assembly OBUU01 (sample SAMEA2579966, study PRJEB22360) | human gut metagenome | biome: human gut; feature: human-associated habitat; material: faeces | place: Denmark | collected 2008/2010 | reverse complement strand
GGACGGTGCGGCCGCGGCCATCGCCTCTTCGGAGGGTTCACCGACGAAATCCGCGACGCGCGCATACGATTCGAGTCGGGTCAGCAACTGCGCGCAGGCGGCCAGATAGTAATCCACCTGACGTTCGTCGTATCCCCTCTTGCCTTTGCGCTGAGTGAAGATCACGTTGCTCAAGGTCTGGGAATTCGTGTCGGCGATCGCCTTGGCGTCCGCTTCACTGACTTCCTCAACACCCAGCTCGCCGGCGGCTTTCGTCAGGCACTTGTCGATCACGCTGTCGACCTGCTTGCGGTCGTAGCTCGGATTTTTGCCCTCGCCCGGCTTGAACCGTTGGCCATGCTCGCGTTCGGCATGCGCGTCGAGCTTCTTGAACAGGTCCTCGGTCTGCGCCTTCCATGCCACACGGCCATGCTGGGAGATTTCCCACGTGGTCTGCTTGTCGACCACGGCACGTTCCAGACGGGCAAGCGCGGCATCCACTTGGGCGATCACATAGCCGCCCTTGACCAGTTCGAAGGAGACGTTCTGAATATCATGCTGGGTGAGTTGCGCGCCCTCACCTTCATACAGCATGTGCGCACGTTCAAGGAAAGCATCCACCTGTTCCGCATCGTAGCCCCACTTTCGCTTCGCGGCATGAGCGATTCCCGATGCGTTCTTCTCGGTTTCAGGTTCCTGTGCCATTGGCGTTCGACCTCCTGCTACACGTATTAACGTCACTACTTTACGTGATTGATTCGACGCAGACGCCGTAAAAGATGAAAATTCAGTGAATCGACACGTGCGGCTCATCGCTCACACGGCGGTTTCGTACCGATCAAGCGGCATCATATCCGCCATGCCGACACACGAGTGCGGCTCATCGCGCGGATACGGTACAGTAGTTCGTTGCGGGCGATTAGCTCAGTTGGTTAGAGCGCCACCTTTACACGGTGGATGTCGGGGGTTCGAATCCCTCATCGCCCACTTTTCGCAACGCCGTGAAAAATCAAGGAATCGCATATCATCCCGCGTAATATCAACGCGCGCACCCGTGTTTTGCCCACATTCCGCCCACGTTTTGTTTGTGTTTTGCCGGAAAGTCCACGTAATAGCGAAATCCCCCAAACCCAATGGACCCGGGGGATTTTCGTATACGCGAGAAAAATCGCGAAAAGTCTTGGTTTACTTGCCCTTGCCGAACGCGCGCAGGTGAATACCGTTCCAATCGGAGCTGACGGTCAGCGGAGTGGCGGCATTCATGCCGGCGGTCTTGGCCGCGGACTGCACGGTGCTGGAGCTTGCGGCACCCGGACGTCCCGGCTTCGGGGTGAGCACCCACAGCGGGCCGTCATCGCCGAGAACCGCATAGGCGTCGACAATGGTGTCGGCTAGTTCGTCCTCGTCATCGCCATCACGCCACCAGATGATCACACCATCGACTGCGGAGTCATAATCCTCGTCGACCAGCTCCTCACCGGTCAGTTCCTCGATCTTGGCGCGGATCGAGTCATCCACATCATCGTCCCACAGCCATTCCTGTACCAGGTCGCCGGCGTGGAAACCGAATTCTTCAGCGTTATCAGATGCCGTTTGATTCACGTTCGTCAATATACCAACACTGCTCGAACATATACGTTACGAACGCCGGAATCGCCCACTTTTCGAGATGAAACGGCGATTTCCGCCTGTATCACGCCTATCTCCTTCCGCCGCACGCTCATTGCTTGACGGTGCATTGCGGCAGTGAACCGCCTTTACCATCGCGGATGGCGACCAGCGCGTCGTACGCCTCATCCAACGTGCCCACCTTCACCACGTGGAGGCCCTGTGGCACATGACCGACCACGTCAGAGCAGTTGGATTCCGGGGCAAGGAACCACGTGGCCCCGTCGCGCTTCGCGCCGATCATCTTCAACCGGATGCCGCCGATCGCGCCAACCTTGCCTTTGGCGTTCATCGTGCCGGTGCCCGCGATGGTCTTCCCGCCGGAAAGCTGTTCTCCGGTCACCTTGTCGATCAGACCGAGCGTGTACATCATGCCCGCGGACGGGCCGCCGATGTCATCAACGTGCATGGACACCTTCATACCGGACACGTCATAACCGTGCGCCTTGAGGAACCGCTTCGCGGCCGTGGCCGCGGCGTTCTGCGATGAGGACATCTCCTTGTTGCTTTCCTTCGCATAGTCCTTGGCGCTTTGTCCGACGGGGAACACGGCCTCCTGCGGAATCACCGTGGCCTTCGGATTGGCCCATGCCAGCAACGCCTGCGCGTTGGTCACAGGATATCCGGGAACGCCTGAGGCGTTGACGGTGACGAGCAGTAGTTTGCCGGAGTCCTTATGCGTCTTCACGCCGGACACGTCGATGACCTGCTTGCCTTCGACTTTTCCGAGCACGTCCTGGGTCGGTCCCGGCTCCTGCACCACGTACGCGCTGGGCGCAATAAGCACCAGCACGCAGAACACGGCCACGATCGGTCCGGCGAGATATCGCCAAGGGCGAACATCGAACCACCGTCCGACCTGACGCCAACGTCGTCTGATACGTGGCAGAAGGCCTTGAGACGACCCGTTACGTGTGCTTTTGGCGTGAACTCGCTGTGTTTCCTGCATATCGGCCATGCCTCCCATACTATGGAAGGCAACGAACTTAACAATCGCATGGAACAAAGGCAGGAAACGGTATGGATGAGAATGCGATCCGCCAGTGGCTTATCGATTGCTTCGGACCGATTCAGGGCGAGATGGCATGGAACCAGCTTTCCAACATGCCGGAAGCCGTACGCGACCAGCTGATGAGTCAGGATCCGAGCACGCTGCCCAAGCCCGAAGAGGTCAAGTCCATGATGCAGGCGTTCACCGCCGGCGGACTCAACACCATGGGAGATATGCAGCAGGCCGTGGAACAGGGGCCGATCAACATCAAACTGGCGAAATCGCTCGCGTTGCAGCAGGCGAATGGTGCCGGATCGGACAGCAGCGTGAACGCCGAAACCGGCGAAATCGCAAGACGTGCCATCAGCGAGGCGAACCTGTGGCTTGATACCGCTTGCGAATTCAACCCGGCGCAAGGCGAGACGCAGCTGCTCACCCGCGCCGGCTGGGTGGAGGACACAATCGACGCGTGGGCGCAGTTCGCCTCCCCCGTGGCCGAATCGATGAACGACGCTCTGGCTTCGATTCTGTCGCAGCGTTTCGGCGACGGCGAAATCCAGACCGAGATTTCCGGGGTTTTCGCAGGCCCCATCGAAATTCCGATTCCGGACGAAATGAAAAATCCGGCGAAGCTGATGCGATTCGTCGGCAACACGTCGTTCGCCATGCAGTTGGGGCGTGCCGCCGGCGACCTGTCCCATGAGGTGCGCGGCAGCTTCGATCAGGGCATCGCGCTGCTGAAGAATCCCGCCGGCGGACTGATCGTGCAGAACGTGACCGAATACGCGAAGTCGCTGGACATCGACGTGAACGAAGTGATGGGCTATCTTGCGCTGCAGGAGCTTGCGCATGCCAGGCTGTTCGCCTCCGTGCCGTGGCTGATGCCCCGCTTCGAGGCGCTGCTGGGCAAATACGCGCGTGGCATCACCATCGACATGGATGCCATGGAGGAGCAGATCCGTGAGGCGGAGTCCATCGATCCGGATTCCATGGCCAGCGCGGTGAACATCACCAAGGTGGCGTTCCCGGACACTCCGGAGCAGAAGCAGGCCATGAAGGCGTTGGAGAATCTGCTTGCCTTGGTGGAGGGCTGGGTGGATGCCGTCGTGTGGCGTGCGGGCATGGCGCATATTCCGCATATCGAACAGCTTCGTGAGATGTTGCTCCGCGAACGCGCCATCGGAGGCCCTGCGGAACGCACGTTCGAAAGCCTGATGGGCATGCAATTGCGCCCCAAGCGCATGCGTGAGGCGGCCGCGCTGTGGGAAAGCATCGGCGCGCAGGAAGGCCCCGAGGCGCGCGACGCGAAATGGTCGCATCCGGATCTACTGCCGCAGTTGCCGGACGAACAGTCCGAGGATAGCTCCAACGAAGAGAACGGCGCCGCATCCGCCACTACCGGTACGGAACAGACCACGGCGCAACAGGATATTCCGGACAGCATCGATTGGGATGCCGAACTGTCCAAGCTGCTCGACGAGGAAGAGCACAAGGGCGATGACGCCGATGGCACGAACGACGCCGACGGTACAGATGACGCCGGCGATACGAACGCTTCCGGCGACCCGCAGTCACCGGAAGAAGCGTGATTTCCTGCGCCCGCGATCGGACCCATCGTCTTCGCGGGCGCGCGCATAGGACACGTCGAGTGTGTCTTCGGCACGCGTGACCGCCACGTACATCAATCGCCGTTCCTCTTCCAGAAGGTCGCCTTCGGGCGGTGAACCGTATGGAATCAGCCCTTCGGAGCACCCGATCAGGAACACGTGTTTGAATTCCAGGCCCTTGGAGGCATGGATGGTGGAGATGGTCACGCCTTTAACGTCGCCGCCTGCGCCAAGTGCTTCCAACATGGCCAAGCGGGTCTGAGCGTCATCCGCGAGCGCGGAGTTCTGCCATCCGCTGTCTCGTTTGACGCGGTAGCGCAGATGTTGTTCGCCCAGTGCCCGGCAGAGGATTTTCTGCTGCGCGTTGACTCGGGTGAGGATGGCGCAGTCGCCCGGAGATGCTCCCTCGTCCACGAGTCTGCGGATGCGTGCAGCCACGCCCCGGGCTTCTTCGAGATCGCTGTTGTAGACGGTTTGCGCGACTCGGCGGCCTTGGTCTCGCTTGGAGTTGAGTTTGAGATAGTCGGCGCGTTGCGGTGAGGCTTCGAGCACGCGGTTGGCGTAGTTGACGATCTGCGGTGTGGAACGGTAGTCGTTGTTGAGTCTGACGTCGGCGGTGAGGGGTCCGAATTCGGAGGCGAAGTTGAGCAGGTTGTAGCTGCTGGCTCCGGCGAACGAGTAGATGGTCTGTGCCGGGTCGCCGACCACGCAGATGTTGCGGTTGTCACCGAGCCATCGGGTGAGCAGCCGATGCTGCAGGGGCGAGACGTCTTGGTATTCGTCGACGGTGAGCCATGTGATGCCGGAGCGGATGCTGGCCGCCACGTCTTCGTCGCTTTCGATGAGGTGGCAGGTGATGAGCAGGATGTCGTCGAAGTCGATTTCGTTGCGATTGGTTTTTTCGGTTTCGTAGGCTTTGTAGACGTCCACGAATTGGCTTGGTTCCAGTCCTGCCGGCGGCTGGTGGTGGATGGCCGCGCAGACGCGTTCATAGTCTTCCGGCGCGATGAGCGAGATTTTGCACCAGTTGATTTCGGCTTGCAGGTTGCGCACGGTGTCGTCGTCCACCTGCTGGGTGGTGACTCGGCGTAGGGAATGTTCCACGATTTCGCGCGGATTGCGTGAGATGAACGGCATGGGCCCTTCGCATACGTCTGGCCAGATCCGACGGAGTTGGTGTAGTGCCGCGGAGTGGAAGGTGGCGGATTTGACGTCGGATGCGACGTCGAGTTGGGATAGTCTGTTGCGCATTTCCGCGGCCGCTTTGACGGAGAAGGTCACGGCGAGCGTGGCGTGCGGATCCCATGCCTTGATGGCGCATGCGTAGGCGATTCTTCGGGTGACGGTCCGCGTTTTGCCGGCACCTGCGCCGGCGATGATACGGACGGGACCGCGCACGGCGGTCGCCGCCGAAGGGCCCCCCCGGGCGTCCCCCGCCAGGCGCTGCGCATCGTCCAGTCCGTCGAGAATCGCTTCCGCTATTGCATCCATATGCTCCATTGTGGCAGATTGCGTGACGATACGGACGCCATCGGCGCGATTAACCGTGAATTCGTGGCAAGTCGCGCCCTTATTAGCCTTCAGTGTGTATTAAGGTTGGAATTGTGACCGAACGAAGCAGATTTATGATGGCCGCCTTGGCGAGCGCGGCGATGCCGAACGCCACCATCGCTGGCACGCGTGACAGCGAGCAGGTCAACGCCACCGACAAGGGGTATGGCATTGATCATGCCGTGGTGCAGGACGCCGCGGGCAAGTTGTATGACACGTTCGCTTCGAACACGCCGAAGGGACGCAAGCGTCTCGCTGGTCGCGTGCGTGCCGCACAGACGTTGATGGGCAACCGCGAGTTGGGCGGATTGGGGTTCGACGTCGATCGCGTTCTGGCGTTCTCCAACGGCGAACAGGAGAGGTCCGTCACAGGAGACGTTTCCGTGATGATCGCCACGCATCATGATGGTCAGGCGCGTCCGCTGACGCTGCTGACGTTGGACGACTGTGCCAGCGTGGGCACCGCGTTGGGCGCGATACACCGTCTCCGTCCGGATTTTCTGCAGGAGGCCGGCTATCCGGTGTTCTCCACGGGGCAGATTCGCGCGCAGCTGACCGCATGGATCAAGCGTTTGCGTCAGGCTGGCCATGTGCCGCAGGAGATCACGACGAGCTGGTCCGACGTTCTTGAAACGGACGGCCTGTGGTCGTTCGCCACTTGTCCGGTGCATGGTGGCCTGTCCGACGGCGATGTGCTGTTCTCGGGCTCGTCGATCACCGCCATCACGAACTGGCAGGATATGCAGGTCAATGATCCGGCACGTGATTTGGCGTGGATTTTCTCCAAACTTGACGAAAACCACCGTAATGCGTTGCTCAGCGCGTATGGACGCATGCTGGGCAATCGTTTGGACGATCTGATCATGCTGCGCGCCAACCTGTGGCTGCAGATGGAACAGGTGGGCGATTTCATCAGCGCGTTGAATCAGGCCGATAGCGTCAAGATCATGCAGTTCAAGGCGCAGGTGGAGCGTTTGGCTCACCAGTTGGGTATGCTCACCGCGAAGAACCATAGGCCGAGCGAGACGCGTCAGGACGAGCAGAAGGCCGGCAACCGTCCGCCGAGCACCATCACCGTGGGCACGTTGCTGGACGAATCGGAACGTCGCAGGCAGGCGGCGGCGCAGCAGAATAACGATGCCGACGCGACCGGCGAACGTCATATCGACGCGACCGATATGGATGATGACAGGACCGGCGATTTCGATGTTACCGGCTCCCAGCCCGTCCGTAAGACGAAGCAGATCGTCGATGACGCCACGGAAGCGTTCGATGTGACTGCCGCCGAACATATCGTCTCCGCCGGCATGGTTTCCGGCAATGCCGATTCGGACGATACGAGCGAACGTGAGGAATCCCCCGTCAGCACGTTCGTTCCGGAGCAGTCCGCGAGGGAGCGTCACGAGTCGTTGCCGTCCAGTTCGACCATTGTGATCAGCACGTTGCAGACCGCCGATGGCAGCGATGACACGAACGAGGAGGAAATTCCTCAAGCCCATAGCGAAGCGGCGACCATGCTCATTCCGCTGCTCGAACGCGATGAGGCCACTATGCAGAAGGCCAAAGCGGAGGTCGACCGGCTGCAGGCCGAGGACGCCACCGATGAGAAACCGCGCGTAGAATAAGCGCATACATTGCAAACGAATTTGCACACGAACACCCTTACAAGGAGCATCATGGATATCGAACTGGGCATTCAGAACGTGGCGCGCACCGTCACCTTCAGCACCGAGCAGAGCGCCGACGAGGTGAACAACGTCATCGCCGAGGCCGTGGAGAATGGCAAGACCATCAACCTGACCGACGACAAGGGCCGTCGCATCGTGGTGCCGGCCGGTTCTCTCGGCTATGCCATCATCGGTTCCGAAACCAAGCACGCCGTCGGCTTCGGCAATCTCTGATCGCCACCTGCAAACGCGTTGGACACGTTCCAAATGAAAAAGACGTCGGACCATATCAGGTTCGACGCCTTTTTCATATTCGATTCATGTATCCGGTTCACGCTTGGAAATTCCATATCCGGATTTCATGCGGCATGTGAGCTGCCGACGCGACCGATCAAATCCACACCCCGATGCAGGATTTCGCGTACAGTGTCGTCGTCGGTAAGGTTCTCGCCCAGACCGTTCGGCTTGCCTTTGCCATGCCAGTCCGAGCCGCCGGTCACCAGCAGATCGTGCCGTGCGGCAATCGTCAGCAATCGTTCCCGCTGTTCCGGAGGATTGCCGCGATGCCATACTTCCAAGCCGTCCAAGCCGTCGGCGATCATCGCGTCAAGCTGCTCGTCGGACAGCAGCCGGCGGTTGCGTTGCGGATCGCCCGCATGCGCGGCGACCACCACACCGCCCGCCCCCTTGACGGCGGCGATGACCTCGTGCGTCGACGGCGACGGCGTGGGAATGTAATACTTGGATTTGGCGCTCACCGCGTCGGCGAACGCGTCGGAACGCGTCTCGTACACGCCCGCCGCGACCAGCGCGTCGGCGATGTGCGGACGGCCGATTGTGGTGCGCTCCCCTTCCTTCACTTGGGCGAGCACATCGTCCCACGTAATCGGAAAATCCTGCGACAGCCGCTCAACCATGCGTTTCGTACGCCGCAATCGCGCCGCACGCGTGTTGGCGAACATGCTGGAAATATGCTCGTTGGACGGATCATATTGGAAGGCGAGCATGTGCACGGACACATCTTCGTCGACGGCGGTGATTTCCGTGCCCAGCAGCAACGGCAAACCGATTTCCTCCGAGGCTTCCGTCGCCTCGCCCCAGCCGGCGGTGGTGTCATGGTCGGCAATCGCCACACCATGCAAGCCAAGCTTCCTTGCCTGCTCCACCAGCGTGCGCGGCGTCTCCGTACCGTCGGAAAAGACGGTATGGCAATGAATATCCCAACCTTGTGCGGGTGGTTCCGCGTAACTCACGTGACTCATATGACTATCGTAAGCTCGAATCCGCGGTTTTTCGCGTAGACTGAGACATGACAACGTTTGTATTTTGATTTTCCAAGGATTGACGATGAGCGATTTTGAAGGCCAGGCCGCTGTGGACGCAGCCGATGACGAAACGAGCGTCGGCACAGCCGTCGCCATGGACGACGACTACACGAAGCCGCGCGGGTGGCGTCACGGCGCAACGTGGACGTATCTGATCATGCTGCTCGCTTCGGCGGTGGCATTGCTCGTATCGTTCATTCTGTCGGCGGACACGCTGAAAATGGCACGCAATCCCGGGCAGAAGCTCAACTGCGATGTGAACGCCGTGCTGTCCTGTTCCACGGTGGCCGAATCCTGGCAGGCGGAGATCGTGAAGTTCGCCGGATTGAGCTTTCCGAACGCGTTCTTCGGCATTGCCGCCGAATCGGTGTTCGTGACGATCGCGGTGATCGGACTGGCCAAGGTGGCCGTGCCGCGTTGGTTCGCGCTGTGCACATGGCTTGGAGGCCTTGCCGCGTTGGCGTACTCGTATTGGCTGACCACGCAGTCGCTGTTCGTCATCAACGCGATGTGCCCGTGGTGCCTGGTGCTGATGTTCTCCACCACCGTGCAGTTCATGGCGTTGTCGCATGCCACGGTGGCCGTGCAGGATATGCCGTCCGGTCATGCTGGATTGCGCAAGTATTACCGGCTGAATTTCGATCTGATGGTCGATGTGGTGTGGATTGTGGCGTTGATTGTGGTCATTCTCGTCAAGGACGGCCCGATGCTGTTCGCCTGATACGGTTTGCATCGAGCCTTTTACGATGAAGGCCGACCCTGCGGGGCCGGCCTTTTGCCTATCCGCTTTTCGTTTGCTGCCGCAGCGGTTACAGCAGTTCGATTTTGCCCACGATGGTGGCGCTGCCGGTAAGCTTCACGTCTTCGTCGGTCACGTCGACGCGCAAGGTGCCGCCACGTACGGTGATGGTCCAATGGTCGATGCCGGTTTTGGCGCGCAACGTGATGGCGGTGGCGCATAGGCCCGTGCCGCACGACAGGGTTTCGCCGCAACCGCGTTCGTTGACGCGCATGGTGGCCTCGCCCGCATCGTCGCCTTCGCTTTGCTCGTCGATGCGCACGAACTCCACGTTCTGGTCCGACGGAATCTCGGGCGCGACGACCGGCTTGGTGACCAGATCAAGGTCTTCGACGTTCGGCAGGCTGGCGAACGCGTCTTCAAGCACGGCCACGACGTGCGGATTGCCCATGTCCACGAACGTGCCGCGCGCGGAACCGGACGTGCCCGGAATGGTCACTTCGTAACCGTCGACGTCGCCACGCTTCCATGCGCCCATCTCCACTTGGAACACGTCCTTGCCAAGGCCCGGCACATCGCCGAGCGAAGTCAGGACCTTCACGCCGGCGCGGGTGCCGAGATGGAATGGCTTGCCGCCCGGCTGGTCGGCGATGCCCTGCCGCTGCGCGAACAAGGTGATCGCACGTGTGCCGTTGCCGCACATCTCGGCCAGCGAGCCGTCCGCGTTGCGGTAGTCCATGAACCAGTCCGCATCGCCCGCCGCGCAATCGGCGATCTGCCTTTCGTTCACATCGGACACCGCCTGCGGATGCGCCAGACGGATCAGGCCGTCGCCGCCGATGCCGAAATGGCGGGTGCACAGGGAACGCACCTTATCGGGGGGGGGAATGCCCCCCAGCCGGGCTCTCTGCGGCTGTCGGCTCGTGCGTACCGTCTTCGTCGAGATACACCACGAAATCGTTGCCGGTGGCGTGCGCTTTGTAAACAATGCTTGGAATGCTCATACCAGTTCACTCTACACGCGGTAGGCTATTGAAAGCGTTTGGCGTATGCGCCTGCGGGCGTATGCGCGATGGCAAAGGAGGACGTATGGCTTCAACGGCACCTATCGGCGTTTTCGATTCCGGTTTGGGGGGTATTTCCGTGGCGCGTGAGATCCGCCGCGACATGCCGAACGAGCATGTGCTGTATTTCGGCGACTCCGCGAACGCTCCGTACGGCACGAAATCGCCCGAACAGGTGCGCGAACTGTCCGACGTCATTGTGAAACGATTCGTGGAACAAGGCGTGAAAGCGGTCGTGATCGCCTGCAATACCGCCACTTCCGCCGCAGCCAACGAACTGCGCGACACATACGACATTCCGATCATCGGCATGGAGCCGGCATTGAAGGTGGCTTGCGACCGTGGTCACGGCAAGCGTCAGCGCGTCATCGTGGCCGCCACTCCCCTGACGTTGCGTGAACGCAAGTTCGCCGTGCTGATGGACCGGTTCAAGGCCGATCATACGATTTTTCCGGAGCCCTGCCCCGGTCTGGTGGAGATCGTGGAGCATGGGCAGCTTGACGACCATGATGTGGTGATGCGCACGCTGCACCAGTATTTCGACCAATACGATCTGTCCACGATCGACTCCGTTGTGCTCGGCTGCACGCATTTCGTGTTCTACCGCGATTATTTCCGCGAACTACTGCCCGATACGGCGGCGATCATCGACGGCAACGAAGGCACTGTACGTCACCTTGGCGTGGTGCTCGAATCGTTGGGCAAGCTCGCTCCGGAAGACGCGGAAGGCGGCATCGATCTGGCCAATTCCGACACTTCCGCACGAATCGCGCAGTTGGCGCAGTCGCTGCTTGATCGCTGAGCGCGAATGTCCCGACAGACCGCGTAAAGTCGAATGAAACCCGGCAAAAGGGACGGACTTGCGAAAGGACGGGCGCATATGGCCAACAGGACAGCGATGATCGACGTCGGCGGCGGTTTCCGCGCGATTTACGGCGCGGGCGTGATGGACCGCATGCTGGAGGACGGCATGCATGTCGACCATTGCTATGGTGTTTCCGCCGGCAGCGCCAATATGGTTTCCTACATTTCCGGACAGCACGGGCGAAACCACACGTTCTACACGCAGTACGCGTTCCGTAAGGAATACGCGAGCTTCGACAGCTATGTGAAGAACCACAATTACGCGAACCTCGATTATGTGTACAGCACGCTGAGCAACCACGATGGCGAGAATCCGGTGGATTACGAGGCGTTTGCGGCGAATCCGACCGAATTCACCGTGGTGGCCTGCAATGCGGACGATGGTTCCACGAAGTATTTCGACAAGTCGGACGTCGGCTACGACAATTACGACATCATGAAGGCGTCATCGGCGGTGCCGGTGGCGTGCGAACCGTATGTGATCGACGGCGTCCCGTATTACGACGGGGGCATCGCTGATCCGATTCCGGTGCAGAAGGCCATCGACGACGGCTATGACCGCATCGTGGTGATTCTCACCCGTCCGAAAGACACCGTACGCGAACAGAAGAAGGATATCGGCCCGGCCACGATCCTGAAGCGCACGCACCCGGAGGCCGCGGAAAAGCTGATGAACCGCTATCAGACGTACAACGACGAGGTGGCGTTGGCCAAGGAATACGAGAAGGATGGCCGTGTGCTCATCCTCGCGCCGGAAAGCATGTACGGCTTGAACACGCTGAGCAAGTCGTTCGAAGGTCTGGAACGCATGTACCGCGCCGGATATGCGGCGGCGGCCGCGATTCCAGCGTTCCTGGAAAGCTGAAATCCGTTCTTCCGCAGCGCTGTCATGCGTTTCCAACGGCCCTAACGGCAACCGTATGACAGTGATCGCATGACAGCAATCGCACATACGACGATTACATGGCAGCCGTCATATGTGCGTTACGGCATCGCAACACGCGTAACCGGGCGGCGGCTATGCTGGAACGCATGGAAAAGCAGAATCGTATTTTTTCCGGCTTTGATGCCGATGCCATCGATCGCACCACCGCCGCAGATCTGGCCGAAGTCGGTTCCGACAAGTGGACCCGCTACCCCGGCTGTATCGGCGCGTTCATCGCGGAAATGGACTACGGCCTGGCGCCGTGCATCCAGCAGGCCATCGACAGCGCCTGCGACCATTGCAAACTCGGTTACATTCCCGAACCGTGGAAGCGCCGCGTGGCCGAGGCGTGCGCCGGCTGGCAGAAAAGCCACTACGGCTGGGACGTGGATCCGGACATCATCCGCGTGGTGCCGGACGTGTTGGAAGCGTACGAGATCTTCCTGCGCGAGCTGGTCGGCGCCGGCAATGCCGTGGTCGTGCCGACGCCCGCGTACATGCCGTTCCTGAGCGTGCCGAAGCTGTACGACGTCGACGTGATTGAAATCGAAATGCTTCAGGGAACCGACGAAACGACCGGCGAACGCGAATGGCTGTTCGATTTCGACGCCATCGAACGCACGTCCCAGCAAACGCGCGTTCGCGCCAGGCTCCCATGCGTTCGTGCTGTGCAATCCGCACAATCCGATCGGCAAGGTGCTTACGTTGGCCGAGGAGCAGCGGCTGTGCGAGCTGGCGGAACGGTACGACGTGCGTATTTTCAATGATGAGATTCACGCGCCGTTCGTGTTCGAGGGGCGTCATATTCCGTATCCGACCATCAGCGAGGCGGCCGCTCAGCAGTCTATGACCGCTACCAGCGCGTCGAAGTCGTTCAATATTCCGGGTACGAAGTGCGCGCAGGTGCTGCTGACGAATCCGGCGGACCGTGAGATGTGGGCGGAACGTGCGGAGTGGAGCGAGCATCAGACCGCCACGATCGGTGCGATCGCCACCACCACCGCCTACAACGAGGGCGATCCGTGGTTACAGGACGCGCTTTCCTACGTGCGACGCAATCTTGGGT